>Ga0310690_10010797_pt1 | contig 11327 bp, 10 predicted proteins | sample AusTroGonzalo_MG_2_FD_207661 | JGI IMG/M metagenome (GOLD analysis project Ga0310690, IMG submission 207661) | Bovine rumen microbial communities from tropical cattle in Woodstock, Queensland, Australia - Gonzalo_04 (v2) (version 2) | ecosystem: Host-associated > Mammals > Digestive system >...
TTCAGTTGAACGAGTTGTGTCATACCAAGAACCAAGCCGTCTCGTTTAAAAAAGATGACGGCCAATTGCTTGACCGCCAGAGCTTTGAGGTGTACTACCATCAGGTAGCAACCTGATCATAGCGACCTCTTGATCCTTGGTATGACACAAGAACACTTGTAGCATAGCATATATAACATCGTTTGTCAAGTGCTTTTCTGTATTTTGTTTTTAAAAAGTCCCGGGCATAGCCCGGGGCTTTCTGTTTGTCGTTCAAAAATGATACATAAAATTCAAAGAGTCCGGTGCGTCGTCGTCGATGTAGCCGGTATCGACGAACCCGACCTTTTCATATACGCAAAGGGCTGCCGCGGCGGTCTTTTTAACGCAGACCTCCACACAGTCGTATTTCCGCTCTTTCTTAAGGTCGGCCAAGATCATGCGAAGCGCCTCGGTGCCGTATCCTTTACCCTGATACCGCCGGTCGATCATAAACTGCTGCAAATCATAGCAGGCGGGTTCCTCATCCAAGTCTTTGACCAGCGCCACGCCGACGATCACGCCGTCCTTTTCGATGCCGATGACCCGCGCGCGGCAGGCGCGATACGCGTATCCCCGCGCCAGAATACCGACGGCGCTGTCGAGAAACTCTTTTTGATCCTCGTTGACCGAAAGGCGCGCAACGCCCGTCCAGTTCTCTTCATTCACTTCGATCAGTTTTAACAATGCTTTATCCTCCGTTTTTTGATTTTCGGAGGGTCAGTTGCCGTGGGCCCTCCCGACACGATGCATTTTCATACAGGATCACCCCTTCTTTTGAATTTGCCGCTATGCGGCATTTGCATTATACCACGCCGCGCCCGCTTTTGCAAGAGCCTGTATTCAAAAAGCCCCGTCGCCATAGGCGACGGGGCTTTTGCTCTGTTTTATTCCCACTCCACCGTCGCCGGCGGCTTCGACGTGATATCGTAAACGATCCGCGATATCCCCCTCACCTCGTTGGTGATGCGGTTGCTGATGCGCTCCAGCACGTCAAAGGGCAGGCGCGTCCATTCCGCCGTCATAAAGTCGTCTGTCGTCACGGCGCGCAGCGCCACGGTATAGCCGTACGTCCGCGCGTCGCCCATCACGCCCACGCTGCGGGTGTCGGTCAGCACGGCAAAATACTGGCTCGGCCGCACCGCGTCCGCTTTTTCGATCTCCTCGCGCAGAATGGCGTCCGCCTCGCGCAAAAGGCCCAGTTTTTCTTTGGTGGCCGCGCCGATGACCCGCACGAAAAGGCCCGGGCCCGGGAACGGCTGCCGCCACACCAGCTCGCGCGGCAGACCGAGTTTTTCGCCCACCTCGCGCACCTCGTCTTTGAAAAGATCGCGCAGCGGCTCGACGATGGCCTCAAACGACATGACGTCGGGCAGGCCGCCCACGTTGTGGTGGCTTTTGATGACCGCGGAATCGCCCTTGCCGCTCTCGATCACGTCGGGATAAATGGTGCCCTGCGCCAGCACGTCGATCTTGCCGAGCGTCTTGGCCATATCCTCGAACACGTGAATGAACTCCGCGCCGATGATATGCCGTTTCTGCTCCGGCTCCGTCACACCCGCAAGCTTGCCTAAAAACCGTTCTTCGGCATGCACGCGGATCAGCGGCACGCCCAGTTTTTTGCCGAGCACCTGCTCCACGCGGTCGCCCTCGTCCTTGCGCAATCCGCCGTGATCGACAAAGACACACACAAGGCCGTCGCCCACGGCGCGGTGCAGCAGGGCCGCCGCCACCGAAGAATCCACGCCGCCGGAGAGCGCCAACAGCACCTTTTTGCCCTTCAGTTGTTCGGCGTATTTGGCCACCGACGTCTCGATAAAGTCGTCCATCTGCCAGTCGGCCCGACAGCCGCAGATGCCGAAAATAAAGTTTTGCAAAATCTTAGTGCCGAAAACGGTGTGCGTCACTTCGGGGTGGAACTGCACGCCAAAGATCCGGCGCTTTTCGTCGCACATGGCGGCCACAGTACACTGATCCGTGTGCGCCACGGCGCGAAAGCCCGCCGGCAATACTTTGACGCTGTCGGTGTGGCTCATCCAGCAAACGCTGGTCTCGGACACGCCCTCAAACAGCGGGCAGGGCTCGACGTAAAGCGTGGTTTTGCCGTATTCGCTGCCGTTTTCGGCCGGCGCGATCACACCGCCCGCCATGAAAGCCGTCAGTTGATGGCCGTAGCAAATGCCGAGCACGGGAATACCGAGATCCAGCACGGCGGGGTCAAAGTGCGGCGAGGCGGGATCGTAAACGCTGTTCGGCCCGCCCGTAAAGATCACGCCGCGGTAGCCGGCGGCCTTGATATCCGCTGGCGTCACCTTTTCGCACGGCCGGATCTCGGCGAACACGTGTTCGGCGCGCACGCGGCGCGCGATCAGTTGATTATACTGCCCGCCGAAGTCGAGAACGAGTATTTTATCCATCCCGTCTGCCCCCTTTTTCGCTATGCGTCACATAACGTAAGATTGCAAAATAAAAAATATAATATAATTATACTCTTCTCCGTGCCGTTGTCAACACCGAATTGTCGCTTATGCAAAAAAATAAAGTCCGCAAATGTTTGCGGACTTTATTTGCGATTCGGCAAAACGGTCGGTGTATCGATCAAACCGATCAGATAATCGGCGGAAAGATTATAAAACCGACACAGCGTTTTCAAATCCTCGATCTTGAGTTCGGCGCGTCCCGCTTCAATATGGTTGTAACCTTGCTGCGATTTGTTCAGCAGTCGTCCCACTTCCGCCTGCGTCAAATCTCTGTCCTCTCTCACGTTTCTGATGCGTTCCCGATATTGCTGCATGACAGTCCCTCCTTCGTTTGGGTACTGTCATTATTTTTGCACACTCACAAATTGAGTATTGACAATTACTCAATGATTGAGTATAATAGAGTCGAAAACCGTCTCATCTCATAATTACGGAGGTATTGAAATATGCAAAATGCGCCGCGAGTACAACAGATCGACCTGCAAATCGCCGATTTGGATCAACAAATTAAAAAAGCCGAAAGCTCAAAAAGCACCGGCCTTATTCTGATGGGCGTTAGCCTCATCATTCTTTGGCCCTTATTGATTATAGGCCTCATTATGTTTGCTTCTGCAAACAGTAAAATCGACGACCTTACGTCACAAAAGCAGCAATTGCTGATGGAACGAATAACCTATGTAACGCAATAAAAAAGAGCCCGCGCAGACGGGCTCTTTTTATATGCCGTTTCCGGCTTATTTGTCGTTTTCCAACACCGTCACAGGGGCGTTCGCGTTGTTGATGACGCTGTTGATACCGTTCTTGCAGCTGGATTTGTGCGCGTAGCCCTGCGAGCAGGAGAGAATGGTCTGCCCGTTGGTGGCGATCAGGTTAAAACGGAATTTGCCGCCCTTGTCGTGATAGATCTGGAACTTCGGGCATTTCTCCTCGTTGACGCTCTGCAGCGTCTGATCCTCGATACCCGCGGCCGCGGCGTTGGCGCCCACGCTGGCGATGCCGTTCTTGCAGGCGCTCATCGAGCTGTAGATCTGCGACGAGGCGATGATCTGGGTGTTGCCCGCGCGCAGATTGAACATATAGCGTCCGTCGTTTGTGCGCTTGATCTCGAATTTGCCGTTGGCCTGCGCCGCGTCTTCGTCGATCTCATCCTCTTCGGGTTCGGGCTTTTTCGCTTCCGCTTTCTTTGCGGGAGCGGCTTTAGGCGCCGGCGCCGCTTTGGCGGCGGGCGCGGCTTTCTTTTCTTCCGCTTTGGCGGCGGGCTTTTTGGCGGCGGGCGCGGTCTTCTTCGGCTCCGCTTTGGCGGCGGCTTTCTTGGCTTCTTCCGCCTGCTTGGCTTCTTCCGCTTTTTTCGCCTCTTCTGCTTTTCTCTGCTCCTCGGCTAATTTAGCGGCTTTGGCGGCTTCCGCGGCGCGCCTTTCTTCTTCGGCGCGGCGGGCGTCCTCGGCTCTCTGCGCCTCGGCGGCACGGCGGGCCTCTTCTTCTTTTTGTTTCTTTTTCTTTCTACCGAAAAAACACATAGAGGTTGCCTCCTTTTCTTTCTTGTAATTGTATTGTAACACGGCCAAAAGTAAAAATCAATCGCCTTTCGAAAAAAACTGTTGTTTTTTGTCGGCGGCGGGCGCAAAAACGGGGTTGACAAACGCTTTTCGGCATGCTATAATGATACCGTCCTTGAGGGAGTAGTTGACACGTTCGTGTGATAAGTCAACAGCACTGGCCGCTTTGCGGTCTGGCTTATCTTGATCGACGAGACTCATGGGGCTTTTTGCCCCATGAGTCTTTTTTTACGGGAGGCAGTATGGAGTTTTACCGGCAGAGCGTCAGCGAGGCGCTCGACGCGCTGAAAAGCCGCCCCGAAGGTCTTTCGGCCGAGGTGGCGCAAAAACGCCTGGAGACGGGCGGCAAAAACAAGCTGGAAGAGGGCAAACGCAAGGGCGTCGTGCGCCGCTTTTTCGAGCAGATGACCGACCCCATGACCATCGTGCTTCTGGTGGCGGCGGCGCTCTCGGCCTTTATCTCGATCTGGCAGAAAGAAACGCCGAGCGACGTTATCATCATCCTCGCGGTGGTCGTGCTCAACGCCGTGCTCGGCGTGGTGCAGGAAAGCAAGGCCGAAGCGGCCATCGACGCCCTGCGCGAGATGACGGCGGCGACCTCCAAAGTCCTGCGCGGCGGGCAGCTTTTGCAGATCAAAAGCGAAGACCTGGTCGTGGGCGACGTCATCGTATTGGAGGCGGGCGACGCCGTGCCTGCCGACGCGCGCGTCATCGAATGTGCGACCATGAAGGTCGAAGAGGCGGCGCTCACGGGCGAATCGCTGCCCGTTGAGAAACGTCCGGAGGCGCTCTCCGGCGACGAAGTGCCGCTCGGTGACCGCCGCAACATGGTCTATATGGGCTCCACCGTCGTTTACGGCCGCGGCCGCGCCGTGGTGACCGCCACGGGCATGCAGACCGAAATGGGCAAGATCGCAAACGCCCTGACGGCCGCCGAAAACGAGGCCACGCCCCTGCAGAAAAAACTGGCGCAGCTCAGCCGTCTTTTGACTTTTCTGGTGCTCGGCATCTGCGTCGTCATGCTCGGCGTGTCGCTGCTGCGGGCAGGCGAGATCTCCGTGGGCGTTTTCAGCAACGCCTTCATGCTCTCGGTCAGCCTGGCGGTGGCCGCCATTCCGGAAGGGCTTGCCGCCGTGGTGACCATCGTGCTCTCGATCGGCGTGACCAAAATGTCGGCGCGCAACGCCGTCATCCGCCGCCTGACCGCGGTCGAAACGCTCGGCTGCACGCAGGTCATCTGCTCCGATAAAACGGGCACGCTGACGCAAAACCGCATGACGGTCGTCGAAACGGCGACCCCCGACGAAAAAACGCTGGCCCGCGCCATGGCGCTCTGCTCCGACTCGGAAGTCGGCGAAAACGGTGACGTCATCGGCGAGCCGACCGAAAACGCCCTCGTGGCGTTCGCCTTGAAGGCAGGGCTCTCCAAACGCGAACTGAAAAAAGAATATCCCCGCGTGGGCGAAGCGCCCTTCGACTCCATGCGCAAAATGATGTCCACCCTGCACAAGACCCCCGACGGGATCGTGCAGTACACCAAAGGCGCGCCCGACGAGGTGCTGAGACGCTGCACCCACCGCCTGACCGCCGAGGGCGTGCGCCCCATGACGGAGGCCGACCGCGTCGAGATCCTCGCCGAGAACAAGGCCATGGCAGACCGCGCCCTGCGCGTGCTGGCGGCGGCGGGACGGCGCTATGACGCCATGCCCGTCGACGTCACGGCGGAAGCGCTCGAAAAAGAGCTGACCTATTACGGCCTTGCCGGCATGATCGACCCCGTGCGCCCCGAAGTCAAAGACGCGGTGGCGGCCTGCCACATCGCGGGCGTGCGCGTGGTCATGATCACGGGCGACCACAAGGATACCGCCGTCGCCATCGCGAAAGAGCTCGGCATCCTCTCCTCGCCCGACGAGGCCGTGACGGGCGCCGAACTGTCGCACATGAGCGACGAAGAACTGCTCGCCAACATCGAAAAATACGCCGTCTATGCCCGCGTGCAGCCCGAACACAAGGTGCGCATCGTCAAAGCGTGGCGCGCCTGCGATAAAGTCGTCGCCATGACGGGCGACGGCGTCAACGACGCCCCCGGCATCAAGAGCGCCGACATCGGCGTCGGCATGGGCATCACCGGCACCGACGTCACCAAAAACGTGGCGGATATGATTCTCGCCGACGACAACTTCGCCACCATTGTGGGCGCGGTCGGCGAAGGGCGGCGCATTTACGCCAACATCCGCAAGGCCATCCAGTTCCTGCTCTCCTCCAACATCAGCGAGGTGTTCAGCGTGTTTGCCGCGACGCTGATGGGCTTTACCATCTTAAAACCTGCGCACATGCTGTGGATCAATCTTATCACCGACAGCCTGCCCGCTCTGGCGCTCGGCATGGAACCCGCCGAGGGCGACGCCATGCGCGAAAAGCCCCGGCCCGCACGCGAAAGTCTCTTCGCCGGCGGCATGATCTCGGCCATCTTCTATCAGGGCATTTTCGTCACCTTGCTGACACTTGCGGCCTATTTTATCGGCCACTATATGGAGGCGGGCGCGTGGCAGATCACCGACAGCCCCGATGGTATGACCATGGCGTTTCTCACCATGTCGATGGCCGAGATCTTTCAGGCCTTCAACATGCGCAGTCTGCACGGCTCCATCTTTGCCCTGCGGCGGCAGAACAAAGTGCTGTGGGGCTCGGCCGCGGCCGCGTTGGTGCTGACGGCGGGCGTCATCTATATCCCCTTCTTACGAGACGCTTTCGGCTTTACGCAGATCAGTTTCAAAGAATACGCGGTCGCCATGGGCCTGGCGCTGGCCATCATCCCGCTCGTCGAGATCGCCAAACTCATCCGGCGCGTCTGCGTGCGGATACACGAACAAAAAAAGACCCGCTGACGGTATTCGTTTTCGGGTGTAAGGAGTCCGTATGAAAGAACAGTATGAACGCACCGCGCGTCTCGTCGGCGCATCCGGCGTCGAGCGCCTTTCCCGCGCCCGCGTGGCCGTGTTCGGTCTCGGCGGCGTCGGCGGCGCCTGCGTCGAGGCGTTGGCCCGCGCCGGCGTCGGCGCGCTCGACCTCTGCGACGACGACGTGGTGAGTGAGAGCAACATCAACCGCCAGATCATCGCCACGCACGCCACGGTCGGCATGAAAAAAACGGCGGCTTGGGCCGCCCGCATACGCGATATCGACCCTGCCGTCGAGGTGACGGTGCACAACGTCTTTTTCCTGCCCGAGACCGCCGACGCCTTTGATTTTTCTCTCTACGACTACGTCGTGGACGCGGTGGACACCGTGGCGGCCAAAACGGAACTCATCCGCCGCGCTAAAGAGGCGGGTGTGCCCGTGATCTCGGCCATGGGCGCGGGCAACAAACTCGACCCCACGGCCTTTCGCGTCACGGATATCGAAAAGACCGAGACCTGCCCCCTCGCGCGCGCCGTGCGCGCCTACTGCCGCAAGGCGGGCATAGGGCACGTCAAGGTCGTCTGGTCTGCCGAACGGCCGACGGGCGGGACCGCCGAAGAACACGGCCGCCACGCGCCAGGCAGCATCTCTTTCGTGCCCCCCGTCATGGGTTACGTCCTCGCCGGCGAAGTGATCAAAGACCTCCTCAAAACCGAATGACCCCGAAACGGTATCAAAAAGGGCCTGCGTTCGCAGGCCCTTTTGTGTTTCTCATATCCACCACGTAAACGTGAACCACCGGTCGGGCGGCAGCGAGAGATCGACGTCCTCCGGCAGATCGCGCGAACCCTCTTTCCACCACACGCCGGCGGCCGTCACGTCCGCGACGAACGCCGCCGCGACCGCGGCGTCGGGGTGCAGCATCAGTTTGATATAGCGCCATTGAAGACGCGAACGCACGACAAACGCGCGGCGGTCGCCCGCCATGGTCTCGGCCCGGTTCCACCAGTCGTCAAACGTCTCCTCCATGGCGCGGAAATAGTCCTCGGAGATCGCCGCGAACGGCGGCTCGAAAATGTTCTGACAGCCAGAGGCGGCCTGCCCGCACAAAGCGTCGATATACGCGCGGATATACCGCCACCCCTCGCCGTAATACGCCTCGAGAAACTCATCCATCAGCGTGACGTATTCGTGCCGGTTCATGTTCGGGTCGCGCATCAGACGCGCCAGCAGATAGGCGCGCAGTTCCCCGAACTCGCCCGACGCGGAGTAATAGTTGCCCTCGGGAAACATCGAGCGCACGCTGTTTTCGGCGTAATAGTGCATGTTGTCCCACAGCACCATGAGGTTGGCGTAGGTGGGAATGGAATAGCGGTAGTTGTTGGTATAGTCCCAGATCTGCAGATTGTCGCAGATGTCGGCCCAGCCCGTCAGAATGCCGTCAAACGCCGCGTTCTCGGGGCAAAGCCCTTCCGAGAGGGGATGCGTATAGTCGCAGGTGATGGGGCAGAGCCACACCGACACGTTGTCGCGCGGCCGCGTCACGCGCGGTGGCTCGACCGTCCACTGATACGCGAGCGTATCGATCGTCACGTTCGGGTAGTCGGCGGCGATATCCTCCGCCACCGCGTTGACAAAGCGCAGCATCACGCCGGCCCAGCTTCCTTCCTCTTCGGCGATGCGGCGGCAATTCTCGCACTCACAGTGTTCGGGCGTGTCGTTCTGCGAGACCGATATGCTGTTGACGTTCGGGTCTCGTTCCAGTATCGCCCGCACGTTGCGTATGACCGTCTGCAAAATCGCGGGGTCGGTCAGACACGGGTTGGCCGTGGTGCCGTCGCCCGTTTCGGTGAGACGCCCCAACGAATGCACGCCGACGCCGCCCGCGTTCCAACTGCCGCCCATCTCGGCCGCAAACGGCCCCGTGAACCCGCAGTCGTTGATATAGTTCTTGACCATCCAGGCCTGCGACAGCCGTGCGTCGTACCAGTCGAACGAGCGCTTGGCAAAGCGCGGCGTATATTCTATCTCACACGGCGACAGCACCACGTCGCCCTCTTTGCAGGTCTCGAGCGTAGGCGTGAAAAAGCGCACGCCGCAAAACTCCTCGAGAAAACGGTACGCGCCGTAAATGGCGCCTCGCAGATTGCCGCCGTCGATGGTGACGCCGTCCGCGGTGACCTTGATGCGATAACTGTCCGCGGCCCGCCGCTCGTCGATGCCGATGGTGATGGGATAGCCGTCCGATTTGACCAGTATGCGCATTTTGATCAGGTATTTCGAGAGCTCCGACACGGCGTAGTCCGCCTCGGAGCCCGCCTTGGCGAGCACGGCGACACGATACTTGCGTTCGGCGCCGAAAAAGACCTGCTTCGCGCTGAATTTTTCCACCGGCTGTGTCATATCCGTCTCCTCTTCATCCGTCGTCTCATGGGTCGTCTCGTCGTGCGTCCCCGTCTGTTCCGCCTCGTCGGCGGGCGCGGCCGTTTCGATCTTCCCGCACCCCGAGAACAGCAGCAGCGCCGCCAAGAGGAGCGCCGTTATGCTTAAGCCTATATGATGTCTCATGCTCTTTTCCCCCTCGGCATACCGTCAGCCGTTTTCGCTCAGATTGATAAAGCGCAGTCCGTTTTTCAGCGCGTAAGAGCAGGTGTAAAGCGTGCCGCCCCTGTTTTCGGTCAGGTAGGCCACACAGCAATCGCTGCCCTCGACCAGCGCCCGGTTGCGCAGGTGCATGCAGGCGGGCGTGTAGGCCTCCTCGATAAAGCGGTGTTCGTCCGCCTCCCCGAGCACGCGCTCCCACAGCGCCCGCTCGCCCCGCGTCCATCCTTTCGCCTGATCGCGGCAGGGCAAGATCAGGCAAAGGCGGCAGGTCGGGTGCTCCTTTTTAAAGTGCAGTACCCGCAGCGCGGCCAGGGTGTCAAACCCGCGCGCCCCGCCCGTGCGGAACTCGTCGTATCCCTCGTCGAACAGGGCGGCGATCAGGCGATCCAACGCGACGGAGAGCGCCGCCGTCTTGTCTTTTTCAATGTGTCGGTGTCCGGTAAAACAGCAGACCACGGCGCGCCCTCCTCTCTTTTGATATATACAGTATAGCATAATTTCCGCCCCGTGTACACCCCTTTTGCAAAAACCGCAGAATCGTTCGCCCCGCTGCGCCCGCGCTCGCGCTTTTTTGCCGCCGTTCGTCCCGCCGCGGCCCCGTCCGACGCAAAAAACGTTTTTTCTCCGGCACAATACGACCGTGTTTGCCCGCCTCCCCGTCTACAATAGAAAGACAACGATAACCGCATCGCGGTCAAGGAGGTCAAAATATGCAGAATACCAAAAAGAGATCCGCCGGGCGGGCCGGCGCCCCCGCGCACAACGAAAGCCGCCCCGAGGCGACCCGCGAACGGGTCGGGTCGCCGCAGAAAACGGGGCTGACCCTGCCCTTTTCCCCCGATCAAAGCACCGCCGAACAACTGCTCCGCTTTTTGGTGTTCGCTGCCCTCGGCGCGCTGGCGGCCGGAGCCGAGCTGCTGTTCGGCGTGCGCCCTTTCGGTCTCGGCCTTGTCGCCGCGGCCACCCTGCCCTTGCTGCCCGCCGTGGCGGCGGGCGCGGCGGCCTACCTGCTCTTTGCCAAAGAATACGTCTCGCTCGTCGCCCTGCTCCTGTTGCTGTTGGTGCGCGGCGTCGTGACGCTGCTCTGGCCGGATGAAAAGCAAGAACGGCCGTGGTTTGCCGAACGGCCGCTCTTTCGCGTGGTCGCCGCCGGCGCGGCGGCGCTCGCAGTCGGCGTTTATCTTTCGGCGAGAGGCGGTTTTCGCTACTACGATCTGTTCGCCCTGCTCCTCTCGGTCGCGGCAGCGCCGCTCTCCGCCGCGCTCTACCTCGGCATTTTCGAGAAAAAGGACAAGCTTTACCCCTACAGCCGTGAGGCGGGCTACGCCACCATTGTGCTGACCGCCGTGTTTGCCCTCAGAACGGTGTCGTTTTTCGGCGTTTATCCCGCGGCCGTCGCCGCCGCGGGCGCGGCGTTTTTGCTGGTGTCGCACCGCGGCGTGCTGTGGGGATCGGTCGGCGGCGCGCTCTGCGGCCTTTGCTTCGATTGGCGTCTTGCGCCCGCTTTCTTTCTCTGCGGTCTCGGCTTCGGATTGCTTGAAAAAAGCACCCGCGGCGGGGGCGTTCTTGCGGGCAGCGCGGCCGCCGCGGTCTACGCCTTTTTCCTTGACGGCACGCCGGGTCTTTCGCGTCTGCTCCCTGCTCTGCTCACCGCGGGAGCGCTGTTCCTCGCCACCGACAGCGCGGGCCTCATCGAAGGCGCGCCCGCCCACCGTCTGGCCGTGCTCCGCCGACGCGCCGCCGTACAATCGGCCAAAGCCGACGCGAG
>Ga0310690_10010798_pt1 | contig 11326 bp, 12 predicted proteins | sample AusTroGonzalo_MG_2_FD_207661 | JGI IMG/M metagenome (GOLD analysis project Ga0310690, IMG submission 207661) | Bovine rumen microbial communities from tropical cattle in Woodstock, Queensland, Australia - Gonzalo_04 (v2) (version 2) | ecosystem: Host-associated > Mammals > Digestive system >...
GACCACACCGTCACTCACCTGGAGCACGGTGCCAACCTCCTGAAACTTGGCAGATGTGTCTATGCCTTTGAGTTGTTCCAGAAGTACCTCCGATACCTCACTTGCCTTTATTCCGTTTGCCATTATATGATACGGTTATTCTTTTCAATAAGTTCCTTGCGGATTCTCTGCAGCTTGCCAGCCACGCTGGCATCCAGGCGGAATCCGTCAACCAGAAGCACGAATCCTCCGTCAAGTGACGGGTCCACGGAGTGTGTCCACTCCACGCGGCCGTGCTCTACGTTCTCTACCAGCTGTTTGAGCCGTGCCCTGCGTTCGTCGCCCACAGGTGTGGCTGTTATAAGCTGAACCGGCACGATACCATTCCTGAGGCGGTACAGGTCCTGATAGCTTACAGCCATAAACAGCAGGCAGTCACCGCGTCCCGCACTCACAGCAAGCTTGTAGAAAGCCTTAGTGGAGCCGCTTAGCGGTTTCTTTCCGTCAGTGACGGCAATCTCAAGCAGACTGCACTTGTCACTCACGCTCACCGTCGGGTCAACCAGACGGTCATGTATGGCACGAACAGACCGCATCCGTCCGGCAAGCGTCTGCATCTCCAGATACACCTGATCGGCATCACCCTGCTCCAACGCATACTGAAGCAGAGCCTTGGCGTAACGAACGGAAACGGTTCCTGTATTCATACCTTACTTTTCTGTCTTGACATCATCTATCATACGGTCTATCAGAAGGAGCTGGTCCTCATCAGTGGCGAGTTCCTTAAGGACAACCCTCTCGGCCACCTCAACTGACAGCTCGGCTACCTGACGGCGCAGGCTGCGCAGTGCCTCCTCCTTCTCAAGACGGATCTGTTCACGTGCATCGGAGATAAGTTTCTCACCGCTCTCCTTGGCACGACTTTCTGCCTCTGCAATGATTTCATCCCGCCGGTCGGCTGCCTCCTTGAGGATACGCGCCTTCTCGGCACGCGTCTCCTTGAGCAGCTCATCACACTCATTCTGAATTCCAGCAAGACGCTCGTTGGCCTGACGGGCCGCATCAAGCGACTTGTCTATATACTCATTGCGCTTGTCAACCATATCGGTTATAATGGGAAATCCCCACTTGACCAATATAAAGAAGACTATTCCGGCTGCAATGAGCATCCAGATGATTGTTCCGACTTCAGGAATCAGCAGGTCCATTACTTAGCGTAAAGTGCCAACAGACAAACGATTACGGCAAAAAGGGAAACACCCTCCATGAAAGCGCCGATAACAATCATTGCGCCACGGATATCACCGGCAGCCTCAGGCTGACGTGCAATAGACTCCATTGTGGACTGACCGATCTTACCCAGACCGATAGCTGCTCCGATAACTGCGATTGCGGCACCCAGTGCTATACCGGCATTGCCCATAGCTGCACCAGCGGCAGCCTGCAAGAATGTTGCTAACATCATAATGTTTACAGTTTAAATTGTTGATATTTCGTTATTTACTTTCTCTTCTATCACCTTTTTCTCCTTTGCATGTTCAGGCTCCGGATGTGCCAGACCTATGAACACCGATGACAGCATCGTGAACACGTATGCCTGGATGTATGCCACCAGCAGTTCCAGCATATTCATGAATACCATAAAGAACACTGACAGCACAGTCATGGGAGCACCTATCATGGGCCCCATCCTGGCCGTTATGAATATCATGCATGTAAGAGCCAGTATGATGGCGTGCCCGGCAGTCATGTTGGCAAACAGACGTACGGTCAGGGCAAAAGGCTTGGTGAATATTCCTATTATCTCTATTATAGGCAGTACCGGCAGCGGAGCCTTGAGGAATATAGGAACATTGGGCCAGAGTATCTCCTTCCAGTATTCACGGTTGCCGAATACATTCACGGTAAAGAATGTCACCAGCGCCAGAGTAAGGGTTATGGCTATGTTACCGGTCACATTGGCTCCGGCCGGGAATATGGGAATAAGTCCCATCAGGTTGCTCAGCAGGATAAAGAAGAATATGGTGAGCAGCAACGGGGCATATTTCTTATACTCCTTACCTACCGATGGCTTGATGACATCGTCCAGGATCATGTAAATGACAAGCTCCATCAGGCCGATAAAGCCTCCGGGAGCCGGATCAGTATATTTGTGCCTACGGTACCAGCGGGCGGTACACATCACTATCACACACAGCAGCAGGCTGTTTATCATCACTCCAAGCGCTACCTTGGTGAGCGAAAGGTCCAACGGCTTAAGTTCAGTACCATCAGGCATGACCTCAACCAGTTTACCTACGTATGCGCCTTCCTGAGCTATACGGAACCCCTCATAACTGTCTGTCTCCTCAAGCTGGCGTGACGAGAAGAGATGCCAGCCGGACACCTTGCTGTGAAGTATTACGGGCAAGTGCAGGCTTATCTCCTTTTCTCCTACGGTGATGATATGCCAGTGATATGAGTCTTTCAGGTGGCCGAATATAATGCCCTTAACATCCACAGCCTCATCCTGCGCAGACTCACTGTCCGCAGCAAAAGCGGGAACGGATGCCCAAAGCATCAATGCCGTCAATATGTAGACAAACCTCTTCAACTCTTTTTCTCTCCTTTCATGAACAGTACCGTCTCAATGGCAGAGAGGCACAGATAGTATATCATAAACACTACGGCAAAAGTCAGCAGCTCAGTGCCGGCCAATGAGAAATACGCCAGCAGGAATGCCAGTGCAAGCAGTATCTTGACTACCCTGTAGGCCAGGAAGAACAGACTGCGGTCCTTACCCTTGTTCTCAATGAACTTCCTGAGCCAGGCCATCACGCCCAGCATCACCGCATAGAACAGCGGGATTGTATATAAAAGGGACGGATAATGCTCAGGCCAAACTATATGCAGCACCAGTACCGTGATGACGGTCAGCACAGACAGAGCAGCCAGATATGTCAGTATGAGTTTCTTCATAATTCTACGCAAATTGAGAGAACGTTATCCTTAACCTCGGCAAATCCGGACTTTACGGGAACTTCAGTCAGCCCGTCATTGTCCTTGTATGCTATCTTGCCTTTATCAAGAGATGAGATTATAGGGGCATGGTTGTTGAGGACAGTGAAACTGCCTACGGTACCGGGGAGAGTGACCTTCTCAACCTCACCCTCATACACCAATCTGTCCGGAGCTATAATCCTAAGCTTAAGCATAATCAACCCTTCATCTCTTCCTGAAGCTTCTTGGCCTTCTCAATGGCCTCCTCAATGGTACCCACATTCAGGAATACCTGCTCTGGGAGGTCATCGACCTCACCGTCCAGGATCATGTTGAAACCGCGTATTGTATCCTCAATGCTTACCATGGTACCCTTGACTCCGGTAAACTGCTCGGCAACGGTGAACGGCTGTGAGAGGAAGCGCTGTACGCGGCGTGCACGTGCCACGGTGAGCTTGTCCTCATCGGACAGCTCATCCATACCCAGGATTGAAATGATATCCTGAAGCTCGTTGTAGCGCTGCAGTATCTGCTTTACGCGCTGTGCGGTATCGTAATGGGCCTTGCCTACAATGTTAGGATCAAGGATACGTGACGTTGAATCCAGCGGGTCAACGGCCGGATAGATACCAAGCTCGGCAATCTTACGGCTAAGCACGGTAGTTGCATCCAGGTGTGAGAACGTGGTGGCCGGAGCCGGGTCTGTAAGGTCATCGGCCGGCACATATACGGCCTGTACCGATGTGATTGATCCGTGAATAGTTGATGTGATTCGCTCCTGCATCTTACCCATCTCACTGGCCAGCGTAGGCTGATAACCTACGGCGCTGGGCATACGTCCCAGCAAGGCCGATACCTCACTACCTGCCTGTGTGAAACGGAAGATGTTGTCGATAAAGAACAGGATATCGCTGTATGCGCCGTCGCTGCCGGCACCGTCACGGAATGATTCTGCAACGGTAAGACCTGAAAGCGCTACTGATGAACGTGCCCCAGGGGGCTCATTCATCTGACCGTACACAAGCGTAGCCTGTGACTTGGCAACCTCGTCATAGTCAACCTTGCTCAGGTCCCACTCACCCTTGGCCATGCTCTCCTTGAAGGCATCGCCGTATTTGATTACGCCGGACTCAATCATCTCACGCAGCAGGTCGTTACCCTCACGGGTACGCTCTCCTACTCCGGCAAATACCGAGAATCCGTTGTTCTTCTTTGCGATATTGTTGATGAGCTCCATGATGAGCACTGTCTTGCCCACGCCGGCACCGCCGAACAGACCTATCTTACCGCCCTTGCAATAAGGCTCCAGCAGGTCTATCACCTTGATTCCTGTAAACAGCACCTCCTCAACGGTTGACAGCTCCTCAAACTTGGGAGGCTGGCGGTGAATTGGGAACGCGCCCTCCTTGTCCAGAGGCTTGAGGTCATCAATAGGCTCTCCGGTAACATTCATCATACGTCCCTTGATCTGCTTGCCAACGGGCATTGTGATAGGACCGCCTGTAACGCGCACTTCCATACCGCGGCGCAGACCGGTTGTCAAGTCCATGGCCACGCAACGGACCATATTCTCACCTATGTGCTGCTGAACCTCAATAATAAGCTTACGGCCGTTATCACGGGTTATCTCCAGTGCATCGTGGATTGACGGCAGGTCATCACCTGTCTCAAAAGCCACATCCACAACAGGACCGATTATTTGGGCTACACGCCCTGAAACTGCTTTCATATCGTCTATTTTACGGAATGCAAATATAGTTATTTATGCTGTACCTTCTTATCCTTAAAAGTGACCTTTTGTATCCAAACGGACTAATTTTCACACTTATTTATACTAATTTTGCGGCATGATTTTTACAGATACTGTTTGGGCAATTATCAAACTGCTTGCCGGATTCGTACTGCTGTTCTTTGGCGGTGACTGGCTTGTGGACGGCGGCGTGGCATTGGCACGCAAGTACCGCATCTCATCACTGGTGATAGGTATGACCATCGTGGCGTTCGGAACATCGGCTCCTGAACTTCTGGTCAGCATGATATCAGCCATAAAAGGTAGCGCCGGCATTGCAATGGGCAACGTACTGGGTTCCAACATAGCCAACATCGGCCTTATTCTGGGACTGACGGCTCTGATATGCCCTATTGAGACCGATAACCGCAAAGTAATACGTCACGGAACTGTAATGATTGCGGCATCACTGCTCCTGTTGGTATTCGCACTAAAGAACGGTATCTCCAGAATAGAGGGTCTGACGCTTTTTGCATGCCTTATCCTGTTTACCACCTTGTCTATCAGGAAAGGACGCACACAGAATGAGGAAGCTGAATCCGATATTCAGGAAGGTAAGTCCATGACCGTTCTTGCAGCCGTAGGGCTGATTGTACTCTCCTGCGTAATGCTTGCATTCGGAGCCGATATCCTTGTAGACGGCGCCACCACGATTGCAAGCGCCATGGGCGTTAGCGACAAGGTCATAGGCCTTACCATCGTAGCTCTGGGAACCAGCCTGCCTGAACTGGCAGCATCAGTTGCAGCTGCAGTCAAGAAACAGATGGACATCTCCATAGGCAACATCATAGGCTCCAACATCTTCAATATCCTCTGTGTGTTGGGCGTATCCACATCCATCAAGCCTATATCACTGGAGTTCCCGGATTACATGAGTGATTTCATCTGGATGCTGGGATTCTCGGCATTCATCATCATCTTCACCACGATGAGAAAAAAGAAAGGACGCCTGGGTCGGACCGCAGGCATCCTGTTCTTATTGGCTTACGCCTTTTATGCGTGGTCTCTGTTTTAATCCTTGCGCTTCATCACGCTACGCACAAAGTACCATATCAGTGCGACGTACATTATAAGTGACAGCCACTCTGCCATGTGAGAGCCTGTCCATGAATCGGCCATGAACAGATCCAGACCGGCAAATCTCAAAGCAGCGCTTACCACGCCCATCAGTGCACCGCCGGCAATGAAGCCCGATGCCAGAAGAGTTCCGTGCTCAACGCGTGCGGTGTTGACGGCAGCGTCCTTGCTGCGGCTGCCCACGTACCAGTTGATGAATCCGCCTACTACCAGCGGGATATTGAGCTGGAACGGGATGAACATACCCAGGGCAAATGCCAGAGCCGGAATCTTGCAGAAGTTAAGGATCAGGGCTATCACGGCACCAGTAGCATAAAGCCACCAGGGAGCACCTGTACCTGACATAAGCGGATCAATGACCGCCGCCATTGCGTTGGCCTGCGGAGCAACCAGAGCGTTCTCACCTACAAATCCGTATGTCTTGTTCAGGATGATGAGCACGCCGCCCACGGTCAGAGCCGATACCAGAGTTCCCAGGAACTTCCAGCCCTGCTGTACAGCCGGTGTGGAACCCAGCCAGTAACCTATCTTGAGGTCGGTAATGAAACCTCCGGCCATGGAGAGCGCGGTACATACCACACCGCCCATAATCAGAGCCGATACGATACCGGGAGTACCCTTAAGACCTACTGCAACCATGATTACGGATGCCAGTATAAGGGTCATCAGAGTCATACCTGATACGGGGTTTGTACCTACAATGGCAATGGCGTTAGCAGCAACGGTAGTAAACAGGAATGCGATTATTCCAACAACCAGGATTCCTACTACGGCATGAAGCAGATTGAAATCCATCACACCCAGGTAGAAGAATGCAAATACTGCGACCAGAGCCACTATTATACCTATTATGACAATCTTCATGGGAAGGTCACGCTGAGTACGCTCCACCTCAACGTTCGCCGCACCTGCGCCGCCCTTAAGCTCACGTCCTGCCAGACTTACGGCACCCTTGATTACAGGCCATGACTTCACGATACCTATGATACCGGCCATTGCTATACCGCCTATACCGATATGACGTGCGTAGCTTGAGAATATCTGCTCAGGCTCCATCTGTGAGACGGCATCGGTAATTGCAGGATTGAGTGACTGCAGGAATGCATCACCCAGCATCGGCAGTATGGGAACTATCACGAACCATACCACGGCCGAACCGGCAGCAATTATACAGGCATACTTGAGACCTACAATGTATCCCAGACCCAGCACGGCGGCACCTGTGTTGATGCTGAATACCAGCTTGGCCTTGGTTGCCAGAGCCGATCCCCACGCACATACCCTTGAGGTGAAGTTCTCGGTCCATAATCCGAATGTTGATACTATGAAATCATAAATACCACCTATTATACCTGATATTACCAATGGCTTGGCCTGACCTGCACCCTTCTCACCCGAAATGAGCACCTGAGTGGTAGCGGTAGCCTCAGGGAAAGGATACTTGCCGTGCATATCCTTGACAAAATACTTACGGAACGGTATCAGAAAGAGTATTCCCAGCACGCCGCCCAGCAGTGAGCTGATGAACACCTGCATGAAGTTTACGGTCATGTCAGGATACTTGGCCTGCAGGATATAAAGTGCAGGAAGAGTAAAGATGGCTCCAGCCACGATCACTCCCGAGCATGCTCCTATGGACTGAATGATCACATTTTCACCCAGGGCGCCCTTTCGTTTTGCAACCGATGACACACCTACTGCGATGATGGCAATAGGAATGGCAGCTTCGAACACCTGACCCACCTTAAGGCCCAGATAAGCGGCTGCGGCCGAGAACAGCACGGCCATGAGCAATCCCCATCCCACTGACCAGAGATTGGCCTCGGGATAGACCTTTCCGGGCTTCATTATCGGCTCATAAGACTCACCTTGTTTTAGCTCGCGATACGCGTTCTCCGGCAGTTCTACCGGTTTCTTCTCTTCTTCCATATTATAAATTATGTATAGTCCGAATGTTTTGCGAATATAGTCAATATCTGAAAAAAAAGAGTTACATTTGGTCCACAAAACCAATTTTACTAACTATCAATTATATGAGAAAGGATTTCTTTTTTGCAGCAGCAGTTATTGCCTTGGCCGCAATGCCTATTCAGGCACAGAATTCAAGAATCGTTGAAGACGGAGGTACAGGCCCCTACAAAGCCATCATGATGGAAGAGGCTTCTCTTACCACCCACACCATTTTCCGTCCGCAGGACCTGAGCAAGTTTGACAAGAAAAACCTGCTTCCCATTATTGTATGGGGTAACGGAGGTTGCGCAAACTCACCCAGCGGTCATATCAATTTCCTTAATGAGGTAGCTTCACAGGGATTCCTGATCGTAGCTATCGGCCCCAGCAACTACCAGCAGCAGGAGGCTCCGCGTCCCGGTCAGACCGGTGATGTTCCCCGTATGGGTCAGGGCGGCGGAATGCCCGGCGGTATGGGTGGCTTTGGCGGCGGTATGCCCGGCGGTATGGGCGGCCAGCGTCCTCAGGGCCAGGGTGCTCCTCAGGGTGGCCAAGGTGGTCAAGGCGGCGGCATGCCCCGTATGGGAGGCATGGGCGGCGGTATGCCACAGATGGGTGGCGGCATGGGCGGTGGAATGTCCATGGGTGACCCCGCAGGCCTGAAGCAGGCTCTTGAGTGGGCAATCGCTCAGAATGCCGACAAGAACAGCCCCTACTATGGCAAGCTTGACATTGACAATATCGCAGCAGCAGGTATGTCATGCGGCGGTCTGCAGGCTCTCCACATGAGTGATGACGCACGCATCAAGACCATCCTGGTAATGAACAGCGGTTATTTCGGCACTGATGAGAGTGAAGACAAGGCCAGCCTTGCCAAGCTGAAACAAAAGTCAATCATCTGGATCCTGGGCGGTTCAACCGATATCGCATGGGACAACGGCAATGATGACTTCAAGCGTATGGGCGGCACAATGCCCGCATGCCTGGTAAGCCTTGACGGCATAGGCCACGGCGGTACTTACATGCAGCCTAACGGCGGTGACTATGCAAAAGTTGCAGGTGCATGGCTCAAGTGGTGGCTCAAGGGCGACAAGGAGGCCAGCACAATGTTTACCGGTAATGAGCCCGGCGTAAGCAAGATGGCCGGTTGGTCAATTGAGCGCAAGAACATCAAGTAAGCTCGAGACCATAAGCTTATTACAAAAACTAACGCGCCCTCTCATGGGGGCGCGTTTCTCTTTCTTAGCTAAAACCTACAATCCGTTTGGATTAAACCTAATTCCTTATAATCTGAAGAAAGAGTAGTATACCTTATCGGCCATAGCAGTCTGTTTCTGATCATTCATGTAATTGAGATTCTGGAACTGGTCACGATCATAACTGTATACCAATTCCTTGTCATTCAATTTACAGATACGGGCCCTCTTGGTTATTGTCTCACCACCGTCACACTCCTCGCAGAAAGTAAGGCTTCCGTCCGGGCGCAGTGAATAATGTCCCTCCATAGTTACCATATTGGCCACGGTAAGAGGTGCATCACCGTACATCACGTATGAATTGGGACTGATGACCAAATTCCATTTACGCTTGTTTACGGTAGTGTTCTTCTGGATTCTCTTGGCATCACGGTAATATACCACATCTGAGAAATACCAGTTCCCCTCTATCCTCCTTTTCCAATACATGAACCTGAGTTCCTGTACGTAATTCCAAATTTTCCTCATAGTAAATTCCTTTTCAATACTTAGATTAACTATCAGTCTCTCCTATTGAGCTTATTCATTATCAAAATCAAGTACACGTCCATTGAACTTGACTTCCCAATCATTTATGGCAGCCGTGAATTCAATAGGCCTGTAAACCGTATAAATGTTCAAACCCAGCACAAAGGTGTATTGCAGTCCAAGCTCCATCTTGTCATCCGGAATTACTCCTGCCAGTGAGATGATCTGAGACTGCTCCTTGGCGCCACGGTAATGAGTTCCGTCATAATCAAACGGGGCTACGTCAAATATGACCTCCACAAAGTGCTTTCCATCCTTGAATTCCTCAGGAACCACATAGACATGATTGCAGTCAGCCCTGTCATCTGAAAGTCTGTCGGTAGCCATGAAACTGGAATTCTCCACACCGCATCTTACGGAATCATTGCCTTCATAAATCACGATGTTCTGATGCTTGGCATTGGGGACCCATCGGCTGTCATCACCGTCAACCACAAACAATCCTTCAGTAGGCATGCCATGGAGAATTACCTTGCGGACACTCATAAGTCCCTTAAGCTGTTCATCATCCGTAATGTCGCAAACTTCAAAACCTATACTGTTCGAGATGTGATGGAACTGGAGATTAACCATCTCTAATTCCTGATCACACCTCATATTGACAGTATTGGAGGCCAATGGGCCTTTCTCAATATCATTGGGTGTGAAAGATATGGAATATGAACCATCTTTGCGATAGTTCACGCTACTGGCGTACGGATAATAGGCACTTACCTGCATGGAACCGCTGGAAAGGCTTGAAGTAAACAGACTGGCAGTCCTGATTCCGTCTGTTTCAAATACCGGCTGGTTCTCAACAAGCACTGTCTTGTCCCAGTTGTCAACACCTACCAGACCGAAAGCTATTTGTGAATCCAGGAAAGCATCTTTCTTCTTGGTGCTGTAATCAGATACGTTCTTTGTACTTTCTTCAGAACCCTTAGCCGCAGGATCAGACTTGGTATTCTTATTATCCTGAGACTTGGTCTTGGTCTTTGTGTTGCTGGCAACGGATATATTAAATATGGTTTTGGTTTCCTGATTATAATATACGACACTGAACCTGTCCTCCCTTGCACAGGAGAACAGCAGCGCTGCCGTTGCAACTATCGTTAATATGATTCCGGTACGTTTCATATCGTCGTCGGGTTGATTTCGGTACCAAAGATAAAATACTTTGTCAGGTGACAATGTTGGAAAATAGGTGGACTTGCATATTCTGATTAAAATTATTAGCCACATTGAACAATGATGATTTTTATTATACCCTTTTAGAACGTTTTTGAACAATATTTCGGCTCTTGCCAGCTATTTACTACATTTGCACTGACAATAAAACGGCTATGAACATTCTTATAAACGACGGAATCATACTGCCCATGAACGCCCCTGAAGGTGGTGATCTCTACTTTAAGGGCTATGTAGGCATTGAAGGAGAAAGAATCGCATTTGTAAGTTCCAATAAAAAAGACGCATCTGATTTTGCGGCAAGTCATCCGGATGTAAAACAGATAGACGCCACCGGCAGGATCGTGATGCCGGGACTCATCAACACCCATACGCATGTCGCCATGGCACTGTTACGCGGCATATCTGATGACGTACCTTTGATGGAATGGCTTGAGCAGCATATCTGGCCCATTGAAGGCAAGATGGGATATCAGGAGATCTATGACGGAGCCAGACTTGGAATCCTTGAGATGCTCATGGGAGGCACTACCACCTTTGTAGATATGTACCCGTATGAGGAAGCCGTAGCCCAGGCAGCCGAAACTGCCGGTATTCGTGC
>Ga0310690_10010799_pt1 | contig 11325 bp, 8 predicted proteins | sample AusTroGonzalo_MG_2_FD_207661 | JGI IMG/M metagenome (GOLD analysis project Ga0310690, IMG submission 207661) | Bovine rumen microbial communities from tropical cattle in Woodstock, Queensland, Australia - Gonzalo_04 (v2) (version 2) | ecosystem: Host-associated > Mammals > Digestive system >...
AGAAGCTGGTCCACGTCAACCTCCCGAGAGAGATCATCGAGGAAGAGACCGAGATCGGCACGGACGGAGAAAACAGCCAGGGCTACCGATTCCCATACGAACCGGCAGGCACCGAGAACGCCCAGACAAGCTAACGAAAGGAGAATAAAAGACCATGTCTGACAAGAAGACGACCACCACCCCGGCCACCCAGGCGGAGACCTACGAGGCGAAAGAAATCGCCGCGAACGCCCCGCGCCTGTTCGGCTGCAGCATCGACATCGCGACGGCAGCGTTCAAGGTGAGCGGCACCGAGAGGGCGACGCTGACCGACGCGAAGAAGATCATCAAGGACTTTGCGGAAAAGCGGGTCTAACACCCCGCCGCAGAAAGGAAGGAATAAACCATGGCAGGAAGATACTCCATCGGTGAAACCAAGGTCCGCCCCGGTATCTATTTCCGGCAGGAAAACGGAGGCGGCAACGACACCATCGGCGCGACGAACGGCATCGTCGGCGTGGCCTTTAAGGCCAACTGGGGCAAGCTCGGCGAAGTCGTCACCATCGACAACCCCGCCGACATCGCTACCCTGTTCGGCGACGATTCCGGCAGCAACAGCAACACCGCCATCCTCAACGCCATCTTTGCGGGTGGCGCTTCCCAGGTGCTGGCCGTCCGCGTCGGCACCGGCGGCACCAAGGCCGCGATCACGCTGAAGGACACCGCCGGGACACCCGCCGACGTCGTCACCCTGACGGCGAAGTACGCAGGCACCCGCGCCTTGAGCGTGACCATCAAGGACAGCCTGAGCATCACCACGATGCGCGAGTGCATCATCTACGCCGGGACCACCGAGCTGACGAAGGTGCTCTTCACCAAGGGCGGTGCCGGAGAGGTCGACGCGCTGATCGCCGCCATCAACGAGAGCGAAGACGCCGTCGTCACCGCGACGAAGGTCGCCGCCGGTAACGGCCTGATGGCCGCGGTCACCCAGAGCACCTTTACCACGGCTGGCGTCAGCCCGACGATCACTTCCACGGACTACAGCAACGCCTTCACGCTGCTGGAAGCCACGAAGTGGAACACCATTTGCATCGACAGCGACGACACCAGCGTCCATGCGCTGCTTGCCGCCTTCATCAACCGCGCCAACGACGCCGGTCTGATGGGCATCGCCGTCCTGGGCGAACCGACCTCCGTCGCCTACGCCACAAGGAAGACCGACGCCGCCGCCTTCAACAGCGAAAACGTCGTCTATTGCCTCAACGGCTTCACGATCGCGGGCGTCGCCTACGAGGGCTGGAAAGCTGCCGCGCTGGTGGCTGGCTATATCGCCTACCTCCCCAGCAACGACTCGCTGACCCATAAGGTCATCCCCGGCGCGACCGGCATCGTCGGAGCGCTGACGAACACCCAGGTCGTCGAGTGCCTGCAGAGCGGCTGCCTCATCTTCACGGTTTCCGCCTCCGGCGCGGTTTGGGTCGAGCAGGGCATCAACACCCTGGTCACCCTGCGCGCGGATCAGGACGCGGGCTGGAAGAAGATCAGACGCACGAAGACCCGCTTCGAGCTGATCGACCGCATCAACATCAACAGCGAGGGCGTGATTGGAAACGTCAACAACGACGACAACGGACGCGCCACCCTGCTGGCGATCATGAACGGCGTCGGCGCGGAAATGATCGCCGAGGGCAAGCTGCAGACCTTCGAGGCGTCCGAGAGCACGTCGAACCTCCCGAAGGGCGACAGCGCCTGGTTCGTCATCGATGTGCTGGACAACGACAGCATGGAGCACATCTACCTGACCTACCTCTTCCGCTTCGCCGAGGCGTAAGAGGAGGCATGGCAGACAGAGAGGAGGAAAACCTTAAATGGCTAAGATTACGGCAGTCAACGAATCCCCGGCGGTCGACGTCCGGAAAGTACTCTCCGGCAAAGACGGCTGCCTCTACGACGGCGACGGCAACATGCTGGCCACGATGGAGAGCTTCACCGGTCAGGCCAACATCACCAACGCCAACTTCCAGCCCCTGGGCTCCGCGATGGAGCGCAGCAGCATGACCAGCTACCGCGTGACGCTGACCATGAGCGAGATCGTCGTCTATGACAGCAGCTTCTTCACCAAGGTGATGAAGGGCTTGAAGACCGGCGTGATGCCCGTTTTCAACTTCCGCGGCATGATCCGCTCCCCGTATAACGGGAAGAAGGAACAAGTCGTCTACCGCGACTGCGTCCCGGACGGCAGCATCGACATCCAGAACATGAGCACCGGTGAGCTGTACAAGCGCAGCTGGAACTTCATCTGCAACAACCCGCCCGAGCTGATGTCCAAGATCAAGAGCACCGACTAAGCGAAAAAGCCCAGCCGCACGTTTCAGACGACCGGCACCGCGCACCCGACCAACCGACCCCCAGGGCAGCGAAAAGCCGTCCTGGGGGATTTTAAGAAGTTTAAACATCAAAATAAAAGAAGGAGGCTCCACCCATGAAAGAGATTGACTACTTCCCCGCCGTTGAGGACACCGCCACCGAGGACTTCGAGACGCAGGAAGAGATGGAAGAGACGACCCCCGAGGAGCTGCTGTTCAGCGAAGACGAACTGCTGAAGGCGCTGACCGGCGAGGAGCACCTGGCGACCACGGAGACGATCGACGTCAAGTTCGGCTCCGCGAATTTCCAATTCAGAATCCGCCCCCTCACCGAGAGGGAATGGAGCAACTGCCGGGAGCGCTGCACCAAGTACAAGCGCAACCGGAGGCTCGGCGGGATGAAGATGCCCGAGGACACCGACACCGTCGGCTACCACACCCTGCTGATCTACACGGCGACCGTCGAAGAGGATCGGGCGAAGCTGTGGGACAATAAGCGGTTCTGGAAGGCGACCGGCGCTCTGACCGGCACCGACATGGTCGATAAGCTGATCCCGTTCGCCGGGAAGAAGCAGGCGATCATCGAGAGGATCGAGAAGCTCTCCGGCTACGACGACGAGAGCGAAGACGAGTACGAAGAGACCGTAAAAAACTAATCCTCGCTGGCGGCAAGGCGCGGCTGCTCCATCACATATTCCAGCGGACAGGAATGCCCCCGGACGACGTGATGCGAAAGCCGCGCTTTGTTCGCGTATTCATGCTGAAGAGCATGGAGGTACAGATCGAAGCGGAAGCCCGAGAGGCAGAAGCCGCCCGTCAGCGTCGAGAACAGGCCATGCAACAGGCGCGGTCGCGCCGGAGGAGATGAGACGATGGAGCAGGTATTCAGAATTGAGATCCCGGTCGAGGTTAAGAGCAACGCCGACCTGGGGAAGATGAAGCAGATCGAAGCCGTGCTGAAGCAGGCGGAACAGGAAGCGCGGAAGCTGGCGTCGTCTGCAGACTCCGCGCTCAGTAAAATCTCCTCCGGCGCATCCAGCGCCGCCTCCTCGATGCAGCAGGTCGACAGCGCCGCGAAGCAATCCGCAGACGCACTGGAAGACATCGGCGACTCCGCCGACAAGGCAGGTGACGCCGCGGAAGACGCCGCGGACTCCATGGAGGAGATCGGCGACGCCGCGAAGGAAGCCGGGAGCGCCGCGGACGATGCCCTCTCCGACGCAGCGTCCAGCGCCGACAAATTCTCGCAGCGGATGGAGAAATCCAGCAAGACGCTGCGCGACGCCTTCAAGGAAAAGCTGAAGCTGACGATGGAGGCGATCGACAGGGTCTCTCCCATCGTGAAGGAAGTGACCGCGAAAGTAAAGTCGCTGGCCGCGAAGGCATGGAAGGTCACGCTGAAAGCGGTCGACCTCGTAACCGCGCCGTTCAAGGCACTAAAGAACATGATCATGTCGCCCATAACGATGACGCTATCGATTGCGGGAATCGGGCTGGGCGCGTCCTCGTTCTACCAGACCTTTACAGAGTTTGAGGCAGGAATGAGCAACGTCAAGGCGCTCTCCGGCGCGACGAACGAGGAATTTATTAAACTGAAAGAAACCGCCTCCGAGCTGGGCGCAACAACGAAATTCACCGCCGCAGAGGCATCGGAGGGGATGCAATACCTCGCCATGGCAGGCTGGAAGACCAGCGACATCATCGCCGGTATGCCCGGTCTGCTGCAGCTGGCAGCTGCCGGAGGCACCGACCTCGGCACCGCCGCCGACATCGTATCCGACGTGATGACCGCCATGGGCATGAGCGCGGACCAGGCGACCCGCGCCGCCGATATATTCGCCAGGACGGCGACCAGCACCAACACCACCATCGGCATGATGGGCGAGACCTTGAAGTACGCGGCCCCCGTCGCGCATTCCTTCGGCCTGGAGCTTTCGGAAGTCGCCGCCGTGACCGGCATGATGGCGAACGCAGGCATCAAGGGCGGCAGTGCAGGCACCGCGATCAGGACGGCTCTGCTGCGCATGGCCAGCCCGAGCAAGGAAGCCTCCAAGGCCATGAAGGCGCTCGGCCTCACCTTCTCAGATTCCAGCGGGAAGATGAAGGACATGAAGACCATCATGAAAGACCTCGGCGGAGCCTTCGACAAACTATCCGAGCAGGAAAAACTGGCCTACGCCGACGACATATTCGGAAAGAACGCAGCGTCGGCATGGCTGTCCGTCATCGAGCAGGGCGAATCCGCATTTAATGACCTCTACGAGGCAATCGACAAATCCGAAGGCGCAGCGCAGGAAATGGCGAACACCCAGATGGACAACCTCACCGGCGACGTCACGCTTTTGCAGAGCGCCGTCGACGGAATGAAGGTCAGCCTCATGGACAAGCTCAACCCATACCTGCGCGAGGGCGTCCAATGGCTAACCTCGAAGATCCCCGAGATCACGACCGCGCTCGGAAACTTCATCGACGCGGGAATCTCCAAGGCGAAGCAACTGAAAGAGACGATCAGCGGAGTGTTCAACAGCGCGGAGTTCCAGAACGCCGACAGCATCGCCGACAAGCTATTCATCGCCTGGGACAAGATCATCGCGGAGCCGTTCAACGAGTGGTGGAGCGGCAGCGGTCGCGCCTTCGTCCTCGGCATTGTGAAGAAGGTCGGTACCACCTTCGGCGAAGTGCTGCACGGGATAATTACCGGAGTATTCGCCGCGCTGAAGGGCGAAGAGATCGACTTCGAGGGACTGAACCTGACCGGCATCGCCAAGGCAGGCGCGGAAGCCGCGAAGGAATACGTCTCCTCGTTCGCGCAGGGACTGAACGCCTCCGACCTGATGGGCAGCATGCCCGGATGGATGACCGCCGGTCTGGTCGGCTTCGGAGCCTTGAAGATCGGCAGCGGAGCGCTCGGAATCGCGAAGACCGTCGGGCAGCTTCGGCTTGCCTTCGGCGGAGTAACGACCGCCGCGGCAGCCGCCACCACCGCGACAGCGGCAACCGGCGAAGCAGTAACGGCAGCGGCAGCAACCGCGACGACCGGCGCGTCCGCCTTCGGCGGCTTGGGATCCGCGCTGGCAGCTATCCCCGGCTGGGGCTGGGCAGCACTCGCCGCGCTGGTCGCCGTCGGCATCGGATACAAGCTGTACAAAGACGAACAGGCACGGCAGGAAGAAGAACTGCTGCATATGGGCGACAAAGTCGAAGCGGCAGGCGACCGGTACGTCAAGGCCGTCCAGCGCGTCCACGACCTGGACACCACGCTCGAAGGAATCCAGGAGATCAAACTGCGAATCGGAGAAGATAAGGAACAGAACGACGAAGTGATCGCCAAGGTCAAAGGGGAGATCGACTCGCTCCTTCACCCGGAGATCGTTCTGACAGCAACGCTTCAGAGAGGCGGATACGACACAGAGGAGGCTCAGGAAATCCTCGACCAGGTCCACTCCGCCGCGAAGAAGAGAGCCGTCCTTATCGCCTCGTTGCTGGATCACGGATACAGCCAGGAAGACGCTGAGAACATCGAGCAGCAGATCGCAGACGCAAAGTTTAATATAGCAACCTTGAAGGCAAAACTCGCAAGCGGAGAATACAGCGAAGAAGAAGCCGCCGCGATAGAGGAACAGATCAAGGCGGCAGAATCGAACCTCGCGCTTCTGTATGCCTCGCTGATCGACCACGGGTACAGCACCGAAGACGCGCAGGCCATCATCGACCAGATCGACGAGGCAGAATCCAACCTCGCCATGTTGACAACGGCGCTGGTGAACCTCGGCTACGACGAAGAGGAAGTAAAGACCATCATCGACCAGATCAAGGCCATCGAGAGCAAAAACGTCACGCTGACCGCCACCCTCGAAGCCTCCGGTTATAACGTATTGCAGGCGGGAGCCATTGTCGCTGAATTCAACGCCGTGAAGGAAGCGGAGAAAAACGTCGCCTTGAACCTGACGACGAACACCGACATGACCCCGGAGAACATCGCCAGCCTTACGAGCAACCTCACCGAGCTGATGGCGCTCAAGGAATCAAAAGAGATCAAGCTGTCCGGATACGGTATGTCCGCCGCGCAGATAACACTGTTGCAAAAGAAGGCTTCCAGCCTGAAGGAAAAGATGAGCAGCATCGAGGTCGCCGTTTCCGAAGGCGAAGGCACTCCAGAGATGATGCAGAAATACGCCAACTACAAGGCGGAGCTTGCCGTCATCGACCTGCAGCTGCAGGGCAGCGAAATGAGCGCCGATGAATACAAGAAGATGACAGACCAGGTCAACGGGATAAAAGAGCTCATCAGCCAATGCATCGTCAACTTGCAGCTTGACGAAGGAAGCGACTTCACGCAGGAAGAAATCGACGAGCTCGTCGCGCTCCTCGCCACCGCGGGCGACTACTACTGGACGCTTGGCGTCAACCTCGCCACGGGCAGCGTTACAGCGGAAGACCTCGAAGGGTACAACGCCCAACTCGAAGCCTACGCCAAGCACCTGGAAGAGATCAGCGGAGGCATGATCAGCGCGGAAGAGGTCATGAGCGGGGAGATTTCCGACAAGACGCAGGACAAGATCGACCGGCTGCAGCACGCGGAAGAGCTCGACCGCGAGGCGGCATACTGGGGACTACGCGCTGACGTCGCCGAGTCGAGAAACACCCGCGACGAAGTAGTGGCAAGACGCGACGCCGCGCAGGCAGACGTTATCGCAGCGACCGACCGCGTCGAGGCGATGAAAGACATTACCACAAACCTCCAGGAACTGAGAAGTGCAGGCGCATCGTTCGAGGAAGAAAACAGGGCAGCAAAGGCGGAATACATAGCTGAACACGGAGAACTCGACGAAGGGTACTGGGCCGACTACGACAAACGACTTGCAGACTTCGGCGAGATGTACGGAGAGCAGATCAGCGCCGTCGGCGGCATGTTCGATAACCTCGGATACGAGGGCATTTTCACGAGCTGGAACGACATCGAGCGGATGGACGAAGGGCCGACGGGCGATTTGTTCGGCGAGTACATCGACAGCCTCGCCGCTGTCTACAGCGAAGCGCTGAAGAACCAGAGCGAAGCAGAGACCAAGCGCGACGAATGGAACGACAACCTCGTCAAGCAGTACGAAGGCGAACGGAACCTGGCGACCTGGGACATCACCAAGGGCACCGCCTACGAGGATATGAACATCGAGCAGATGGCCGCGGCCTTCAGCACGATGGACGCCTCCGGATTTGAGGTTTTCGCAGAAGCCGTCTCCGCGCTGAGAGACCTGAACGCCAACACCGACTACATCAGCGACGCGGAGAAAACCACTCCCGAGGCACTGGCGCAGACCGCCTACGAGAGCGTCACCGCGGAAGCGAACCAGACGATGCTCGACGGAATGCTCAAGGGGATGCAGGAGATCGAGAGCGCCTACAAGCTGGCGAAGTCGAACGACGCGATCGTGAATGCAGAGAACCCCGAGGCAAACGCGAACACCGCCGGAGCCTATGCCGCGGAGCAGATCGCCAACATCAACGCCGCGCTGGCATCCCTCGGCTCGGACGTTCAGATCGACTCGCTGGAGAATATCCAACAGGCATTTGACGCGCTCAAGGAAGTCGACCTCGAAAACGTCAACTTTGAGGAGGCATTCGGCGACGTCGCAACCATAGCAACCGATGTGGAAGGCCTGGGAGAAAAAGTCGCAGACGCGAAGACGAAGATCGAAGAGCTGACCGGCGTCGACGTTTCTACCCTCACATTCAACACCCCGGCAGACTCAGTACAAGACCTGAGTAACAAGGCCAGCACCGCGGCAGCCAACACCAACAAGGCAAAAAGCGCACTCGAAGCGCTCGACGGAACGACAGCCGACACCTACATCAACGAACACCACACCGTTACAACGCCAGGACACGCTACCGGCGGCATATTCAGCAGCGCCCATGTCGGCCTCGTTGCCGAAGATGGACCGGAGGCGATCATTCCCCTGAGCGGGAAGCGCAGAGAGCGCGGTCTCAGTCTTTGGATGGAAGCCGGACGGATGCTCGGCGTCGGTGCCTACGCGGAAGGCGGGATCCTCGGACCCTACGCCGACACGTTCGCATCAATCCCCGAGAGCGCCTGGGACGACGACGGCAACGGCAGCGGAGACCCCAAGCCCATGCTGACCGGAGGCGGGAACGGCGAAGTCGGAGGCGTGACCGTAGAGGTCAACGTCAACCCCGAGTACACCATCGAAGGCGGAAACGGAGACCCCGACGCCATTCTCGAAATTCTCCGCGCCAAGCAGGACGAACTGGCAGAGCTGCTCGGCGGAGCGATGGCAAACCAACTGGCCGATCTGCTCAGCAACATGACGTAACGGAAACGGAGGCGTAAAGCGTGAATTTTTATCTGGAAGAGAACCTGGGGAGAAGCACGAAGCGGCTTTATTTCCCAATCGTCCCGGACGAATTGAGCGTGACCTCCGGAGCGAACACCGTCCCACTCAACATCATCAAGACCGGCGAAGCCAGGATACCCCGCGGCGAAAAGGCCACGGGGTACTCCTGGGAAGGGATGCTCCCAGGCAAGAGCATGAAGGGCGCAACATTTCTCAACGTAAGCTCCGACGAATGGCAGGCACCGAGAGACATTGTGAAGATTCTGGAAGCCTGGAAGAAAAAAGGGACTAAGCTGAAATTTGTCGCCGGGAAGTTTGTAAACACGGACGTCTTTATCGAGACCTTCAACCGGCGATATTTCGGCCTCAACCATTGCAAATACTCGATTACGCTGACGATATACCCGAACCTAACGGTCAGCGTCTCCAAAGCACCGAAGAAACCCGCTGGAGAATCCGGCAGCGGAAGCGCGTCCTCCTACCCAGAAGGAAAGGTCAACAAAGACAAGGTCGCATACCGGAAAGGCCCCGGCTCGAAATATAAGAAACTCGGCAAAAAGAACAAGGACGACAAGGTCACGATCTACGGCATGAAGGGGAACTGGTACAAGATCAACGAAAACCCGGAGTGGTGGATCAGCAAGAGCTACGTCACCATTACCAGCGGACAGCCCGAGAGGACCGGCAGCGGCGGCAGCGGCGGCAGAGGAGGAAGAGGCTCCGGCGGAAGCGGGACGGGAACCGGCGGCAGACAACCGTACAAGCCGACAATTCCGACAACGCGCCAAACAAACCCGCCCTCAGTAGTGACAAAGCCCACACCCCAGAAGCCGCTTAAACCCGGACAACGGGTCGATCAGACACAGTAACGAACGGAGGTGCGGAGCCTTGGCAGCATCTGGCGGCAAGAAAGCCACGACGGAGAAATACAGCCTGCTCGGCAACGAATACTTCGTGACCGCCGTCCTCAACGACGGAAGGCTCCTCCACCTGGAGAACATCGCGGAGAATATCGCCTGGGAGGAGAACGAGAGCGAACTCGCCGTCCGGCTGAACCTGACGATACGAGACATCCCCTTCGAGAACTCCCGGATTTCAAAGCAGCTGAAGCTCTGCACCGTCGTTTATTTATACGCGAAGTGGAGCGGAGACCCGGAGAAACGGGAGATTTTCAGGGGCACGATCTGGGAGTGGGAGCACTCGCAGACCAACGACGACGCGGTCATCATCACCTGCTACGATCTCCTGTATTATTTGCAGAAATCGACCGACAGCAAGTACTACGCGAAGGGAAAGAAGACCGGCGAGATTTGCAAAGACATTCTGGAATCGTGGAGCGTCCCGCTTTACGAATACACCGGCCCGTCCATTTCCCACGAGAAAACCCTTTATAAAAACAAGACGATCAGCACCATGCTGACTGAGACGCTCGACGAAGCGAAGAAGAAGACCGGCACGAAGGGAATCATCCGCGCCGTCGCTGGGAAGTGCAGGATCATCACCCGAGGCACGAACGACACCATCTGGAACTTCACAGCCTCGTCAAACCTCGTCTCGGCCTCCGATAAGTATTCGATGGTGAACCTCGTCACCCGGATAAAGATCACAGGCAAAGACGACAAAGAAGGCAGACCCAAGGTGGAGGCGACCGTCGACGGAAAAATCGAATATGGCATCCTGCAGCAGGTCAAGTCGAAGGGAAGCTCCTCGCTTGAAGACGCGAAGAAGGAAGCCCAGGAGACCATCGACGAAAAGGGCACCCCCGAGCGGACGACGACGCTCGTCGCCCCGGATATCCCGACGCTGCGCAAGGGCGACCTCATCCACGTGAAGACCGACAAAATGAAGGGATATTTTTATGTGAAGGGCGTCAGCCACAACGCCACCGCCGCGACCATGCAGATGGAGGTGGAACCCTATGAGTAAAGGGAACAACTCCCCCGGATTGAGCAAACTGGCAGGAGTATTCCAGGGAATGGCAAAAGACCAGATCCCGACGGACCGGCTGCTCGACTTCGGGACGATCCAGAGCGACAAAAGCCTGCTGACGGATACGTTCGGAATTGCGATACCCAAGTCGGACTACCTCATCCTTGCGGAGCTGAAGAACCACACCGCGACGACGTCCAGCCGGTCGGTCGGCGACCACGGAAGCCACACCCACACCGTCCAGACGCAGGAAGGGCTCTCGGTCGGAGACCGAGTTCTGGTGGCATGGGTGAACAACGACGCCGTCGTCATCGGAAAGATCAAGAACGCCGACAAGGTGATATAAACGGCAGAGGGGAGGCGAACAGAGAGCGATGGCAAATGAACTCTATCCGGTTTTTGATATACCGGACATCGACGAAACCGACGCGGAGAAAGAAGAGGAGGCGCTGAAAGCCGGTCCTCTTTTTGATTTCGAGATTGGCGACTTTGCGCTCGACGGGCAAAACAGCGTCGTGTTCGTAGACGGGCAAGACCTGTTCATGCTCTGGGTCGTAAAGACGCTCAAGACGCAGCTGGGAGCCTACCGCTCCTATTACGGATTCGGCATCGATCAGGAAGAAGCGGAAGACCAGCCCGACCGCGAGGCCGTCGAATCCGCACTCGAACGGACGATCTCCGAGGCGCTGAAGCGC
>Ga0310690_10010800_pt1 | contig 11325 bp, 16 predicted proteins | sample AusTroGonzalo_MG_2_FD_207661 | JGI IMG/M metagenome (GOLD analysis project Ga0310690, IMG submission 207661) | Bovine rumen microbial communities from tropical cattle in Woodstock, Queensland, Australia - Gonzalo_04 (v2) (version 2) | ecosystem: Host-associated > Mammals > Digestive system >...
GCTCTTATTGGAGCTCCGAGATCGGTGGCGCTCGGCAAGTCTTCGAGGGCTTCGACTTTATTACCAAGAATGATAAGAAACCCACCGAGATAAACAGCCTACTCAGGACCGTGTCCTGATTTCTCAGGACTCTGTCCTGATTTCTATTCACAACCCACCGCAAAATGACGAGTGCCCTGGTGGCCACGGTCTGGCAAAGAAAGGAGTTAGACCGTGGCCAAAACGCTCAAACGCATAGACGCCGGCGGCATCCAGGTCGCCGCCCTGTATAACCGATGCACCGGCCGGGAGCCCATGAGGGAACGCCAGGCCAAGAGACAGGCCAGCAGCGCAGCGCAGCGCCGCATGAATCAGATCTACTCCTATGAAGCGCTGGAGCTGAGATTGGCCGTCAACTTTCCCGCTCCGGGCAGCGGGCTGTGGGTGACCCTGACCCATGACGACGCACACATGCCAAGGAATAGGAAGGAAGCGCAGCTGCGCTTTAAGTATTTCCTGGCCAAGCTCCGCAGGGCACGGAAGGAAGCAGGGCTCCCTGAGCCGGTGGTGTTCTGGGCCCCGGAGATCCTTACCTCCAGATCCGGTCGATGGCACATGCACCTGGTCATGGACAGCACCGGCCGGGACTATGATATCATCCGCTCGTGCTGGATCTACGGCAGCGAAATCGAGATCCGCCGGCTGGGCGTCCGGGAGACTGGCCGGGATCTCCCGCCATGGCACGAACAGGACGCCGACGAACCTGGCAACTACTTCCGGGCCGTGGCCAGGTACATGACCAAGGAGCTGCGCGAGGCCCAAGAATATGAGTCCCGCCCAGGGCTCCATGGATGGAGCTGCACGAGAAACGCCAAGAAGCCGGAGATGGAGACCATGACCGTCCCGGACGACTTCGAGCTCACTCCTCCGGAGGGCAGCACCGTCATCCTGGATGAACGGAAGAAGACCGAGTGGGCCAGCTGGCACGTGCTTAAGTACCGATTCAGCGGCGCAGGCTTTACGCCAACCCCCAAGGCCAGACGTCGGAAGCGCAGGCGGTGCTGATGCTTTTATAAATTTTCAGCCTTGAAACCTATATTATTTTAAGGAGAAGCGGGTGTGATTTCATTGACAGAAACGCCGGAATCTGGTAGAATGTTACAAACAGATGACGGGTGGCTTGCCTGTCCTCTGTGCAGGAGAAACAAGCGCCTCAAGCGTATCTTCCCGGAGGAAAACGCCGAGCGCGTCGCTCTCTTCTGCAGGGACTGTAAACGCTACGTTTACGTGAGGATCTACAAGGGCCAGTGCTTCGAGAGCCGGTGCCAGCAATGACGTGAGAAACGTCAAGCTGGTGCCGGCTTTTTGTTTTGCCGGAGGTGATCTCATGGCGCAGCTTCCACTCCGCCCCTGCAAGCACGTTGGCTGCCCGGCACTGACCAGGCAGGGCTGGTGCGACAAGCATCGGCCGAAGTATCAGAGGCGCCGCAGCGCCGACTGGCACGGCTGGTACAGCCTGCCGATCTGGACGGACAGACTCCGTCCCGCACAGCTCCTGCGGGAGCCGTTCTGCAGGGAATGCGCCGCCGATGGACGGCGGACACCAGCGACGGTGGTGGACCACGTGAAGCCCCATCGAGGCGACTGGGATCTCTTCACCGACGAGACCAACCTGCAGAGCCTGTGCAAGCGTCACCACGACCGCAAGACAGCGTTGGAACAGGCGCAGGAGCGACGCGCTGCGCAGTCTGATTGAGGCGTTTTCCTCCCGCCCTGGCGCGCAGCGCGCTCCCCGGCGCGGGCATGCGCGGCCGCAGGCACCGGCACGAGCGCTCGAGCGCGCAGGTGCGGCCTTGGTTGCCCCTCCCCCCGGGGTCGAAAAGTTTTTGACCCCCTCCCTGGAAGCCCCGCACCCCCTCTTTTTCGAGAAAAATTCCCCGATGAGCCTGGAGGTATCCCGATGCCCACCCCGGTGAAGAGCCTGGAAAACATGAATAAGCATCTGACCAAGGCCGAGCTTGAGACCCGTGAAGCTCAGGAGACGAAAGCCATGCCGTCCCGGACTCCGAAGAAACCGAAGCTCATCATCCAGGATCCCGACGCGAAGCGACACTGGTCCCGGATCCTCAAAGCCATGGACGGCCTGGAGATCATCGACGTGCTGGACACGGATATGCTGTCTATCTACTGCGCGAAGTTGGCCAGGCGAGACGGTCTGCAGTCTATGTACCTCGAGAAGCGTCAGGCGTACCTGACAGGTTCAGACCCACAGGCCATGATCAAGGTCATGATCTCATTGTCCTCTGAGCTGCAGTACATAGAGCGCGATCTGCTGGCTTACGCTTCCAAGCTGGGCCTGACGCCGGAAAGCCGTGTGCGGCTGGCTAAGCGGATGGCCGAGCAGGAAGAGCAGGACCCGGACGCGGATCTGTTTGCGTGATAAGGAGTTCATCATGTACAGCAACGTCTTCTACTACAGCCACCTGACTCCCATCGGCGGGATCGAAACCTGGCTGTGGAACATCGCCAAGAAGTACGGCAGCACCCACGACATTACGGTGCTGTACTCCTTCGCTGACAAGGCACAGCTGCGCCGGCTGCAGCAGTTTGTCCGTGTCCAGCGCTGGACCGGACAGCAGATAAAATGCAAGAGGGTGTTCGTCTGCTACGATGCCAAGGACTTCCTTGCCCATGTGCAGGCGGAAGAGTATTGCCTGGTGGTCCACGGGGACTACTTGGCACTGGGCTACCCCGCTCCGCAGCTGCCGAAGATCACCAAGGTCCTTGGCGTGAGCCAGGTGGTGTGCGACAGCTACCGGAAACAAACCGGGCGAGAGATCGAGCTCTGCTACAATCCACAGACGCCGATCAAGGCCCGAAAGGTGCTGCGGCTGGTGAGCGCCACGCGGATGGCCCCGGAGAAGGCTCCGGAACGGTTCAAGATCCTGGCGGACGCTCTGGACGCGGCCAAGATCCCGTTCAGCTGGGATATCTTCACCAACAGCCCCCCGGTCTTCAGCAACCCCAGCGTGTCCTGGAAGCCTCCCCGGCTGGATGTCATCGACTTCATCGCTTCCGCGGACTACCTCGTCCAGCCGAGTATCACCGAGGGCGAGCCGTACAGCCTCAACGAGGCCCTGAGCGTAGGGACGCCGGTGATCGTGACCGACTTTCCCGCAGCCCACGAGATCGGCGTAAAGGATGGAGTCAACGGCTTCATCCTGCCCCAGAACATGGAGCGCATTCCAGTGGACGACATCGCCAAGGGCCTGAAGAAGTTTAAGTACAAGCCCCCGGCCGACCGATGGGACGAACTATTGGAGCCCGGAGAGAGCACCTATCTCGATGAGCTCGGTGATGGCGTAGATGTGGAGTGCGTCTCCACCTACTACGACACTCAGAGAAAGGTCACAGTGACCCCCGGCGATATCTTCCGCGTAAGCGAGGATCGCGCCGACACGCTGGTTAAATACAAGGTCGCCGTCCGGTGTCCGGAGGGATGATGCCGGGCCGGGACAAAATCCTGACCCATCCGGTGACCATGTACGCCAAGCAAGTCACCCGCGGGCGGCTTCACGACAGCTGCTGTGCTTATGAAATCGCCGCTTGCCAGCGGCACCTGGACGATCTGCAGCGGGTCGGGGATCTTGAATTCCCGTACGTTTTCGACACCACGCGGGCTGATAGGATCATCCGCTGGTACGAGCACTGCATCCAAGTGCGGGGCCCCGAAGCCGGGGATCCCATACGGCTCCAGGATTGGCAAATCTTCGACCTTGGATGCGTTTACGGATGGGTGCACCGGGAGACCGGCGCCAGGCGTTTCAACCGAACCTACAACAAGAGGGCCAGGGGAAACTTTAAGAGCACGGAGAAGTCCGGGCAGACGCTGTACCACATGTGCGGCGATGCGATCTATCCTCCCTATCAGCCGGAGCTGCTCCGGTACGAGAGGAGCCCGGAGGTGGAATGCGCTGCGGTGGACCGCGGGCAGGCGATGCGCGTTTTCGGCGATGCCAAGGAGATGGCCAAGGCCTCCCCGACGATCGCCAAGCGACTGATCATCCCGAAGTCCAACCCGGTGCGGCACCGCAAGCTGGGCGGCCAGATGCGGGCGCTGTCAAAGGACACCAAGAATAAGGACTCAGGCGCCCCGTCGTTTTTCTGCGTCGATGAGTATCACGCTCATCCAACGTCCACGATCTACGATATCGGGCTCAACTCCTTTGGCAAGCGGTGGCAGCCGCTCCTGGAGTGCATTACCACCGCCGGCGACGACGCCGAGAACAAGCCTTGCTTCCGGGAGGAAGAGTACGCAAAGCGCGTGCTGGACGGGCTGGTACAAGACGATCGCTACTTCGTCATGATCCGGGAGCTTCCGCAGGATGCGGACCCGCACGACAAGAGCAAGTGGGTTATGCCAAACCCCTGCCTCCGGACCGATAACGACTACAGCCGGCTGCTGCTGTCCGAGATCGAGAGCGAGTATACCGCCGCCTACGGCAGCAACGACGCCACAAAGATCCGGCAATTTCTCACCAGGCGGATGAACCAATGGCAAGCCGGCGGTGAGAACAAATACCTGGACGAGAAATGCCTGCGACTTGCTCGGGCGTGCATGGTCAAGCCGGACGCATTTGCCGCTCTCACTGACGGGCTGGAATGCTGGGCCGGTTTTGACCTTGGCAAGCGGATCGACCTCAGCGGCGTTGCCGCGGTGTTTCTGATCCCGGACGGGCGGGTGGCCATCAAGATGCACGGCTTCTTGCCGGAGGGCGCTGCCATCAAGCACGAGCACTCGGACCGGATCGAATACAGGGCCTGGGCCAAGCGAGGCTGGTGCACGCTGACGCCGGGCGAGGTCACCGACAACAGCTACGTGGCGAATTGGATCCACGCCGGAGAGCTCTCTCACAGCTGGAAGGTGACGGAGATCTGCTACGACGGCCACAACGCGACCGACCTGGCAATCCGGCTGTGTGAGGAGGCAAACAACGAGGACTTGTGCGTGGAGATCTCCCAGACGTGCGCCGGTCAGAACATGGCCGTGAAAGGATTCCGGGAGATGCTGCTGGATCAGAAACTTGTCCTGGAGGAGAACGGCCTGGCCCTGTGGTGCATGGCCAACGCCGTGGAGATAAAGAACAACTACGACGATATAAAACTCTCCAAAAGGCACAAGGACGACACGCAACGCATTGACCCGCTGGCCGCGGCCATGAACGCTTTGGCCAGAGCGCTGATCCGCCGGAACAATCCCACCCTGGCTGACCGGCTGGAGGATGAAGAATGGACGATGTGATCGTGTCCGATTCGGACACAGGAGGAGCTTATGGCAAAATTCACCGACGCCGGAGAATTGAATAAGCGGATCACCTTCCAGCACTTCATCGGCGAGGCCGATCTCCTGGGAGATCTCGCATATTTGAACGATGCCAAATGGGAGGACGACTTTACCACCTGGGCCTCCATCAAGACGATCAGCGGCCGGGAGTTTTACGCCGCGGGCCAGGAGCAAGGAGAGACCACCCACAACGTCAAGATCCGACGTCGTACCTGGGGCCATAACCCGGTTACCATGCGGGCCATCCACGACGGCCACGTGTATCGGCTGCTCACGCCCCCGCTGGAGCTGGGAGGCGACAAGAGGTATCAGCAGATCAAAGTGGCGGAGGTTTGGCCGTGAGCACGTTCCGGATCGACTTTGAACACCGGGATCTGGTGAAGATGTACAAGACCCTGGACAAGGTCGGCGCCTCTCCAAAAAAGGCCCTGAACAAGGGCGTATCAAAGGCTGCGAGCATCACAAAAAGGTCTGTTAAGGAATTGGCTCCGGTCGGCCGCGGTCCAACGCAGGGAACTTTGAAACGAAACATTGTCACTAAAACGGAACGCAGCAGGCTGAAGGGAAAAAAGGTCCGAGAGACGACGTTTCGAGGCGGAGACGAAGCCAACGCCCAGCTGCAGAAGCCGATCAAGAATCCAGGAATCCTGGGCGGGTCAAGCCCAAAAGCCTATTATCCGGCATCCCAGGAATATGGATTCCTGGCCAGGGCCCCGGGCGGCGGCGTTCAGTATATCGAGGGAAAGCACTTTATGCGTCGCGGTGCTGAGACCGCGAGCGCGCCGGCCAAGACGGCCATGATCGAAACCATGACAAAGGAGCTGGACAGGATATGGAAGGAATCCAACTGACGCCTGAATTCGCGCTGGTGCAAGTCCTGGAGACCGTCCCGGGCATGAAGGGCCGGATCACCGCCCTGCAGCCCAAAAAAGGGGTCAAACCTCCGTTTGCGTTTTATGTGTCCAATACGGATGACGAAGTGCAGGCGCTGGATGGAGGGACTGGTCTGCAAAGCTACACCGCCACGCTCCATCTCGTGAGCGACACCTTCCACGGTTTGCAGCTGCTGTGCGCTTGGGCAAAAAAGGTCATCCGGGACATGAAGGGCTCAAGCTATTGGACCCCGGAGAACGCGCCTGAGGACGTGTTGCAGGGACAGATCCTGGTGGAGGACGCGAACGTGGCGCAGAGCTCCCCGGACCTGTACGAGGCTGAGGTGTGCTATTACCGCCGGATGTACACCGTCCGGATCGACTATCAGACAGAGGAGGTTTTGGTGGATGACGATTGAATTGTTTGGCGAAATCGTGAGCGATGACTGGGCATGGCTCTATGAACTTTTCGGGATCCCTCACTGCTACCCGAAGCAGGTGCGGGACGCGATCCGGAGCAACTCCGCGGGCGAGGATCTCATCCTGGAGATCAACTCCCCGGGCGGCGATGTGTGGGCAGGCTTTGAGATCTACGGACTGCTGCAGGCCTGCCGGTTCCCCACGGAGGCGCACATTATCTCTCTGGCTGCCAGCGCGGCCACCACGGTCATGTGCGGCTGTGATCGGGTGCTGGCCTCTCCCGTGGCCCAGATCATGATCCACCAGCCTGCGGCCTACGTGGAGGACTACCTCAACAACGAAGGCGCCGAGCACCTGAAGCAATACCTGGATTCGATCAAAGCGTCGATCCTCAACGGATACGTCATAAAGAGTGCCGGCAAGGCCACCCGCAAGAAATTCGAGCAGCTGGTGGATGATTCCACCTGGATGCCCGCGCAGAACGCGATGGATCTGGGCCTGGTCGATGGATTCCTCGATGTTGACGAAGCCGCTGCGGAGGCGATCGCTGCGGCCAGTGATATCCGGGTAAGAAACGGCGCCGGCATCTCCCCCGCTCCAAAGGGCCTGCTGGCCCGCTACGAGGCCGCTGTGCGTGCCGGACAGATGAGTGCGGCTCCCGGTCACCCTGTGACCATAGAGTCGTCTGAAGGCCTTAAAGGAAACGTCGTGGAGGCTGTACCGACGATGCCTAATAGCAAGGACGTTGACCTGATCGGAGACTGGCACCTCATGGCTGCCATCGATCTGGAGAGAGCGAGGGGTTGAGTATGAACAGACTCGAACGCGGCCTTGCAAGCCTGGGCATCGCCCGGAAACCTTCCGGGGCCCCGCGGGATCCTCCCGTGGAGAACGTGGTGACGGCTGCTTCCGTTGGGGTGACTCCTCCTTATTTCGGAACCGACCAGGACTCAGCAATGAAGCTCTCCGCTGTGAGCCGCTGCATAGATATCTTGTCCGACTCCATGGGTAAGATCCCGTTTTATGTGTACGACGAAAAGACGAGGCAGCGCGTTGATCATCCTGTGCTGGAGCTGTTGAACCTGCGCCCCAACCGGTGGCAAACGCCTTTTACCATGCGCAAACAGCTGGAGGCCGAGCGGGTCTGTCGGGGCAACGGCGTCGCCTGGATCCGAAGAGACCGGAGCTCCCTGCAGCCGGTGGAGATCGTTCCCATCCCCTGGGGATTGTGGAGCATCGAGCTGTTGGCTGATGGATCCCCCTTGTACTTTATCGAGCACCCATTCACGCATGAACCGATCACCTGTGGCCGCATGGATGTGATCCACGTCATGGCCTACAGTCGAAACGGTTACCGGGGAATCGGGTATCTGGAAAGAGCCGAGGAGGTCATTCGCACCGGCAAAGCCGCTCAGGAGTACAGCTCAAGCTACTACGCGAACGGCGGGCAGCCCTCCGGGATCCTGCGGACAGATTCGGATCTGGGCGGCAACGTGACCGTCACAGACTCCTCCGGAAAGTCTCGCACGATCAGCAAGAAAGACCGGATCCGCGAGGAGTGGGACAAGCGCCACAGCGGGCCGGCCAACGCGCAGCGGATCGCCGTGCTGGATATGGGCCTGGACTACAAGCCGCTGAGTATATCCAACAGGGACGCCCAATTTGTGGAGCAGGCTGCCATGAGCGTCGAGGATATATCGAGATTCTTTGGCGTTCCCTTGTATAAATTGCAGGCTGGCAAACAGAGCTACAGCAGCAACGAGCAGAACGCGATCGAATACGTCGTGGGCACGCTTCACCCGAACGTCGTGATCTATGAGCAGGAGCTGCTCTACAAGACGCTGACGCCTCAGGATATCGCCCGGGGCCTTCGTGTCCAGGGGAATCTCATGGGAGAGCTTCGAGGCGACTTCCAGAGCCGAGGCGCATGGTATAAGGACATGCGCGAAAATGGCGTCTTGAGCGTCAACGAGATCCGAGACCTTGAGGACCTGCCTGCCGTAGAAGGCGGCGACGAGCACTACGCCTCTTTGAACTACGTCCCGCTGAGTGAATGGAAAAAGCTGTCTGAAGAGCGCGCCACCACCAGCGGAGGAAGCGAGGGTGGAGGATGATATCGACCATCGTTTTTCTGTTGGGCCTCGCGGCCATTTCCGTGGGCATGGGGATGATCTATCCCCCCGCGGGAATCATCGCCGCAGGCGTCGGACTGGTGATCCTATCGATCATCCTGGCCAGGGGCACCGCCCCTGAAACTCCTTAACATATCCGCGGCCAAACCGCTGGATATAAACAACACAATACTGGAGGTATAAGCATGAAGAGAAAACTCATCGCACTGGCCGCGGACCGCACTGCAGCGCTCAACGCCGCTCAGGCCGCCCTGGAGGCCAACAACCGGGAAGACTATGACGCCAACATGGCCAAGGTCTCCAACATCAACGCCGAGATCCAGCGTGTGCAGGATCTCGTTACCGAGCAGGAACGCGCCATCGACACGCATCAGCCCAGCGCGGCTGAGACCCGCGACATGGCCGAAGAGCGCGCCAACGCCCTGCGCAACGGCCGGGAGGTGACGTTCACCGTTTCCGAGATCCGTCGTGGCCTTCGCAACGCTGACGGCGACGGCACTCTCATGTCCGGCTCCATCGTCCAGCCCATCGGCGCCGGCGTCGAGGTCCGGGATAACCTGGGCTACACGTCCCTGGTGGACATCGTCCGCACGATGGACATGACCGGCCTCGGCGGCTGGGAAGAGCCTTACGTGACCGCCTATCAGTCGGTTGAGGTCGGCACCCCCACCAGCGTGGCCGGTTACACGGACCGCAACATCGCCCGGCTTTCTCCCGCCCTCTACATGCAGAAGGTCCAGCAGCTTGCCTTCCGGGCCCTCCGCAACAAGATCGCGGCTCTGATCCTCAAGGGCGACAGCGAGGGCACCCATGTCATGTATGGCATGATCAACGGCACCAACAAGGCCGGCGGGTCCATCGTGACGAGCGTCAATGCCACCGTTGACACCGGCTACGGCAAGATCGACGATCAGCTGCTCAATAGCCTGTATTTTGGCTACGGCAACGACTACGAGGCCGGCGGCAATGCCATGTTGTTCCTGAACAAGACCGACCTAAAGGCGTGGGGCCAGATCCGCGGAACCTACGAGAAGCGCCGTCTGTTCGAGATCAACCCCATGGCTGGCAACGCGAACCGCGGCACCATCTCCGACGGCGGCATGATCGTGCCCTACCTTCTGGATCCCAACCTGACGCCCGTGGCCGGCACGGCCCAGGATGACAACTCCGGCTCCGACAAGCTGTGCTGCGTGTACGGCGATCCCATCAACTACCTGCTGGGCCTCTTCGGACCCTATACCATCCGCGTGGACGAGAGCGTCAAAGCCGTCGAGCGTATGTACGCCATCCTCGGCGACGCGATGGTGGGCGGCAACGTCATCGTCAAGGACGGCTTTGTCGTCGCGAAGATCGCCAAAGCGGCGGCGACGGTCTAAGGCATGGCTACGGCGCGGGAGAGCGCGCAGGCGGATGCGGCCGCGGCTGCGGCCCTCCGCGCCTGCCTGGACTACATGCGGGTGGATGAGGACGAGGACGGCCGGATCGAGCATGAATTCATGCCGGCAGCCAAAGCATATCTTGACGGCGCCGGGATCTCTGAACCGGCAACGCCCGATGCGCTGTATACCCTGGCCGTCCATGCTTTAACCCTGCACTATTACGATCACCGGGACGCGGTCGGTGAGGAAGCCCCCTTCCCCACCGGCCTCCGGCCCATCATCAACCAACTGAAGCTCTCCGGAGACGGGAGCATCTAAGATGTGTCCAAATAGGACACGAAAGGAGCAATGATATGAGCAAATCCAGAGCCCTGGGCACGACCCTGAACGTGAACAGTAAGGCCGTGGGCGGTCTCACGACCATCAACGGCATCGAGATCAACGCGGAGACCGTGGATCTGACCTCCCTGGACAACTCCACCGGCTACCGCGAAAAAGAGCCGGGCTTTAAGGACGGCGGCGAGGTCACCGTGAGCGGCTTCCTGGACGGGGCTGACAATGGTCAGGATGAGATGTACACCCTCCTCGATAGCGGCGCCACCGTCACCTGCAGCATCGTATTTCCTACCAAGATCGGCAAGACATGGACCTTCACCGCGGGCGTCAGCCGCTTTGTTACCGGCGCTGAGCTGGAAGGCGGCGTGACCTTCGAGGCCACTCTGCTGGTCAGCGGCAAGCCCGTTCTGGCTGCCAGCACCACTGTCTGAGGGCTGATCCATGGAAGACCTCAAAAAGACGACTGAAAAGCCGGTCCCTACCATTGAGCTGGGCGGCCGTTTCTGGTTCCTCAAGGTGACTCACAGGGTCATGGAGCGGTTTTCCGCTATCTCCAAGTGCCGCCTGGCTGACTTCGATGTAGTGATCGAGCGTTACGACATGATGGTGCTGCTGCTGTGGCTCATGATGTGTGAGAGCCGCGCTGATCTCACCAGAGAGGGGCTGACCGGCTGGCTCAACGCCATGACCCCGGGTGAGGCCATACAGATGGTGAGCGATGCGGTGGCAGCTGCCGTGGGGTATTCCTTCCCTGAGCCGGCTGACGATGAGGAAGGCGATGAGGCCGTCGAGACGAAAGAGGCGGGGCCACGCGACCCTACGGCCGCGGATATCTGACCGAGAGCCGCCTGCTGGCCGCACGC
>Ga0310690_10010801_pt1 | contig 11324 bp, 4 predicted proteins | sample AusTroGonzalo_MG_2_FD_207661 | JGI IMG/M metagenome (GOLD analysis project Ga0310690, IMG submission 207661) | Bovine rumen microbial communities from tropical cattle in Woodstock, Queensland, Australia - Gonzalo_04 (v2) (version 2) | ecosystem: Host-associated > Mammals > Digestive system >...
CTTGTCAAAAATATCAATTGACGGTTCGTTTCTTCTACCCAATGACTGCCACAAGAATGACAGTCATCGCTTCTTGTACTACTTCATTCTGTCTATGTAAGCCTTTCAAAGATCTCTTCACTTTGCGCGGACAAGGTAATGGCCCCTCGGCAAAAGGGGCGTTCCCTCGTTTAGCGGATGCAAAGGTAAGAACTTTTTCAACACACACCAAATATTTTTTCTATTTTTTTCTTCTCCCTAGATATTTTTTCCAGAATATTTACAAGCTTTTTATACATTATTATTATAGGACGTAAACAAGGCACAACTGGAAATTTAAAGGCAAAAATACACTTATGGTCAGAAAGGCAAAAAAGCGTGCAATTTAAAACAGCTAAAAAAAATGGGCTGAAAATTTGCCGTATTTCACAAAATTCATTAAATTTGCACGCTGATATCAATAGCTAAGCGAATATACAAACAAAAACAACTCATATGGAACACCTAATTGTCAACAGTGGAATTCAGTTCATTAGTACGGAGAAGGAATTCAACCCCTCCGAACAGCTGACATTCTCAAACGGACGCACCTTGAAGTATTCCTTCTGCGAGACGGCAGACTTCTTGTCTGGCGAGCTCATGTTCGACTTGCTCTATTACAACAGTCAGGAGGCTGTCTACATTCCTCTTGGCGAGTTGCGCGGCAGTGACAAGGTAGAGCTCCGCCCCAACGGCCATGAGGAGCTGGACGAGGCGGGCATGCTGAAGATGAAGAAGGATGAATCAACCACTACGTTCTCGGCCTACAAGGATGGCGATGAAGAAATATTCAACATCAACTCCCTGGCTGGCTACCGTGTGAAGTCACACTTCGACGGCAGTGTGCAGCCCGCCTTTGAGATGCTCCTTGGCAAATGGCTGCCGATGCCGATGTTCGAACTCGATATTGACGGGACAACGACTAACGATCCTTTCACATGGTGCCGCGTGAAGATAGAACGCGTGGGTAAAGGCAGCAAGAAGGACACTGACAGATACCGTTTTCTGTGGGCTTTCGACACCATGCTCGGCGACAACGATCCTTTGGCCGAACACAATAACATGATTACGTTTGGCGACGACGCTGACGCCATCACTCACTATAAGCGTCCCTATTTCTATGACGATGAGGGCGAGACCAAGGAGTACCGCATCAGCAACCGCGCCGACCAGTTACTCGATTTCATGTCGACAAGCCAGTATTTCTCGGCTTTTTCCGACTACATCTCCTCGCTGCTGGGACAGCTGGACCGCAACGAGTCGCATAAGTACATCGGCTACTACATCTATCTGGTGAATTTCATCCGCGTGATTGGCGCTGCCCCCGAGGTGATGCTGCACAACAACCAGCGCAAGCAGATAGACGTAGACTTGGTGATGGACATCGGCAACTCGCGCACCTGCGGCGTGCTCTTCGAGGAGGGTGATTTCACGAAGGCCATGATGCTGGAGATACGCGACATGAGCGACCCGTCGAAGACGTATGAAAAGTCCTTCGACATGCGTCTGGCGTTCCGCAAGGCCGACTTTGGCAATGACATCGTGCTTGACGACGATGTCTTTGAGTGGCATTCGCTGGTGCGTGTCGGTGATGAGGCCAAGCGTCTGGTGTACCGTTCCCTGGAGGAGGACGGCCTGAGCGAGCGCACCACCAACTACAGTAGCCCGAAGCGCTATTTGTGGGATTTGAAACCCTATGACGGCCAGTGGGAGTTTCTGAACACCGTTGACGACCCCTATAACATCCGTCTATCTGACAACATCTATGTACCGGGCATGTCCGACCTCTTCGACAACACTGGCAACTACGTGGGGCCTGACAATGTAAACGAGGGCGGTAGCAACAGCTATTCGCGCTCCTCGCTGATGACGTTTGTACTTATCGAGATTCTGCAGCAGGCGCAGTCGCAGATCAACAGTATCAAGTTCCGCACGAAGCACGGCAACATGGACTGCCGCCGCCAGCTGCGCAACATCATCCTGACCTGTCCTACGGCTATGCCCATACAGGAGCAGATCAAGCTGCGCCAATGTGCAGAGGACGCCATTAACGCGCTGAAACAGGGGAATCCTTCCTTTGGTGAACCTATGGTGATTCCCACGTCTCAGTCGCTGAAAGTCAAGGATGATGATGACAACGAAGGCAAGCGCATGTGGAGCTTCGACGAGGCCTCCTGCTGCCAGCTGGTTTACCTCTATGCCGAGATTGCACAGCGCTACAGTGGCGAGATACACAAATTCTTTGAGTTGAAGGGCCATGTGCGACCGGAAGAAAAAGAGGAAGGCTATGAGGGCAACTCGCTGACCATCGGCTCTATCGACATCGGTGCCGGTACTACCGACGTGATGATATGTTCTTACCAGTGCAAGGGTCAGGGCCGCAGCCTGCTCACCCCTATCCCACTCTTTTGGGACAGCTTCTATCTGGCAGGCGACGAGATTCTGCACAACATCATCCAGAACCTGGTCATCGAAGGCAAGGATGTAGGTCTGCCCGACCAGGGAAATATCTTCAGCGCCCTCTACGCCCGTCTGAAGGATATGACCAACGAGGAGCTGCAGAAGCTGCCCTGCCTAAAAGATAATAATGTATATCAGGGCAAGATGTACGACATCGTGAACGAGATCAACGATGAGCGCCGCGAAGCACTAGTCAAGGCTTTCGCCTCGAACCTGCTGCGCGACTTCTTTGGTTTTGACAGCGCTATGATGGGTTATAGGGACCGTCGCTGCCGTGTAGACTTCAACACGCAGATCTCTGTGCCAATCGCCCAGATGTTTATGGAGCTGCTGCGTCTGAAGCGACCATCACGCATCTATAGTTACGATGAGATCTTCACCACCCTTGAGCCCGCCGACTATCTGCTTGACTACTTCGAGCACCACTTCGGCTTCAGTTTCAAGGAACTGTCATGGCGTTTCGACCCGCAGGAGGTTGCCGCTATTGTGAAGAACACGATGGAGCCGTTGATGCGCCAGCTGTCGGTGGTGCTTTACGCCTACCATTGCGACGTCATTGTTCTGGCAGGCCGTCCCTCGTCGCTCGACCCCATCACCGAGCTATTCATCAAGTATATCCCCATCTCACCCGACAGGCTTATCCGCCTGAACGAGTATCGTGTGGGCACATGGTTCCCCTTCGCCGACGGTCAGGGTTACTTCTACGACCAGAAGTCGGTGGTGGCCGTTGGCGGCATGGTGGGTCATCTGGCCTCCAGCCTTGGCTTCAACGGCCTAAGCATTGATTTCAGCCGTATGATTAAGACGATGAAATCGACAGCCTGCTATATTGGCGATTACAACTCACGCCGTCAACAGGTGCCTACCAGCTATCTGACACCAGGTCACAGCTCTGCCACCGTGCAGTTCGTCGTATTTCCGTCGTTCATCGGCTGCAAGCAGCTCGACTCCCCACTCTATCAGGCACGCCCGCTCTATGCCATCTACAACAACACCAACCATCACGCACTACGCATCACGCTGACGCGCAACTACCACGAAAGCCGCGAAGACCTTGAGGTAGAGGAAGTGATGGACGAGCAGGGCAACACGCTGCCGAAGACGTCGGTCGACCTAGTGCTTCAGTCCATTACCGATGACGGCAAGTACTGGCTTGACAAGGGCGAGTTTGAACTCTCAGTGAAATAGTCCCCGTATGACAGAGCAACATTCTTAAACCAGAAGAAAACCATATTCCCATGATACAGAAAATCATCAAACAGATAGAGATCATCAATGACTCACTGGCGTGGATTAAGAAAAACAAGCCCGAGCACTACGAACAGCGATTCATGCAGTTGGTAGAAGAGCGCCGCAAGCTTCGCAAGATACTCGAAGCAGAGAAAGACAATCCCGCTATGGCAGCATATGGCAAGAGCCAGGTGGGAAAGTCCTACCTGATGAGCAACATGCTTCAGCGACAGGAAGTGTTGGCAGATGGAGGAAAAGTGGTGAAGGCCTTCGAGGTAGAAGACGAAGAGAGAAAGTACAACTTCATCAACGAGATGAACCCCATCACCCACGATACTGAGGCCACCGGCGTCGTTACACGTTTCTCCTCTTTCGTGCGCAATCCTAAGCGTCACGAGCGTAAGTACCCTATACTGATGAAGACGCTCTCGGTGATGGACCTCACGCTCCTGCTGTGCGAAGGATACTTCAATGACCTGAAGGATTCTGACACGCCTGACCGTAACACTATCAACGAGATTGCCGAGGGGTTCTATGAGAAATACAAGTCATTCCAACCTGCGACGACAAATCCTATTACAGCCGACGACATGCTGGAGATGAAGGAGTATTTCAAGCATCACATCATGAAAGCGCAGGAGTTCAGGGCCAGTTACTTCTTTGACAAGCTAGCACTCGTCATAGATCGCATACCTGTGTCAGACTACCCGACGGTCTTCTCCATTCTATGGCGCAAGACCGACGACAACAACGACTATCTCACCCCACTTTATCGCAGGTTGCTTGCAACGATGGGCAAACTGCAATTCCAAGGCGATGTCTATTTCGGAGTTGATGCCGTGCTGCACCACGAAGAAAATGAAAACACCATCATGAGCGTGCAATGTCTTGACGGACTGGGCACAGGCGATACTAGTCACGTGTGCGACGCCCATCTCAAGCAGAGTGACGGAAACTTTACCACCGTGCCAGCCATGCTCAAGTGCGAGCTGTCGGCCATCTGCGCCGAGATTGTGGTGCTCATCGGTTCTGATTTCCTCGAGAGCACAGCCAGCTACTGTTTCGATGACATAACCGACAGTTCCGTTCGCTCAAAACTCACGCAGGGCTCTATCAAACTTGACCTGCTCAAGCATACAGACCTGCTCGACTTCCCTGGGGCACGTTCCAGAATGGGCGGAGAATTCAACTCACTCAGTGAAGGAAAGGTACTTACACGAATGCTACTGCGTGGAAAGGTGGCATACCTGTTCAACAAATACTCAGAGTCAAGAGTGGTCAATATCCTGATGTTCTGTCAGGACAACACCCAGTGCGATGTAAACACCATACCCAGCACACTTAACGACTGGGTGTCGCAATACGTAGGAGCAACGCCCGAAGAACGTGCACGAACACTACAGCTTACAGGAGGCATCTCGCCACTATTCTTCGTGGCGACCAAGTTCAATATCACCATGCAAGAGGACCAAAACCCGTCGGCCAACGGACGAACAAGCATCGACGGTCGATGGGGAGAGCGTTTCTCGAAAGTGCTTTACAAGGAATGCTTCGACGTGGACAGCACCAAGTGGGCCAACAACTGGACCAGACCAGGAGAGTTCTTCAAGAACAGCTACCTGCTGCGCGACTTCAAATACTCGGGCATGAAAGGTTCCAAGATCTATGACGGTTTCCGTGAGCGCGGCAAGGAGGACAAATTGCTCGTTGACAGAGAATACCTGAATTTGCTACGCTCCACATTCTGCGAGAGCAAGCACACGGAAATGTTCTTCCAGAACCGCGAGATGGTTTGGGATGCCACTGCCTCAATGAACAACGACGGTGCACTCTATATCATAGAGCAATTGGCCAAAGTGGCAGCTGCCATGGACAAGACCCGCGATTCTCAGTTTACAGACTACTGCCAAGTAGCCATGGCAAAAGTACGTGAAATCATGAAGTCCTATCATGTCAGCGACGATATTGGCGAACGTCTGACGGAGATGATTAACAATGCCAATGCTATCATCCGTGAAATGGACTTCACTTGCAATGAGGACAATTACTTCTTCGGTCATCTGCTGCAAGCCCTGCAGATTACGGAGACACGCTGTCTGCAGGTGGTGCACTACATGATTCAAAGCGGTGAGCTGGGCCAGACGAACAACAACTTCAAGGACTATGAAATCATCTTGAAACGATGCGATAGCTTCCGCGGCTGCAAGAATTTCGACGAGTGCTGGGAGCGACTCATGAAAGTTTATGCCTTCAGGAACAAAGAAGAAGCAGAAAGATTCCTAGAGAATCGCAGCATAGACTATCGTCTGCTCTTCTCCGGCACATTCAAGAAGAAACTGAACTCATGTGTCATTGCCGACCGCGTCTTCGACATCTGGCAAAAGAACATCAAGTCGGTGGAATTCATGAACCAGATACTGGCAAACCAGCGTTTTGACAGCGTGGTTATGTCGACCTTGCTTGACGACATTATACAGACCAGCAACTTCCTGAAACTAAACGACCTGATGGCTGAGGCTATTGCCGAATACGTGAATGTCATCAATATCTACACCATCAATGAGAGCCTTGTGGCCGACATCCTGTCGAGCAAAATCAATCACTTCATCATTGACTTAGGCTATGAACTGCTGACTGCCGACGACCGCGCCAATGCCCGAAAGGTGGCCACACAGTATCATCTGCCCATATTCGACTACATTGAGAAGGAGCACAAATCTCACTTCGAAGAGGAGGAGCTCACCGCACTCTTCGACGAGCTCACCGACAATCCGAAGGCGATGACTACCTCTTTCGAGAACAACTACTACTCTTGGCTGGAATATATGTACGTATCGTTCATCGCCCATCTCGACGTGCCCGACTACGACAAGGAGGCCAATCACCAATTATCAGAAATTATCAACAACATTGAATTATAAGCAATGAAGAAAATTTATTTTGGCTCGAGTGAAGCCCCCACAGACGGTAAAGCGCCGTTCTGGAAGCCGTGGGGCTTAGGAGGCTGGCTGCTACGTCTCCTGGGATTCCTCATTCTCTTGTTTGTCCTTGGTGTCCTGCTGAGTCTCTTCAAGAGTTCAAGAAGCAACCAAACGGCAAACGCGGATATTCCCGACCCTATCATCAATCCCGTCACGCCTGATCCGGGCAGAGTGCCCCTCCCTGGTGACGAAAATTTTCCGCATGACATTCAGAACCCGGGCCGCAACCTCCCGCAGCCCGGTGACAACAACCTTCCGCCCTACGATGATGACGACATCACCGACAATGACGGGCGGCAGATCGTCGGCGACCGTCTGAATGTCATCCTTGATGCAGCCGACGACCAGACCTTCAACCAATGGGCCGATGAATTCAAGGCACTCTACCCTGGCGACGACTACAAAGTGGTGTATTACGACAGAATGACCCAGTTGCTCCAGGTGCAGATCCCACAGGACGAACGCGACCAGATCATGCAGGCCCTGCCCACGCAGATTACCGACATCTCATTCTACGTATTCCCCGAAGGTCTGATGGGCAATCTAGGCTACAAGCCTAACGACCTTGTCTTCGATTATCCTGAGACATCATGGTATTTCGAGCCCATCCAAGCCTACGATGCATGGGAGATTACCAAAGGCAGTCCCGATGTCATCGTAGCCATCTGCGACAGCTACTTTGACCTGAACCATGACGACCTGAACAGCAACCGCATCGTAAAGCCCTACAGCGTAGTCCGACGCACAAGTGACGTCAAGCCTGCCAGCGACTGTGATGAGACCTCGTTCCTGCACGGTTCAATGGTGGCTTCACAGGCCTTGGGCAACATGGACAACCAACGCGGTACGGCAGGTATCGCTCCTGGCTGTAAGTTCATGCCTGTCAGCTTGGGACACCAAATGACATCTATGACGGTGTTGCAAGGATTGCTCTATGCCATCTATCAGGGTGCCAGTGTGGTCAACCTCTCTGTGGGCGACGTCTATACTGACGAAATCACACGGCTAAGCGTTGAGGATCAGATACAACTGAGCCAAACGATGAGCCTGGCCGAGCAGGCTGTTTGGGACTATGTAGCCGAGATGGCCCGTGAACGTAACGTGACTATCGTATGGGCAGCAGGCAACGAGAATGTCTTCACAGCCCTCGACGCCGGCAAGCGCGGCAACGCCACCATCAAAGTATCAGCTGTTGATACGCAGCTGCACAAGGCAGAGTTCAGCAACTTCGGAAACTTTGAGGAATACGGACTTGTGGAGTCTACTATCTCCGCCCCGGGTGTTGACATCCTTGGCGCCAAACCCTACAACACCTACGACATTGGCCCAGGCACCAGCTTTGCCGCTCCTATCGTAACAGGAGCCGTGGCCCTGATGAAGAGCATCGACCCGACACTTTCCACTGCCGAGATCATTGAGATACTACAAGCAACCGGAAAGCCTATCGAGGGCAACGCTACCATTGGCAAACTCCTTCAGATCAAGGATGCCCTGTTGATGGTGAAGAACAACTTTGCCAACTTCGACGACATCATGTCTGACCATGAGAAGTTCGTTGGCCTGTGGCGCAGTACTACGTTGCAAGAGATAACTACCAATGGTCAACCTACAGGCAAGAAGTGCCGTTGCTATTACGACATCACCAGTACGCAAGGCGGCAGTGCCTTTATCTACGCCACTGATACGCAGAAGGACTATAGCACGACACTGAACATTGAATGGAAGCCCAATGAGATTGTGCTGAAAGAGATGGGGAACAAGACAAACCCAACAGACAACACCTACAGCTTCGTTCCTCTCACTGGTGTGTGCACAGCCGATTCAGCCAACATCCTGAAATGCAAACTTACTGATGCTAACGGCACCTCCACCACCATCCATCTGCGCAAGGTGACCCACAGGCAGGATTGATACGCAACAAAAAGCTTACACATTATTATATTATAGGAGATATGGCAAGCAATAACGACTCAAACGGCAAGATTACCATTGCCAATATCATAGCGGTGTTCGGCATCGTGCTGCTCATGGCGCTGTTCTTTTTAGGCTTCCTCTATACGGGCGACACACTGGGCATCAGCATCCTTAAAGGCGTGGGCTTAGGCTGTGCCTTCGCACTTCTACTATGGATTATGATCAAGGCCAAGTCAAAGACCAACCTTGAGGACAAAGGCAAGTGGCTCATCACAGAATATACAGCACTTGCATTGTATGTTGCTTTGGCAGTGGTGAGTTGCAACTGGATGACACAGTTTGTGAATGTCTACGCAGCGAAGAACGATATCAAGACGTCTATCAACAAGGATATTGAGGCCATCAATACTGTGATTGGCGATTTCAAAAGCAATGAGCGCACAAAAATATCGGAACTATCCACCAACCTTAGCACTGCATTGACTGAAGGACGCATGGACAGATCGGTAGAAACGCTGCTATGCGAATTACTCGGTGTGCGCAACCTTGAAGACGTCAGCGCCTCCAGCATTGACAACAACATCTACCAGCCATATGCCGACTCCATTGCAGATATCAGCGAAGCTAACGGATGGGATACAGAGATCAGTATATGTGAGAAGGAAATAAGCAAGTGGAACATCCTGCGTCTGCCACAGTTGATTGAGAGAATCAACGACCTGGGCTCAGACGTCACTGAGAAACTGAATGAATATGCTGAACACATCCCCCATTATGCCGTTCACGACAATAGCAGCGAGCATGCCTATCATGCAGAGGAAGAATCTGCAGACACCTATGAGGTCGAGGTAGAAACACCAAGCATGGTGAAGAACCTTAAGACCTCGCCTTGGGGTTATGGTGCATGTGCACTCATCCATCTGCTCATCCTGTTCAACTATCTGGTGACCAAACGGAGTAATAAGATCCGCAACCGCAAGACAAATGAAACCGCTATGCAAAGCGGCCGCATGTTAAATATCGATAACAACTAAGATATGCTCTTAACTCAGAAACAAATCGACGACCTCAACAAAGTCGCTAACAAGCTGCCCATGCAGCGCCTTATCAGCTACGCTAAAGACGGCACTATCACAGAAGCCGTCCTTAACCAGCTTACTACAATGAACTCTGAGCGCCGCTCACAGTTGCTAGCTATTATCAACGAGCCTAAGCCCAATCCTGCCGAGCAACAAGAGTGGGCCGCCATTGCACCACGCCTCGCACAGAAGGACGAGTCACTACTACCTACCCTCAATGCATATATCAGTCATTGGGAAGGCACCATGCCACTGGGTAATCACATTGATGAGGCACGTGTGGTGATTACTGATATCAATAGTCTCCTGGAAATCAAGGAGTGGGAAGAACTTGACAAAAACAGTGCCGAGGCATTGGCCAACTACCTTCGCAAGCATCCTGGCACCAGCCACCTGCCCGATATTGACAATTATCTTTGGGCTACAGTTGAACAAAAGAGTGACGAGCAGCAGAAAAAGACAGCCGCACGCCTTTATCTTCAGATGCTTCCTCAGGGCATGTACCAACAGGAAGCCAAGGACATTATCGTGCCACCTACATCTAACCCTACACCGTCACCTAATCCAACACCCGGCCCCACACCCAGTCCAATACCTAATCCGACACCTTCACCCAAGCCTATAATACCGCCGTCCATCAGCTCACTCGACATCGTGGAAACATGGGACTGGATGGCCGCCAATCCCTACGATGCAAACTACGACATAGCCTACCAGCACTTCATAGAACTGAAGGAAAAAGAGTTTCTCACCATGCGTGAGGAGCTGTCGGCCTACTCACCCGACCGTGTATTCTCCCTTTTAGAGAAAGGCATTATCAGCGAGGGCGAACTGCTAAACACCGGACTGGCTACGCCTGAGTCGCTGAAAATCCTGCGTGAGCGTGATGAAATTATCGAATCGCTGCCTGACATCAACGTCGAGATAGCCAAATGCCGCAAGGAGTGTGCCGAAGACCACACCGATGTGTTCCTCTTCGGTATTCCTTCCACAGGCAAGACATGTATCCTGATGGGACTTATCGGCTCACCCAACATCAACATCAATACGGTTCGCGCCGGCGGTCCCTACGCCTGCGTGTTGGAGCAATTCCTTGATGCGGGCCTTACCATCGGCCAGACGCCAAAGGACTTCGTTGCCACTATCGAGGCTTCCATTCAGGACGGCAAGAACAGACACCTGCTCAACCTGGTGGAAATGGCTGGTGAGGACTTCGCTTTCAAGATTGCCGACAATGAGGAAGGTGTTGTGTCCTTTGAGGACATCGGCGCGGGAGCTACCCAGCTATTGTGCAACAACAACAAGAAGTCGTTCTTCATCATTGTCGACCCAACTGCAAAGCGTGTAGCCTTCAACCATCTTGTGAATGAGACCGATGCCGAGGGTAATGTCCGCACTTATCTGGTACGCAAGAACGTCAATCAGAAAATCATACTCAAACGTCTGGTCGACCTGCTGGCACAGCCCGAGAACAAGAAGATACTGAAGAACGTTGACTCTATCAGCATCGTCATTTCAAAGGCAGACCTTCTTGGCAATGAACAAGAGCGCGAAGATGAGGCTTATCGCCGTTTCATGGACCAGCATAAGAACATCATCACCCCGCTCGTCGAGCTCTGCCGAGAGAATGGCATCAATGCCT
>Ga0310690_10010802_pt1 | contig 11322 bp, 6 predicted proteins | sample AusTroGonzalo_MG_2_FD_207661 | JGI IMG/M metagenome (GOLD analysis project Ga0310690, IMG submission 207661) | Bovine rumen microbial communities from tropical cattle in Woodstock, Queensland, Australia - Gonzalo_04 (v2) (version 2) | ecosystem: Host-associated > Mammals > Digestive system >...
TGGCCTACGACAAGGTGAAGCAACGTCACTTCGTGTACTACAACCACGTTATCAAACCCGCATTAGTGGGACTGACGGGGCCGTGGATCAGCGGCGGCATAGAGTTCAACTGGCCGCAGCACCATCGTCCTTCTACCTACCTACCCGTAGATTGCGACATCGTGGAGAACGAGGACGGCTCTGTCACCGTATGGGTGAACGAGATGGAGCGGATGTTCCACCAGAAGGGTGCAGCAGGCTTCACGCTAAGGCCTGGCTGTGCCTATTTGGAGATTCAGGGTCGTGTGTCGAACCGCACGCCGCTGCCACAGACCTTCCTGTGGTGGGCGAACCCCGCCGTCGAGGTGAACGATGAGTACCAAAGCGTGTTTCCACCCGATGTGAACGCGGTGTTCGACCACGGCAAGCGTGCCGTATCGAGCTTCCCCATTGCCACGGGTACCTATTATAAGATGGACTACTCGGCAGGTGTCGACATCTCGAACTACAAGAATATCTATGTGCCGACGAGCTATATGGCCGTGAACTCGAAGTATGACTTCGAGGGCGGCTATGAGAACGACACGAAAGGCGGCATGCTGCATGTGGCCAGCCACCACTTCTCACCCGGCAAGAAACAGTGGACGTGGGGTAACGGTGACTTCGGAAGGGCGTGGGACCGCAACCTGACGGATAATGCCACTGGCTCTGCTTCCGATGGTTCGCCCATCGGAACCGTGCGGTCTGGCTTCCGTCCCTACATCGAGCTGATGGCGGGTGTCTATACTGAGAACCAGCCGGACTTCTCGTGGCTGATGCCTTACGAGGAGAAGCAGTTCGTGCAATACTTCATGCCCTATCGTGAACTGGGGGTGGTGAAGCAGGCATCGAAGGACTTCATTGTGAATATTGAACAGGCTGGCGAGGGCAAAATAGCCGTCAAAGTGCTGGCTACGTCGAAGCAGGAGGTGCAGATTGTACTGCGCAATAAGCAGGGCGAGGACTATTATAATAAGGTGGTGACGCTATCGCCAGAAGAGGTCTTTGAAGAGGTGGTCGATGTAAAGGACGCTAAGTTAAATGACCTGGTGCTGAATGTGGGACGGTTGCAATGGGAACAAGAGCCTGACGAAATCCGCCCCATTCCTGACGCTGCCGAGGCAGCATTGTCGCCAGAGGCCACGAAGACCAACGACCAGCTGTACCTGACGGGCTTGCACTTGGAGCAATATCGCCATGCCACATGGAGCGCCCTCGACTACTACGAGGAGGCTTTAAGACGCGACCCCAACGATGTGCGCTGTCTGAACCAGACGGGCCTCTGGTATCTGCGCCGTGGTCGCTTCGACAAGGCAGAACCCTACTTGCGGAAGGCTGTCAAGATATGGCAGAAGCGGAACCCGAACCCCTACGAGGGCGAGGCCATCTTTAACCTGGCCCTCTGTCTGAAATATCTAAACCGTCCACAGGAGGCTTACGAGCTGTTCTGGAAGTCTACTTGGAACAAGGCGTGGGCCGATGCCGGCTACTTCGAGGCAGCCTGCATCAGCACGTCGGAAGGGCGGTATGAAGATGCATTGGATGAGCTGAACCGTAGTCTCATATTCAACAGCTGCAACCATAAGGCACGGGCTTTGAAAGTTGCCGTGCTAAGGAAAATGGGCGATAGCACCCGCGCCTTGGAGTTTGCCTCCAAGTCCCTGCTGCTCGACCACTTCAACTACGGTTGCATGTACGAGGAGCACCTGCTGACGGGACAGCCGACAGAGCATCTGCAGGAGCTGATGCACGACAACGAGTATAACTACCACGAGCTGGCACTCGACTATGCACAGGCAGGACTGTGGCAGGAGTGCATCGACATTCTACACTTATCTCACACGGAAAGGACTGCACCTGAACATCCCCTTACCTATTATTATATAGGCTATGCCAAGACGATGCAGGGAAAGCTGGACGAGGCGAAAGCCTGTTTCGAGAAGGCAGAGAACGCGAAACCCGACTATTGCTTCCCCAACCGATTGGAGGATGTGCTGGCATTAGAGGTAGCCAAACGGATGAACCCCGATGGTGCCCGTGCGCCTTACTACTTAGGGTGCCTATACTACGACAAACGGCAATACGACGTGGCAGTTGAGAACTGGGAACTGTCGGCACGGCTCGACCCGCAGTTCCCGACAGTATGGCGGAACCTGGCACTGGCGCGCTTTAACAAACAGGACAGGCGGGAGGAGGCATTGGCGTATATGGAACGCGCCTTCAGCCTTGATGAGAAAGACGCCCGTGTGCTGATGGAACTCGACCAGCTCTACAAGCGCCTGCAGAAGCCCCATGCCGAACGACTCGTTTTCCTGCAGAAGTATCCCAAATTACTTCAGCAGCGAGACGACCTCCGGCTGGAAGAGATAACCCTCCTCAATCAGGTAGGCCTCTACGGCGACGCCAAGGTGCTGCTCGACTGTCACCAGTTCCATCCGTGGGAAGGCGGCGAAGGCAAGGTGAGCGGACAGTACCAGATCTGCCGGGTGGAGCTTGCAAAACAAGCTCTCACTAGAAAGGAACTGGATAAAGCCGCGCGTCTGTTGGAGGAGTGTCTTGTCTTCCCGCCACACCTCGGGGAGGGGAAGCTCTACGGTGCTCAGGACAATGACTTCCTCTACTTCTTAGGGCGCTACGAAGAGGGAACCGTAGGGCCGACGGAACCAGCTGCCGCTATGTACTACAACGATGCGAAGCCCGACAAGATATTCTATGCCGGCCTGTGCTACCGCCAGTTAGGACAAGAGGACAAGGCGCGTAGTCTCTTTTATCGGCTTATCAACTATGGGAAACAGCACCTCTACGACAAGGTGACGATGGACTACTTCGCCGTGTCGCTGCCCGACTTGCTGATCTGGGAGGACAGCCTCGATGTGAAGAATGAGATACACTGCAAGTACATGCTGGCCCTCGGCTACTTGGGCATTGGCGACAAAGAACATGCCCTGAGGTATCTTGCCGAGGTTGAAAGACTCGACATTAACCATCAGGGCATTCAGCAGCTGCGCACACTGATTGACGCAGGATTCGTTTGATCAGTCCATCGGATAGCGGACGTCCCACTTCTGGCGCAAGCCGTCCATGAGCTGCATGATGTAGAGGGTCTCGGCGTGAGGCATCTCGCGGGGTTCGAGCAGGCCGTCGATAAGTGCCTGTCGGCAGGCAACGAACTGATACTCATAGCCCGTAATCTGCTGTGGCACACGAATGGTCTCGACGTAAGTACGGTCGGGACCATTTACTGTTATCGTCTGCGGATTGTTGATGTTGTCGATGATGAGGTTGCCCTCGGTGCCGGCAATCACGCCGATGTTGTCGCCTACGCAGGCTGCGCTCGACTGGAGGTTGCAGAGCATGCCGTCCTTGAGGACGAGAGTCATGGCATTCGTCAGGTCCATGCCCGTAGTCGACTTCACACAGGTGCCGTCAATGCTGATGATATCGGCAGGAAAGAACATGCGTGCGAAGTTCAAGGCATAGACACCGAGGTCGAGCAGGGCGCCGCCGCAGAGGTCGGGACGCATGATGCGAGGTTTGTCGCCCATGGAGTAGCCCAAGGTAGCCGTGAGCAGTCTCGGCTGACCGATACGTCCGCTGAAGATGAGGTCGCGGACGATGCCGACGGCAGGCTGGTAACGCGTCCAGATGGCTTCGGCAATGAATACGCCACGCTGATGTGCCAGCGACAGGATCTCCTCCGTCTGCCGTGCGTTTGCCATGAACGCTTTCTCAACGAGGCAGGGTTTGCCTGCTAACAGCGCCTCACGAGTGACGTCGTAGTGATGGGAGTGGGGCGTGCCGATATACACCAAGTCGACATCGGGGTCGGCAATCAGTTCGCTGTACGAGCCATAAGCCTGCGGGATGTCGTACTTACTGGCGAAAGCCTCCGCCGTTTCCTTTGTTCGCGACCCTACGGCGTAGGCTTCGCAGTTGCTCAATCCATTTAATGTGATGGCCGCCTTGTCGGCAATCCATCCTGTGCCGATGATGCCGACACGCAATATTCCGTCCTGTTTCATTCTGTAGTTAATCCTTTAGTTAAAGTCATTATTTCCTTTTCTGTAGTTGCCCAACTGGTGACGAAGCGGCAGGCCGTGTGACCCTCATCAACCGGACACCACACCTCGAAGCCGACATGACGGCGCAGGGTATCGAGGTGGCTGTTCGGAATGATATAGAACTGCTGGTTGGTAGGCGAGTCGATAAAAGGCTGGTAGCCCAGACGCTCAATAAACAAGCTGCGCAGGTGCATGGCCAACGATACGGCCTGCTGACCGATAGTCACATATAAAGAGGTGGAGCCAACGGGCGTGAACAGCGCCTCGAACTGCACCCCCACCACACGGCTCTTAGCCAGCAGGGCACCGTGGCGCTTGATACGGGTAAGCATGTGGGCAGGGGCATTACCCTTGGGGAACACCACCGCCTCGCCACAGAGTGCGCCGCACTTCGTGCCACCAATATAGAAGATGTCGGCCAAGCGAGCCAGCAGCGACAATGTCACGTCCTCGCTGGCTGCCAAGCCATAGGCCAGACGTGCCCCGTCGACGTAAAGCATTAGGCCATACTGCTGACAGACAGCATGCAACGCCGTCAGCTCGTCGGCGGTATAGAGCGTACCGTATTCAGTAGGGAAAGTGATATACACCATCCCCGGACGCACCATGTGCTCAGCGGTTTCGTCGGCGAAGAAGCCGGCAAGCCATGACCTCAGTTCCCCGACATCGAGCTTACCTTCGTGAGAAGGCAATGCTATCACCTTATGTCCTGTGAACTCTACAGCCCCAGACTCATGAACATTGATATGAGCAGTATCGGGACACAGCACGCCTTCGTATGGCTGGAGCACGCAGTCGATGATGGTGGCGTTGGTCTGGGTGCCACCAGCGAGGAACCATATCTGCGCCTCGGGTGCCTGACAAGCCTCACGGATGAGGCGACGGGCCTCATCGCTGAAACAATCATCGCCATAGCTCTGGGTCCGTTCGTCGTTGGTTTCCAAGAGACGACGCAACACCGCCTCATGCGCCCCATTATTGTAATCGCTTTCGAGATGAATCATAGACTGTTGTTCTTGAATTATAACTCCCACTCGTCGCGCCACCGGACAACAGGCTTGCCGTCCTCGAACTCGATAGGCAGCCAGATGTAACGGGCGTCACGAGGATGACGGGGACGCCAGATGTCGGCCATAAAGATAGAACGGCCATCGTCAAGCGTGAGGATATAGGTGCTCTGTCCATTAAAGGTTTTCTCTGCCAATGGGCCGCGGCAAGGGTTCGGGTGCTGCGTCCAGGGGCCCCAGATGCTGGGAGCAGAGGACATGCGGGCCTCGTTGGGTTCCCAGCCAGTACAGCCAGAGGTAATCATCCAATAGGTGCCGTCGTGCTTGAAGATGGCGGGTGCCTCGTTGTGGCCGGCAGGTGCCAGACGAGTGTAGCGACCCGTGTGGTGCAGATAGTCGGCAGTCAGTTCGGCAATGTGTAGCGTCAGGTTCTCCTCCGATGAGAAGATGTGGTAGGCCTTGCCGTCGTCGTCGACATAGAGTGTCATGTCGCGCGACATCTGGCCGGTGCCGAAGTCACGCTTCACGAAGAGACCTTGATCTACGGCCTTTCGCCAGGCAGGTGTCCAGTCTTTGTAGTGGGCGGCGACGAGCGTGTCGGCAACGGCACATTCTTTCTCGCCGAACTCCACAGGCCAAGTTCCCGCGTTGGCACGCTGCGAGTAGAGGAACTTGTAGGGGCCTTCGGGACGGTCGGCCACAGCCACACCATAGCGGGCGGCATTATAGCCCTGGCCCTTCAACTCGAGGTGGAACCACATGCAGAACTTCTTCGTTACGGGGTTGTAGATCACCTTCGGACGCTCCAAGATGCAGCCGCGCTCAATGTCGGAACCCGTTGTTGCACGACCTCTCATACGCTGGCCATTGCCCTGGGCGGCAGCCGGCTCCGTCACGCTCAGCGCCACACCGCAGTTGCGCCAGTTGACCAAGTCCTTCGAGGCATAGCACATCACACCCACCAAAGCATCGCTGGTGCGGTCGTCCTTGTGCTCTCCGAACCAGTAGTACATATCACCATATTTCAGCACACCACCGCCGTGGGCGTTGATGTGGCGGCCCCCATCGTCGTACCACAGCTCGCCGCTACGGATGGTCTTCTTTTTCTTCTGCTGTTCGTTCCAATACTGCTCCAGACGCTTGGCCTCAGCCTTGGTGATATGGATGACCGAGCCATGCTTGGGCGATACGAAGTTAGTCATCTTCATCTTGCCCTCGCCGAAGCGGCCAAGGGGCGTGAAGGTCTTGAAGTCGGAGGTCTCGACGAAGCCAAAGTTGTTGGGACGGATGCTGAACACGTCGTACATAATGACCCACTTCTTCTCACCAATGCGCTTCCACACATTAGGCGCCTCGCAGGCCCCATTCTCAGTGTCAATCTGCTCAGCGTGATAGTCGTCGAAGTGGTTGATACGGTCTGAGATCATATACTTGATGCCACCTGGGTTCTCCTGATACACATACGTCATGAAGTAACGGCCATCGGGCATTGGACAGATATCAGCGTCGAGTACCTGTATCGTCGTATCTGGACACTGGAACAGCAGCTGCGGCTCGGTCTCGAGTGTGGTAAAGTCCTCGTCGGCGTAGCTGTAGTAGAGCTTTGTGTTACCACCAGCCTGCTGTCGGATGGTGAAGTAGACCATTGGCTTGCCTACCTCGGGGTCCCAGATCGTCTGTGGAGCCCAGGTGCAGGCTACTTGGCCGAAGTGTTCGGGAAAGAGCTTGTCGATGCGGGCCACGTGGTGGGTCCAATGGATGAGGTCGTCGGAAGCCATCAGCACGAGTCCTCGGTTATTGCCCCATCCGAACTCGTCGGGACGTTCCCACTGGGTGGTACGGATGCCCTTTTGCTTGCCGAAGATGTGGAGGTCGGTCATGGCAATGTAGAACTTACCATTCGGCGCACGGTAGATATGCGGGTCACGGATGCCGTACTGCTCGGCGATGGAGTCGCCCGAGATAATCGGTTCAGCGTTATTCACCGCCGTAAACGTATAGCCATCGTAGCTGATGGCCATGAACAGGGAGTGTGTAGGATCGCTGAAGAAGGTAAAGAGATAGGCCCCCATATCCTTCTCGGTGAGAGCACGGTTGGTTTTTGCCGCGGTAGGCAGAGCCAAGAGAGTTGCGGCGAGGATGAAGAATAATGTTCGTTTCATTGTATTGATCATTGTTTAACTATCAGTTTGTCGCCACTAAGGTCTACCTCAAAGAGGTGGGGGATGCGAACCGTTCGTCCGCGGGCATCCTTGGAATGGTGATGCACAGACATCATCCACTGGCCGTCGAAGCGCTGGAAGAGCATCGAATGGCCATAGCCCGGTGGTGTGATAGGTTCGGGTTGCTGTGTCCACGGACCGTCGAGAGTGTCACTCTCAGAATAGGCTACGCCCTGGGTATAGACATCAAAGACCCACGAGGTCCAAACCATACCAAGGCGACCAGTGCCAGTTCGGAAGAGATAGGGTCCGTCGGTCACCTTGTTCCAGATGATCTCACCCTTGTCGTTACGCTCCTTGCTCCACGGCGAGTCACTGGCGCGGAACAACACTTTGGGCTCGCCAACGGTACCGCTTAGGTCAGGTTTCAATTCTATCTTCTCTATCGTGCCGTTCCAGTTCTGCAGCCACTCACCACAAAACACCATGTAGGGTTTGCCATCCTTGTCCTTCCAGTAGGTACCGTCGAGCGTCGGACGGTCGGCTGGCAAGTAGGTGGCATCGCCGAAAGCACGATAGGGTCCCATCGGGTTGTCGGCGCGAAGCACTTGTGAGGCACGACGCTCGATGACATTGCCACGCACCGTGTCGATCTTCACCGCCTGATTGGTGAACGTGGCGAAGTAGTAATAATAGCCATCACCCGTCTGGTGGAGTTCGGCAGCCCAAATCATCGGTCGCGGCCCCATCCACGAGTCAGCCTCAAACTCCGTCACACGCATAGGACCTTCCCAAAGCTTCAGGTCAGCTGAACGCCACATCATGCCGCCCGTACCTGTCATATAGTACATCTTCGTTTTCTGATCGGCCAATATGGCAGGGTCGCTGAGACGGATAGAGTCGAGCGGCACATCCTTTCTGACGCGCATGTTCCTTTGTGCCAAGACTGTCATCTCTTGTAACATGGCTGGCAGGACGAACAACGCTGCCAAAACGGATAATAGGATTGTTCTTTTCATTATATTCTCTTCATTAAAATGTTATTCGGTATGACTATCGGAAGCCGCCTCCTCCAACTGGCGGGCAAGACGACTGATGTCGTTGGCACTCTCCTTCATGCGGGATGTGATGTCGTCAACCTCTTCGGCAGGGAGACCATGGAGGCTGGTCGAAAGAACCTGCGTAAAGCCGGCAATGATATTGAGGGGCGTACGGATTTCGTGGTACATATCCTGAATGAAAGCGGCCTTGCGACGGTTGGTTTCGAGCTTGAGCTGGGTAGCGGTGGCAAGCTCGTCGTTGTGTTGTTCGAGCTCGGCATTGACACGACGAATATCGTTGACAGTCTGAGCAAGCGACTGCTGCATACGGATGAAGCTGTTCTGCAGACGGCCCACACTGTCGCTGCGCGGACTCTTTGGCAGAGGTTCATCGAAATGACCCTCTGCTATGCGGTTGGCACGCTCGTCGAGTTGTTGCAGAGGCCTGATAGCACGGTGTACGGTGGCATAGCAGAAGAGCATCAGCAACATGAGGCCAAGACCAATAATAAACCAGACGACAACGAGTAGACGGTTGTAGCGGGCAAAGACGTCGCTCTCAGGGCAGACAATAGCAATGCTCCAGCCTGTGCGTTGAAGTGGACGATAGAAGATAAAGGCAGCACGCCCGTCGACGATGGTCTGGGTCATGCCGCTATGTCCTGCAAGCATCGACTTACCCAGTGCTTCAATGTCGCTACGGGACTCAGGAGCAGCATCGCTAAAGATGGTCTGGCGAAAGAGTTTTGCGGTATCAGGGTGTACAAGATAGGTACCATCGCGCCCAATCATGATAGCCGATGAGTTGGGATAGGCAGGTATGGCCGTCACCACCTGCGACAACCACTTCAATGTAAGACTGGCAGTGATTGAGCCGACATAGCGGCCATCAGTGTCGCGCATGGGACAGCAATAGGAGGTGAGGATATCGGGCGAAGAGAGTGTACCTTCGTTATAATCGTCGAAGGCATCGACCCAACTGGAGGTACCAAGGGTACGGGGTGTCTTGTACCATACAGCATCGAAATACTCAAAGGGACCCTCGCGTACAGTAGTAATACTGTCGGCAGCCTCCCAGTGTCGCAGGGAATAAGCAGAGAAGTAACGGCCCATCTCAGGAAAGAAGTAGGGTTCCATCGAAATGGCGAATCCCGTGAGGAAAGAATTCTCCTGAACCGTACGGCGGGTGAAGGCCAAAAGCGAGTCGGGTGTCAGGTGGCGAGGCGTGGTAGCAGCCATGAAGTTGGTCACGAGTTCGGTCTCATCCATAATGCCGTTGATGCGCTCTGCGGTGTTGTCAAGCAACTGGGAGGCACGGTCGATGGCGGCCCGCTGGATATAGCTCTTACAGCGGTAGAAGAGAAAGTCGAAGAGCAGGGAGAAGACCACTGTGATGATAATCACAATGAGAAGGCCGAGGCGTAAAGAAAGGCTACGAGTAGGCGCGTTAGCGGGAATGAGAAGCCGCTGAATATTATGGAATAGTCTTTTCATGAGCCTGCGGGTTCTTTGATGAGCTGGTCCAGAAGTTCGATAATCGTCTCACTACCATGCATGATATTCATCTGCAGGGCAGCCATGTCGGCTTTCGAGAGGTTGGGATAGTCATGGCAGATGGCATCGGTGCTGCGGCAGAGCAGCTCAACCGGTGCGGCCATGCGGTTAGTCATATCGTGGAGAAACTTCGCTTTCTTCTCCTCATAAGCCTGCGCCTCATCATAAGCCGTCTGCAGTTCAGCGTACTGACGGCTCAGCATATCTTGTTTCTGATGCATCTCGACCAAATAGGCAGACAACTTGCGTTGCATCATCGACAGGCTATTTTGCAAACGGCCCGTCTCATCCTTATAGTTCGTAACAGCAATCGGCGTGTCGAGTTCACCATTAGCAATGGCTTGGGCCGAATCGGCCAAACGATGCAACGGGCGCAAGTAGTGGCCAATAACGATGTAGAGAAAATAGAGTAATAGAAGCACGGTGATACCCCCCCAGGAGAGAAGGATCCACTGCATGCGAGCATACTTGCCGTAGATATCTTCAGCCGGACACACAGCGACAAGACTAAACGCACGATCGCCTATAGGCTGTGAGAAAATGAAAATTTCCTTGTCATCATACACCAACTGTCGGTAGCCACTCTCACCGCCCGTAATATAGGCATCAAACTGACTACTGTCACGACGTGTGACATAAATCTGCGCATTCTGCAGCGACTGCTGGAGCGTGGCCAGTGAACCGTTCTCCTCAATGAGTCGTTCAATACGTGAACGGTTCAGGCGCAACCGCTGATGCTCCAGACGTGCCGTCATTTCCGTCTGCCGCAGCGTATTGTCAATACGAAGTGCCATATTCTCCAATGCCTGCATCGTCGTATCGATGGTTTCACTACGAATGACATCCTGCGAGAAACTGGCAAGCATAAAGATGACAGCCCCCGACGTCACCAGCACGAAACCTGCCACCCAAAGCGACAACTGGGTGGTAAACGATGTGCGTATCTTCTGGAGCAATGTCATATTCTTCTTTCTTTATACCTATATCGATTGTCTGGCCAGTTCCTGGGCCTCGATGACCTTGTCGCACCAAGTGTCGAACTCTGGGTCCTCTGTTTGTAGCTCAGGGTGGGCTAATACGTAGTCGACACAGCGCCTTACTCCCTCGTCAAAGCGAGTTGTGGCCTGGAAACCGGGGACGGCACGTTTCAGCTTTGTACAGTCGAAGCAGACGGTGACAGCTTTATCGCCGAGCAGGTTGCCCTCGAAGTCCCACTCCTTTGGTGCCACAGCGGCAAGGAACTGAGAAGCCACGTAGTAGAGCTTCGGTGTCACGTTTAGTGCGTTGGCAACGCACTGATAGATCTGCGTCCACGTGAGTTGCTCGTCACTCATGATTTGGAACGCCTCACCGATGGCCTTCGGATTGCCAAGCAGGCCGATGAAACCGCGTGCAAAGTCCTCGTTCCAGGTGAGTGTCCAGAGTGATGAGCCATCGCCGTGGATGAGAACTGGCTTGCCGTCGAGAATACGCCGGAGCA
>Ga0310690_10010804_pt1 | contig 11321 bp, 6 predicted proteins | sample AusTroGonzalo_MG_2_FD_207661 | JGI IMG/M metagenome (GOLD analysis project Ga0310690, IMG submission 207661) | Bovine rumen microbial communities from tropical cattle in Woodstock, Queensland, Australia - Gonzalo_04 (v2) (version 2) | ecosystem: Host-associated > Mammals > Digestive system >...
TCGGAGGAACAGTCGTTCACGACCACGATCTCCAAGTCGGCGACGCCGCAGGTTTTGACCGACCGTATCACTTCGGCCACGGTTTTTTCCTCGTTGTAAACGGGGATGATGACGCTCAATTTCATGGTCTTCACAGCTCCGGTATGCACTCACAGGCGGCGGGTGCGCTGCAAGAGCAGCATATCCGCCAGCACGATCGCGGTCATCGCTTCGACGACGGGGACGACGCGGGGCGCGATGCAGACGTCGTGGCGTCCGCCGATCGCGATCTCGCGCGGGGCGTTTCCGGTATCCACCGTCCGCTGCGGGATGCCGATGGAGGGCGTGGGCTTCACCGCCGCGCGAAATTCCAGCGCGTCGCCGTTCGATATGCCCCCCAATACGCCGCCGGAGCGGTTGGATGCGAACCCATCCGGGGTGATGGGGTCGTTGTTTTCGCTGCCGCGCAGCTCCGCCGCGCCGAAGCCAGCGCCGAATTCGATCCCCTTGACGGCGCCGATCGACATCACCGCGTGGGCGACCGCCGCGTCGAGTTTGTCGAAGACGGGCTCGCCCAGGCCGGCCGGAACCCCGGTCGCCCGGCAGCGGATCACTCCGCCCAGCGAATCCTTTGCGGCGGCGGCGGCGCTTATGGCGGCGCGCATCGCGGGCACGGCTTCGGGGTCGAGGGCGTTGAGTTCGTTACCTTGCGGCGCGGCGAAGTCGATCTTCGCGCACTTCACGCCGCCGAGCGCTTCGACCCCGGCGGCGACGTCGATGCGGTATTCGCGCAGCACGAGTTTCGCCAGCGCCCCGGCCGCCACGCGCGCGGCGGTCTCGCGTCCGCTGGCGCGGCCGCCGCCGCGCCAGTCGCGCACGCCGTACTTCTTGAAATAGGTGCAGTCGGCGTGGCCGGGGCGGAAGCACTCGGCAAGTTCGTCGTAGTCGCTGCTGTGTTGGTCGGTGTTTTCGATGAGAAGCGCGATCGGCGTGCCGGTGGCGACGCCTCCGAACACTCCGGAAAGTATCTTAACTTTGTCCGCCTCGCGGCGCGGAGTGGCTCCGGGAATGCCGGAACCGGGACGGCGCCGGTCGAGTTCGGCTTGGATGAACTTTTCGTCGATGACCGATCCGGCGGGGATCCCCTGCACCACCGCGCCGAGCGCGATCCCGTGGGATTCGCCGAAGGTCGTGACTTGGAATATCGTGCCGAAGGTGTTGCCGCTCATGCTGTTTCTCCGCCGCGGTCGAGTGTTTACATGATGGAGTCGGGGCGCACGATCTGCGTGCCGACGCCGTTGCCGGTGAATATTTCCAACAGCAGCGAGTGTTTGATGCGGCCGTCGATCAGGTGCACCTTGTTGATGCCAGCCTGCAGCGCGGCGACGCATCCGGCGATCTTGGGCAGCATGCCGCCCGAGAGCACCTTGCGGTGGATGAGTTCGTCGATCTCGTCGGTGCGGATGGTGTTGATGACGCTCGTTTCGTCTTCCTTGTCGGCGAGGATCCCCGGCACGTCGCTGATGAAGACGAGCTTGCGCGCGAAGAGCGCCGCGGCGACCTGACAGGCGGCGGTGTCGGCGTTGATGTTGTAGACCTGCCCGTCGTCGCCGGTGCCGAGCGGGGTCACGACCGGGATGAATCCGGCGTTGAGCGCCTCCAATATCAGCGAGGGGTTGACGCCGATGATCTCGCCAACGAAGCCGACCTCCTCCAATTCGCCCGTTTCGGGGTTGCGCGACATGGTCTTTTTGGCCTTGAGCACCTTTTTGCCGGAAATGCCGCGGAGCTTGCCTCCCGCCTCCTCGCCGAGCTGGACGAGGTTTTTGTTCACCTGATTGTGGAGCACGTCGTCGACGATGCCGATGGTCTTTTCGCAAGTGTACCTGAGGCCGTTGACGAAGCGGACGGGGATGTTCTGCTTTCTCAATTCGGCGCTGATCGCCTTGCCGCCGCCGTGGACGACCACCGGACGGATGCCGATGGCTTCGAGCATCACGACGTCGCGCATGGCGCCGGCGACAAGGTCGGCATCCTCCATGGCGCTGCCGCCGAACTTGATGACCATGATGGTGTTGCGGAATTTCTGGATGTAGGGGAGCGCTTCGACGAGAACGTCCGCCTTGCTGATGAGATCTTTCATTATTTTTTATCCTTATTTTTTGGTTGTCACATATCGATAGTCAAAGCTGCATCCGCCGATTGCTTAAGAACCGTTTCCCATGCTTTTCGGCATACGGGGTTCGCATATCCGATTTTCCGGCGCGGCACGAGCCGTCGCCGTTGCGGTGAAGAATATAGCGCTTTTTCGGGAGCTTTGCAAATCCGCCGGGGTTGCATTTTTCGCATACCGGCGTTAAATTTAAGCATATATTCGGCAAAAACCCACTTGCTAAAAAGAAAGTCGGTGACTATGGACATCAAGACGATCCTGCCCGAACTGCGGGCGACCATCGAAACACAGCGCGGCGAACTCGTCGAAACGGCGAAGACCATCTGGGCAAACCCGGAGCTCGCATTCACCGAGGTTAAAGCCAGCGGACTGCTCGTCGGATTGCTGAAGAAATACGGCTTCGAGGTCGAGTGCCCTTACGCCAAGATGGATACGGCGTTCCGCGCCGAGTTCTCGAACGGGACCGGCGGCGGCGTCTTCGCCCTCGCCGCCGAGTTCGACGCGCTCGCCGGCATCGGTCACGCCTGCGGACACAACACGAGCGGCGTCGCCACCGTGGCCGCCGCCCTCGCCGCCAAGAGCTATATGGAAAAACACGACATCCCGGGGAAACTGATCGTGTTGGGAACTCCGGGCGAGGAGGGCGGCGGCGGCAAAGTGCTGATGCTCCAAAACGCCGACTGCCTCAAAGGCGTCGACGCCGTGATGATGGCGCACCCCATCGGCAGCCAGACCAAACGCGATGGCGGATGCACCGGGATCCGCCGCTACGAAGTGATCTTCCACGGGCGGGCGTCGCACGCCGCCGGAAGCCCCGAAAAGGGGCTCAACGCCCTTGATGCGCAGATACTGCTCTTCAACGCGATCGGATTGTACCGCCAGCAGATGAACCGCGCCGCACTGATCCACGGCGTGATCCTCGACGGCGGCGAAGCGGCGAACGTGATACCGGACTACACCCGGAGCCGCATTTACATCCGCTCCCAAAAGGAAGAGCTGATCGACGAGGTCTACGACCGCTTCGCCAAGATGATCGAGGGCGCGGCGCTGATGACCGGGTGCACGAGCGAGATCAAGCAGTATTCGATCCCCTACAAGGCGCGCAAGCCCAACAGCATCCTGAACGATCTCTTCATCGCGGGTGCGAAAGAGCTCGACATGAACGTCACCGACGAACTGCCGCACGGCCGGGGGTCGAGCGACTTCGGCGATTTTTCCCGCGCCGCGCCGGGGGCGCACCCCTATTTCAGCATCTGCGAACCGGGGCAGCCGGATGCGCCGGGACACTCCGAACTCCTGAAGAAATACGCGAACAGCGATTACGGTTACGGCGCCATGCTCAACACGGGCGCGGTGTTGGCGATGTGCGCACTGGAAGTGATGAGCGATCCCGCTCTTCGCGCCGCGATCCGCGCCGAATTCGAAAAGAAGTGACCCGGCGCCGGGCGCAAAAAAACCCCGACCGTTACGGCCGGGGTTTTTTGCGTATGATACGTTACGCGAGTTGCTTGAACTTCAGAAGGCTTCCGTCGAGCGCGAAGCCCCAGCCGTCGTAATCGCCGCCGGAGATCTTCGTGCCGTAGGCGAGACCGGTCGCGATGACGTCGTCGCCGACCGTGAGGTCGAAAGTCGCGCCGGTGAAGCTGGTGTTCGTCGCCACTTTGGCGATGTTATTCTCCTTGTGCGCCTGCGTGTAGCTCGCGAATTTCACGTCGAAAGTGTTTTCCGTGAAATCCGCCGCGCTCCAAATCAACGCCGAGATGTTGTCACTCTCCCTTAAGTCGAACTCCCAGGCGGTGTTGGAAACGCTCGCTTCGTTGCCTAAAGTCAGCGTGGTGCCGCCGTCTAACTTCACCGAAGCGAAGCCGCCGACGGTTCCCGAGAAAGTTCCGGTGTATTTGCTGAACACGAGCGTCGCGCTGCTGGGATCTTCGTCACCGACGCAGGTGTAGCCGTAGACGTCGCAGCCGTAATCTTTCTTGCCGGTGAAAACTACCGTCGCCGTGCCGTTGACGGCATCGTTTTCGGTCTGCCCCCTGGCGTAGATCGCGCCCGTGATATTTCCGCCCGAAACGGTGATCGTCACGTCCTCGGCGCTCGTCGAGCCGCCGGAAATCGAGGTCGAGCCGCCGCCGAAGACATACGCGATCGTGCCGCCGGATATGGATATATTCACGTCTCCGACGGAGCTCCGGCCGTTTTTCTGCGCCCAGCCGCCGCCGAAGACGTTGCCGAACGTGCCGCCGGAGATCGTGATGTCGACATCCTGCTTGTCGGTTCCCGCCCACACGCCGCTCGCGAAGATGCCGCCGAAAATGCCGCGCCCGCCGGGGACCGTTTCGCCGCACCAAGTGCCGCCGGAGATGCTCAGAGAGACGCCTTCGACGTGATAAACGGAATATTGCTTGTTGTTGGATCCGGTGGCGTAGCCGCCCGCGAAAAGACAGAAGTTCCCGTTTGCCGCTTCGCCGCCCGAAATGGAAATGTCGACGTGTCCGGCAGTGTGGGCGTCCTGGACCGATTTGGTGCCGACCTTGACCGCCGAGGCGCCGTAGAGATTGCCGTCGAAGACGCCGTTTGCCACCGTCAGCGTCACGTCGCCGATCCGAGTGGTTTTATCGGTCTTGGCGTAGTTGGCCAGGGCGCCAGCGTAGAAATCCTTGTTGAAAGTGCAATCCGCGATCAGCGTTTCCGTTTTGCCGTCGACCGCGCCGAAACCGCCGGCGTAGCCAGCTCCGGCCACCGTCGCCGAATCCAGGATGAGCCGCACGTTTCCGACGACGGCCCCGCTCGTGTTCGCGCCGGCGGCGAGATTGCCGATGGTCGCGCCCGAAGTCGCTTTCAGATTGATGTTGCCCTCGAAAAACAGGTATGACTCATCCAGCGTCGCCCCGAAAAGCGTCGTCCCCGAAAGGCCGGTCCTGTCGAGCTCGAGCCAGGCGTTGCCGCGCATGGCCAGGTTTTCGTCGACGATATTGAGCACGGCCCCCGAGGTCGCCGTGAAGTTTGTCCATACGGCCGCATAGTCGTAATCGCTGATCTCCGCACCGCTGCCGGCGGAGTTGAGCGTCAGCGGCGTATTCAGCCGGGGCGGCTGTTCGGTTTCGTCCAGCGCGGCGGTGATCATGGCCCTGCCGTCGTCGTCGAAACTGTACTTCATGCCGCCGAAGACGTCGGCGCAGCTTTCGCCCGCGTACAGAATTTCATGGCACATGCCGGTCGGAACGCAGTTGACATAAGCGTCCGGAGAGCCCTCGTCGGCGATGACGTAAGTGCCCGCGGCGGCCATCCCGGTCAGGGTGATCTCGACTTCATCGGGGTCGATCGACGAAAGGTCGCTGATCAGCCCGACCGAATTCGGCGAATCGGCGAAGTCCAGATGCAGCCGGCCGTTTATTTCCGCGCCGGAGTGAATGTCGAGCCTGCCGCCGCTGCGGATCTCGGTATCGGTGGCGACGCCGCCATCCGATACGATCATCACGGCCCCCGAATAGACGATGAACCCGGAGACCGATCCGCCCGAGAGCAGGAACGATCCGGAGTCGTTGACGCCTGCGAGCAATGCGGTCGTATCGGCGCCGCCGACGAAAGCGTTGATCCTGCCGCCTTCTTTCTGGACGATATCGGTGGCGCTTCCGCCCGCCGAGACCGTGAGCCGTCCGCCGTCCGAGACGGTGACGCCGTATCCTATGCCGCCCGAGGAAACGACCATCAGGCCGTTTTTGTTCACGGTCGTGTTCCACGTCGAAGTTGCGACGCGTAAAGTCCCCCCCACGACCGCCGAGCCGCCGGAGCTTACGGTCAAGGTGCCGATCTCGACCCCGGAGGATATTTTGAGCGTGCCGGAAATGTCGACGGTCCCGGAATATTTAGCATTGGCGGCGGCGTCCAGCGTACCGCCGGAGACGACGAAGATGTTCTCCAGCACGGAGGAGCCGCCCGATTCGTCGGGACCGGCGGTGGCGGTGGTCACCTGAAGCGACCCGCCCGACATCACCGTGGCGCCGCTGACGCTTCCGCCCGCCGCCATCATTGTGCCGCCGCTCGAGATCACGGTGTCGCGGGCGATGCCGCCGCCTAATATCGTCATGCTGCCCTTGCTGCATACCGAGGTCAGCGAAGCGAGGCCGCCGGCGAATATGGACTGGTGCGCCCAAGAGCTGCTGATGAGCGTGTGCAGCGCGGTGCCGCCGCTCGAAACGTACTGCGTGGCGTTCTCGTAGAGGATGAAGTCCGACGCCACTCCGCCCGAGAGCAGAAACGTACCGGAGGCGTGGGACCCCGAAACCAGCGTTTGGGCATCGTTTCCGCGCACGGTGGTGTTGAGTTTGCCGCCCTTGCTCAGCACGATCCCGGTGGCGACGCCGCCGTTCGAGACCGTCAGCGCTCCGTTGGCCCGGATCTCCGTATCGAGCGCGGTACCGCCGCTCGATACCGTCAGCACCCCGAGCGAGAAGAGCAGAAAGTTCGAGGCGGTGCCGCCGGAAAGGAAGAAGTTCCCGCGTTCGTTGGTCCCGTCTATCCGCGTCACGCTGTCGTTGCCGTAGACGGTGGCGTTGACGTTGCCGCTGCCGCCGGCTGCGACTGTCACGTTCGTGGCTACGGCGCCGCTCGATACGGTGAGTCGGGCGTTGCGCAGCACCTGCACGTTTTCCGCAATGCCGCCATTCAGAAGCTGCATGACGCCGCCGGAAAGAAAGGTGTCTACGGCGCTGCCGGCGTTGCTGGCAGTCGCGTTGTTGAGTATGGTGCTTTCGACGTAGCCGCCGGCACGCACGCGCAACCTGCCGCTCGGCTTCACGGTGGTGGATATGTAGGCTTCCCCGGAGGATACGATCAGTGTGCTGTTGCTGCTTACGACGGCGCCCGACGAGGTCCAATTTTCTGTTACCATGATACTGTCCGCGTTTTTGGAAACTTGTCCGTTTTTACTCAATACTTAAATATATTATGGCATCAAAATGCCGTAAAGTCAAATCGAACGGGCGTTTTTATTGCGGTTTTTTCGATGTCGGAGGGGGATGTCACTCCGTGACCAGTTTGCGTTTTCGCCACGGACAGAAGAAGTAGTAGAACAATCCCGGCAGCGCCATGCCGTAGGACGCGAGTCCGTAACCGAGAATGTAACCGTAGAGCCGGTCTTCCGGAGAATCCGTGAAGATCATGCCGCCGAAGAGCCAGCTCAAAAGTATCCGCAGCAGAAACGCGTCGAGCATCGCGAAAGCGAAAGCGAGCCAGACGTTGCCGATCCCGTGGACGAACGCGGTCGTGCCGCGCGTCAGTACCATCGCCGGGAACTGCCACAATATCGCGCTCACGAAGATCGGAGCGAGCCCCAGAGCATGCCCCTCCAATCCGAAGCAGCCGAACATCTGCCGCGGGAAACACACCAGACATGCCGTGTACACGGCGTACATGGCGGCGCTTATGAGCCACGCGTAACGGATCGTGACGCCGATGCGGTCGAACTTGCGCGCGCCGTAGTTCTGTCCGATGATCCCCGAGGCTCCGGTCAGGATCCCGGAGGATATGTTCGCGACCGTGCTGTCGCAGCGCAGCCCCACGTGGAAAGCGGCGGCGTAGTCCCCGCCGAGGGCGTTGACGTTGGCGTGGACGAAGAGCATCGAGAAGTGGATCATGCCGTAGCGGATCGCAAAGGGGATGCCCAGCTTCAAAATTCCCCCGGCGACGCCCCAGTCGATGCGCCAGCTGGACCATTTGAAGTCGAAACCGAGATCCTTGCGGCGGCGGTAGAGAAAGATCCACGACACGACGAATTTGGTGAATTGGGAAATGACCGTCGCCCACGCCGCCCCGGCGACGCCCCAGTCGAGGAACGTCACGAACCAGACGTCCAGCGCGAGGTTCATCATCGAACTCAATATGATGAACGCCAGCGGGTGCTTCGAGTCGCCGAGGCCCCGCATCGCCGCCGCGAACATGCCGTAGCCGAAAGTGAAAAACAGCCCGAGGCTGTTGATCCGCATGTACGTCTCGGCGTGTCCCAGCGACTCCGCGGGCGTCCGGAGCAGTATCATGCACGGCGCCGCCGTCGTCATCACGAGGAGCGCGATCACCGCGCCGAGGAGCAGTTTGAGCGAAAAGAAGCTCCCGAGCACCCGGTTGAGCCGGTCGCGCCGGCCGCTGCCCAGCAATTGCGAGATGTAGACTTGTCCGCCCGCCGACAGTCCGGTGCAGGCCAAACTCAGCATGGTGATGATCTGCGAGCCGTTGGCGACGCCGACCAGCGCCTCCTTGCCGACGACCTTGCCGACGACGATCATGTCGACGACCGAATATATGACCTGCAGGGCGTTGGAGATCATGAACGGGATCGAGAAAGCGAGCAGATTGCCGAAAAGCGGCCCTTGGGTGTAATCCCTGATGATCTTCGTGTTGCCGCTGGTGTGCATGGTTTTCAGCGCCGCTCCCCCGGAAATTCGCTCCGCCCCGTCGTGTCGATCTTATAATATACTTTCGATACGGTATGTCTGCAACTCGGGGCCGATTTTTTTGCGGGCGATGCGGAAAATACTGTTGATATTAAAAAAATTCGGAACTCCTTATTGAAAAAGCGCGGTTCCGGTAGTATATTTCGCGTCGGTCGTACCCGCATGGGGCGGCTTTTTCGGATTTGACGGCATCATATCTTCATGATTTTCATAAGGAGGGCAAAATGTATTTCAGCACATCGAAGTCGGGAAGATCGGTTCTGTTGGGCGCGGCGGCGCTGTTCGCCGCCGGGGCGCTGTACGCGGCCGCTCCGGCGCAGCCGCCGCCGACCGTGGGCACCGAAAAGGCGTCGACGGTCGCCGTCAGCGCCCCCAAGAGTTACGTCGCCCGGACCGAACCTTACGCCCTCGTCGAGATCGTCGCCCGCGTCTCCGGCGAGATGAAGATGGAAAACTGGAAGGAGGGCGGCGAGATCAAGGCGGGGCAGCTGCTCTACACCATCGAGGACACCGTCTATCAGGCCAATGTCCTCGCCGCCCAGGCGAACATCGACTCCGCCAAGGCGTCGATCGACCAGATCAACGCCGAACTCAAATTCGCCCAGAACGAGTACAACCGCGAAAAGCAGCTCTACGACAAGAAAGCCAGTTCCGCGTCCAAGTTTCAGGACAAGGAGCGCGCCTTCAACAACTGCAAGGCGCGCCTCGCCGCCGCCCAGGCCACGCTCAAGGCGGCGGAAGCGGCGCTGAAACTCGCCGAAAACGATCTCAAGTACACAAAAATCTACTCCCCCGTCGGCGGCCGCATCGGCGGCAGCATCTACAGCAGCGGCAACTACATCACCCCCGCCAAGGGGACTCTGGCGGTGGTCGTCCAGTACAACCCGATCAAACTGCGCTTCGCGATGAGCGAGGCTGATTATCTGCACTATCGCAAGAACAGTTCGATCAAGAACCTGAAACTGGAGATCTTCGGCGCCGACGGCCAGCCGGTCAACCAGAAGGCTAAACTCGACTTTGTCGACAACCGCGCCGACACCGAGACCGGCACGGTGATGGTCCAGTTCCTGGTCGACAACCCGAACGGGGTGCTCACCCCGGACGGCTACGCGACGGTCCGGATCTCCGAGAACTTCGACAAGCCCCCGGTCACGGTCAGCCTTTCGTCGATGTTCCCCGGCGGCAACAACGACTTCTACGCCTTCGTCGTGAAAGAGGACAACACGGTCGAATTGAGAAAGGTCGTCCCCGGCGGAACGGTCGGCGACCGGATCGTCATCCTCAGCGGCCTCAAGGAGGGCGAGACCGTCGTCGCGCGCGGGCTGCACAAGGTCCAGAAGGCGTTCAAGATCGCGCAGATGACCAAGGCTCCGGTCAAGGTCGTCCCGGTCCCGAAAGACCGGGCAGAATAAACATCCGGCAAGTCCTTCAAGGAGCTGACACATCATGTTTTCCGCAATATTCGTCAGGAGACCCAAGTTCGCGCTGGTGATCTCGCTCTTTCTGATCATTTCGGGACTGGTCTGCGTCTTTCAGCTGCCCGTCGCCGAACACCCCGAGATCTCGCCGCCGACCGTGGTCGTGATGGCCGCCTATCCCGGCGCCACCGCGCAGGAGATCGCCGACACCGTAGCCGCCCCGATCGAAGCCGAGATCAACGGCATCGAAGACCTGATCTACTACTCGTCCACCTCGGACAACTCGGGCAACTACAATTTGACCTTGACTTTCAAGAGCGACGCCGACGCCAACATGGCGTACGTCAACGTCAACAACGCGATCAAGCGCGCCGAACACTCGCTGCCCTCCGTGGTGACCAACACCGGGCTCTTCGTCTACAAGCGCAGCAGCGACATTCTCGGCGTCTACGCGATCACCGGCGACAAGCCCGAGAACACCCCGCTCGAGATGAGCAACTACGCGGCGATCCACATCCGCGACGCGATCAGCCGCATCGACGGCGTCGGATACGCGGTGGTCTTCACCGACATGACCTACAGCATGCGCATCAAGATGGACCCGATCAAGATGCGCGCGCTCGGCGTCAGCACCTCCGACATCCGCGCCGCGGTCGCCGGCCAGAACATCCAGGCGGCGGCGGGGGCGGTCGGCTCCGAACTTTCCAACGACGTCATCCAGTTCAAGATCGTCGCGCAGGGGCGGCTCAAGGAGCCTTCCCAGTTCGAGAAGATCGTCGTCAAGACCGGCAAGAACAACCGTCAGGTGCTTCTCGGCGACGTGGCGACCGTGGAACTCGGCAGCGAGAACAACACCGTGCCCGCCTACTTCGACGGCAAGCCGACGATCCCGCTGGCGATCTTCAAGAACAACGACGCCAACGCGCTCGACGTCATCAACAAGGTCAACGACGAACTCAAGGAACTGTCGAAGAAGTTTCCCGACGGCATGAAGTACGAGATCGGCTACGACTCGACCAACTTCGTCCGCGTGACGATGAAGGAGATCGTCAGCACCCTGCTGTTGACTTTCCTCCTCGTCGTCGCCATCACCTGGGCCTTTTTGCAGGACTGGCGCGCGACGATCATCCCCTCGGTGACGATCCCGGTGTCGCTGATCGGCACTTTCATCTTCATGCGCGCGTTCGGCATGAGCATCAACACGCTGACCATGTTCGCGCTGATCCTCGTCATCGGCTCGGTGGTGGACGACGCGATCTGCGTGACGGAAAGCTGCGTCCGCATGATCCAGGAAGAGGG
>Ga0310690_10010805_pt1 | contig 11320 bp, 9 predicted proteins | sample AusTroGonzalo_MG_2_FD_207661 | JGI IMG/M metagenome (GOLD analysis project Ga0310690, IMG submission 207661) | Bovine rumen microbial communities from tropical cattle in Woodstock, Queensland, Australia - Gonzalo_04 (v2) (version 2) | ecosystem: Host-associated > Mammals > Digestive system >...
GAATTTGCAAAAAGTAAGGAGAAAACCCTCCAACTGCTCAATGATTACTCTGGCTATTCGGCCTGTTAGTTTTCTGGGGTTATTTGAAAAAGACAAGAATAATAGTTATTTTTGACGCTATGAAAAAAATAGTTTTTCCTCTATTATTGGCTTTAGCGGTCTTATTCCAAGGTTGTGGTAAGATGGTTATGGCTTTCCATGGGAGCCTTCCTGAATCATTCGTCGTAAAAAAAGTTGACAACATGCAAGGCGCAAAGGGTTTGGCCGTAATGTCAGTACAGTCCGATGTCTCTACTAAGTCATTCAAATCCGGTGTCGTTACAAAGGCCGATGGAGATCCTTCTCAAGATTATCTCTTCATTGTTGACGGAGACGGGAAAACCGTTCTTGCTTCTTTTGTCTTCGAAGAGGAGGGAAAATCAACTAATAAGATTTGGCGAAAAATTCGCGAAACGCTCACCCTGGTGCCTTCAAGTGTTTTTTCCATCTCAGAGAAGTATTTATTCCTTTCAAATGTTTATCCAGTTTATGACTATCCGAATTGGACCAATGATACTGCTCCGGGTGGACAAGAATCACTGGCCATTAACGAACTACTATGGTCAGTTAGCGGTAATTTCATCCTTCGGACAGAGGATGGTGCACTATTCAAGGCACCGGAGGAAATAATGATTGAAAGTAAAGAATTGGATTATTATGGAGTGGATATCAGTTTTCTTTTTCAAACATCAATAGACGGAAATACAATGGTTTATGGAGGGTATTCGAAGTATATAGAAGATATGCTTGAGTTCTCGCCCATTATTATCACCGATAATGGTAATGAGATGATAGCCAAATTCTTACCCGAAGGCTCATCGTCCGGCCGCACACCTGCTTTCTGCCTAACTCCTCAAAATCGTATTATTCCTCTTATCATTGACGCGAAGGGGTGCTGGTCGTATGATTTTGATTTGAACCCCTTATTCTTGGATTACGGTGAGACCCTTTCTGGAATAGAGTGGCGCAATACGAAATTCTTTTCGTTCAATCATCACCTATTTGGTCTATTGCCAGGTTACAGAGATGGAGACTTCGAACTCCAATTCGTAGAAGTCGTTCTGGATGGTTATACGCTGAATGTGACCAATCTTGATGAAGAATCATTTCCTTTTAATGAGTGGCAGAATATTACAATGCTTAATATGGGTAATCAAGATTATATATCCCGTTCAATTCCAAACGGTAAAATCTACCCTTATTACGGCGGGATGGTCATAGCCGATGCTAAGAACCATACTCTTACCGTTGACTCATTCCCGGAAGGATTCCCTTCCCGTCTGTCCGAATACGACAAGGACGGTTACTCCTGGGTGCTAACAGACAATTATTCTGTTATAATGCGCTATTCAGTCACCGACAAGACTGTTAAACAAATAGATGTAAAGTGGGTTGATTATACTCCCGCCGACTTTGTCCTTATGAACTATTCTGTCGTTTCCGGTATAATATATCTAACCGCAACAACCCGCGACGCGCAGCAACACAGTTTCATAATCGATGGCGAGACCGGTCAGGTCTCTGATGTAGGCGTAACAGATTATGCCGGGGCTCAGATTAAAGTCTACGTCAGGCTCAATTAAGCCTTTCGGTAATATCATAGTAAAAGCGCTGGCCGATTTGGATGGCGCTTTTACTGTAGTAGAACAGGTGTTAGAAATTTCGAACGTGTTTATTGTAGGGTTTAAGGCCGTAATAGAGTTTAAGAATTCTCTCAAATAGAAACAAGTGTCATCTGAATGAAGCGTACGGCAGCATTAATATGCTCTTTGATTGCTTCTGAATATTGGTCCTTGGGGACTTGAAAGACAATAATGCTAGTCTGATTTGTCAGAGTAACATACAGTTGGATGTCAGATAATCGCTTTGAAATGCCGCCGACAGATACTTCACCGCACTCCTCTTTCAACGCTTCCATCTCTGACAAAGGTTTCGACTTATTGAAAAACCACTTTCTCCATACGGTGATATGGTTAGCACCAGCTATCGGTGATTTTCTAACTAAATCGACTTTGACGTCATATTCTGAGATATACTTATCGAGAAGAAGGAGCATTGTCTCATACCCATACTTATACCGAATATCATAGCCAATGGCAATCCAAGAGCCATTCTCTCTCGTTCCAATGTGGTTTATCTCACTCATATAGCATCACACAATACTAATCACAAAAATAATACTTATTTGGGGAACAGACAATCGTTATGAAACATGTTTTGGTCTGATTTCGAACTCAAATGATGCCTTCCACAATGGTATAGACACGAAAAAAGGACACTTCCGAAGAAATGTCCTATTTAGTAGCGGGGGCAGGACTCGAACCCCTAGCGGATTTCGATGAAGTACGGCATGCGGGCGTAGACTTCGGTGGGACGGTCCTGCTTGATGGAGCCCAGGATGTCCGTCATGCTCTCGAGAGGGGTGCCCGTGAGGATCGTGGGCGTGTCGTCCTTGTTGAGGGACAGCATCAGTTGCTCCATGAAGCCCATGGGTGCCGGGCTGGTTTTGATCTTGTACTGGGAAGGGTCGTCGAAGCCTGCCAGGGAGGCGGCGTAGACGACGGCGTCCGACAGGGTGCCGATTTCATCCACAATGCCAACCTCAAGGGCATCGGTTCCGGCCCAGACGCGGCCCTGGGCGATGGCGTCCACCTGGTCGACAGTCATGTTGCGGTTTTCAGCTACCATGCCCACGAAGCGCTCATAGATGTCTTCCACGCTGGCCTGGAGGTATGCGAGTTCGGCGGCGTCGAAGGGACGGTTGAGGGCGTACATATCGCTATGGGCGTTGGAGCCTACGCTCACCATATTCACGCCAACTTTGCGCATAGTCTTGGAGAATTCCGGAATCATGCTGAATACGCCGATGGAGCCTGTGAGGGTGCTGGCGTTGGAGTAGATCTTGCGGCAGCCGTTGGAAATCCAGTAGCCACCGGAAGCGGCATAGTCTCCGTATGAAGCCACGACGGGTTTCTCTTCGTTCAGCTTCTCGAGCGCAGCCTTGATCTTCTCGGAGGCGATGACGCTGCCGCCGGGAGAGTTCACGCGAAGGACCACGGCCTTCACGCTTTTATCGGCACGGAGAAGGTCGATTTCCTGCACGAAGCGGTCTGCGGCGATCTTGCCGTACTGGTCACCGCCGTCCACGATGTCACCATCGGCAAAGAAAATAGCCACATTGTTCTTGCCGGGGAGGCTGACGGCTTTGGACTGGACGTATTTGCTGAATGCGACCAGGTGGAGGTCCTTCTTGTCGGAGACCATAGCCTGCTCGCAAAGCTTGGCGATGAGTTCTTCACGGGTCATAACGTCGTCGGCAAGGCCGCACTGGACGAAGTCTTCCGGGAAGTTGAGGCGGAGGTTGTCAACCATGTCGTTCAGCTGGTCCATGGTGAGGCCGCGGGATTTGGCTATCGACCCGCCGATGACTTTCCACATCGATTCTATCATCACCTTGTTCTGCTCCATATTCTCCGGGGAGGGAGAGTTCTTTATGAACATCTCACCGGCCGATTTGTACTTGCCGTGGCGGATGAGCTGCACGTTCACGCCCAGTTTGTCAAGGATATCCTTAACGAACAGCATGCTTCCGGACATTCCCACGAAAGTGGCATTTCCGCCATGATAAGACGTTACATAAACCTTGTCTGCAACAGATGCCAGATACATTGATGCAGTACCCGGGTTCTCCGTAAAGGCTATGATCGGCTTGCCGCTTGTGCGGAATTCTTCCAAGGCGATGCGGAATTCCTCCAGCGTGGCCGTGCCGGCGGAGGCTTCGTCCGGGCGCAGGAAGATAAATTTCACTGCAGGGTCCTCTGCGGCAGCTTCAATCGCTTTGACCGCATCCCAGATACCCACGGATGTCCTTGTGTCCATACCGCCTGCGGCGAAAGCCGGCATATCGTCGGCAGCCTGCTCGGAGAGGGTGATATCGGCCATATTGATGTCCAGCACGCCGTTCCGGGGCATAACAGTCTTGGACGATGAACTCACTGCCATCGAGCCCACGAAGAAGAGGAAAAGCAGGAAGCCGATGATTTTCAGCAATACCAGTCCGGCAATCACTGCCAGTACGGTTCTTACGAATTCTTTCATAATGTCTAATTGTTTGCGGACACAAATATAAGTATTATCTTTGTGAGATTAAAATATATCGCATGGCACAGAAACCTTCAATACCCAAGGGGACACGTGACTTCGGCCAGGAGGAAATGGCCCGGAGAAACTATATTTTCGATACCATCCGCTCGGTCTTCCGCACATACGGCTATTCCGAAATCGAGACTCCGGCTATGGAGAACCTCTCCACCCTGCTGGGCAAGTACGGCGACGAAGGAGACAAACTCCTCTTCCGCATCCAGAACAGCGGCGAGAAGGCGGAGTTGCCCCCTGAAAAAGGTCTCAGGTATGATCTCACTGTGCCTTTCGCACGTTACGTAGTGCAGCACCAGAACGAGATTTCATTCCCGTTCAAGCGCTTCCAGATCCAGCCTGTGTGGAGGGCGGACCGCCCCCAAAAGGGCCGCTATCGCGAGTTCTATCAGTGCGACGTGGACGTAGTTGGCTCAACATCCCTGCTGAACGAACTGGAACTTGTCCAAATTGTGGACAGAGTGTTCACGCTGCTGGACATCCGCGTGGCCGTGAAGATCAACAACCGCAAGGTCCTCACGGGATTTGCGGAGATTGCCGGCGCCCCGGACAAGGTGATCGACATCACCGTCGCCATCGACAAACTGGATAAGATCGGCCTCGAAAGCGTAGAGGCGGAAATGAGGGAAAAGGGCATTCCGGAGAGCGGAATCGAGGTTATCCGGGAGATTCTGGCGCTTTCCGGCACAACGGCGGAGAAGATCGCCAGGATGAGGGAAATGTTCGACGGCGGCAGCGCGTCGGGCGTGAAATCGGAAATCGGCCTCGCCGGCCTGGCGGAGCTGGAGGAGACCTTCGGGCTCATCGACACTGCCGGGATTTCCCAGACGGTTGAACTGGACCTTTCGCTGGCCAGGGGACTCAATTACTACACCGGCGCCATTTTCGAGGTCAAGGCTCTGGACTGGCCCATCGGCAGTATCTGCGGAGGTGGCCGATATGATAACCTCACCGGCATTTTCGGCCTTCCGGGCCTCTCCGGCGTGGGTATTTCCTTCGGGGCCGATAGAATCTACGACGTCCTCACCGGCCTGGAGAAATTCCCCCGTGAGCTGGGTTCAGCCACCAAACTGCTCTTCGCAGTGATGGGGGCCGATGAGATGCGCTATGTAATCCCCGTCGCTCGTGAATTGCGCAACCGCGGAGTAGCCGTGGAGATTTATCCGGAGCCGTGCAAGCTCAAGAAACAGTTCGATTATGCCGCGCGCAAGGCCATTCCGTTTATGTCGATATGCGGAAGCGAGGAAATCGCCGCCGGCAGCGTGAACATAAAGAATCTGTCGTCCGGCGAGCAGAAAGCCTTCCCCAAGGCCGATGTAGACGCTATTATTCAGTGGCTGGCGTAGCCTCTTCGGGCTGCTCAGCCACTACGGGCTCTTTCTTCTCCCTGTTGTCCACATTCTTGCCATACACCACCAGACGCTGGAAGGTGTATTCCGTTATGAGGTTGAAGAACAGGTTGAGGATGGTTACGAGATACTCGTTCCAGCCCAGGGTCTCGGCCAGATAATCACCGCCCCAGGTGCTCACAGGGGTGAATACAAGGTAGTATCCGAAAATCTTGAGCATAGCCACGGGAACGTTGGCCGTACTCTTGAACGTGAAGCGGCGGTTGATTACGAAATTCCAGATAACCGACAGCACTAGCGCTATCAGGTAGCAGGGCCAATATCTCCAGGTGGTGAACTCGTTAAGGAGCGTGAAAACAATGAACTCCAAAGCTCCCGCGCTTGCGGAAATCAGTGAATACTTTATTGCTCTCCACACCTCTCCATCCCAGAAGCGTTTCTTATTCTCAGACATAGTCAGATTCAGGTTAGCGGCCGCAAAGTTACTCTTTTTTCCTTAAACCGGAACAAAAATTTGCTATTTCGGTTTTTTTACGTACCTTTGCACTCCCATACCGCGGGGTAGAGCAGTCGGTAGCTCGTCGGGCTCATAACCCGGAGGTCGCAGGTTCGAGTCCTGCCCCCGCTACCAAACGAAAACGTCAGCCATTCCGGCTGGCGTTTTGCGTTGTTTCGTGCGCATTTTTGGCCGTTCTTTGCTGGTCGACGGGGCGTTTTGCCTTGTCCGTCAGCATTTTTGGGCCTTTTTTGCTTGCGAACCCCCGTTTTTGGCGTGTCGGTCGGCATTTTGGGGCCTAAAATGCTGACGGGCCGCACGCAGGAGGGCCCAGGGCCGCGAGGGATGGCGGCTATTTCTTGCTGCGGCGTTCTTCTTTGTAGGTGAGGCCCATGAAGAAGATGGCAAGGAGGCAGGCGGCGACAAGGAGCATGAAGGTCCAGCTCCAGCCTGCCGTCTGGGCGACAAGGCCGATGACGGTGTTGGCGAGGATGAAGGTGCCCAGGAAGTAGCCGAAGAAGCCGGTGAGGCCGGCGGCCGTTCCAGAGGCGTTCTTCGGGGCAAGATCCAGGGCCTGGACGCCGATGAGCATCACGGGGCCGTAGATGAAGAAGCCGATGCCGATGAGGCAGATGATCACCACCGTAAGATTGTCGATGAACATCCAGTACAGCAGCACGAACACAAGTACCAGCGCCATGAACAGCATCGTGGGCAATGCACGTTTGCCGTGGAAGAGCTTATCTGACAGCCAGCCGCAGAGGAGCGTACCCGGGATGGCGGCGAACTCGTAGGCGAAATAGGCCCAGCCGGCGCTCTTGAGGTCGATGCCTTTCTCCGTGAGAATGGTAGGCGCCCAGTCCAGGCAGCCATAACGCACCATATAAACGAAGGCGTTGGCCAGGGCGATGAACCACAGGAACTTGTTGTTGAGCACATACTTGAAGAAAATCTCCTTGGTGGTGAGGGTTTCCTCGTGCTTTTCAGAATAGTTCTTGGGATAGTCGTTGCGCCAGGCCTCGATGGAAGGCAGGCCGCAGGACTGTGGCGTATCGCGCAGCAGCACGAAGGCCAGCAGGGCGATGAACAGAGCCACCGCAGCCGGGAAAGCGAATGTGCCGATAAGGAAATACATATCCGTGTGCGCGCCGTAGAACCAGCTTCCGAACCACATTGCGCCATAGGTTGCCATAGGGCCAACAAGTGCGCCGCCAACGTTATGGGCGCAGTTCCAGATACTCATCTTGGTGCCGCGTTCGCTCACCGAGAACCAGTGAGTCATCACTCGGCCGCAAGGAGGCCAGCCCATACCGTTGAACCATCCCACAAGGAAGTTCAGCACGCCCATCACCAGGATGGCCAGCGCCTTGTGATCGGCGCCGATAAACTGGATGGGCACGATCATAAAGCACATTGAGATGGCGGTGAGGATAAGGCCGAGGGGCAGGAAAACCCGCGCGTTGGAGCGGTCCGAGACACTGCCCATAAGGAACTTGGACAGCGCGTAAGCCGCGGCGTTCAGGCCCAGCACGAAGCCCAGTTCGGTTTTCTCGAAACCAAGCGGGGCCATTGCGGGGATTGCCATCGACAGGTTCTTGCGAACCAGATAGAATCCGGCATAACCTATAAACGCGCCAAGGAACACCTGCAGGCGCAGCCTCTTGTACTTAGCATCGGCCTCGGGGCCGGTTTCCGCCGGTTTGTATGCCGGCTGCTGCAAAAACTTCAACATTATCGAACTACTGCAATTAATCTGTCGGGATAATTGGAAATGATGGCTTCTACGCCGCAGTCCACAAGACGCTGCATCTCAGCGGGTTCGTCCACGGTCCAGGGCACAACGCCTATTCCAAGGGAGTGGCAGTACTCCACGTTCTCCTTTGTGACCACGCTGTAATGAGGGCTCCACCACTGCGGCTTGAAACTAAGGTTGCCAAGGATCTCTTCGATGTCGGGCTCATCCTCGTCGGTAAGATACGAAAGGATGAGATCCGGCCACTTCTCGTGCATATACTCCAGGGCGCGGACGTCGAAACACTGGACGATGAGCCTATCCCCCAGGTTCTTGCTCTGCAGCACCGGAATGCAGGTGTCGCAGAACGTCTTGTAATCCGGCCAAAGTGTGCCTTCACCATCGCCGGGCCAGGATTTAATCTCGATATTGTAGCCCAGAGGGGCAAGCCCCTTCTCCCTGGCATAATTCTCCGCAAAGTCGATGAGGTCCGATGCCAGCGGCTTCACCTCCGCCACTTTCACCTGCTCCGGCCAGCGCTCCACGAAACGGAGGCCCACATCGTACTTGACTATGCTGTCGTACGGCATTGTATAAAGGTATTCCTTGGGGTCACCTTCCTGGATAAGGGTGCCGTCCGGCCTCGTGGAATAGCGCGGATGGAAATAATTGTCGTGGGAAACCACAACCTGGCCGTCGCCCGACAGCTGAAGGTCGAATTCAAGGGTATTCACCTCAAGGTCGATGGCGTGTTTCATGGCCGATATAGTGTTCTCCGGCATAAGGCCGGCGCCGCCGCGATGGGCCTGGACGTCGATGAAGGGTTTACGATTGCAAGCGAAAAGCGCTGACAATAAGACAATTGAAACCAAGAATAGCTTTTTCATACCGTGATAGTGTCATTAAGTATGGCAAAGATAAGAAATAATTCTTATATTTGTCCTTTAGGAAAAAACGCAAATAACCACAGAAAACACTCTATTTATGAAGAGACTATTTCACATCGGCGCATTGCTGCTTATGGCCATATCGGCCTCGAGCTGCCTGGCCGGCAAATTTATGTCGACCTATGCCCTGAACTTCGAGCCCCACGGCGTCGCGGACATCGAGCGCACACGCCATAAGGCAGATTCATTGATGCCCGGCAGTACCGCCTGGTACGACGGCCTCAAGGAGCAGGGCATCCTCCGTGACACCACGGTATACAGCCGGCTCAACGGCAACAGGATCCACGCCTGCTATGTTCCCGCGGCAGACCCGGCAAATGCCCAGGGCACAGCCATCGTCGTGCACGGCTATGGAGACAACCATTATGTCTTCCTCTATCTCGTACGCATGTACAGGGACGATTTCAACTACAACGTCCTCTTCCCGGACCTCCAGTACCACGGCTATTCGGAAGGAACCCACGCCCAGATGGGCTGGTTCGACCGCTATGACGTGGAGCAGTGGGCGGAAATCGCACACAACATCTTCCAGAACGACTTCACCGTCCTCCACGGCGTGTCGATGGGCGGTGCAACCGTGATGATGGCAAGCGGCGACGACCTCAAACCCTACATCAGGGCCATCGTGGAAGACTGCGGCTACAGTTCGGTGGTCGCCCAGTTCCGCGGCAATCTGAGGGACACCTTCCCCTTCATCCCCCCGGATATCCTCCAGAGCGCAAGCCTTGTTACCAAGAACAAGTACGGCTGGTCATTCTGGGAGGCCTCTTCGGTGAAGCAGCTGGAGAAATCCACACTTCCCATTCTCTTCATCCACGGAGATGCGGATGACTTCGTGCCCGTAAAGCACGTGTACAAGAACTATAAGGCCAAGAAGATTGGCTACAAGGAACTCTGGGTATGCCCCGGCGCCGTCCACGCAAACTCCTTCCAGAAGGATACTGCAGGATACAAGGCCCACGTGAGCGGTTTCCTCCAGAAGGTACATCAAATGTAAGCCAATGTCCCTCAACAACGCATATTGCTCCGACAAGTACCAGTACACGATGGGAAAGTCGTACCTGGAAACGGGCATGTACCGCAAGCAGGCGGTATTCAACCTGTTTTACCGCAAGGCCCCGGAGAACAACAACTGGGCTGTGGTAAGCGGTACGGATGAAGTGATAGAGATGGTCCAAAAGCTGGGCACGGAAAGCGAGGAGTTCTACGAGAAGTTCCTCCCCGGGCCTGAGTACGCGGAATTCCGCAAGTACCTATCCACGATGAAGTTCACCGGGCAGGTATATGCGATGCGAGAGGGAGAAATAGTGTTCCCCACCCAGCCGATAGTTACCGTGGTGGCCCCGCTCATCGAGGCCCAGGTGCTGGAAACCCCTATGCTGTGCATCCTGAACCACCAGATGGCAGTTGCCACCAAGGCATCCAGGGTGTGCCGCTCCACATCACGTCCCGTGAGCGAGTTCGGCTCCCGCCGTGCACACGGCCCCTGGGCCGCTACGTACGGGGCCAAGGCCGCAATCATCGCGGGCTGCGCAAGCACCTCCAACATCCTCACCGGAGCGATGAACGGCGTTCCCTCCACGGGAACGATGGCGCACAGTTTCGTCACCTCGTACGGTTCCACCGTGCAGGGCGAATACGAAGCCTTCTGCGACTACATCCGCACGCACAAGGGAGAGAATATCATCCTCCTCATCGACACGTATGATACCCTCCGCTGCGGCATACTCAACGCAATAAGGGCATTCCGGGACTGCGGCATCGACAATGACTATCCATATGGATATGGGATCAGGCTCGACAGCGGCGACCTTGCATATCTTTCCATCAAGGTAAGGGAGAAGCTGGACGCCGCTGGCCTCACCGGCTGCAAGATATTCGCGACGAACAGCCTGGACGAATACCTCATCACGGACCTGGAGCGCCAGGGAGCACGCATCGACAGTTATGGTGTGGGCGACGCCATCGCCACCAGCAAGGAAGCCCCCTGCTTCGGCAACGTGTACAAACTGGTGCAGATCGACGACCTCCCAGTTCTCAAGCGTTCGGAGGACAAGATCAAGCTCATCAACCCGGGTTTCCAGATTACCTGGAGAATAAGCGTGGACGGCATCAACAAGGCCGATGTCACATGCCTTCGCGGAGACGCCCTGGACAAGGACATCGCCGCAGGAAAGACCGTAACGGTGAGGGACGAGTACGACCATTACAAGAACCTCACCTTCAAGGAAGGCACTTACCAGGCCCGTCCCCTTCAGCTTCCCGTCATTGAAAAAGGCGAACGCTGCGCCCCCGTGCACACGCTTATGGAGAAGAAAGAATTCTTCAATTCCAACCTGGCAAGCTTCAGTCCGGCCGAGAGGCGTCTCATCAATCCGCACTACTATAAGGTGGATATTTCAGACGCGCTATACGACTGTAAAATGCACTTAATTGACAATCTTGTTAAAGAAATTGAGAATTTTTCCATATCTTTGTGATGATTTGCTGGTATCGAACAATCTTTTTTTAACCTAAATATCATTTTTTATGGCGTATCAAAAAGTTACTACAACCTCCTACGGCCAGCGCTTGAAGAAGAGCGGCAGCAACGTAGGCACCG
>Ga0310690_10010807_pt1 | contig 11319 bp, 7 predicted proteins | sample AusTroGonzalo_MG_2_FD_207661 | JGI IMG/M metagenome (GOLD analysis project Ga0310690, IMG submission 207661) | Bovine rumen microbial communities from tropical cattle in Woodstock, Queensland, Australia - Gonzalo_04 (v2) (version 2) | ecosystem: Host-associated > Mammals > Digestive system >...
TCCGGCGGGCACGCTCGGCGGCTTCTTCACGCAGCTGGTCGTTCCGGGCGCGGCGCTCGGCGGCTTCCTGCTCGCGGGCCTTCCGCTCGGCTTCCTTCTGGGCAGCGGCCGCCGCCTTCTGCTGCGCAGCCAGCGCTTTGGGATCGGCTGCTACGGGGGCAGGCACATAGTTACCGGTTGCGGGGTCCAGAACCATGTCGATCATCTGCTGCACATACTGGCCGGTCGCCTGGTCCAGCACCATCACGGGCATCTTCTGCACCTGGGGCTGAACCTGAATGGTGGGCACAGCCTGCTGTACGGCCTGAACCACCGGCTGCGCCGCCTGCGCAACGGCCTGAGGCGCCTGCTGCACGGCCTGCATCACCGGCTGAGCCGTCTGCACGACGGCTTCGGGAACCTGCTGCACGGCCTGAACCACCGGCTGCGCCGTCTGCACGACGGTTTCGGGAACCTGCTGCACAGCCTGTACCACCGGCTGGGCTGCCTGCACAACGGCTTCGGGAACCTGCTGCACAGCCTGTACTACCGGCTGGGCCGCCTGCTGTACGGCCTGGGCCGCATCCTGTACGGGGGTCATGGATTCAATTTCTTTCTCGACATACTGACCGGTGGCAGGATCAAAAACCTTGAATGTCTGTCCCATTTTTCTTGCGCGGTGCTCTCCTCCTGCGCCGCGAGAGGGGTCGTTAAGTAAACAGTGACATGGTGATCAGCTTCATGCCGCACCTCAGAAATAGTACCACATGCCGTTAATCAGCCTGAACCGCTGCGGATCCATTTCCTGTGCCTGAGGTGCCGGCGGACTACTGTTCTGTTCTGCCGGCGCGGGCGGTATCGGCTGTTCCTGAGCGCCCGGATTGTCAGCAGGACCATCATACTTGTCCTTCAGCGGACTGGCCGAGATGATCAGATTGCGGACTTCCTGGCTGATCGCTCCCATATAGCTTTGCGGGGGAAGAATGGTGGCCCGCTCCACCACGCCCGGGGCTCCGTGCTCGTCAAGGAATGAAACCAGCGCTTCTCCTGTCTTCAGGGTTGTAATGGCTTCCTCTGTATCAAAGGACGGATTCGTCCGGAACGTCTGTGCCGCGACCTTGACCGCTTTCTGGTCCAGCGGGGTGTAAGCCCGCAGCGCGTGCTGGATCCGGTTGCCCAGCTGGCCGAGGATGGACATCGGGATGTCCGCCGGGCTCTGGGTGATGAAGTAAACGCCCACGCCCTTGGACCTGACCAGCCGCACCACCTGCTCAATCTTTTCCATCAGGGGACGGCTGCAGTTGTTGAACAGCAAATGTGCCTCGTCAAAGAAGAACACGATCTTCGGTTTCTCCGCGTCTCCCCGCTCCGGTAGCAGGTCGTAAAGCTTCGTCAGCATCCACAGCAGGAACGTGGAATACATCGTCGGGTTGTTGAACAGCCGGTCAGCGCACAGAATGTTGATTTTCCCTCTGCCGTCTGCCGGATCGTTCTGGATCCAGTCGTTGATATCAATCGCCGGCTCCCGGAAAAACACATCGCCGCCCTGGTCCTCCAGCACGCCCACGGCCCGCTGGATGGCGCCCACGCTGGCAGCGGACACATTGCCGTATTCCAGTGTGTATTCCTTCGCGTTCTCGCCCACATGGATCAGCAGCTGTTTCAGATCCTGCAGATGCTCCAGGGGCAGCTGCTCCCGGGCCGCCACCCGGAAAGCGATGTTCATCACGCCGCTCTGCGTTTCGTTCAGGCTCAGCATCCGGCTCATCAGCAGCGGACCCATGTCCTCCACCGTGGCGCGGATCGAAATGCCCTGTTCCCCGTAAACGTCCCAGTATTCCGTCGGGTATGAGGTAAATTGAAACTGCTCTTTCGGCACCCCGCACATTTCAAGCCTGCGGTTGATCGCGTCTGTTTCCGTGCCGGGCGATACCATGCCGCTCAGGTCGCTTTTGATATCGCTCAGGAAAACCGGAACGCCCAGATCCGAAAAGCCTTCCGCCAGCACCTTCAGGGAAACCGTTTTCCCTGTTCCCGTCGCGCCGGCGATCAGGCCGTGCCGGTTCGCCATGGAAGGAAGCAGGTAGACCGGCCCGTTCTCACAGGTACCGATCCAGATCCTCTGATTTTCCTGATGGAGCATGCCTGCCGCCTCCGTTTTTGTTCTCTTATTCTTCCGGATATTTTACCCGATTTCTCTTTGAACGTCAAGATTTCCAACAGTTCCCGATGTATTAATTCTGAATCCTTAATGCTGGATTTCTTTCATGATCTCCCGCATTTTTTCCGCGGCCCGTGCCCGGTGGCTGATTTCGTTCTTTTCCGCCTCGTTCATCTCCGCGTAAGTCTTACCCATCGGTTCGTACAGGAACAGCGGATCGTACCCGAAGCCGCCGGTCCCGCGGCGTTCGTACAGGATCGTTCCCGGGCATTTCCCCTCGGCAATCAGTGTTTCCCTTCCCGGGATCTTCAGCGCCAGCGCGCAGCGGAAGGCCGCCGACCGGTCCTTCCGTCCTTCCATCCGGCTCAGCAGCAGGTCGTTGTTCGCCTCGTCGTTGCCGTGTTCCCCGGCATACCGGGCGGAATGAACGCCGGGCTCGCCGTCCAGCGCGTCCACCTCCAGCCCGCTGTCGTCCGCGATCGCCGGCAGTCCCGTCGCCGCGCAGACGGCTTCCGCCTTGATCGCCGCGTTTCCGGCAAAGGTGGAGGCGTTCTCGTCAATCGGGCCGAAGAATCCCGCGTCGTTCATCGGGGCCAGCGTATAGTAGTCCCGGAACATCTCCTGCAGTTCCTTCAGTTTGTGCTCGTTCCCTGTTGCGGCCAGCAGCAGCGGTTTCGGGGCAATCTGCGCGGTCCGCTCCCCCAGGGCTTCCCGCTGGGCCGCCATGAGTTCGCCGATTCCCTTCCGGCCGTAATTCATCAGCGCGTCCAGTTCGCTCCCGGAAAAGGCTCTGCCTTCCCCTGTCCCCTGCAGTTCTATGAACTCTCCCTTTTCGTTCATCACAAAGTTCATGTCCACCTGGGCCTTGCTGTCCTCCTGATAGCACAGGTCCAGGCACGGCACGTCGTCCACGATGCCGGCGCTGATTGCCGCCACCTGGTGGATAATCGGGCTGACCAGCAGTTTCTTTTCCCGTACCAGCCGGTCTATGGCGCAGGTCAGCGCCACCATCGCTCCGGTGATGGACGCGGTGCGGGTCCCGCCGTCCGCTTCCAGCACGTCGCAGTCCAGCGTAATCGTCCGCTCGCCCAGCTTCGTCAGGTCCACCGCCTGCCGCAGCGCGCGGCCGATCAGCCGCTGGATCTCCACACTGCGCCCGTCCTTCTTGATGCCGTCCCGCTTTTTCCGTTCGCCTGTGGATGCCGGAAGCATGGCATATTCCGCCGTCACCCAGCCTTTTCCCTGGCCTTTCAGAAAGGGCGGAACCGTTTCCTCCACGCTGGCCGTGCAGATTACCCGCGTGTTTCCCGTCGCGATCAAACAGCTGCCGTAAGCCGTCCGGACAAAACCCGTATCAATCTTCACCGGCCGTTTCTCGTCCGGCTGTCTTCCGTCTGCTCTCATAATACTTATTCCTCCGAAGGTCCAGGGCGATCGGAAAGCCCTGGTCGCGTCCGTAGACGCGAAATTCTCTTTCTATTTTGCCAAATGGGTTTAAGGGAAATTCGACCCGAAGGGGTTTAAGGGGGCGATCGGAAAGCCCCCTTATTTTTGTTGTTGAATCTTTCTTAAAGATTCAACAACATACACCACCATCGCGCACAGCGCCAGCGCCACCGTAATCCACAGCAGAATAATATCCGGCGTCATCCCCCACAGCATGATGTTCCCTGCTTCAAACCTGTCGTGGAAGAACGCCAGGATCAGGCTTGCGATAAAGCATACCTGCGCGGCCTTGCCCACATAGTTGCTGTAAACGACCACGTCCTTCTTCAGCATGAACAGCCCGCCGATCACCATAAACAGCTCCTTGCAGGCCACGATGATGATCGCCGACCACGGAAAAACCCCGACGATGCCCTGGCACACCATGGCCGACAGCACCATCAGCTTGTCCGCCAGCGGGTCAAACAGCTTTCCGAAATCGGTGATCTGGTTCAGTTTCCGTGCCAGATATCCGTCCAGCATATCCGTCAGGCTGGCCGCCACAAACACCGCCAGCGAAGCCATCTTGTGCCCGTTCAGGAACAGTACCACGAAAACCGGCACCAGGATCAGCCGGATCATCGTCAGCACGTTCGGAATCGTCCATACATTCGTGAAAAGTTTCCGGATTTTCTCTTTCAGGTTCAAAGGACTTATTCCTCTTTTCTCTCTCACTAACAATCAATATCTTTTCCCGACCGAATCCGAAGGTCCAGGGCGATCGGAAAGCCCCCACATATTAGTCTCTCGCCCAATCCTTGGCCCGCTCAACCGCCTTATGCCACCCGCGGAGATTCAGCTTCCGCGTCGCTTCGTCCATCCTCGGCGTAAACTCCAGGTCTTTCTGCCATCCCTTCGCGGTCTCCTCCAGGCTTGTATAGACGCCCGCCCCGAGGCCGGCCAGCAGGGCCGCTCCCAGCGCCGTCGTCTCCAGCACCCGCGGTCGCACCACGGGGATGGCCGTAATGTCCGCCTGGAACTGCATCAGGAAGCTGTTGGCGCTCGCGCCGCCGTCCACCTGCAGCATCTCCGGACGCTTCCCGCAGTCCGCGGCCATCGCGTCCATCAGGTCCGCGCTCTGGTAGGCGATCGCCTCCAGCGCCGCCCGGGCGATATGCGCGCGTCCCGTGCCCCGGGTCATGCCGATCAGCGTTCCCCGGCTGTACATGTCCCACCACGGCGCGCCCAGCCCGGTAAAGGCCGGCACCAGATAGACCCCGCCGGTGCCCGGGATCGACGTGGCCAGTGTCTCCGTCTCCGCCGCGTGGTCGATGATCTTCAGCTCGTCCCGCAGCCACTGGATGGTCGCTCCGCCCATGAACACGCTGCCCTCCAGCGCGTAGGTGGGTTTTCCGCCGATCCGCCAGGCCATCGTGGTCAGCAGGCCGTTCCGGCTCATCACCGGCTTGTCCCCGGTGTTCATCAGCATAAAGCATCCGGTTCCGTAGGTGTTCTTGATATCGCCTTTCTTCAGACAGGCCTGTCCGAACAGGCTCGCATGCTGGTCTCCCGCGATGGCCGTCACCGGGACCGCGCGCCCGAGGATGGCCGGATCCAGCATGCCGATCATCCCGCTCGAGTCGACCACCTTCGGCAGGCAGGCCCGCGGGATGCCCAGCAGCTTCAGCAGATCGTCGTCCCAGTCCTGGGTGTGCAGGTTGAACAGCATCGTCCGCCCGGCGTTCGTCGCGTCGGTCACGTGAGGCCGTCCTTCAAGCATATGCCAGCACAGGAAACTGTCCACCGTGCCGAAGCACAGTTCGCCCTTCTCCGCCTTCTCCTGCAGGTTATAGTAGTCCAGCAGCCATTTCAGCTTCGTCCCGGAAAAATAAGCGTCCGGTATCAGCCCGGTCTTCTCCCGGATCATGTCGCTGCAGCCGTCCGCCACCAGCTGGTCCACCATCTGGCTGGTCCTCCGGCACTGCCAGACGATCGCGTTCCCGACGCACTCGCCCGTGTTCCGGTCCCACAGGAAGGTGGTTTCCCGCTGGTTCGTGATGCCGACCGCCGCGATATCCGCCGGATTCACGCCGCTCAGGCGCACCGCCTCCCGCAGCGCCGAAATCTGTGAATCCAGGATATCATGGGGATCATGTTCCACCCAGCCGGGTTTCGGATAGTGCTGCGGAAATTCCTTGTTGAAGGAAGAGATCAGTTCTCCCGTCTCCGTAAAGATCACCGCGCGGGAACTGGTTGTCCCCTGGTCAAGTGCCGCCAGATACTTACTCATGCTCCTCTTCTCCTTCCGCGTCGGCCCATTCTTCCTCCCCGTCCTCCGGGGCTGCTTCCTCGTCTGCCGGTTCGGCCTCTTCCTTCATTTCCGGTTCGGCTTCCTCCGGTTCCGCTTCTCCCTGCGCTTCGTCGGCCTCCGGTTCGTCCGCCGCCTTCGTCGTCTGAATCTCAATGCCGTAGATGAAGGAGGTTCCCTTGCCGGTCGTGCCGATGACCATCGTATCGTTGTACACCGCCGGGGAAGCGATGATCTCCGCCTCCAGCTTCATCGATCCGGTTGCCGCTCCGGTCAGGCCTTCCGCCAGATAAATATTCCCGTCCTGTGCGCACTGGATAATCCAGCCGTTCCCGTCCCTGTCGTACACGGCGACCGGAGAGGATTCGGTCCGGCTCTCCATGCCCATGACCCAGGCGATTTTTCCGCTGTCTTTGTACAGGGCGATCAGCGCGCTCTGCTCGTCCCCCGACAGGTTCAGCTTCACGCGGCCTTCCTCGCTCAGCCCCGTCACGGTAAAGTAAACCAGGTCTTTCAGTTTTTGCTGGCCGATCACCGGGGACGCCTTGGCCCCGACGTCCGCCTTGTCTTTCTTTCCCTTGGTGACGCCCACGTCCGTGCACCAGATTTCCTTGCCGCTCAGCGCGTCGTACCGGCGGATCTGGATCTGGTCGCTCCCCTTTTTCCGGTTCGCGAGCATGTTCGCCGTGTACAGGTTCAGTTCCCGGTCTTCCGTCAGGTCCAGCGCCACCGCCGCCATCACGGCGTCGCCGGTTGCTGCTGCCCACACAGGCTGCAGGGTATCCGTATCCACGCACCGGAGCACCCCGCCCATATCCGCGTAGAAGATGTATTTGTCGTAGGCGGCCAGGGAGCTTTCCACCGCCATCATCGCGGTGCTCTTCTGTCCCTTTGCCTTGGAAGTCATCACCGTCTCCGAAAGATTGACCTTCAGTGAGGCGGCCTTCCAGTCAAACTCGGAATTCAGCGCTTCCAGATAGACCATGCCGTTGCTCCCGGCGGTGATCATCGTGTCGCTCGTCCGGTCGTACAGCGCGGATGTCTGAAAGCTTCCGTTGTTGTTCAGCGCCCTGCGGTGTTTGCTGTCCGAGCCGTCGATCAGCTTCAGTTCCTTCGTGTTGTACAGGTTGTAGGTCCGCAGGCCGATCCGTCCGGTTTTCACCTTCATCTTCCGGGCAAACTGTCCCGCGCTTATGTAAGGCTGGCCGACGGTGTGCACGCTCGGCGTGCCGTTCATCGGATACCCGAGCTTGATGCTGTTCCGGGTGATGGTGCCGTCGTCCAGGTCAAGGAAACGGATGGCTCCGTCCTGCCCGGCAATGATGACTTCCTTCAGTTTTTCCTTCGTCTGTTTCGATTCGTAAAGGTTGCTCGCCGCCCGCACCTGCTTGCTCCACTGGACGATCGCGGGCTGCCCGGGCCAGCCGTATCCGTAGAAGGTCTGGTTCACGCCGCGTGAACTGCCGCCTTCCACTTCCCATTTCATTTTCAGTCCGGTCGCTTCCCCGTCCAGCGTTCCGACCGCCGCGTTCCGGCGGAAGTTGTCGCCCCGGAAAGTCAGCACGCCCATTTTTTTCAGCGTATACTGATCCGCTTCCGGCATGTGGATCAGTTCCTTCAGCGGGCGGGCATAGTTCTTCTGCTTCTTGCCGCCCACATAGACCGTTGTGTTTGTAATCAGGTCCGGATTGGCTTCCGGAGCCGCCTCCGCCGTCAGCGGCGGGGTTTCTGTGGGTTTCTCGACCTCCTGGGGTTCGGGCGTATTGGTCGGAACCGCCGTCCGCAGTTCGCCGGCCTCGCGGCCCGTCTCGTTTTCGCCGCCTTCCCCGGAATCCTCGACGATTCCCTCGGCTTCGTCGCCGGATTCTTCTTCGTCCGCCGCTTCCGCCTCTTCTTCCGTTCCCGCTTCGGGCGCTTCTTCCGCTTCGGAAGGTTCCCCGCTGTCGGGTTTCGGCGTCGTCACGGGTTCCTCTGTCGTCTCCGGATCCTCTGCGGCTTCCGGTTCCGGCGTCGCGTAAAGCCAGGTGGAAGATCCTTCGGTCTCCTCCGTTTTTTCCTGATCTCCGACCGTTTCCTCGGGTTCAGGTGAGGTCCCGTCCTCTGTGTCTTCCTCGTCTTCCCCTTCGTCGCCGTCTTCTTCTGTCACCTTGAGCGTCGCGAAAAGGCCTTCCTCTTCCGCCCCCGTCCTGCCGTCAGGCGCCGGAGTCGTCATGTCCTGCGGCGCTGCTGTTGCCGTCAGGGCGCCTTTCACCGCCAGCTTTGACGTCTTCCGGTCCGTCTTCTGCCATTCCCCGTCCCCGCCGCGGATCTCCAGGCGGAGCGTCCCGTCAAAGTCTTCCCTCATATTCAGCGCGATCATCCAGACATTGCCGTCCGCGTTGCCCACGCCGGATCCGCTGATCTGTACCGGTTTGCCGTTCTTCTGGTCGACCAGGCGAATATAGTTTACGTTTTTGCTTGTCAGCACGGAGTAGGTCACGTCCGTGCATACGGTCGCCCCTTCAGGTTTGGTCTCCTCGAAGCTGATGACCCGGAGGGGCTCGTTGACGGTGTCGGCGCCTTTCTTATTCCGCATCACCATCAGCCCTGTCAGCACCGCGCCGGCCAGCACCAGCGCGATCACCAGCAGCTTCAGCCCGCGGGAAGCCGGTTTAGCCGCCGCCTCCGGTGCGGCCTTTTCACGGAAAGGCTGTCCTCGTCTTTCCAGATAGGCTTTTGCTTCCCGGTTTCCGGAATAGGCGTACTCTTCCTTTCTGGCTTCTTCCCGGATTTCCGCCTGCGACGGGATCTTCCGCGTATTGCCTTCGTTCATCCGTCCCGGCGCGTAACCGACCATGGACTGCTTCCGCAGTTCCCTGGCCAGGGCTCTTCCGTTCGCTCTTGCCGGCCGCGCGGCCGCCCCGGATTCGGAAGTCCCGGTTCCCGGTTTCGCCGGCTGAACAGGCCTCGGAGCTGCGGTCATCGGGCGGGTTCCCGGCCTGCGGGGTTCCGGTTTCCCCGTCCCGTAAGGCGCCGCCGCCATCCGCCTGGCTTCTTCCGGCACCCGGCTGTCCGCCCGCTGCATGCTTTCCTTCACAGGTTCCGCGTCCACCGCAGGCTGTAAGCCTTCTTTCACGGGATCCATGCCTGCCGCCCGCTGTATGCTTTCCTGCATGGAATCCATGTCTGCTGCCCGCTGCATGCTTTCCTGCACAGGTTCCGTGTATGCCGCCCGCTTCATGCTTTCCTGCACAGACGCCGTGTATGCCGCCGACTCGTTCTCCATCGCCGCGATCTTTCCGGACACGTCAAGCCGCCGGGTACCTTCGTTGGAAATCCCGGCTGTCGTCGTTTCTGTTTCTGTCTCCTCCTGAGCCTTCCCCTCGAGGGGAAGGTGTCCGGCTTGCCGGACGGATGAGGTGTCAATTCCCGTGTCATTCCGGGCCCCGGCGTCATCCTGCGCCTGTCGAAGGACCTCCCCCGTTTTCGGCATAACCGGTTTCCGGAAATCGATCTTCTCTTCTCCGGCTTCCGGCTTACCGGCCTTCCCCTCGAGGGGAAGGTGTCCGGCCTGCCGGACGGATGAGGTGCCAATTCCCGTCCCCGCCTGCACGGGCCGGCGGTAAGGCGCCATGGCAGCTTCGTCGGCCGCTGAGCCTCTCCGGCGTATTCTGTGCTGTGCGTTTATATCTGCGTCTCTGCTGAGTCCGTCGCGGTCTTCCCTGTTCAAAGCCTCATCCTCCTTTTCCGTGCAAAGTCTGAGACAGTGTATATTATAGTCCAAACTGCCTTCCTTGTCTATCTTACCCGTCCGCGCCTGCCGATTGACACGGGAACATCTCCGATTCATAATATGCCTGTCAGAAGCATACCGATTGGAGGGTGTTCGTGATGGCATTTGAAAAGGCAAAGGCTTATCTCGCAAAATATGGCCTGGAGGACAGGATCATCGTGACGGAGCACAGCAGCGCCACCGTTGCCGAAGCTGCCGAAGCGCTCGGCTGCGCGGAAGAGATGATCGCCAAGACCCTTTCCTTCCTTCAGGGAGAAAAGCCGGTGCTGATTCTGGCGGACGGCGTAGCCCGGATTGATAACCGGAAGTATAAGGACCGGTTCGGCTGCAAGGCCAGGATGATTCCCGCCGATCTTGTGGAGCCTCTGGTCGGCCATGACGTCGGCGGCGTATGCCCCTTCGGCGTGAATGAAGGCGTAACCGTCTTTCTGGATGAAAGCCTCAGAAGGCATGAGATCGTCTATCCCGCCGTCGGCACGGACCACAGCGGGGTAAAACTGACCATTCCCGAGCTGGAGCGGTGCTGCGGCGGTGCGGAATGGGTGGATATAAGCAAATAATCGGCCTATGAAATGTTTTCTTTGTCCGCGCGGGTGCGGAGCAGACCGCGCCGCGCGTTCCGGCTTCTGCGGTCTGGCGGAAGAGATGCTCATTGCCCGCGTCGCCCCTCACCTTTGGGAGGAGCCGCCGGTCTCCGGTACCCGCGGCACCGGTGCGGTCTTTTTTTCGGGCTGCACTCTCCGCTGTGTTTACTGCCAGAACGGCGATATCTCCCACCGCAATGAGGGGCGCCCCTTTACGCCCCGCGAGCTTTCCGATTCCCTGAAGCGTCTCACGGATCTCGGCGTTCATTCCATCTCTTTCATCACCGCGACGCCCTTCATCCCGCAGATTCTTGAAACCCTTGATCTCTGGCGTCCCCCGCTCCCCCTCGTCTGGAACTCCTCCGGCTACGAAACTGTCGAATCCCTCTGCCTCCTCGAAGGAGTGATCGACGTCTACCTGCCGGACCTCAAGCATTGGTCCGCCCGGGCCGGAAAGCTCTGCGCCGGCGCCCCTGATTATTTCGAAAAAGCCTCCGCGGCTGTCGCCGAGATGTGCCGCCAGACCGGAACCCCGCGGTACGCCCCGGACGGCATCATGCTCCGCGGTACCCTCATCCGCCATCTGATCCTTCCCGGTTTCACCGGCGAGTCCCTCCGCCTCCTGACCTGGATCCGCGACAATCTCCCGCCCGGCACGCCCGTCAGCCTCATGCGGCAGTATATTCCCTGCAACAATGTTTCCGTTCCCGGCCTGGACCGCCGCATCACCGACCGCGAGTACCGCCGTGTCCGGGATCATATGCTGGCCCTGGACCTCCCCGGTTTCCTCCAGGAGCCCGATTCCGCGGACAGGGACTTCATTCCCCTCTTCAACCGCCCCGAAAGCTTCATATAGTAAAAGACGGCCGCAACCGCTGCCGTCTTTCACTAACCACTGGCCACTAGCCACTGACCACAAATTCCTTTTCCCCTGGAATCAACAAGGAAGTCGGGCCGAAGGGGTTTAAGGGGGCGATCGGAAAGCCCCCTTAATTATCCTTCTTCCCCAATATCTCCAGCAGGCGGATGAAAATATTCGCCAGATCCATATAGATATCCAGGGCTGAAGCCAGCGCGTTCCTGATCGTCT
>Ga0310690_10010808_pt1 | contig 11318 bp, 14 predicted proteins | sample AusTroGonzalo_MG_2_FD_207661 | JGI IMG/M metagenome (GOLD analysis project Ga0310690, IMG submission 207661) | Bovine rumen microbial communities from tropical cattle in Woodstock, Queensland, Australia - Gonzalo_04 (v2) (version 2) | ecosystem: Host-associated > Mammals > Digestive system >...
CTTTCCCTGCCGAATACGCCGCCGCTATCTCTGCGTAAGTGCAGTCTGGTATCCACGCCCCATCACCCTGTCCGAAATAGTCATCATCCCATGACAGGGTTACTACTAATACGTCAGAGCCACCGCCACCACCTTCTGAATAGGTATGCGTAGTTCCTAAATCATCTTTAGCTTTGAAGCCTACTGAATCGGGATAATCTATACCGAATAGTGTTAATGTATCGCTCATATCTTATCCCCCCTTATGTCGGTATCAGTGTTCCGTCTGCGTAATGTGTTGTTAAATCTATCGTTGCGTTCGGGTCTGTATGCGTAGACTCGATACTCTTGATACTGTTGTTCGTATACCCTAAAATAGTTGACCAGTTACTGGCACTGGTGTAACTGCTTATGAGGTCGTTGGAGACATACAGCGTACCTCCTGTACCGCCTGAAGCAAACGGAGTCCCCGTAAATGCATTAGTGTTTGATAATGCAGCCGCTGAACTGCCACGCAGTATAAGCACATTCATTGATGAATTATTCGTGAATGTACTCGCCTGAATTGTTGCTACCGCCCCTAAGTCAACTGCTTCTAATGAGTAGTTGTAAGAGAATGCATTATTCGAGGCAATAGATGTCAGTACAGGAAGAACCAACGTGGTTGCTGTCGAGTGTTTAGTAGAGCTGTCATATATTCCTGCGAACGAATATGTCCCGGAAATCGTTGTCAGATTAGGCAGCTTTGTATAGCTCCAATATGTAGCGTCCCTAAAACCGCCACCTGCAACAGAGGTCGGATTAAAAAGACAGTTTTTTACGCTTGCGTTCTTAAAACAATCGGCAGGAATTGATGATATATGAGAGAAGTCTACTCCGTCCAGTGAACTGCATCCACAAAAAGCGTCTGCTCCCAGAGAAGAAGAGTCATTTGCTAATGTTACGTCTTCTAATGCAGTACAACCATAAAACGCATATGTCCCTATAATCGTACAGCTTTGGGCTGTTACGCCAGTTAATGCGGTGCAGCCATAAAATGCGTATGCCTTTACTTGAGAGACTGTAAGAGTAATATCTCCTGAAATCCCTGTTGCTATGGTATCAGCAGACAATCCTGCTACAATCGAACTTATCGCACTTGCAAATCCGTCCTGACCCCAAGTTATAGAAGCCTGTGAGCTTGTCTTTGCCCTTATCGCATCAGCAGTAGCATCGAACGATGCCTTGGGTGCTATTAAATAATCATAACTCTGTGGCATTTAGAAACTCACCCCCACTGCCGAAGGAATATATGCATTATCAGGCAGGATAATATATCCGTTCGCATCCTGCTCAAGCAGAATCTGAATCTGATTCATATTCGTGCCTGTACTCTGCACTCCGTTTGCTTTCGTAAACACTTTCTGATAGTTCACATCGGCTTCTACCGCAGTAGTGCCTGTGACATCCATCAGAGTCGTTCCGTTAAAGATTATTTTTGAAAAAGCCATTACTCAACTACCTCTACATAAATTCCTACCAGTGCGGAAAGGTCATTATATACAGCCGTTCCTGTGTTTCTGAAACAGTAGTATTCCACATCATACTGGATGTAGTATTTACCCTCTTCCAGTTCCATGTTGTTGTTATACGGAATCGGATTGTCTATCGTTCCCTGTCCCTGCTCTGCCACTTCTACATAAAGTGCTTCTGACCCTTGACTTCCCGGTGGATACAGCGAAGATGAAGTATGCCCCTGTCTGACTTTATAAAGGTTGCCGTCTGTTCCGTAATACAGGCGTTTATCCTCGTCATACCAAGTATCAGCTTCCCATCGGTCATATAATTCCTTGCACTGAAGAGCGTCATTATCAGACAGGGATTCTAATGCTTTAACAAGATATGGTCTGTGATGTCTTGCTTTGTCCTGTGGTCTACTCATTCTTCTTCCCCCATTAAGATGTCATATGCTTCAGCTTTATCTGCTGTTTCGGAATCAACAGATGAATCGCTGCTGACAGGTATGTTCGTCTCTGTGTATGTCCTGTTGAACTCGGCAGGGTCTATCGCCTCATCATAATCTCCTTCAGGAGAACCGCCGTGAATCATAAGCCCTGCGTCTGAATATGTACGGATGAACTGTTTATTGTTTATCGTAAGTGTTTCTGTCTGTATTGCCATGATATTTCTCCTTTATGATTGAGGTTCTTCCTGCATATAGGAAGCGAACGAAGACCAGTTGGATGCAGACTGGTAAGCCGCTAATATACTATGGTCGGCTGAATAAGGAACATATATTACTGCGTTGGGTGACAAGCCGTTTAACGCCCTTACGTTATTCATGGTCGGGACAGTAGTGGGAAGCACATGAAGTTCTGTAAGAAAGTAGTTGTATATCAAACAATCCGTCTGGAGTGTTGTAACAGTTGCAGGAATTGTAAATTTTGTTATGAGAGACCCCGCGCACGTCCCATCAATAAGCGTTGTATATGTCCCGGGCATAATAAAATGCGTTAACTCATACTTGCAATATGAAAGTTTTATCGCAGGTGTCGCAGACTCCATTGAATACAGTGTCAATTTCCGCAAATGTGCAAAGTTCGCACCATTATTCTTTATGCCAAAAAGGGTCGTGCTTTTCGGGACGGATATGTACCTTAACTCACCGCCTGACCCTGTGTTCCCAAACATTACCTGGTTTTTCCCTTGGAAGCCTGACGGAAGAACCATGCCTTTCATTACTGGGCTTGCAAGGCATTGGTCATCAGGAGAGCCAGTGTCATTAAACCCTGTTATGCTTGTCGGAATAGATACCGACTCAAGATTGATGTTCCACGAAAAAGGCTGCCTTCCGAAGCCAGTAAAGCCACTCCCCATTTCGATTTTATAAACAGAACTGTTTAATCGTCCATCGTTGTTATTACTGGCTGCAGAACCCCCAATAAAATTCTGCCAAGAACCATGATACCCTGCACTAAATGTCCCACTTGTTATCTCAATTTCAATTTTGTAATCGCCTGCAGATGCATAGGTGTGCGAATAGTTCTTATTACCCGTCCCTGACGTTATTGTTGTTGTTGATGTGTTATCACCCCAGTCGATTACTCCACCGCCGGATGTAACCGCATAAACATATATTTTCAACGGGAAGGAGTGGTCAACTTGTTCCTGCGTTACATGAAGATATGCCCTCGTCTTTCCATCATCGGTTATATAGCTCTGCCCTATAACTAAAGCTCCCCACTCCTGCACATATGTTTTTGCATCTGACAGCGACCAGTTCCATCCCTGTGCCGTAAGTCCTGGATAGGAAGGATTCGCAGGAAGAGCTGTCAATGCAAGGAATTCCTGTGCTGTATAGCTATATAAAAGCCGTCCATCAAAGTCTATGAAGTCAACATCTTTGGGAACGGTTAGATCTCCCCTGTCATTCGGGTCTGTAACTACAACAGAAGTAAATCCAGTATACCCTGTATCAGGGCTTATCGTCTGCGGAGAAGTGCTTAATGTAACTGCCTTCTGCCCCTGCAGATAAACTGCATCCGTTACCGTGATTTCCCTTATCGTACCGCCGTGTGAATCGTGGGTATCGACCACTAATACTTCTCCACCGCCGGAAGAGGAATCTGTAATGGTAATGTCGTCCTCTAACCATGTCCCTGCTGTATCAAGTTTCTTGGTCTGATTCTCAACGGTAGCTAAAGTACTGCCTTTGTATGTAACTGTCGTACTCATTAAGAATCACCCCCTGATACTACAGTAGTTACACTTCCGTTGTAGACAGGCAGAGTTACTGACGAAGTAGTGCTGTCAGAGCCTGTCAGCGTGATGACATTGTTTGATATTGACAACGTCTGCGTAATCTTCGGATGAACATGGTCTGCACGGGAATAGTCTGTGGAAGAACCTGCTGCTCCGGTACCGTCTACTAAAGGCGTAGCTGATGATGCGGAAGGAACAGCAACTTCATTAGCGTTAACCCACTTTGAACTGGTGCTGTCATACTTTAATATCTGACCATTTGCTGCTGATGTAATTGTTGTATCAGACAGCCCTGATAATGAACCTGTCGGGGGATTCGAGTTAACCCAAAGTTCATACGAACTATTATATGTCAGAACCTGACCGTTTGAAGGCGATGAAATCCATATTCCGTTTAACTCGCTCAATGAAGTCGGCAGATGCACATAACGGAGTGTCAGAGAATAAGCGTCCGCTTCATCATAATACAACTGGTAGAAATCAGGGGTCGCCCCTTCCCCGTAGCCGTGTACTTGGGAAGTAAATACGTCCCCGTCATAAGGCATAAATTCAACTACGTTCCCCCGTAAATCATCACTATGTGCCATTACGCCAATAACCATGACTCCGTCCTGAAGTGCGTCATCAAGTTCGGTTTTGGGGTATTCTGCGGTATAATAACTGCCATCTTTCGTAATAGGCACAAAAAATGTTTGCATTGGGATGCTCTCAAATTCTTCGACTATTATTCTGCCTTCCTCTTCCGGGTCACCTTTTAACACAAAGACTTGGGCTGTATAACCATATGGAAGCAATTCTGCCGAATTAAGGAAATAAAGTCCTTCATCCCCCGATGTCAAGAAGGGGACAAGCCAATCACTGGCATATCCGAGGAATACTGTTTTCCCACTCTCGATTGCACCCCATATTTCGTACCAAGTCGAGTCAACAACCACCACATCGTTGTCATCATCATAGTGGGTAGGGATTACAAAGACATTAAGGTCGTCGGGCAAATAGTTCTTGTCAAGCGTATGGTATTCATATACATCGTTTTTAAGAGGAAGATGAAGAATCAGCGATGTTATCGCCGTATCATCTGCCGTACGAATTTCCTCTATTATTGCTCGAGAGCCGACATTTATCAGTAAATCTTCGTTGTAACAGGTAATGTTGCGAAGGTCTACGTTGAAGTCCATTACCAACTGATATTCAGTTCCATTAAGCTCAACATATGCAGTGCCTGCTGTGGTATCAACTATATCCACTATTTCGGTAATCGTGTCTCCGTCAAACGGAAAATAGTCGGGATACATCGCAGACAAATCGAAATACCTGTAACGCACATATGAATATGTATATCCTTCGTAAGTGATGGAATCCGCTTCAGAATATGAGCCTCTTATGGCACTCAAATCAAGTCCCGGCGTATCTGTTAGTTCCCTGTAGTGCGTTCTGTTCTGAATATAGGCAGGGTCTGTGCTGTCGTTTTCTGCCCAGTCGGATTGTACCTGCTCATCACCTGATGCGATAAAGTCCCAACAACCGCCGGAAACCCTGTCTGCGTTATAGACGAAAAGCCCTGTGACATTTAAGCCAAACTCTGTCGTGATGCCTGTAGATGCTTCATTCGACAGGTATATAGGCTTTGCCCCAAGGCTGTTGATGTTTAATGTAGCCCCCGATGCGGATGTGACCTGCCCGTTTTTCAGATAACAGCAGACTCCGCTATACAACGAGGTGATACCGTCAACTGTCGCCGTGTATGCAGTAGACGTTGATGTTCCTGCTACAGCACCTGTCGGTATCGCCTGCGTTTTATAGGACTTGATGTTATATGTCGTATTGTCAGGGCTTTTTAAGGCTGAAATATATGCCATATTCCCACCCCTTTATCATTCGGTGTCAGGATTTACCGTTATCGTTGCCGCTGTTCCACTGAAGGATGCGCTTGAAGGTACAGAGATGTTGCCTGTTACGAGTCTTGCACCTGTTCCGCTGAATGATGCGGATGTCGGCAGGTCAAAGCTCCCGTTCGTCAGTTTGACATAGCCGCCTGTGAAGGAAGGCGTTCCTGCGGTGTAGCTTGCATCGCCTGTCTTAACGGAAACATCTTCTGTAGAGATCGAATCGCCCGTGTCATAGCCTATCTGATAAAGGCTCAAGGTCTCATTCGCTACGGAATAGTAGGTAAGGCTGTTGCTCGGTGCTGTTGCTCCAGGGGCTGCTGCCGTGACCGCTGTCGCTACTGTAGCCTTAGTCGGGTTCTTTATAGTGGTCGTTGCCCCTGCGGAAGAAACGCTGATTGTCGGTGCGCCTACCGTACCGCTACACTGGAATGTCTTATCGCTCGATGTCCCTGCGGATGCTGTGATAGCAGGTGTCGTGGAAGTGGTCGTAAGACTTACGCTTCCGGCAGGTGTATATGTCGCATCGCCTGAACCTGCGGCACTGACCGTTGCGGTCTGATTGCTGTTGGTAAGGCTTACAGAGCCTTGAGGGGTATAGCTTGCGGATGCGGTATCGGCATAAGCCATATCGCCAAGGTTTGACAGGTCAACGTCTGTTGAGCCGAAACGCTCCCATGTGTATGTAGAACCTGAAGTATTGATCGTCAGGTATTCGTCATAGTAGTTATCCGTGCCGTTTGTCTGCGGAACGAGATAAATCTTATTAAGCGTAGCAGATGAAGCAGCGAGCGTACCTGTTACGGGAGTTCCGTTGTTGTCCCATGTAACGCCATAAGGTGTATCGGCAGCATTGGTACATATGGCATAGCTGAATGAATTCAGATGGGATATCGCCTCTCGTGCTTCAGCATCTTTAAGGTCATAAGTTGTCCCCGAAGGTAATGTTATTGAACTGATTACGGGATTAGGCATTTGCTTTATTCTCCTTTATTAAATGTTTTCTTTTGTTAAGATTAGCCTTTCAGCGTCTGTATAATATGCAGTTACTTTATTGTTCCAAAATGTTCTTTCTTCCGCAGTAATATGCACTACTGTGTTGTTTATATGCTCTTCCCACAGCACATCGCTGAAGGGAAGGTCTATGAGGTATGAATTTCCATCGCCTACCTTATAGGCAGGAACAGGGTCACCGCCGCTCGTGGTATGGTGGTCGGTGTAGACGTACAGGGTATTCGCTTCTGCCACGAGGGTCGCCTGTCCATCCCATTCTGCGGTAGTCCCGAACTGGACAACGCCCTTCAGCTTTGACGGTGCATCAGTAAACGGTAAGTCTATAAGGTATGTAGTTCCGTCACCGACCTTGAACCCTGCTATCTGTCTGCCGTCTTCCGTAGTGCGGTAATCTGTGTAGACATAGATGGTGTTCTCCTTTGCTATCAGGGACGGCTGTGAATTCCAGTAAGTTGTCGTTCCGAACAACAGACCTGTCCCCGAAGTTACGGATATATTCTGTATGTCTGCACTCAACTGCGGAGAGCGGTTCGGCAGAAAAAAGTCAAATTGCTGACTATCGTTTATGTCGGCAGTAAGGTGTCTCCTTGCCATCGTAAATTACCATTCTCCTTTGATGATGCTTCCATCTATCTCTACTTCTTTAATCTTCGTTCCAACGATATTGCCGTTCATCTTTACTTGAACCTGGAACTGTGCCTTGCCCGGTTTCAAGCCGTAGCTAATCTTCTGCGTGAGCGGAAAATACCACAGACCGTCCTCGTATGTCAGCGTTCCGTTAGGATATGTGCATACAGATGTGCCTATGGCTATCCTTACGCCCTCTGCCAGTTCGTCTGTTATCGTCTGCCCACCTTGCCTTATAAGGACTGGGATTCTGTACTGGTCGCCCTGTGTAATTGACATCGGTTAAATCCCCTCTAACTCTATAAATGCGCCTACGCCGCAGCCGTTGCATTCTGCCGTGATGTGTAACGGCTCTATGCTTCCGCTCCAACACTTGATGCTTGCTATGTTTCCGTTAACTGTTGCTGTATATGAGCCTTCTTCCGCTCCGCTGAACGTAAAGGTTATTTCTGCGTCAGGTACGACTTCTCCGTTCTCGTAGTAGTTGACGGAGATCGGCACTGTCTCGAACATCCTTAACCGTTCAGGTAATGTCGATGTAAAGCTGACATGAGGTTCTGTCGAAACTCCCGATACTGTGATATCGAATGTCGCAGATATGTCAGGATTCTGTTCAAGGTAGCAGGTAATGGTCGCTGTGCCTTCCGAAACGCCCTCGACATTACCGAAAGCGTCCACTATGGCAACGTCTTCGTCACTGCTCTCCCACTGGTATGCGATGTGGTGTTCCGGCGTGTCTTCGACCACCGCTGTATGCTCTTCCGCTGTGCGAGTCGAGGATGCCGTCAGAATCGTTTCTTCGCCTGCCTTGATAGTTGATATGCCTGCGATGGTAATCGTCCAAGAGAAGGTCTTTCCGTTTGCCACATAGTGGTCTAAATCGTCAATCGCCATGTTAGGCTCTTCGACCATCGCCCTGAATATGAGCATTCCGACCGAATCTTCCTCGTAGGTAAATTCCCTCGACATCTCCGCATATCCGGCGATATAGAAGCAGGTATTGCCGATATACAGCCTTGAATTGTTCCCAAGCTGTTTGGTCTGCTCATTGTTCTGAACCTTGATATTGTAATAACCAGTGTTTATCATGGTAGAACGCTGCGAATCGGGGTCTACTCCACGCATATCGAGCCTGTCCACACATACTGGTTCGTGCATTATGTTGCCGTAAAAATCAAGATAGTTCCAAGTGCTGTCACACCTCTGTAAGACCGTATGCCCCTGCACTCCGCTCATGTTATCGGGGTTGATAGACATCCATACGTTGCCCATAGTGATGACTTTTGCCCCTCTGCGGATGTAGTTGTACTGGCTTTCCGCTATCTCGACCATCTTATAGTTATCGAATACCGTTACTAAAGCCGATGCACCCGTTATCATATTGGAGAAACGAAGGTGGACATCGGTGTATTCAAAGGGCTTCAGGGGGTTCAGCCCCTGTACCTTTGCTTCAACGTAATCGGATGAAAACCTGTCGTACTGCTCGGCAAAAAGCCTTGTTTCATCGGCATAAAGCTGACGTTGACGGTCTTTATACTGTGAGGGCGCATTGGTTCTGCCCCTGTTAATGCGCCCTGTGTATGAAATTAACGTATCTTTAATGATGCTTTTATCCATTTCAGTCTGCTCTTGTGACCTTTGTATAGCCTGTACCGAACATCGTCCTTACTTCATTACCGTGAGCCAACGGGAAGCCCATATAGGCTATATCCTGCTCGTATTTCCGCAGTTCATCCGAAAACCTCTGCCGATACTGGAGCTGACGCTCTGTTATCTTGCTGATAAAGCCCGGTTCGTTCGCTGATTTGAAGGAAGAATCCTTGATTTTCGGCTGAATATTGAGCCAATCGTTCTCAAATCGCTCGTTCCATACCACGGAAATCGCCAAGCCGAAAAGCCGTAACTGGGCAGGCGTGAGGTTGTTCTTGAAGTACCCGTCATTGTAAAAATCAATCTGATAATTGATATCTTCAGACTCCTGAATGCCGAAAGTGACGATTCCTGTCTCCGAATCGTACTCAAACTCCTCATAAGGCTCTGCTGTGCCGTCAGAATAGACGCTTATGATACTGCATAATTCAAAACCAGTAACGCCTGTATCGACATCTGTTTCCTGTTCTGTGCTTTCAGGAGTGCTTGTCCATACAGCTTCATCGAATGTCGAGCCGACCATGTTATCACGCAGGAAAGCGTATAATTCGGGCGGTCTTGACAGCAACGGCATCGCCGCTTCGATATATCCCGAATATCTGCGATAAAAAACAGCAGGATTCAAAGATAATTGTTCCCTGTCACGGATATCATCTATGATTATCGTTGCTGTTTTTACTATTTCTGAAAATGTGGTAGCCATATAACCTATCACCCTATCATGTGTTTGATTACGTCTAAAGTCCACTTGCCTGTGACCTTCAGCTTCTCTTTTTTCTGGTACGCTTTCAGTGCCGCAGTGGTCTTATCGCCGAAACTTCTGTCCAATTTGCCGTCATAGTAGCCTAAAGTCTTTAAGTATTCCTGTAACAGCAGAACAGATGTGTTGACATCGCCGGACTTGCACTCTTTGACAACCATGTAGCCGTCCTTAACATCAAGTCCGAATAACGTCCACCATGTGTCCCTGTTCATGTTGCCTGTCTGCTTTAAGCCTGCCGCTGCCTGAAACAGCTTTGTAGCCTTGATAGCCTTCTTGCCGTACTTGTCATTGATGGAAGCCTTGTAATATCCACGGGCTTTAAGGACTATCTTTGCACGGAGTACGTCATCACATTCCATATTCTTCTTTAAGGTCTGCGGTTTGATAAGATACTCGCCTACCTTCGTGTCAGGTGTGGTGACTACCTTTGCTCCATCCGTTACGCAGGTACAGGTGTGGTTCAGTTCGTTAAGAAGAATGTCGCCTGCGTAAAGATAATCATCGCTCGTAAGGTATTTTGAATCTGTCCTGACCTCAAATCCGGCATTACGCAGGATGTTCTTCTCTGTCCCTGTGTATCCGTATATGGTTATGGTCTTCAGCTTCTCGTCATTGAGCAGGTATCCCGTTGCCTTGCAGATAGCAAGAACTCCTGCGGAGCAATCGCCTTCACATGGTGTCGTAATCTGCCTCGGATAATATCCTGCCTTCTCAAGAGCCTGCCAGAACGTATATCTCTGCGATTGATCGTAGCCGATTTTGTCGTTGTTAGCCGCTTCTGTGGCAAGCTGTGCTATCATCTTACGGACTAACTTGTTCGGATGATGCAGGATGCAGTGCCACCCCCCGTCCCAGGGGTATTCATACCAGTCTACGATTGACCATTCGCCGCCTGTCTGGTCGCCTGCGGTATCGCCCGAATATGTACCTTTAGAGTCATGTCCACTATTGCTTAACATATGGATTATTCCTCTTCTTTCTTGGTAACGCCGTCTTTTGTCTTCGGAATCTCATAGGTCATAGCAAGTGAACTGTCTGCTACTCCGGCTGTTGTCGGGTCTGTCACTATGCCAAGGATTGCCAGTACGACAAATGCCGCATTTACTACTGCGAGTAGTTTCTCATTCAAAGCACCGAAGTCTACCTCGACTCCTGCTACCGCACATACTGTCTGTACGAGCAGGAGTACTGCCGGAATAATGGCAAGCCAAAAGTTTTTATTCTTGATTCGTACTTTCCAGTTAATCATCATCCTTCACCCCCGTTATCAGCAGGGTTATCAGGTGTATCAGGTGTATCGGGGTCTGCAGGAGCATCGGGTGTGTCGGGTGTGTTATCCGCATCCGATGCCGGAACTACAAAATCTACCCATGTCTGATTCTCCAAATCCCAGTAGCTAACTTTCCCTTCGTCAGCTACAACAAACTTCTCCATGTTCCGAAGATTGCTTGTGTCCATAGCTGTAAGGTCAGCCGCAAGTCCTCTGTACTCACCGTCAATATATGAAATCATTACTTCTGATTCTCCTTTGCTTCATCATGCTCGAGGATGGTAATCCTCTGCTCATGGTTGCCTATCTTTTCATCCTGCTTGGACTCATGCTCCCATAAGCGTCTGTGTGATTCTTTGTTGCCGTTCTCGAGCTTGTTCAAGTCATC
>Ga0310690_10010809_pt1 | contig 11318 bp, 10 predicted proteins | sample AusTroGonzalo_MG_2_FD_207661 | JGI IMG/M metagenome (GOLD analysis project Ga0310690, IMG submission 207661) | Bovine rumen microbial communities from tropical cattle in Woodstock, Queensland, Australia - Gonzalo_04 (v2) (version 2) | ecosystem: Host-associated > Mammals > Digestive system >...
CAAAGTCTCCAGGTGACAAAGTGAAGGTCGTTTTGGTCCGAAACAAAGAAAAAATCACCAAAAATGTAACTTTATTGAATAGTCAGGGTACAACTGATAAGATTGAAAAATAAACTGATAGATTTTCGTTGAAACTACAATCTATATATCAGTTGAAGTTACAATTCATATTATTAATATAAGGAAGGGGTTAATAAACAAATGAGACAACTTAAAATATCGAAATCCATCACCAACCGAGACTCGGCATCGTTGGAAAGATTCCTGTCGGACATCAGCAAGGTGCAGATGATTGGTGCGGACGAGGAGGTGGAACTGGCACGCAAAATCAAAGCTGGAGACGAGGATGCGCTTAACAAATTGGTAACCACCAATTTGCGTTTCGTCGTCTCCGTAGCAAAACAATACCAAAATCAGGGTATCGGGTTGCAAGACCTTATCAATGAGGGTAACTTAGGATTGATTAAAGCCGCGCAGCGTTTCGATGAAACGCGCGGCTTTAAGTTCATCTCTTACGCCGTATGGTGGATTCGCCAGGCTATCCTGCAAGCTATCGCCGACCAATCTCGTATTGTCCGACTGCCGCTGAACCAAGTGGGCGTCATCAACAAAATCAAGAAGGAAACCGCTCGTCTGGAGCAGACCCTCAACCGTCTGCCCACCACCGAGGAGATTGCCAACGCGATGGACATGCCTGTGTATAAAGTGGCTGAAATCATGAAGATGAACAACCACCCGCAGTCCATCGACTCGCCTATTGCGCCCAACGAGGAGACCCGCTTCGTGGATGTGTTCGTGCACGACAACGACGACGATACCGACACCTCTTTGATGCAGGAGTCCTTGTCGTCGGAAATCAACGACCTGCTCAAGACGCTCCCCGACAAGGAAGCGGACGTGCTGAGGTTGTTCTTCGGTATCGGCACCTCCCACGAACATACGCTCGATGAGATTGGCGATAAGTTAGACCTCTCCCGCGAGCGCGTGCGCCAAATCAAAGAACGCGCCCTGAAAAGATTGCGCCAAAACGCTAAAAACAAAAATTTGAAGAGCTATTTATAAAAATCTATTCCTTAAGCAGCCCTGAAAGGGCAAGATATGTCAGCCTAGGGTGAGCGACAGCGAGCCCTAGGAGATAAGGGTGAGCGATAGTTGGGGTCAATAATCAAATGAAAAGACATTCGTTCATATATATAATCATTGCCACGTTATGTGTCGTATTAGCGGTGTCGTGCAAGCCAAAGCCGCTACCGGAGCCCAAACCCATGGGCTATTTCCGTATTGAGCTGCCCGACCACCAATACAAGCCGTTGGATGTTTCGCAGTCCTTGCCCAATGGACAGGCGGACATTCGTGTCACCCCTCCATTCACCTGCGAGCAATCGGTCCATGCCACCACCACCCTTGAGTTACAGCCGGACAATTGCCTGTGGATGAACATCACCTATCCTGAACTGAACGCCTCGTTGCGGTTCACCTGTCTTACGGTCAAAAATGCCGACAGTTTGCGGAAACTGATGGTTTCGGAGGACAAAATGGTGAAATTCCACTATCAGAAAGCCGACGATGTGCAATATTCCATGATTCGCGACCCGGAATCACGGATGTGGGGACAAACCTACGAGATTTATGGCAAAGATGTGGCCACGCCGCTCCAATTCTGGATCACCGACAGCGTCAACCGTTTCGTGCGCGCCGCCCTCTACTTCGACGGCACGCCCAACAACGACTCGTTACAGCCTGTCATTCAATATCTTAAAGAAGATGCCATGCACCTCATTAACACCTTCGCATGGAAGCCCTGAATTATCATATCTTCCGACTTCAATCAGAGGCGGACTTTGAGCAAACCGCGTTACGGGTCTTTCGTTTTCAGTATGCGAAAAATCCCATCTATCGTGCTTATTGTCAGCATCTTAATATTGACAAGAATGAGGTGAATACTTTGTCTGACATCCCGTTCCTGCCCATCTCATTCTTCAAAACCCATGAAGTGAAAACCTCGGTTTTCACGCCGGCGCTTACTTTTCGCAGCAGCGGGACCACGGGTATGCAACACTCGCAGCATCTCATCAAGGATGCGCTGCTCTATCGCCGGAGTCTGCTTAACAGTTTTCGTTATTTCTATGGAAAGCCATCGGAATACACCTTTTTGGCATTGTTACCCAACTATTTAGAGCAGAAAAATTCCTCCTTGATATACATGATGGAAGCGCTGATGCACAAATCGGGCGCGAAAGACAATGGCTATTTCCTTTATAATCACGAAGATCTGTACCAAAAGCTCATACAACTACGTGATAATCAACAGAAAACTATACTCTGGGGCGTGACCTTCGCCCTATTGGACTTCGCCGAACATTACCAATTGGATTTTCCGGAACTCATTGTGTTTGAGACCGGTGGGATGAAAGGTCGGCGCAAAGAAATGGTGAAAGAGGAACTTTACGACATCTTGAAACGCGCTTTTGGCGTGCCCGACATCCACTCCGAGTACGGCATGTGCGAGTTGCTTTCACAGGCCTACAGCAAAGGGGGCAATGTGTTCTCCACACCGCCATGGATGCGTCTGCGCCTGCGCAACGAAAAAGACCCGCTGGACGGCTCTGATTCCGTCAACACGGGGGTCATCAACGTCATCGATCTGGCCAATATTTACAGCTGTGCGTTTATTGCAACGGAAGACCTTGGCCGCCGCCATCCCGACGGAATGGAGGTGTTAGGTCGCCTGGACCATTCCCAATTGCGCGGTTGCAACCTGATGGTGCTGTAATATATCCATTTTTTGTACATTTGCGCCTTGTTTTTGTTACCATAAAAACAGTGCTAACTTATTAAATAACAAACGATTAATCAAACAAAATGAATCATAAAATGAAAAAAGGAATCATCGCAGTTGCCGCTGTATTAGCGGTTGTCGCCATTGTGTTCATCTGTGCCACCAGTGCCAATGATAAGGTTATGACGAAGAAGGATGGCGTCTATATCGTGAACACCACCACTTTGACCCCAAATGTGCAGGGCTACAATGGTCCTACCCCGCTGAATATCTACATCAAAAACGACAAAATTCAGAAAATCGAAGCTTTGCCGAACGACGAAACACCGAGTTTCTTCGACCGAGTGAAGGCTAACCTGCTGAACAAGTGGAACGGCATGACCGTAAAACAGGCCTCCGAAGCCAAGGTGGATGTGGTCTCCGGCGCAACCTATTCCTCCAACGCGGTGAAAGAAAACGTCCGCGTGGGCTTGGAATATTACAAAAAGCATAAGAAGTAGGCAATAGGCAATAGCCAAAAGCCAAAAGCCAAAAGCTAACAGCCAACAGCCAATAGCCAACAGCCAATAGCTAACACCCAAACTCTATGTATAAAAAGTGTATATCAGGAATGTGGATACTGCTGTTTTTGGCGGCAGGGGTTGCTTGTGCGCAATCGCGCGACACCATCCGTATGATGCAATACAACCTGATGAACTACACCAATACTTCCGGCATATCAGATTGCAACAGCACAACCAATAATCTGGACAATAAAGACACGCACCTCAGGACCATTTTCCAGTACGCGAAGCCCGACGTGCTCTGCGTATGTGAGTTGGGATCTCAGAACCAATACGCCGACCGTTTGTTGAACAATGTCATCAACACCAACGGCATCACCTATTATAAACGAGGTCCATTGACCAGTTTATCAGGTGGTTACATCGCCAACATGATCTATTATGATTCCCGCAAACTGACCTTATACAGCACCCAAACCATCACTACTTCCTACCGCGACATCAACGGTTACAAATTTTACTACAATGCTGACAATTTGTCATCTGGTGACACCGTGTTCATGACCTTTTGGATTGCACATCTGAAAGCGGGTTCCTACTCTTCCGACGCGAGTGCCCGTCTGACGCAAGTGCAACGGTTGATGAACAAACTCACCCAACTGGGCGACCCTGGTAACACATTTTTCTCCGGCGATTTCAATATTTATGACAGCGAAGAAGCTGCTTATCAAGAACTTACACAGTATCCCAACAGTCTGTACCGCTTTTATGACCCTATTGACAGACCCGGCCGCTGGCATAACAATGCGCTATTCGCTTCATTGCACACGCAATCCACTCATTCTCAGGATGCTGACTGTTTCTCCTCAGGTGGGTTAGATGACCGATTCGACTTCATTCTCGTATCACCTCCTGTCTATTACGGTAGCAACAAAATACACATTGTAGATGGATCGTATCATGCTTTGGGTCAAGACGGTATGCGCTTCAACGGCTCTATTGTCTCCCCTTCGAACAATTCCATTCCGAGTAATGTTGCAAACGCGCTTTATCAGCAATCCGACCATCTACCCGTTATAATGGATATGGTTGTCGATGCCCATGTGGGTGTACCCGAATACCCGTCAAATGTGCTGATAAACGTGGCTAATCCTGTTCGCGACGAGTTGCTCATTGATATGCAGAACGAAGAAGGCGGTCATTACGATGTCGCCATTTTTGCGATGGATGGGCACTGTATTGCTCGACATTCTGAGGAGTTGGATGCCGGCACACACCGTTTGACCTACCCGTTTCCTTTCCCCAAGGGCATGTATTTAGTGGTACTCCATAACGGGAAAGGTCTGAAAATCACGAGAAAAGTGATTTGTTATTAATATTTCGTTTGCAAATTTCACCCTACTTAATGTTTCCAACCGAAAAAATTATATTTTTGCACGTTCATTTTTTCATCATAAAAAATTAAAAATAGTATGAGCGAAGTTATTGTGAACCGTTATTCTGACGAAGATTTGGAAGAATTCAAAGCTTTGATCGAAAAGAAAATCGAAGAAGCGAAAAAGAACCTCGAAGTATATCAAGAAGCTTATAGCGGTGTCGGCAATGACACAAAAGACACTGCCCCGACCTTTAAAAACCTCGAAGAAGGCAACCAAGTGCTTTCTAAAGAGGAGAATGGTCGTCTGATGTCTCGTTTGTTGAAATATATCTCCAATTTGGAAGCTGCATTAGTGCGTATTGAAAACAAGACTTACGGTGTGGACCGCATTACGGGTAAACTGATTCCCAAAGAGCGTCTGAGAATTGTTCCTCACGCCACTTTGGATATTGACACCAAATTGCAAGAGAAGAAAAAGTAATCTCCCCACGCCAAAAGGACATTTTTTGTATCTTTGCACGCGATGAGTCCTTTGCTGAAAATAGAAGATTTGTCGCTTGAGTTGCGGCGTGATACAAATTGGAATCCCATTCTGCATCATATTAATTTCTCTCTCAACGAGGGGGAAACGTTAGGTATTGTCGGTGAGTCGGGTTCGGGAAAGTCAGTGACGGCCCTTTCCGTCATGCAACTGCTGAACCCCAAAATCGCCCGATACCCTTCAGGACATATCTATTTTCGCACCCAAGACGATGACAAAGTTCCGCCATTGGATATCCTTCAGGCGCCCGAATCGGTCATGCAAACCCTTCGGGGCAATCAAATCGGCATGATTTTCCAAGAGCCGATGACCTCGTTGAATCCCGTCATCCGTTGCGGAGAGCAAATCACCGAGCAGATTCTCCTGCATACCAAAGTCACGGAGAAAGAGGCTAAAGAGCAGGTCCTCAATCTGTTCAACGAAGTGATGCTACCTCGTCCCACCCAAATTTTTGACTCCTATCCGCACGAACTTTCCGGCGGGCAGAAGCAGCGTATCATGATTGCCATGGCTATGAGCTGTCATCCGAAATTGCTCATCGCCGACGAACCGACCACTGCTTTGGATGTCACCATCCAGAAGAACATTCTGGAACTGATTCGCAACTTGCAGCAGAAGCACGGCATGAGCGTGCTGTTCATCACCCACGACTTGGGCGTGATGGCAGAGATTGCGGATCGCACCATCGTGATGTACAAAGGAGAAATCACGGAAGAAAACAGTGTGAGGAACATTTTCTTGAACCCACAACATCCTTATACTAAGCAACTTATCGCTTGTCGTCCCTCTATGACCCAACGGCTCCGCAAACTACCGCAAGTGTCTGATTTTGCGGACAATAAGGAGTCTGAAATGAAGGAAGTGATTGATAAGCTGATTGTTACTCCCGAAGAGCGCCACATCGCCCATCAGAAACTCTACTCCAACGACCACATTATCACCATCAAGAATCTGAACAAGTTGTATAAAGTTCGGAAGCGCAAGCTTTTCGAAAAGCAGCAATATTTCCAAGCCTTAAACAACATCAACTTAGACATTTACGAAGGTGAAACGTTAGGATTAGTTGGTGAGTCCGGCTGCGGGAAAACCACATTGGGCCGTTCCATGTTGCGCTTAATAGAGCCCACTTCCGGGGAGGTACGTTTTTGTGGGAAAAATCTTGTCGATTTGCCATTATCAGAGATGCGCAAGATGCGCAAAGAGATGCAAATCATCCTGCAAGACCCCTATTCTTCTCTCAACCAACGACTTACCATCGGCGAAGCCTTGATGGAACCGATGCGCGTCCATAATATTTTGCACAATGACAAGGAGCGCAAAAAGCGTGTCATTGAACTTTTGGAACGTGTAAGTCTCAATGAATCACATTTTTACAGATACCCGCACGAGTTTTCCGGCGGTCAACGTCAGCGCATCTCCATCGCGCGCGCCCTGGCCGTAAACCCGAAATTCATCATCTGCGACGAGTCCGTTTCCGCATTGGACGTCTCCGTGCAGGCTCAAGTCCTGAACCTTCTTAACGAGCTTAAAGCCGAATATAAGTTCACCTACATTTTCATCTCGCACGACTTTTCGGTCGTGAAATTCATGGCCGACCGCATCGCGGTGATGCAACAGGGTGTCATCGTGGAAAGTGGTGAAGCTGACGCCCTGTGCGCCCATCCTCAAACCGAATATGCTCAAAAACTCATCAGCGCTATCCCCAAAGGAATCGAATGCTAACTAAAACGATTTAACACCTTTATCATGGAAAAATTCAATAACATATTAAAACTCATCATCCGCATCGGAATCGGTGTGTTTTTCATCGTATCCGCCATTTTGAAACTGCTGGGATTAGAGCATTTCGAACTCTACATCTACAGTTTCAAGCTTTTCAATCTGACGTTGAGCGGATTAGTGGCCCGCGCCATTATCGCCTCCGAAATTCTGGTTGGCCTCCTGCTAATCATCAAAGTGCGATACAAGGAAGCGTGGTGGTTTACTCTACTGATGCTCATCGGTTTTTCCTTGTTGCTGGTTTATGTCATCCTGTTCCGAAACGACAGTAACTGTCACTGTATGGGCGAATTATTTGAAATAAAGCCGTCCATATCCCTTATCAAGAACCTTGTGACCATTGTCTTGTTGTTCTTCATCCGTAACGAAGAAGATTACCATTTTCGGGGTCGTATTGTCGCGTTGGTGGTAGCCTTTTTAGCCGCATTGGTCCCGCCATTCTTTCTCTTTCCCATCGACAATGTCTATAATGCCTTTTCAAAACCAGAGATATACGACGAAGCTTCCCTTCATGCTTTGATGCAAGATTCTGTGATGCTGGATGTTAAGATTGACGAAGGCAACTATATTGTCGGAATTGTATCATCTGGTTGCGATTTTTGTCGCACCAGTTGCCTGAAAATGTCCGAAATCGCGGCCAACAACGAATTGGATAGCACCCGCATTGTGTATTGGATTTGGGGAGACAGCACCTCCAACAAGAAATTCCCTTCCGAAACCCAAACGGAAGCTTTCAAATTTGTCGAAGTCAATCCTCTTTCTGCGGTGCGCATCACAAATTCATTTCCTCTTTACTTATTTTTTAAAGATGGAGAAGTCGTTAAAACTGCTAATTTGAGGCAATTAACGGAAAAAGATGTTAAAAATCATTTACAATGATTTTTTTTGTATTTTTGCCGAAAATATTTTGCAAAAATTTGCGTTTAATTGACAAATAAGTTATAATCAAAGAGTGCGAAAACCACTCGAAAATCTCTAAATATTTATTATGTCTCTATCCGAAAAAAAGAAACAAGAACTATTCAATTACTATTCGAAAAACGGCTTTCAACGTCCAACTGAACAAATTGTGCAAGAGCTAAATATCTGTCACAAAACGTTTTTCAATCGTTATGGCACCAAAGCTAACTCCATCGAAATTGCATGGAAGCAGTGGCAAAAGATCTGCAAAGAGAAGTGGCAGAATGTTCTGGACAACTGCAATCATAGTGTCGAAGAATTGACGATGACCATATATCATATTGTAAAGACTCGATATGAAGAGCCTTACTATTATGCATATACGAAAGAGAACCGCAAGTATCTCGAAATTGACTCTATTTTCTATAGTATCATTTATTCCGTTTTAGAAAAGGGGAAACATTGTTTTCACATTCATGAGGACTTGGATTTAGATACTTACACCCCTTATTTGCTTAACAATTTGTTTTTGATTGATTCTGATAAAGATCAAAAATCTCAAATAATGCGCTACCTTCTTCATCCTGCTTTGACAGAACGCGGCATGGACCTGTTTATGGAAACGCCATTCGCGTGATTGGCTGTTAGCTGTTAGCTATTGGCAAAATCTAAAAGCCAATATTAAACTTTTCCTTTTTCCAAAGGTTATCACATTTCGATTGAATTGTGTATTTTTGCTGCCCATTTTGAAAAAGATGAAAAAGGTTATTTTAATACTCGGGTTTATTCTTTCCGTGATGATTGGAAGATGCAGTTACTTGCTGATTCCCATGGATTTAGCACAAACAAACCATCTGAAAGCCTACGGAATTGCCTATTTCGCGGTGGCGCACCAAATCGATATGAGTTGGTTATTAAACTACCGTGGAGGGAGTTTTATGTGCCCCTATAACAGCACCTTGGAGAACGAATGCTTGGTTCGCGGTGTATCTTATGAAGTCATCGCAGATATCCAGGCAACGCAAATCCTCAACGAAATCTCTATCGTAGAGAACAATATGAACGAAATCCGGCTGACCAAAGAGCCGAAAATCGCTGTCTATTCTCCCAAAAACAAGCTGCCGTGGGACGATGCCGTCACCCTCGTGCTCACCTACGCGGAGATTCCATACACCGTAATCTATGACGAAGAGGTCATCAAAGGTGAACTGCCTAAATACGACTGGTTGCACCTGCACCATGAGGATTTTACCGGCCAGTACGGAAAATTTTGGGCTAACTACCGCAATGCCAAATGGTATCAAGATGATGTGAAGGAAAACGAAGAACGCGCTGCTCAGCTGGGATTTACCAAGGTGTCGCAAATGAAACTTGCGGTGGCCAAAGGGATCCGCGATTTCGTGGCAGGCGGCGGCTATCTCTTTGCGATGTGCTCTGGTCCAGATAGTTACGATATCGCACTCGCTGCTGAAGGCGTGGATATATGTGAATCCATGTTCGATGGCGACCCCATGGATCCTCAAGCGCAAAGCAAGCTCAACTATGATAACTGTTTTGCTTTCACGGACTTCAGAATCGAAACAAATCCTTACGTTTATGAGGTTTCCAATATCGATGTGAATCCGTCGCAGCATATTTCCAACAAATCCAACGACTATTTCACACTGTTTGAGTTCTCCGCCAAATGGGATCCTGTTCCCACGATGCTGTGTCAGAACCACTTACAGGTGATTCCAGGATTCATGGGACAAACCACGGCTTTCCGTAAAGAGTTCATCAAACCGACCGTGACGATTATGGGAGAATGCGCTTTCTTCAACGAGGCGCGTTACATCCACGGCGAATATGGCAAAGGCACTTGGACGTTCTATTCCGGACATGACCCAGAGGACTACCAGCATTTGGTCAACGACGCGCCCACAGACCTCAATCTCTTCCCGAACTCCGCGGGCTATCGTTTGATTCTGAACAACGTGCTGTTCCCTGCTGCTAAAAAGCAACAACAGAAGACGTAACATTATTGGGATTTTTTCATCAGCCTCTTCAACCACAAGGCCAATACGTTTGCGCCTTGCGACGCCATTAGCAAGTATAGCGGAACGAACGCGAAAAAATATCGCGATCGGGCTTCAAATAAACATTCGTACAAGGTTAGCAAAAGGAGCGTTATAGCAATCATTTTCAGCGACTTATCCCACTTTGCGAATAAGGAGAAAAAGGCCAGTAGCAACACCCCAAGCCATAATGCGGTGACAAAACTGAACCATTGGGAGAAGTAGTCCCCACGATAATCCCTATTGTAAAAAATATTCCGCAAGAAAGGTGATAAATGGTTGTTTTTCAAAGGAAAGACAATTTTATAGAACTGTGCTCCTTCCCAACCCCAACAAAAAGTGCCATCATAGTAGTTTACTAACGTTTTCTCGCACATCAATTTAGCAAAGCCACCAACACCCATTTCCCGGACCCGTCGTTGGGTCTCTTTGAGGTTGGCTTTTGCGCGCTCACTTTTTGATGGGAAGTTGTACGAAAAAACGACATCAGGATCATTGTAACTACCTATGTGTTTGTTATTTAACCCCATCATCAAATAATGGGGTGCCCCCATAGCCTGTGACTTCACCACACTGATATGGATGCTTTTCACAGCAACGAACGTGGTTACAATGCCCAAAAGCAAGCCTAAAGAAAGAGGCACGATATAGTTAGTAATCAATATTTTAGAGTCTCGTAATGGATGGTGATTCTTCCAATAAGAAATACCCTCTACCAGCAAAATGGCAACAAAAACAAAGCAGACTTGCGGCTTGATTTTAAAACCGAACCAGGCTACAAATGCTATTATCAACCATTTTAACTTGACTTTCCCTTTCCAATCGATGCAAAAACATAACCACAACAACAAGATAGGAAACGGCAAGGCCCAAACATCTGAATATATGATTGATATCCAGGGTGATAAACCTACCAACAGCCAATAAGTAACATACGCAAAAACCGCTATTGCCTGGGAGTTCCATAATTTGATACAGAGTTGATACAGCATGATTGCGGCCATCGTACTCCATATACATTGTACGAAAATGATGGCAAAAAGGTCTTGGCTCCCTAGATGTAAAGGTTTGGCTATAAACAATATGACAGAGAAAATCTGGGTCAAAAGGAGGTTGTTGGGACACATGCTATAGTACCAGCTAAACATATTTCTATCCCCTCCGTAGGCGATTTGACGGGCAGTGTCGAGCAAAATCTGAACATCCCAATCGGTCTCAAAGAAATAGTTGTAGATAAACAGTACCTGCAAACAGAAAAGGGAGAGTGTCACTATCAAAAACGGGTACCTTTTGAAAGTGCTAAGAGAAATAGCTGACGTATTATCATTCCATATCTTACTGAAAATCAAGAACAAAATCAGCAATCCCAACCATCCGAGAAGCA
>Ga0310690_10010811_pt1 | contig 11315 bp, 10 predicted proteins | sample AusTroGonzalo_MG_2_FD_207661 | JGI IMG/M metagenome (GOLD analysis project Ga0310690, IMG submission 207661) | Bovine rumen microbial communities from tropical cattle in Woodstock, Queensland, Australia - Gonzalo_04 (v2) (version 2) | ecosystem: Host-associated > Mammals > Digestive system >...
CGGGGATGAAGTTCTGACAGCGGCTGCCGGAGCGCTTCAGGCCAATGTCAGAGAGGAAGATACCGTGGTAAGGTACGGCGGCGATGAATTCCTGATTGCCTTCGGACAGATCACGCCGGAGGCTTTGCAGGAGAGGATGGAAACTATACGGCAGGCAGTTGAGGAAATCAGGATTCTCGGATATCCGCTTCTTCGCCTGACCATGAGCTTCGGAGTCGTATTCGGAACCGGCAGAGTATATGACATGATGAAGGAAGCAGACAATACCCTGTATAAAGCAAAGGAAAAGCGAAATACCGTGATTATTGTGCCGCTGGATTCATGATCTTCCTGGGCCTTGCCGAGGTATACATGATCAGACATATCACTGTCATAATGCATTCCACGATCAGCTGTGTGAGGATAACGCCGTCAAGCTGGAAGAAGTAATTCAGTATCATTACACCGGGAATGAACAGCCCGACGTTTCGAAGCAGTGTGATCGCAAGAGAGGCTCCGGCTTTTCCGAGCGCCTGAAAATACGTAGTGACCATATTGATGACACCGAGAAGAGGCGCATGGAAACATAAGAGCAGCAGGAAATAGGCGGTCTGTTCGATCAGCCGGTCTTCGTGCATAAAGATGCCGGCCAGAGGCGTTCTGAAGAATATGAACAGGACCATAAAGGCTGTTCCCAGAATGGTACCGAACAGCATGCCCCGTGCCATGGTGCCTTCAAGACGTTTGGTCCTGCCGGCACCGTAATCATATCCGATCAGCGGGGCGATGCCCTGTGAGAATCCGACGACGAGCATGATCGGGAACATATCGATCCTGTAAGCAATACCATAGGAAGCAACGGCATCCGACCCGTAGATGGCGATAAAGTTATTCAGTACGATATTGGCTACGCTCATTAAGACGGTGACCAGCGCACCCGGGATTCCGATCTTGATGACCTGAAGGATCAGGTTTTTATTTCCGCGCAAGGGCATCGGCCGGAATGTGATCAGGTCGTTGCCTTTTTTGCGCTGGCGGATCAGGCCGATGACACCGTAAATGCAGGCGCAGAGGAAACCGATCGACGTGGCGAGAGCAGCTCCGGCAGTTCCCATGTTCAACAGTACGATGAAAACAAAATCGAGGACAATATTGATCGCATTTCCGAGGATGAGACCGACCATGCTCTGCCTGATCATTCCCAGAGAACGGAACGTATGAACAAAGCAGTTCGCAGTCATGACGAAAGGTGCGCCGAGGAAGATCCATCTTAAATAGTCAATGGTATATCCGATGTTGCTGGAGTCTGCTCCGATCATATTTGCGATCGGCTCGATCAGGAACAGCCCTGCAATCAGCACGATCACGCCGCTGATGACCGTGGAATAAATACTGAAAATAAAAACTCCTGCCGGCTCTTTTCTTTTGCCTTCTCCCAGCAGTCTTGCGATGACACTGCTGGCACCCATTGCGAATATATTGGCAATGGACATCATGATCAGAAGGATCGGAGTACACAGTGTAACGGCTGCGATCTGAGCCGGTTCTTTGGTAAGTGAGACGAACCATGTATCAGCCAGATTGTAGATCAGCGTAGTAAGCTGGCCGATCATAGCGGGAATACCGGCTACGAGGATTGCTTTGGAAATATTTTTTTCTTCAAATACATTGGTCATCTCAGGAACCTCCCTCTTGCATGTATACGGATTATCTCATAAAATAGGAGATATTAACAGGACATATGTCCTGATTTTGGGGGTTTTATGAAGAAAATTTACAGTAAAGAACGTCTGAAGACCGCCCTTTTAAAATGCAGTTACCGGGAATTGCTGCTGACTTTGCCGGTGGAATTATTCCTGATCGAATACGATGCAGGAGAAATGATTTCTACGCCGGATGATAAAAGCGGGATGTTCCAATTCGTGGTTTCGGGAGGGATTTCGATTTATTTCATACGTGATGACGGCACCAGGTATTCCCTTGACAGCGGAACAGGAGAATATATTATAGGAGATCTTGAATTATTCAGGATAACGAATGAAAACATATACTCTGAAGTGACCCGGAAAGTCGTAGCGATCGCATTCCTGGTGAAAGATAATGGGGAGCAGCTGTTCGAAAATGCCCCGTTCATGCGCCTGATCGGAGAAAATCTGGCAAGAAAGCTGTATATGGTAACGAGGCTGGATGCCATACCGTCCAATCTTAATGAGAGGGTTTTGTCGTACATGGAGTACAAATGCGTGAACCATCAGTTCAAAGGAATAGAAAAAACTGCTTTCACGCTGCACTGCAGCGCACGTCAGCTTCAGCGCGTGATGAATGAACTGGAACAGGACGGAAAGGTCAGGAAAATCGGGAAAGGCTGTTATCGCCTGCTATAAATCATAAAACCCTGAAGCCGATTGTTTGGCATTGAAAATCATGTTATTATTTTTTTGAAAATCATGATGCATTTGATCGGCAAGGAAAGGGATTATCTGACCCGTTTAATAATTTAACAAGGATAAAAGTCAGAAGGAGAATCGGCTGTTATGAGAAAAATGAATGCACGTAAAATCGGACACAGGCTGGCGGGGCTGGTGTTAAGCGCTTTATTGCCGGCGTCGATGGTGATCGCGCCGGGCAGCACTGTTACTGTTTTTGCGGACGGGGAAAGTCCGGAAGAAATCGGGTATACCGACGGATTGGACAGTAACCCGGCTCTTGAGGAACTGGCGGCAAATATGCAGTCGGGTAATGCCGTGTATGACTTCCTGTATCGGGAAGACTCAGAGGGAATTCTTTTTGCTCCGGAGGATATGGCCGGTATTTCCTCTTATGACCTGCGTGATTGGAATTATGTTACTCCGGTCAGATTCCAGAATCCTTACGGGACCTGTTGGGGATTCGCGGCTATTGCTGCCTCGGAGACCAGTCTGCTCAGCAGCGGACTGGCAGCGGAGGACGGATACGATGCAGGGACCCTCGATTTATCGGAAAAGCATCTGGCATATTTTGCAACGCAGCCTGTTGACAATCCCGATCACAGTGAATACGGAGAAGGATACCAGTACAAGGATGGAATGTCTTTACAGCAAAAGCTGAATGCCGGAGGAGTCTTTCTCATGGCCACGTCTCTTTTCTCCTCCGGTATTGGACCGAATCTCGAGGACAGGAATTATCCGCAATCGTCCGGAATGAGCGGAACGATGGAGGACGTTCTGGGCTACCATGGATGGTATCGGTCTATCGAAAAAAAACAGACGCAGGTGCTGAAAGACGGGGAAGGGACCGGAGTGTGGCAATGGGTCGATTCGAACTACAGCGCGGACGACGACTGGGAAATCGATCATAATTACCGGTTCTACCAGTCTTACCAGTTAAGGGAATCCAATTGCCTTCCCTGTCCTGCCGAAACTGACGATAACGGTGAGTATTATTATAATCCGGAAGGCACCCGGGCCATCAAGAGTGAACTCCTTGAGGGACGGGGCGTTTCCATCGGATTCCGCGCGGATAGCTCCATGCCGAACCAGGAGGGCGGAACTAAGTATATCAGCGGGAACTGGGCTCATTATACTTATGAACAGGCAAGCGCCAGTCATGGCGTGACCATCGTGGGCTGGGACGACAATTATTCCAGGGAAAACTTTAATGAAGGACATCAGCCGGAGTACGACGGCGCATGGCTCGTGAAGAACAGCTGGGGTTCCGACGAGGAGGTGTTCCCCAACAACGGGTACGTCCATTGGGGAACGGTGAAAACGGATGAGAACGGAGATCCGGTATTGGACGAAAACGGCAATGAGATCCACACGGGTTACTTCTGGCTCTCGTATTACGACAAATCATTAGATACACCGGAAAGTTTCGAATTCGACAGGAGCAATGTGGACAAGGTGTATTACCTGTCCCAGTATGATCTGATGCCGATTGATGAAATGCACGGGTCCGAGAGCAGCTATGAAGTGAAAATGGCAAATGTTTTCCATTGCGATACACAGGCCGTGCAGCTGGAACAGATTTCCTGTCAGACGACACGTCCTGGAACGACGGCGACCTACAATATTTATCTTCTGCCGAAAGATTTTACGGCGCCGAATGACGGTATGCTTGCCGCAACGTTGACGCGGACATATGATTACGGCGGATTTCACAAGGAATCCCTTGACGTCCCGGTCAAGCTCCAGCCGAACCAGACTTTTTCCATAGAAGTCATTCTGACAGTGGACGACCTGTATTCCATGAGCCTGCAGTGCAGCAACAGTAAGCGCTACGCCGAAGAATCAGGGTTTCCCATATGGTCTAATGCTGTAATTAATGAGAAAACGAGTTTCCTGTCCTTGAACGGTTCCTATAAGGATCTTTCCGATGAAACACTGCAGAGGAAATTACTGGGGAATGAATACGATAATCTTGTTATGGATAATTTCTCGATCAAGGCATATCTGACAGATGCGGAAGAAGGGCAGCCCTTGAATGACCTTGAATTGAAAATCAACAATAACAAAAACCTGACCCTGAACGAAGAGAAGAACAAGAATACCCTGTCCGTACGTCTTTACGGAAAATCGGATGTTCCGGCAGGAGAGAAGGTAGTCTGGGATTGCCTGGAGCCGGAGATCCTGGAGATTGCTCCGGACGGGAATCAGGACACGTTATGCCGCGTAACGGCAAAGAAAGCAGGCGCTGCCCATGTCACGGCGAGCATGGCCGGTGTGGGAACAAGTGTCTGCAGGATCTATATCTCCCCTCCTGCAAATGAGATCATATCGCTCGAAACGGGAAGCGCGGGTTCCCGGACACTGACCGTCAACTTCACGGATCAGAGGGAGATGGGAGTTTCCGGCTATGATGTGTCCTACGCGCCGAATGGAACGGGAGACCGGATTGTTGAGTTCGTCGGAAACGATACGAATTCCATCGTGCTGGAAGATCTGGAAAAAGGCGTTCAATATCAGGTATCAGTCCGCTCGGTTGTTGAACTGCCCGATGTGACGTTGAAAGGAGAATGGGGTAAAGCAGTCCTCAGTGATCCCATAGATCCATCGGTCCCGGTGACCGGCGTCAAACTGGACATGACATCGGCGACTCTTGCCGTCGGGAAGAACCTGCAGCTGAACGCGACTGTCTCTCCGGAAGATGCATCAGAAAAGACGGTCACATGGAAGAGCAGCGATACCGGCGTTGCAAAGGTAGACAAGAACGGGAAAGTCACGGCGAAAGGCGCCGGTACGGCAAAGATCGTTGTAACGACAAAAGACGGAAAGAAGACTGCGTCCTGCAAGGTCAAAGTGGTCCCGAAGACCCCGTCCCCTGTTACGCTGGCGAATGTCAAAAAGGGAATAAAGGTGTCATGGAAAAAGGATTCTTCGGTAAGCGGCTATCAAATCCAGTACAGCACGAGTTCCGGTTTTAAGGCAGGCAATAAGAAGGTAACGGTCAAATCCGCCGAAACAACGCAAAAAACGCTTACCGGGCTGCAGAGCAAAACAAGATATTATGTACGGATCAGGACTTATAAGACGGTGGACGGAAAGAACTATTATTCCTCCTGGAGCAGTAAGAAGAGCATAAAAACAGCGTAGAACAGAGAAAAGAATCTGACGAATGCATAAAAAAATGGAGCATACGGGACTTGAACCCGTGACCTCCACACTGCCAGTGTGGCGCGCTCCCAGCTGCGCTAATGCCCCAGACGAATGCGATTTTACCACATTGATTAAAGTTTGTAAAGTAATTGCAAAAAAAGTTTATTAATGGTAAAATTTGTTAGCTAACTATGAGAAGGGATCAGGCTAAGAATGATTAGAAGTATGACCGGATTCGGCCGGTCCGAAATAACGGAAGGCAGCATCAAAGCCACTGTCGAGCTGAAATCCGTAAATCACAGATATCTGGATCTTAATATCAGAATCCCGAGAAGACTGAACTATCTGGAAGCATCCGTGCGTGCGGCGGTCAAGAAGAATGTCATCCGCGGCAAGCTGGACCTCTATATTTCCTATGAAAACGCCGAAAATGCCGCCCTGGGCCTTAAGTACAACAGGGAACTTGCGGAAGTATATGTGAAATATCTGCGTGAAATGGAAGAGGAGTTCGGGATCAAAGGGGATATGTCGGCGATCTCTCTCGCGAGGCTGCCGGAAGTCATTTCCATGGAAGAAGTCAATGAAGATCAGGATGAGATCTGGAAGCATATTGAGCCTGTGCTTCTGGACGCGCTTGCGCAGTTCAACAATTCGCGCGCCAGGGAAGGTGAGGCACTGCGGAACGACCTGATCGGCAAGCTGGACGAGATGGCCTGGAACGTAAAGATCATCAAAGAACGGTATCCTGAAATTCTTGCGGAATATGAGAAGAAGATCCGTGAAAAATTAAGCGAGATCCTGGCGGATAATACCATTGACGAATCCAGGATCGCTTCCGAAATGGTCATTTTCGCGGACAGGCTCTGCACAGATGAAGAGATCGTACGCCTTTCCAATCATATTACTACGATGAAAGATCTTCTGATCAAAGGCGGAGAGGCCGGAAAGCAGCTGGATTTCATTGCTCAGGAGATGAACAGGGAAGCCAATACCATTCTCTCCAAGAGCAATGATATGAGGACTTCCGGCGCCGGCATCGCACTCAAGACCGGCATTGAGAAGATCAGAGAGCAGATACAGAACATCGAATGATACAAGAGAGGTATCATTTCATAAAGAGAGTAGGATAAATGTTCATAAATGTCGGTTTCGGCAATCTTGTAAATTTGGAACGCGTGCTTGCGGTCGTTCGTCCGGACGCCGCTCCCGTCAAACGCATGATCGCGAAAGCGAAGACGGATTCGCTCATCATTGATGCGACACAGGGACGAAAAACCAAATCCGTGCTCGTTCTGGATGACGGACGCATTATGCTTTCCGCGGTCCAGAGCGACACGATCAGCCGCAGGGCGCAGAATAATCTGCAGGTCATCACAGATACGGAGGGGCAGGATGAGTAAGGGACTTTTAATTGCAGTATCGGGTTTCTCGGGGTCCGGAAAAGGCACCCTCATGAAGAAAGTCCTTGAAATGTATCCGAATTATGCGCTGTCCGTTTCCGCGACCACCAGGCGTCCGCGGCCCGGTGAGAGAGAAGGCGTCGAGTATTTCTTCAAGACAAAGGAAGAGTTTGAAGAACTGATCGACAATGACGAGCTTATTGAGTACGCGAAATACGTGGACAATTATTACGGCACGCCGAAGGCCTATGTGGAGCAGATGCTGGACGAAGGCAGAGACGTCATCCTCGAGATCGAGGTCCAGGGCGCTCTGCAGGTAAAGAAAAAAATACCCGGGCTCGTGCTCATTTTCATAACTGCCCCGTCTCTTGCGGAACTGAAGCGCAGGTTCGCGGAGCGCGGCACGGAGACCGAGGAAAATATCCGGAAGCGTATCGAACAGATCGAACGAGAATTCGAATCGATGATGAATTACGAGTACATTCTGGAAAATGACGATCTCGACGAATGTGCAGCCGCATTTCACGGTATCGTTCAGGCAGAACATAAAAAACTGATCAATCAGAAAGAATTCATTCAGAAAATATCCGAAGAATTTGGAGGTAAAATATGATACACCCGTCTTATCAGGAACTTATGGAAAAGGTCAATGAGATCAACGAGAATATCGACAGCGATGACGCTCCCGTGATCTCAAGCCGATATTCCCTGGTACTGGCTGCCAGCAAGAGGGCGAGACAGCTGACCAATGGTGCCGAAGCCAAAGTCCATGTAAAGACCGACAAGCAGCTCACGGTTGCAGTGGAAGAGCTTTACGAAGGAAAAGTCACGATCCTTTCCGCACCTGCCGAGAAGGAAAATGAATCCGCTGACGCCGAGGCGATGGCTGCGGCCGAGGAATTCGACGACCTGATCGGGGATGAACTTTCCGAAGAAGCTGAAGGAGAAGAACAGCTCCTTGACATCGAAGATGAACCCGAAGAATAAGATCCTTTTTGTTTCCCTCGGATGCGACAAGAATCTTGTAGATACCGAGCATATGCTTGGGTCTCTTAACCCTTCCCGCTATGAGATCACGAATGATGAAGAGCAGGCGGATATTATCGTGATCAATACCTGCTGTTTCATCAAGGACGCGCTGGAAGAGAGTATTCAAACGATCCTTTCTTTTGAAGAACTCCGTACAGAAGGCAGCGTGAAGGCTCTCATTGTGACCGGTTGTCTGGCGGAGCAGTACAAAAAAGACATTTTGGACGAGCTCTCCTTTGTGGACGCCGTCATAGGCACCAATTCCTATGATGAACTGCCTGCGGTCATTGAAAGTATTTTCGCGGAAAATGACCGGCCGGTCGTTATAAAGGAACAGCAGGGGCTGCCGGTGAATGCACAGCGTGTATGCACGTCGGGCGGCCATTATTCATATCTGAAGATCGCCGAAGGCTGTGACAAACGATGCACGTACTGCATCATTCCCTACCTTCGGGGCAGATACAGGAGCGTTCCGATGCCCGAACTGCTGGAGGAGGCCCGGGATCTTGCGGCGTACGGGGTAAAGGAACTCAATATCGTCGCTCAGGATATAACGCTTTACGGCACGGATCTTTACGGTGAGAAAAGGCTTCATGAGCTCCTGGCGGAGCTTGCACGGATCGACGGGCTCGAATGGATCCGTCTGCTGTACTGTTATCCGGAGGATATCTACGACGAGCTGATCGAAGTGATCAAAAACGAGCCGAAAATCTGTCATTACATCGATATGCCCATCCAGCACTGCAATGACGGGATCCTGAAGAAAATGGGCCGCAGGACCACAAAAAATGACATCATGGAAAAAGTCAGATGCCTGCGGGAAGAGATCCCGGACATTATTCTCCGTACGACCCTGATCACGGGGTTTCCGGGCGAGAGTGCAGCAGACCACGAAGAGCTCTGCGAATTCGTTCGTGAAATGCGTTTCGACCGGCTCGGCGTATTTACGTATTCGGCTATCGAGGGGACGCCGGCTTACGAAATGCCGGATCAGATCGACGAGGATATGAAAGAAGAACGGCAGGCCGAACTCATGCTCATTCAGCAGGAGATCTCAGCCGAAAAGAACGCTTCTTTTGAAGGAAAAGAGCTGACAGCGTTCATCGAAGGTTATATGCCTGACGACGGCGTATACGCGGCCCGCACTTACGCGCACGCGCCGGACGTGGACGGATATCTGTTCTTAAGCAGCAGCAGGAATCACGAGTCGGGCGATTTTGTAAAATGTACAGTTACCGGCGGATTTGAATATGATCTAACAGGAGAAGAATTATGAACCTTCCGAACAAACTTACAATGTTCCGTATTTTTTTGATTCCGTTTTTTGTCATTTTTATGATGATCCCGCTTTCGTACGGACACATTATCGCGCTGATCATCTTTATCGTTGCCAGTCTGACGGACACGGCCGACGGCTATATTGCGCGCAAATATCATCTGGTCACCGATTTCGGTAAATTCATGGATCCGCTGGCCGATAAGCTTCTTGTATGTTCGGCCATGATCTGCCTGATCGACAAGGGACAGCTGGCGGCGTGGGTCGTGATCATCATCGTGGCCCGTGAATTCGTCATCAGCGGCTTCCGTCTCATCGCGGCCGACAACGGCATCGTGATCGCGGCCAGTATGTGGGGCAAGGCGAAGACCATCAGCCAGATGGCCATGATCATCGTGCTCCTTCTGGATATCGATCATCCTTTCTTCTTCTGGCTGGGACAGATCCTCATTTACGTTGCGCTCGTGCTGACGATCGTATCCCTTGTGGATTATATCGTTAAGAATAAACAGGTGCTCGGAAACCAGAAGTAAACACAGGGAGATTCCCTGATGAACAGTTGCTGCTGTATATTGGAATAATACTATGAAAGATTACTCGACCATCTTTTTTGATCTGGACGGTACGCTGACCAGATCGGGCGACGGTATCATGAACGGCGTCGCTTACGCTCTGCGCTCGATCGGGATAGAAGAGGACAGGCGTGAAGTGCTGCAGTCCTTTATCGGGCCGCCCCTCATCCGGAGATTCATGGAAGTCTACGGGGTCGACCAGGATACCGCGAAAGAACTCCAGGCCATATACAGAAAGTATTACACGGAAACGGGCGTCTACGAGAACGCCCTTTATGAGGGCGTGCCTGAGATGCTTTCCCGTTTCCGGGATGCCGGCAGAACGCTCGTGATCGCCACGAGCAAGCCGCATATGTACGTGGATATCGTCGTAGACCGGTTCGGGATCAGGGAATACTTTGATTTCATAGCCTCGGCGGATCTGGATGCAGGACGTTCTACGAAGACCCAGGTGCTGGACTACGCCTTTGGATCTTTGCAGATCACCGACCGTTCTGCGGTCATCCTCGTCGGAGACCGGATGTACGATGCCATCGGCGCCCGCGAAGCCGGGATCGACTGTATGGGCGTGCTCTACGGCTACGGCTCCCGGGAGGAACTCGAAAGAGAGGGCGTGATCTGTATCGCAGAAACCGTTCCGGAGATTGCAAGTATCCTTCTTTAATTAAGATAAAGGAGTTTTCATCGGGAAAACTCCTTTTGTTCGAGCGGTACTCGTGTATATTTTGTTCAGAAGATGCATATGATTCGGTACGAACCGACCATATTCAGAAGTATTCCTCAGCGATCTTCCCTGAAGTACGACAGCCCCAGCGCAGCCGGCGGCTGGTTTTCTTTCTTATGCCGCATCGATACGATGATCAGTACAATGATCGTGACAACATAGGGCAGCATCTTGAACAGCTCCTGGCTGGAGCGGTCCATGGTAAAGGTAATACCCATCAGAGCCAGAATGTCGGCGAAGTAGAAGTACAGCCAGCTCAGAGCACCAAAGAGATAAGCACCCCAGATCGCGTGGGTGGCTTTCCACCTTGCGAAAATGACGAGGGCTACAGCCAGCCAGCCGAGTGCCTCGATGCCGCCGTCGCTGGCCCAGGTGCCTTTGATGAAGTCCATGGTGTAGAAGAGACCGCCGAGTCCTGTAATGCAGGCACCGATACAGGTCGCGAAATATTTGTATTTTGTTATGCTGATGCCTGCGGCGTCCGCTGTGGCAGGATTTTCACCGACAGCGCGTAAGTTGAGGCCTACGCGGGTCTTGCTGAAAACGTACTGCATGACGATCGCGATGATGATCGCGGCGAATACGAGCCATCCGAGCGAATTCAGGATCGGAATATTGGAAAAAGCGGGAAGGATCGCCCTGTATGTGCCGGAGGTGACCGGAAGGGAGATCTGCCCTACACCGCCGGCCATTTTGTTCAGGGAACCGCCGAAGAAGTTCGCGAAGCCGACACCGAAGATCGTAAGTGTAAGACCTGCCACG
>Ga0310690_10010812_pt1 | contig 11315 bp, 8 predicted proteins | sample AusTroGonzalo_MG_2_FD_207661 | JGI IMG/M metagenome (GOLD analysis project Ga0310690, IMG submission 207661) | Bovine rumen microbial communities from tropical cattle in Woodstock, Queensland, Australia - Gonzalo_04 (v2) (version 2) | ecosystem: Host-associated > Mammals > Digestive system >...
TGCTAAGTACGACGAGAACGGCTATCTGCAGTCAGCCAAGAGAGAGGCTATGCAGGGTCAGCAGATCGAGATCAAGTACAAGTGGGAGAACGGCCGTATCGTCAGCCAGACCATCAACATGATGGGCAACGACATGGTCATCAAGTACAAATATAACGATAAGGGTGCTGTCGCCTCTCAGTCAATGGACATGGGCGGTCAGGAGATGGAGACCCCATATACCGATTACAAGTATGATGCAAAGGGCAACTGGATCAGCCGTAAGAGCTCAATGATGGGCCAGGAGATGGAGCAGACCCGCACCATTGAATATTACGAATAATGAATCTGACAGAACGTTTTTTAAACTATACCAAATTTGACACGCAGTCGGCAGAAGACGCCGACTGCGTGCCTAGTACGCCCAAACAACTGCTATTTGCAGAATACCTGAAAAAAGAACTTGAGAGCGAAGGCCTCAGCGATGTGGAACTCGATGAGAAAGGTTATCTCTACGCAACGCTGAAGTCGAACATCAAGGAGAAAGTTCCCACCATCGGCTTTATCTCGCACTATGATACCAGTCCCGACTGTTCGGGTGCAGATATCAAGGCCCAGATCGTACACAACTACGATGGCGGCGAGATCCTGCTGTCGGAAGGTATCATCAGCAGTCCGAGAAAATTTCCCGAGTTGCTGCACCATATCGGCGAGGATCTGATCGTGACGGACGGTCACACGCTGTTGGGTGCCGACGACAAAGCCGGCATCGCAGAGATCGTGCAGGCCATGTGTTATCTGCGCGACCATAAGGAGATCCGTCACGGTGACATCCGTATCGCCTTTAATCCCGATGAGGAGATCGGTATGGGCGCCCACCACTTCGACGTGGAGAAGTTCGGCTGTGAATGGGCCTATACGATGGACGGCGGCGATGTGGGTGAACTGGAATTCGAAAACTTCAATGCCGCCAGTGCCAAGATCACCATCAAGGGTATCAGCGTACACCCAGGCTATGCCAAGGGAAAGATGGTGAACGCCAATGCGCTGGCTGCAGAACTGGCTACCATGCTACCTCACGACGAGACACCCGAGACGACCGAGGGCTATCAGGGTTTCTACCATCTGCTAGGTATCGAAAGTCATGTGGAGCAGGCCAAGATGAGCTATATCATCCGCGATCACGACAGAGACATCTTTGAAGACCGCAAGCATTTCATGCAGCGCTGTGTGGACCAGATGAACGAGAAATACGGCGAGGGCACGGTGACTTGTGAGATCAAGGACCAATATTATAATATGAAAGAGAAGATCGACCCGCAGATGCATGTTATCGACCTGGTGCTGCATGCGATGCAGGACTGTGGCGTTGCCCCGAAGGTGAGGCCCATCCGTGGCGGTACCGACGGTGCCCAGCTCTCTTTCAAGGGACTCCCCTGTCCCAACATCTTCGCCGGTGGCGTGAATTTCCACGGGCCGTATGAGTTTGTGAGCATACAGTCGATGGAGATAGCCCAAAAGGTGATCGTAAGGATATGTGAACTGACAGCAGACTATAATGAGTGACATTCCCGCACTAGTGAATGACCTGGCGCTGATCCTGATTGTGGCAGGCGTCGTAACACTGGTATTCAAAAAGCTCAAACAACCCCTCGTATTAGGGTATGTTGTAGCCGGATTCCTGGTGAGCACACACATGCCCTATACTACGTCGGTCATCGACTCTGAAAACATCCACCTATGGTCGGACCTGGGTGTGATGTTTCTTTTGTTTTCACTAGGTCTGGACTTCTCATTCAAGAAGATCCTGAAGATGGGTGCCTCGCCGATCATCTCGACGTGCACCATCATTTTCTGCATGTCGATGCTAGGTGTCATCATCGGCCAGCTGTTCGGATGGAGCAAGATGGACTGTATCTTCCTGGGCGGTATGCTCGCCATGTCGTCGACCACGATTATCTATAAGGCCTTCGACGACTTGGGACTGCGACAACAGCAGTTTGCAGGACTGGTCATGTCGGTGCTGATCCTGGAGGATATCCTGGCCATTGTGATGATGGTACTGCTAAGCGCCATTGCCAGCGGTAATGATGTTGGTGGCGGCGAGATGCTGAACAGCATCTGGCGCATCGTATTCTTCCTGGTACTGTGGCTCGTGGTGGGTATCTTTGCCATCCCACTGTTCCTCAGGTCGGTGCGCAAACTCATCAACAACGAGGTGTTGCTCGTCGTATCGCTGGGCCTGTGCTGCGCGATGGCCGTCTTCTCAACGAAGGTGGGCTTCTCGTCGGCCTTCGGTGCCTTTATCATGGGCAGCATCCTTGCAGAGACCATCGAGGCCGAGCGTATCATCAAACTGGTGGAGCCCGTAAAGAACCTCTTCGGCGCAATCTTCTTCGTATCGGTGGGCATGCTCGTCGACCCGAAGATCATCATCGATTATGCCTTTCCCATCTTCGCACTGGTGATGACGATTCTCGTGGGCCAGGCCATCTTCGGCACCTTCGCCTTCATGCTTGGCGGTGAGAGCCTTAAGTCGGCCATGCGTTGCGGATTCTCGATGGCACAGATCGGTGAGTTTTCGTTTATCATCGCCTCGCTGGGACTGTCGCTCGGTGTGATCGGCGATTTCCTTTATCCGGTAGTGGTGGCCGTATCAGTTATTACCACATTCCTCACACCTTACATGATACGGTTTGCCACACCGGTTTACAATAACCTGGAAAAGCATCTGCCCCACAAGATCATCCGTTCGCTGAACCATCTGTCGATGAGTCATCCGAACACCACAGAGAACAGTCTGTGGAAACGCCTGCTGACGCAGATGGGTATCAACACGCTGGTTTACTCGATTCTCTCGATGGCAACCATCGTCCTGATGCTGACCTTCGTGTTGCCCTTCATGCAAAGATTGCTGCCTGGCGATGACCTGCGACGCTATGCCAACGGTATCACCGGCCTGCTGACCGTTGCACTGATATCGCCTTTCCTGAGGGCGATGGTGATGAAGAAGAACCACAGCGAGGAATGGAAAGCGCTCTGGGCAGAATCGAACCGTAACCGTCTGCCATTGCTTTTCACCATCCTGGTGCGCGCACTGTTAGCCCTGATGGCCATCTTCTATATCTGCAATTACCTGACTGAGTTCTCCAAGGCCCTGATTATCACCATCGGTGTCGTCATACTGATCTGTATCATTCTGTCACGCTGGATCAAGCACCGCAGCATCTCGATGGAGCGGCTCTTCATGCTCAATCTGCGTTCAAGGGACATTGAGGCACAGGTCAGCGGTAAGAAGCGTCCGTTGTATGAGGGTAAGCTGCTGGACCGTGATATCCACATCGCCGAATTCGAGATTCCCTATAACTCTGCCTGGATGGGTAGCACGCTGAAGCAGCTGAACCTGGGCCAGAAATACGGCATCCACGTGAGCAGTATCCTGCGTGGCGGAAGACGCTACAACATACCCGACGGCGACTCGATCATCTTCCCCTGCGACGTGCTGGTGGCGATTGGAAGTGACGAACAGTTTAATGCTTTCCGCGAAGCGATTGAGCGGGAAGTGATCGGTGAGGATGCGGATATCGAGAAGCGCCAGATGAAGCTACGCCAGCTGATCATTGCGGCCGACAGTCCGTTTATCGGCAAGACACTGATCGAGAGCAACATCCGCGACCACTACAATTGTATGGTCATCGGCTTGGAGGAAGGTAAGGAAAGCCTGTCGGCCGTCAAGCCCAACCGCAAGTTTGAGGAGGGCGACATCATCTGGATTGTGGGAGAAAAGGATGATCTGGACTTAATACCACTGCACAGCGTTTGAGTAGCTGCTTCGCTTATCGTACTTCAAGGCATCGGTCAGCGTAGAGGCGTTACAACGGAACGAGAAGTTGTAACTGGTATAGGGTGAGATGGTCACGCTACATGACATATTGAAGCAGTGGAGGTCGCGGTTCAAGGAGGCTGTAGTCATGGAGATCTTCTTTTCAACGAAATCATAACCCGAATTGAAACTGATGTTCCAGCCATCGCTGAGACGGACGTTCCCGTGGAAGTTAAGCGACTGCGTGAACTCGTAGGGATAGCGCATCTTATTATAGTTGAACTTCTTCACATTGGTGCTCTCATGCATGTTGACGTTATAGCTGAACGTCAGCGACCAAGGCATCTTGAAAGCCATATAGCCGTCCTCGTCGGTTTCGGCCTTCGTCTTGCTTTCAGTATTATTATCCTTGCTCATATCAAGATCCTTGTCGATATTGGTATTCAGGTCGGGATCCCATTCGTCCTCGTCCTCCTCACTATCCTGTTTCTTCTTGTCGTCTTTCTTATCGACCTTCTCACCCTTCAGTCTCTTGATGATGTCGACGATCTTCTTGTTGTCGAGGGTGTAGTTAATGCCCTGAGAAATACCCTGGAATCGTCCGATACGGCCTTTTTCCCAATAGGTGGTATGCTCACTGAGTCTGGGAGCAGCACCTACGCTGTCAGCCTCATAGACATACGAGGCGAAACGGGCATTGGTACTGAAGGTATAGTTCTTCGAGAGTTTCAGACGGATATTGAGATCCAGATCGCTCAACGGGCGTATCTTGGCGGCAAGGTCGTAGGACATGCGGGCTGTGAGGTCGTCGATGAGGGATACCACGCGGATGGAATCATCCTTGTCCTTATATTTCATCTCCACATTGTTGCCCAGGGTGAAGCTGACATTACCCGACATACGGTTGGTAGGCGGTGAGTACATGCCACCGGAATAGGGAGAATACTCAACCTCAGAGACATTACCCTCTGCATCGATCTTCTCATAGGTCTTGTAGAAACCATAATGTCGGGCACTAAAGTCTGGGGTATAGGTGAACGACACCTGTGGCGACAACACGTGACGGATGGCCTGAATCTTATCACCGAAGAGCTTACGGCTGGGAATATAGAAGCCATAGAGCTTGGTCTGGGCCGAGACACTCATGTTGTAGGAATAGTAATTGAAGAAACCCGTTACCGTATCGGTCACCTCCTTCTGGGCCTCGCGGTCCCACGATTTCTCCTGCTTCCTGAAGACGGTATAGCCATTGAAATTGACGGAGGGCGTGAGGCTGATGTAATTAAAGGCCGTGAAGCTGGCGGAAATAGGAATGGAGTGTGACATACCGTTGCGCCAATCCTTTGCCAGGCTGGTGTGCAGCAGCTGGTCTTCCTTCACGTTGACAGAATTGGTCAGACTACCCGTATAGCGCATCGAGATCTTCTCATACCACCGCTCGTCGCCAACCACCTTCTTACGTCGGAAGGGATAGAAGTTGGATATCGTGATGCTCATCTGAGGCAAGCCCAATGACACCATCGTATCACGCATGTTCTGATCGGCATTGATGGTGGTACTGATAGTCATGCCAAGACTCGAGAACTTCGTATCATAGGCGATGGACGAGGTTCGCTGCGACTGCGTCAGCGCCTGAGGGTTATACATCGACGTCAGGTTATTACGCTCATAACTTGAAGAGGCGAAGTTGACACTGGCTCGGAACGTGCTGAAGGGATTTGCCTTCGCGTCTTGCGAATGGCTCCACTGCAACTTGAAACTGGTGGTCTTCGCATAATCAGGCATGTTCTTCTCGCCCGTTACCGAGCTTTGGTAACTGAACAGGAAGGAGCCGCGATAACGGTAACGCTTGATATAGTTCGAAGTGCCCGAGAGGCCCCAGGAGCCCTTGGTATAGATCTCACCCAGCAGCTTGAGGTCCATCTTGTCGGAGATGGCGAAATAATAGCCGCCATCGCGCAGATAGAATCCGCGGGCCGTCTCATCACCATAGGTCGGCATGATCAAACCGCTGCTATAACTCTTCGTAAAGGGGAAGAATCCATAGGGGATGGCCAATGGCAGAGGTACATCGGCAACCACCAGGTAAGCAGGTCCGAAGACCACATCTTTTCCTGGTCGCACCTTCGCGCGAGACATGGCGATATAGAAGTCGGGATGGGGATCGTCACAAGTGGTATAGCGGCCATGTTCGAGATACATCTCACCATTGGAGCCGCGCTTGGAATGCTCACTGGTGAGGAAACCATCCTCCTGCTGCGTATAGACATCGGTGATGAAGCCCTTCTTGGTTTTGAAGTTGAACATCATCTCAGTCTGCTCATACTGGTCGTTACCCATCTTGAAAATTGGGGTTCCCATCATCTGGTTACTCAGCGTATCCAGCTTTCCTGTGGCATGAACCAGGTTGCTATCGAGACTCATGCTGATATTCTCGCTGGCGAGGTCCATATTCTGGTATTTCACCTTCGAACTACCATAGAGGAATGCGCGCGAGGTCGTGGCGTCATAGACCAGCGAGTCGTTGGCAGCATATTCCACAGGCGAGTCGATACCGTTCTTACGCTGCTTATTGATACTGTCGCGCGCCAAGGAGTCGTCGATTACCTTATTATATTTATAGATGGCCAGCTCGAGGGAGTCCATCGTCGTGGTGTCGCGCTTGGTCTTGATTGCCGACTGCTGATTAGCAGGGATCATCGTGTCAACAGGTGCAGCATCGATACTGTCTGCAAACGACTCCATAGCGGCTTCGACCTCGGGATGCGCCTCCAGAGAGTCCTTGACTTCGGCTATCAGACTGTCCACATCCTGACCGCTGGCAATGCTGTCGATGAGTGCTGGTAACGACACAGAATCTACGGACAGAACAGGGGTGGGAAGCTTGGGTACAGACACAATATCAGCCGTCCTCTCTTCTTCTGGTGTCTTATCCAAATGAAGTGAAGACGGTGTACAAGCCATCATCAGCATGAAAGCACAAAGGATCGATATGACGACCGTTTTTTGTTTCACGCCGCAAAGGTACTAAAAAATTTAGTGAATAGTGAAAAGTGAGTAGTGAAAAGTTGATACGCCTTGTCCTTTTTTAACTTTCACTCAAATTCCGTGGCCCAATGAAGAAACTTTTTAACACCCTTTTCGCCAAACTTCTCCAAACTCTGAGCGGCTTCGACGACAGAGCGCTCCCGTTCCGGATGGGTCTTGGAATAGAACTTGTCGGCATAGCACACCACCTGTTCTTCAAGTGCTTCCGGCTCATAGATGCCATCAGGCGACAAAGGCAGCTGCTGACTTTCGATCTGTTCACGGCTCAAGCCCGTACCCGTATGTCTTTCGCAGACCAATGCATGACGCGGCCAGCCTTCCTCACGCAGAATCTGACCACCAATGGCCCCATGACAGATGTAAGGCTCGCTGCCGAAACACTGAATGCTGGGGGCATCGCAACGGAAGATACCGATGTCGTGCAGCATCGCTGCCTCCTCCAGGAACTCCACATCCAATTTCAATTCCGGGTGGGTCTTGGCAATCTTTAAACAACGGTCGGCAACCTGGCGACTGTGTATTAGCAATATCCGTCGGAGTTCGTTCTCCGACGGATAATACTTATCGATAATCGACTGATAGTCCATTAGGCCTCACGTTCAATCCAAGCAATGGTATCGTCCTGACGGACGTTCTGTCCTGGCTTCACGCTGATATCCACCAGCTTACCTCCCAGGGCTGCAGGGATCTCGATGATCTCACCCCACTTTGTCTGCAGATAACAGAAGGTGTCACCCTCCTTGTACTTCTGGCCGATGAACGGCTCCACGCAGGGTGCCATCACACCTTCGCCACCGAAGCCCCAGAGCAGCTGTCCTGCTACAGGCACCTTCACGGCATCGGCCTTCGCATGCTTCAAGGCATCGATCTCTTCCTGTGAGATCTTCTTGCCGCCACCCAGCTTGGCATCCTTCGCCTTCTGGATATCAGCGAGCAACTGCTTCTTGGCCTGACCACTGCGGAACGGACGGTACTGTTCCGGATGCATGGCCAGCTCGAAGAGCTCCTCATCATCCTGTCCATAGTCCCAACCGTTCTCGTCCATCTCCTTCTTGAAGCCTTCGAGGGCATTGGGAATGAGGGTGTGCGGATCAGCATCGGTAAACTCACGCTTCTGCGTCTTGGCCAGTTCAATAAGCTCAGGCGCAATCTCGCCAGGCACCTTGCCACTCTTGCCAAGGATCATACCCCAGATGGCATCGTCCATCATGACATAACGGCCCTTGCCCTGCTCCATTGTAAGCAGATTCATCAGAGCGATGTTCTTGGTGTACTGCGAGAACGGCGTTACCAGTGGGGGATAACCCACCTTCGGCCAGACATACTCCACCTCGTTGAACAGTTTCACGAGCATGTCATCCATCGTGAGTATCGAGTCGCCCTTCTTCTCGCGCTCCTTGTTGATCATCTTCTGGATAGGACCAAGGTCGGCCATCATCGAACCCATCATACCACCCGGCAGGCCACTGCCTAAGAGCAGCGACGACATGTGCTTATTGGCAGGATTGATGAAATAGCCCAGCCAGTCGTCGATGAACTCCTGCGTCAGCGTGCGAGCCTGCATATAGGCATTCATATTGAGGTCGGCCACTTCGAAGCCTTCGTTCTTCAGCATCGACTGGACGGAGATGATATCGGGATGCACCTTACCCCAACTCAACGGCTCGATGGCGGTATCGATGATGTCGGCACCATTGTTACAGACCTCGAGGATCGAAGCCATCGAGAGGCCAGGACCAGAGTGTCCGTGATACTGGATGATGATATCGGGGTGCTTGGTCTTGATCGACTTCGTCAGAGCACCCAGCATGGCAGGCTGTCCGATACCGGCCATATCCTTCAGACAGATCTCCTCAGCACCAGCGGCAATCACCTCATCAGCAATGTTGGAATAATACTCAACAGTATGAACGGGTGAGGTGGTGATACAAAGTGTGGCCTGGGGGGTCATGCCGGCCTCCTTGGCCCACTTGATACTGGGAATGATATTGCGGGTGTCGTTCAGACCGCAGAAGATACGGGGGATGTCCACACCCTGCGCGTGCTTCACCTTATACATCAGGGCGCGCACATCATCGGGCACAGGATACATACGCAGTGCATTCAGACCACGATCCAGCATGTGGGTCTTGATACCAACCTCGTTAAAAGGCTTACAGAAAGCCCTCACGGCAGCATTAGGATTCTCACCTGCCATCAGGTTCACCTGCTCGAAGGCACCACCATTGGTTTCCACACGGCTGAAACAGCCCATATCAATAATCACGGGGGCAATACGCTCCAACTGATCCTTGCGTGGCTGGAACTTTCCTGAGCTCTGCCACATATCCCGATAAACGAGACTAAATTGGATTCTTTTCTTCATATTTCCGTTAGTTGTATATTTATAGGGTACAAAAATAGATAAAATATTTCAAAATTACACATCTTAAGCCTACTTTTTTTGATATTTTGACTATCTTTGTCGCGTAAATCAAATAAAAAGGCATGAAACGGACATTTTTTATACTCTTTTCCCTCGCATTGCTGCTTGCAGCCTGTGGCCATTCCGGTAACAACTACAGAGACGACCAGACTCCTGGCGACAGCTTGAATCAGGAGCCCGTCATCCGACAATTAGAGGGCGACTCTACGCTCTATGGTCTCGCCTGTGAGGGGTCGAACGACTCTATCATCGTCATCCTGACCTCCCCCGACAGCGACCCTGACACTATCGACATCCTGGAAGCCCGCATCAACCGTCGTGTCTTCGGGCGACCAGAGATCGGTGACCAGGTAGCCATCACGATGAATGCGGAAAGAAAAACCACAGCAGACATCGTCATCAATATCGACCGTCTGAAAGGTGAGTGGTGTTATCAGGTCATGCCTCGTCTGCGCCGCAGAAGCAGTGCAGCAGCAGACAGTGCTGTACAATTGCCTCCCGACTTCCCTGATTCTTTGCGAAGGAAATGGTTCCAGCCCAGAGAATACGGCTTTGAACTGCGTCGTGACAACACCATGCGTCCTATTGGTGTACAACGCAACGAAGCCGAGCGACAGCCCGGCCCCGTAGAATATCCTACCTTAAAGCGATATCGTCAGTGGCATGTCTACAACGGACACCTTCTGCTCAGTGAGACACGACGCGACACATTAGGACATCAGCAAGTTATCAGTACCGATACGGCCGACATCGTCTTCCTGCGCCGCGATACGCTCCTACTACGTTTCGCCAGCCATGAGCAGGGTTATTACCGCAGATCGAACTGACGAGACAGAAGTCGCTGCTCAGCCATCTCGGCATACTTCGTACCCGGGCGTCCATAATTGGCGTAAGGGTAGATAGAGATGCCACCACGAGGTGTGAAGAGGCCTAGAACCTCAATATACTTCGGGTCCATCAGTTTCACCAGGTCTTTCATGATCTTATTGACGCAGTCTTCGTGGAAATCGCCATGATTACGGAACGAGAAGAGATAGAGTTTCAGGCTCTTGCTCTCGACCATCCGTTCACCTGGGATATAGGCAATCTTGATTTCCGCGAAGTCAGGCTGACCTGTGATGGGACAGAGCGACGTGAACTCAGGACAATTAAACTGTACCCAATAGTCGTTCTCGGGATGTTTGTTCTCAAACGTCTCCAATACCTCAGGCGCATAGTCCGACTTATATTCCGTCTTTTTGCCAAGGGCCTGCAGCCCCTCTGTTTCTCTTGATGTACTCATAGGTCTTTTACTTTAAAAATATTATAGGTAATGTTGTCGTCAAACACGTCCTCATGGTCATGGGCCTTGGTGAATTTGACAACACGGATGGTAACAGGCAGGACGATAATCTCATAGAGTGTCTTCAACGTAACCTGTGTGATGATGAGCGAAGGCATCTCCTCCCAGGGAATCACGCCACCCAAGGCGAGGGGGAAGAAAATGATGGAGTCTGTCAACTCACCGAAGACGGTGCTGAGTACAGCTCGGGATGAGAAATTCTTACCTGCTGACGACAGTTTCATGCGACTCATCACATAGGCATTCATGAATGATCCGCAGACAAACGCCAGGAAAGAGGCACCCGCGATACGTGGAGCGAGTCCGAAAATCTGATGGAAACCTTCCTCACCATGCCAGTATGGTGCGCCCGGAATCCAGTCTGCGATGGCTCCGAAAAGCACAAAGAGGAAGTTCATGGCGAAGCCCAGCCAGATGAGCAGACGTGTACGGCCATAGCCCCACACCTCGCACACCACATCATTGATGATATAGCTTACGGGGAACACGATCAGACCAGCAGTCATATTCGCTGGGCCCAATGAAATCTGTTTTGTCTCGAGTACGTTTGCCGTTATCAGGCAGACGCAGAACAGTATGCCGTAAAACATAAACAGCACACTGATACGTTGATCTTTTTTCTGTTGCATTGTCTTGTTTTGTTAAAGGGGGTTAAGCAAGGACCCCTGTTAATACTATTATAAAAGATAGAAGAGCCA
>Ga0310690_10010813_pt1 | contig 11313 bp, 8 predicted proteins | sample AusTroGonzalo_MG_2_FD_207661 | JGI IMG/M metagenome (GOLD analysis project Ga0310690, IMG submission 207661) | Bovine rumen microbial communities from tropical cattle in Woodstock, Queensland, Australia - Gonzalo_04 (v2) (version 2) | ecosystem: Host-associated > Mammals > Digestive system >...
CAGAATCCATGTATTCTGACTTTTTCAAGCCTTGCCATCCAATTCTCGCTTTGATTGAACAAACATCCCCCAACATGACGCGCCTCCATTTGGAGCGGTCGATATGGCCGTGCGGGAAAACGCTCGTTTTATTGTTGTGTCATAATGTGGTAGGCTTCAAACCTGTCATTCAAGAAAGGACACATCTATGAACTATGGATATATTCGCGTAAGCACCGACAAACAGACGGTGGAAAACCAGCGTTTCGAGATTGACCGCTTCTGCAAGAAGGAGGGGATTTCAATCGACTGCTGGATAGAGGAAACCATCTCCGGCACAAAGGAGCCGGATAAGCGAAAGCTCGGAAAGTTCCTTAAGAAGATGCACAAAGGCGATGTTCTCATTTGTGCGGAACTTTCACGCCTCGGGCGTAGTCTCTTGATGATAATGGCGATTCTAAACGATTGTCTTAACCGTGAAGCGCAAGTTTGGACGATCAAAGACAATTACCGCCTCGGTTCGGACATTTCATCGAAGGTGCTAGCATTTGCTTTCGGTCTTTCTGCCGAGATAGAACGTAATCTCATCTCTCAACGCACGAAGGAAGCACTTGCTCGCAAACGCGCCGAAGGTGTTGTGCTGGGGCACCCGAAAGGGCTCAAGAACACCCATACCAAACTCACTGGCCATGAAAAAGATATAATCGTTATGCGCCGAAATGGACTTTCCTATCCAACCATCGCCAAGTGCTTCAAAGTTCACCCCGTAACCATCAGCCGCTATTTCAGCCGTGTGCTTTTGGAATCTGATGGCGTGTGTGGTAAGGGCTGAACCTTGAGTTGCATGGTATGCATGGTATATGCTGCTCTGCGGATATGTATAAATCCATTCTGGGGTGCACAAAATTCTATGTTGAGATATGCAAGGAAGATTTGGTACAATTGAAACACAGAGGGCGACTCTTTAACATTTCCGATAGACGGCGCAAAGCTGCGCGTAAGGGAAGGGCAGTGCATAATGGACGATAAAGGTTTTGTCTATATCTTAAAAGATAGTCACTTCAAGCGTGGCGTGAAGATCGGGCGGGCGCACGATGTCGACAAAAGGATGCGCCCTATGCTTACGGCGAACCCTTGGCTGAGCGTTTACATAAAGGTCGAGACGAGCAAGTGGAAAGAGCTTGAAAAGGCTGTTCACAATGTCATCAAGCTTGTAGCCAAGACAAAGCAAGTAAAGAATTCCGAGTTTTATCTTATTGAGCCGGAAAAGGCAAAGAAGATCATGCTTGAGTTTGCGCCGCTTTTCGACAAGGATGACTTTGCGATTTATCTGGGCGATGGCACTGCAGTGTGTGCCCCACGCAAAGAGCGTGAGGCGCGCGCAAAAGCGCGTCACTCAGGCAAGAGCAAGTCGGTCGGTTTGTCTGCGCTGGGGATTAAGCCTAACGATAAGCTTGTTTTCATCCCGACCGGACTTACGGTTGCCGTTGCAGATGACAAGACGATTGAGTATAAAGGGAAGAGATATTCGCTTTCTGGTTTTACCAAAGAGTTCATTCCCCATCGCAACGCCTCCGGCGCATATCAAGGCCCGAAGTATTTCTCGTATAAGGGCAAACCACTCCTGAAACTCCGCAACGAATGTAATCCGTCTGATGGCAGCGGAGAACGCTGGGATGGAAAGACGCAGCTTGCGAAACTGATTGCACGGCGAGGTGGTAACGAGGGTGCGTTTGGAGGGATCCTTCATTACTTTAGTCGGATGAGGCCATGCGGCAAAGCCAGCAAATGGCGGACGCTACTTGAGTCTGCAGGAATTAAGTTTGATGCAAACGACTATGTGATCAATTGGGCTGTAGCGAAGAATCCCCTTTGATTAGCAAGATCAAAAAGTTGACAGAAGTGTTATGGCGATGACGCAGAGAGAAAACATGATCGAGACATTCAGGAGCAAATACAGCTTACTCTAAAAAGAGGAACGCGCATGGATACAGACAAGTTCAAGAATGATCTGATGATTGGCGAGACGTCGTCAATTGAATTCAAGCGGTGTGGGAACGAGGTAGAACACGATGTGTTCGAGTCGATCTGCGCGTTCCTCAATCGTTTCGGCGGCGACGTCTATCTTGGTGTGCTGAATGACGGAACGGTTGTGGGCGTGAATGCCCAAAGTACCGCTGCGCTAATGAAGAACATTGTCAACGTGGTCGGGAATCCGAATGTGTTCAAGCCTTCGCCGTACATTGAGGTCGAGTCTTTCGTGTGGGACGGCAAGACGGTCATTCGCGTTCATGTACCAGTCAGCGGCGACGTTCACTCCTACCATGGCGACATCTACGACCGCATGGGCGAGGTGGACGTGAAAATCCGGGCGACGGCCCAGATTGCCGATCTCTACATGCGCAAAAAGGGCATCTACACCGAGCGCGAGGTGTTCCCTCAATTGAAGCTTGATGATTTTCGCTTGGATATGTTGCCGCTTGTGCGTCGGGAAGCGCAGAATCATTTGACGGATGGCAAGCGACATCCGTGGATGGATATGGACGACGAGGCGCTTTTCCGTGCGTCGGGACTGATTGACGAAGACAAGGCAACCAAGGAGACGGGCTTTAATTTGGCCGCAGTGCTGCTCTTGGGGAAGGACGAGACGCTGATGCGCATCTGTCCGCAGTACGAGACGGATGCGCTGTTGCGCGTCGTGAATGTCGATCGCTACGATGATCGGCGAATTGTTCGGACAAATCTGCTCGATAGCTACGACGAACTTTTGGAGTTTTCGCGCAAGCACCTGCCAGCTCCTTTCTTCCTTGAGGAGGACAAGCGGTTGAATCTACGTGAGATAATCGTCCGCGAGATGGTGGCAAACCTGCTGATTCATCGCGAGTTCACGAGCTTGGACAAGTCAGAGTTTGTCATTGAACGTGATCGGATGTACACGTCAAATCCATGTAATCCCATGCAGGACGGACGGGTGACGCCGGAGAACGTTCGCCCGCGTGCGAAGAATCCCATCATCGCAGGTTTCTTCCGGGAAATCGGCCGTGCGGATCGCCTCGGTTCGGGAGTCCGCAATCTTTACAAGTACAGTAAGGACTATGGCGGTGCTGATCCTGTCTTCACCGAGGGCAATAACTTTGTCATATCTGTTTCGTTGAAGAAACTGGATCCAATTCGCTTCCCGTTTGGGAAACAGCCGATTGGAGGTGAAAAACCGCACATTGGGGATGAAAAACAGCCGATTGGAACGGGAAAACCGCACATTGGGGATGAAAAACCGCACATTGGAGAAGAAAAACCGCACATTGAAGGTTTGTTAAGCGGATTGGACCTTACCCGCCCTACAGAAGAAAACATACTCAAGCTCTTTCAGCGATTTGGGGAGGGCGAGATTTTTGGGCGGCATGAAGTTCGTGATACAACAGGTCTTCAGGATCGTGCATCAAGTGCTTTGATAGGGCAAATGCTCCGACATCGTCTCCTTGATACCGTGAAAGGGCATGGCAAGGGCAAGTATCGCTTCCGTTCCGAGTTTCCGGGCACTAACCCTTAAGGATGATAGATGAACAGTCCCCATTCGCAGAGTTGAATTGCTGGAGCAGAGACTATGTCGATGCCGCAGAGAGACGATCCGCCTACGCCAAGGCTACGGCGGACAAGTACGATAGAGGCGATCAAGCGACGTGAGCCGCCTTCGCGCGTGCGCTACGGCGCGTCAGGCGCGTTGCTCGAGTATGCCGTCATGCATGACGACGAAGCCGGGGCCGAGCGTCTCCGCGAGGAGCCATACAATCCTGGTCTTGCAGGAGTGTTTTTCAAGTGTGGCCTTATTGAAGCATGGGGGCGAGGATTCGACAAGATCACGGCAGGATGCAAAGAGTACGGTGGGCCGCGCCCAAGTTACAAGATAGGTGAAAGCGGTGTTATGGTGCTGTGCAAGGCGTGCCCCGCATATCTGGAATTGAAAAACGCAGGAATTGAACAGCAACCGCGTACTACCCAAACAACTACCCAAAGCACTACCCAGACAACTGCCCAAAAGATTTTGGCGATAATCAAGGCGAATCCAAATGTCTCTAGGTCTGCCTTGTCACGGGAAATCGGATTGTCGTCAGATGGAATCAAGTGGCATCTCCAAAAGCCGAAGGAAGGTAATGCGATCCGGCGCGTTGGCCCCAAATACGGAGGCCATTGGGAAGTCGTTGAATGATGGATGGACAGACCACATTGGTGGATTAGAAAAGGTGGAGTAGAGACTATGGCGATGACGCAGAGATAACCTTTGGGGACAGGCCCCGCGAAACCAGACATCTCTGCGCTCTCTGCGTCTCTGCGTGAGAAAATCCGTGGGGACACACCCCATGGACGCCGCGGGGACACACTCCTGACGCGGCGGTGATTTTAGCGGGAAATCTACACTTTCTACACTTCTACACGGCTAAAATCTAAAAGGGGAGAAAAACGATGGCTAAAAGGAGCAGCCGCGAGACAGGGGACGCACGAGAGCGCAAAGTGCGGGTCGGGCGTTACCGGGCGAGCGGCAATGGCATTGGGACCATCGAAAAACGGGTTGGGCGGTCAGCGCACACGGAGGCAACCCGACGAAATTGCCCGTACGCTGACAAGGCATCCAACACGGACAAGCCGCCTACATCAAGAAAAATGTAGCATCTCCAAAAAAGGAGCTTGTGTTAGCCGAAGCGCGAAAAGTATGATATAATACGTTCCAAGAGATGACAAGCAACGACGAATACGTACTTCAGCTCCTTACTGAGCGCGGCTACCTGACGGCGGATCAGGTTGCCGCCGCCGCTGAATCGATGAAGGCCGAGAACGAGACCACGCTTGACGTGCTCGTCTCGGGCGGAACCCTCGACGAGGACACCGTCCTCGGGACGATTGCCGACCAGTTCGGGCTCAAGTACTGCCATGTGGACGCCGACGCAATAGATTCCGCAGTCGTCGGCGAGATACCCTCCGAGATATCAAAGAAGTACGGCGTGGTGCCGATAGTCGCAAGCGAGGAGTCGGTGACGGTCGCGCTGATCGACCCGATGGGCTACGACGCGATCGACTCGCTGAGATACGTCCTCCACGGCAAGGACGTCGAAGCCGTCCTCTGCCCCATCGCAGAGGTCAAGGCCGCGCAGGCGAAGCTCTACTCCGGCGAAGACGCCGCGGACGTCTCGACACGCGACGAGGAGGGCCTTGACGACAACGTCGCCGCCGGCGACGACTCCGCCGTCATCAAGCTCGCGAACATGATCATCACGACGGCCATCAAGATGAAGGCGTCGGATATCCACATCGAGCCGATGGAGAAGGAGTTCCGCGTCAGGTACCGCATCGACGGCGCGCTGAGGAAGATGGACTCGCCGCCGAAGCGCCTCCAGGGCGCGATCCTCTCGCGCTTCAAGATCATGTCGAAGATGAAGATCTCGGAAAAGCGCATCCCGCAGGACGGGCGCATCCAGATCACGGTAGGCGGGAAGGACCTCGACCTTCGCGTGTCGTCGGTGCCGACGAACCACGGCGAGTCGATCGTCATGCGTATTCTCGACAAGTCCAACCTTTCGCTCGGCCTTCCGCAGCTAGGCTTCCTCTCCGACGACCAGACGACGTTCGAGCGCCTCATCAAGCTCCCTGACGGCGTAGTGCTCGTCACGGGCCCGACGGGCTCCGGCAAGACGACGACCCTCTACGCCTGCCTTGGCCAGATCAACACGCCCGACAAGAAGCTCATCACCGTCGAAGACCCTGTCGAATACCAGATGAGCGGCATCAACCAGGTGCAGGTCAACAAGGACGTCGGCCTCGACTTCTCGGCGGCGCTGCGCTCGATTCTCCGTCAGGCGCCGAACATCGTGATGATCGGAGAAATCCGCGACGCCGAGACCGCCGACATTGCGATGGAAGCGGCTCTCACGGGCCACCTCGTCTTCTCGACCCTCCACACCAACGACGCGCCGTCGGCGGTGACGCGACTTCTCGACATCGGCGTCAAGCCGTTCCTCGTCGCGTCCGCGCTGCGCGCGGCGATGGCCCAGCGACTCGTTCGCGCAATCTGCGAGAAGTGCAAGGAGGCCTACACCCCGACCGACCGCGAGATAAAGATGCTCACCGGCCTTGCGCAGGGGTCGATGAACGCTCAGGTCCCCGACAAGATGTACCACGGGACCGGCTGCGACAAGTGCGGCAAGACCGGCTACAAGGGGCGAAAGGGCATCTTCGAGATATTCAAGGTCGATGACACTATCCAGCGCCTCATCTTCGACCATGCGCCGGCCACTCTTCTCCGCCAGAGGGCGAGGGAGATGGGCATGCGCACCCTCCGCGAGGACGGGATGCTGAAGGTGGCCTCCGGCATGACGAGCCTTGCCGAGGTCCTCAGGGTGACAATGGGCGACGCGGATTAGCAAATTGCAAGGAGAGTAGAAAATGGACATTCACATCGAAGACCTTCTTCAGGCGACAATCGACGAGGGCGCGTCGGACCTCCACATCCGCGCCCACATGCCGCCGAAGCTGCGCGTGCACGGCGAACTTCTGCCGATAGCGGAAGAGGAGCTCACGGAGGAGGATTCCTACAACCTCTGCAAGGAGATGGTCGCCAACTCCAGCGACCCGGACAAGATGGACGAGGTCGAGAAGAACGGCGGCGCCGACTTCGCGCTCGCGCATCCCGACGGAACCCGCTTCCGTGTCTCGATCTTCAAGGAGAGGAAGCGCTACGGAGCCGTCCTCCGCCAGATTCCCAACACCCTGCTCACGATGGAGCAGCTGGGGCTGCCGCCGGTCGTCAAGGAGCTCCTCTTCAGGCCGCGCGGGCTCATACTCGTGACCGGTCCTACGGGGTCCGGTAAGTCTACGACGCTCGCCTCGATGATAAACGTCATCAACCAGGAGCGAAACGTCCACATCATCACGATCGAGGACCCGATAGAGTTCTACCACAACTCGCAGAACTCCCTCGTCACGCAGCGCGAGGTAGGCGACGACGTGCCGAGCTTCGCCGAGGCGATCCGCCGCGCGCTCCGCCAGGACCCGGACGTCATACTCGTCGGCGAAATGCGCGACCTCGAGACGATTGCCGCGGCGATCACCGCCGCTGAAACCGGCCACCTCGTCTTCGGCACCCTGCACACGACTGGCGCGGCGGAGACCATCGACCGAATCGTCGACGCCTTCCCGATGAACCAGCAGGCGCAGATACGCACTCAGCTCGCGGCTGGCCTCCAGGCGGTCATCTCGCAGATACTCCTTCCGAAGCTCGGCCCCGACGGCCAGGTGCACGGCCGCGTCGCAGCGTTCGAGATCATGACGACTACGGACGCCATCCGCTCGCGCATCCGCGACAACAAGACGAACATGATCAAGTCCGACCTGCAGACCGGCGCGAAGTTCGGCATGCAGACCCTGGACTCGCACCTCACGAACCTCTTCAAGCAGGGCTTCATCGCGTACGAGGAGCTCATCACCAAGTCGCAGGACCCGGATTCCGTCGTCGCGAAACTCAAGGAAGAAGGCTACGGTTCGTGATGGATCAGATTCTACAGATACTCGTTCAGAACGGCTACATCGACGAGGCCGGCGCGAAGGATCTCGCCGATCTCGCGCAGACCGAGTCCAAGACGACGCGGCAGCTTGTCATCGACCAGGGAATCCTCGACGAGGACTCTCTCCTCGCGGCGATGGCGGCCTATCAGGACACCGAGTCGATTGACCTCGGCTCCATGACGATCGACTCCGACGTGACCGAGGCCATCCCGGCTTCGACCGCGAGGATGTACAACGTGTTTCCTGTCGCGGCCGACGACTCTTCCGTGACTCTCGCCACGTTCGACATCGTCGATCCCCGCATCTCCGACGAGATGCTCTTTACGCTCTCCAAGGAAGTGCGCTTCGTCTTCGCCCGCGAGAAGGACGTCATGGACCGCATCGCCCAGTATTACGGCGATTCGAGCGATTCCGTGGCGGACATGATAAAGTCCCTCGGCGAGGGAATGACGGACGACGAGGACCTCGCGGCGTCTGCGAACGCGAACGACATCGCCTCGATGGAGAACGCGGCGAACTCGTCCGCGATCATACGGTTCGTGAACCTCGTCCTCTACCAGGGCGTAGTCGACCACGCGGCCGACATCCACATCGAGCCTTTCGAAAACGACTTCAAGATCCGCTACCGCGTCGATGGCGCGCTCTACGAGATGAAGGCGCCTGACGTGAAGATGGCGCCCGCGATCATCTCGCGCGTAAAGATCCTCGCGAACCTGAACATCGCCGAGCGGCGTGTCCCGCAGGACGGGCGAATCGCCCTCACCGTCGCCGGGCGGCCGGTCGACTTGCGCGTCAGCTGCCTGCCGACGGCGCATGGCGAGTCGGTCGTAATGCGAATCCTCGACCAGACGACGACGTCGCTCGACCTCGAGAACGTCGGTCTCCCCGAGGACGTATACGAGCAGATCACGATGGACATAGAAAAGCCGAACGGCATCTTCATCGTGACGGGCCCGACTGGCTCCGGCAAGACGACTACGCTCTACTCCGTCCTCCGTCGCATCAACCAGATCGACACGAAGCTCCTCACTGCCGAGGAGCCTGTCGAATACAACGTCGACGGCATTGTCCAGGTTCCTATCGACGCCCGCGCGGGGAATACCTTCGCAAAGGTGCTTAGGGCCTTCCTCCGCCAGGACCCGGACGTAATGATGATCGGAGAGATCCGCGACCTCGAAACGGCGGAAATCGCCGTGCAGGCCGCGCTTACCGGACACTTCGTCTTCTCCACCCTGCACACCAACGACGCCGCAGGCGCGGTGATGCGACTTGTCGACATGAACGTCGCGCCATACCTCCTTTCCTCCACGCTTGAAGGCGTCCTCGGGCAGCGTCTCGTGCGTACATGCTGCAAGGAGTGCAAGCAGAGCTACGAGCCGGACGACGAAACGCTCGAGCGCATAGAGATGACGCGCGACCAGATCGGCGGGAGGCCGTTCTACTTCGGCCGCGGCTGCAAGACGTGCAACGGCACGGGTTACAAGGGCCGCAAGGGCGTGTTCGAATACCTCCGGATGTCTAACCCTCTCAGGGAACTCGTGAACAACAAGGCCCCGACGCTCGTGATACGCGAAAAGGCCCGCGAGCTCGGCATGCGCACGATGCGCGAGGACGGCATACGCTCGATTCTCGACGGCTACACCACTGTTGACGAAGTTCTGCGCTACACATGACGGAGAAAGGCAGCGGCATGGATTCGGTTCTTGACAAGATCGCCGGCGACAGGGTCAAGTACAGCTGTGCTGTCAAGACGCTCGGCGAATGCTCCATCGTGTCGCCCGTGCGCCGGCACGACTTCATAAAGGACGGCCAGAGGGTCCTGCTCACTTGCGACATCGGCCTCCTCGACGAATGGGAGGCTCGTCTTGGGCACAAGCCTTCGTTCGAGCGCGCGGGCGCGCACGAGAAGATTTTCCACGACCCCTCCTGGACGCGGGTCGGCATCGTTACGGCGGGAGGGCTTTGCCCGGGCCTCAACAACGTCATAAAGGGCCTCGTCGAGATACTCTCCGCGGACTACGGCATAAAGAGCATCTTCGGCATCCGCTACGGCTACGCGGGCCTCAACCCCAAGTTCGGCTATGCGCCGATTCCCCTCGATGTCGATTCCGTTGACACGATCCACGAGCGCGGCGGAACGATCCTCGGCTCGTCGCGCGGCCAGCAGCCGACCGACACGATAGTAGATACGCTCGTGAGGATGAACATAAACGTCCTCTTCTGCATCGGGGGCGACGGGTCGCTCAGGTGTGCGCACGAGGTGGCGACTGCCGCGCTTGAGAGGAACCTCAAGATATCGGTAATCGGCATCCCCAAGACCATCGACAACGACCTCTACTTCGTAGGGCGCTCGTTCGGCTTCGAGACGGCCGTGGCCGAGGCCGCCCCTGTGATACGCAGTGCGCACATAGAGGCGAAAGGGGCTCACAACGGCATCGGGCTCGTGAAGCTGATGGGGCGCGACTCCGGATTCATCGCGGCGTATGCGGCGATGGCGAACCCCGTGGTCAACTTCTGCCTTGTCCCGGAGACTGACTTCATGATCGACGGGCCTACGGGCCTTCTTGCCGCGATCGAGCGCCGTTTTGCCTCCGGCAAGGACCACGCGGTCATAGTGGTGGCGGAGGGCGCAGGGCAGAAGTTCTTCGACGAGAACAGCGAAAAGGACGCCTCCGGGAACGTCCTCAAGAAGGACATAGGCCGCCATCTGCGCGACAGGATATCGCAGCACTTCTCCTCGAAGGGCGTGGATTTCTCTGTTAAGTATTTCGACCCGAGCTACACCATAAGGTCCGTCCCGGCGAGGGGCACCGACGCGATACGCTGCTACATGCTTGCGAGAAACGCCGTCCACGCCGCGATGGCGGGGCGCACCGACTGCGTGGTCGGCGAGGCGGGAGAGCTCTATACGCTCGTCCCGATGGCGCTTGCGACGATTGAGCGCCAGAGGCTCAACCTCTCCCGCGACCTTTGGCGGTGCGTCATGGACGCGACCGGGCAGGAATGGCTTTTTGAACCAGACGACAACACAACACCAAGGAGAAAGACGATATGAGCTACTCATCGGCAAAGGCAAAATACGCGAAGATCGGCATCGACACGGAGAAGGTCATTGGCGGCCTTGCGAAGATTCCGATTTCCCTCCACTGCTGGCAGGGCGACGACGTAGGCGGCTTCGAGACGACGGGCGGAGCTTCGGGCGGAATCCAGACGACCGGCAACTATCCCGGCAAGGCCCGCACGCCAGAGGAGCTGATGGCGGATCTCGAGTTTGCGCTTGGCCTCATACCAGGTCGCCACCGCGTGAACCTTCATGCGTGCTACGGCGTCCACAAGGACAAGGTCGTCGACCGCGACAGGCTTTCCAAGGCCCAGTTCGAGCCCTGGGTAAAGTGGGCGAAGAAGACGGGCGTCAAGCTCGACTTCAACCCGACTTTCTTCTCGCATCCCAAGGCGGCCGATTCGCTCACGCTTTCCAATCCCGATCCGAAGATCCGCAAGTTCTGGATCGACCACGGCATTGCCTGCCTCAAGATAGCGGAATACTTCGCCAAGGAGCTCAAGAGCCCGTGCTGCGTCAACTTCTGGTGCCCCGACGGCTACAAGGACGAGCCCTCCGACAGGCTTGGCCCGCGCCGCCGCATGGCAGATTCCCTCGACAAGATATTCGCCTGCAAGTACGACCGCAAGGCCGTGGTGCCGACGTTCGAGTCGAAGCTCTTCGGAATAGGCCTTGAAAGCTACACCGTGAACTCCCACGAGTTCGTCATGGCGTATGCG
>Ga0310690_10010814_pt1 | contig 11313 bp, 4 predicted proteins | sample AusTroGonzalo_MG_2_FD_207661 | JGI IMG/M metagenome (GOLD analysis project Ga0310690, IMG submission 207661) | Bovine rumen microbial communities from tropical cattle in Woodstock, Queensland, Australia - Gonzalo_04 (v2) (version 2) | ecosystem: Host-associated > Mammals > Digestive system >...
TCCCAAGCAAGGTCTTCTTGATTTTTCTGATTATAATCATCTTTATCATAGTCTTTTCGTTGTTGTTGGGAATGGATACTAGTAATTCTTACTGTATTTATCGTTCGTACCGTATGAGGGGTTCTGGCGCAGCACGGGGCATACGTTAATGTCGGAAAGGGGAATGGGCATGTAGAGCTTCGGCTCTGTACTCATCTTGGCTGCTACGGCATCGCCGTTGGCCAGCTTCCTCACGGCCCAGTTCTTCATGATGGCATTGCCGTTGTAGTTGCTCACGGCAGCCACCCCTCTGTCAGCCTGATCGGCTAGGGTAGTGGTGTAGTCTACACCGTCCACATGGCGGTAGTTGTAGCGTAATAGGTCGTACCAGCGTTTGCCTTCAAAAGCCAGTTCGCGCAGCCGCTCGCTAAGCACCAGCTCTTCCATGGCGGTGATGCCAGTGCTGAAGGCCACCCAGTGGATGGAGTCGTTGCTCGACTCGATGTTCTTGCTACGCGAGTTCACGGTCTGCACCAAATTGAATGCCTGTCGCAGACGGATGTCACTGTCGTCGGCAGAAAGGGCGGTGAGAGCCTCGGCCTTCATCAGCATCACGTCTGTGAGACGGTAGACGATGTAGTTCTGCTGATACTGAGTGTCATAGGCCCTGTTCTTAGTGGCGTAAGAGGTAGAAGTTATCTGGTTGTAGTTGCCTCCACTTTCGGTGTTGTTGCATACATACTTGCGTATCTCCAGTCCGTCGTAGCTGCCCACAGTGACAGGGGTGTTGTAGGTGTTGTTCAGACCGCGCCAGTCACGTGCGCCAGAAGAGCCGGTGATGGTGGTGTAGACCGTTCCCTGGTTGGCAAAGATAGACGAGGCGTAGAGATAGGGAGAACCGTTATTTGTGTAGTGGGCATAGTACTGGCAGATAGCAATGTTGCCTTGGTTGTTGTAGTCTGAGCCGTTGAACTGAAGCTCAAAGATACTTTCTTCCGCATTCTGATTGACGAAGAGCCTCTCGAACATGTTGCGACCCTGAGCCAGATAGAAGTCTTTCTCTTCCAGTTCGCCGCGCTCTAGGATGTGCTGTCCCTTTTTTGAGGCAATGACCTTGTCGCAATAGGCTATACAGGCTTCATAGTCTGCGGCATTGTGCATCACGCTGCCGCGCCAGAGGTAGATGTCGGCCAGCAGGGCTTGGATGGCATCGCGCGTCATATAGCCCACGCGACGCCAATCGTTGAATGCTGTTGCAGAAAGCGCATTCTGCTCGGCTGTCAGCAGGTCGTTGATGCAGGCCGAAATGACAGAGTCGGGAGCTGCTTGCGGGATGTTGCGGTTCTGACTGCTGTTCATGAAAGCTTGGGTGACGTAGGGCACATCACGGAAGTTGCGTACTAAATAGAAATAGCACAATGCGCGCAGAGCAAGCATCTGTGAACAGTCAGACAGATAGTCTCCCTCTGAATAGGAAGGGTCTTCGCGCATCACGGCTCCTGCCTTGGTCAGCACGAGGTTGCAGTTGTTGATGACGTGGTAGAAGGCTGCCCAGCGTGCAAAGATGTTGTCGGGCTGTGTGTTGGCTAGGTTGATTTCCGTGAGATCTTCTACCAACCTACCAGTGACATTCGACACGGGCAACAACTCTTCGGAGCGCAGACCGCCCCAGACAATCAGTCGCGAGATGATGTCGGACGAAAGCATGGAACGGTAGGCACCGTTCACCATCAGATGGACATCGGATTTCGTCTTCCAGAAATCCTCGTCCACCGTCTTGTCATCGGGCAGGATCACTGTGTCGACGCAGGAGGCAAGCAAACCGACAGCCAGCAGACCCATCCCCCAGCCCCTCCCTGTAAGGGAGGGGAGTATATAGTTCTTTAGTTTCCTCATATTCTTTTTCATAACAATCATATTTTGTACAATTATTCAGTATTCTTTCTCGGCTTGACAGTAACCACTCCCCTCCCTCACAGGGAGGGGTAGGGGGAGGGTCTGTCAGGGTGGGCTGTCAGAATCCTATGTTCAACGTTACGGTGAACTGTTTGGAGCGTGGCGTCTGCGAGGCATCGGCTGCCACGCCATAGCCTTGCGGTGATATTTCAGGGTCGACACCGCTGTATTTCGTCCACACGTAGAGGTTGTTCAGTGAGGCGTAGGCCTGCAACTGGTTCAACCCCCACTCCTTGATCATCTTTTTGGGGAAGTTGTAGGCTATCTGCAAGTTCTGGAAGCGTACGAAGCCACCGTCCTCGACATAGCGATCGGAGGGCTGGAAGTTGTACGAGGTGTTGTACATGGCTCGCGGTATGGGGGTCACGTCGCCGTCTTTGCGCCAACGGTAGTTCACAGTGGCGCACTGGTTGTAGGTGTCGAACATCTTTTCCAGGTTCTGCCGGGCCAGGTTCACCACCTTGTTGCCGAAGCGGTACATAAAGCGTGTCTTCAGGCTCCAGTTTCCATATTTGAAAGTGAGGTTGAAACCGCCGTTCACCTTTGGCAGTGAGTTGCCCAGATAGACGATGTCAAGTTCGTTGATTTGGCCGTCGTGATTGATGTCTTGATAGATGGCATCACCTCCTTGGAAAGTGTAGGTGGTAGAGCTGGAGCCGTTGCTACTAGTGAAGTTGTACACCAGTCGGGTGGGGTGCCCCTGGCTATCCATCAGCACCCTGCCGTTGGCGTCTCTGACGATGGGGAAAGTCTTCCCTTCGGCCAGTAGCTTGTTGATCTCTGCTTCGTAGGTGGTGGCATCCCAGTTGTGCTCCTTCTGCAAGTTCTCCAGATAGTCGTATGAATATTGGAACACGCCCAGGTTGCGGAATCCATAGATGGAACCGAGCGAATTGTTCAGTTGTACGCGTAGCGGGCAGTTTCCCCGGTCGGTGACACCCCAGGTGGTGGTGGTCTTTCCTGAAGTGTAGACCGTTGCGTAGTTGTTCAAGGCATCAAGCACACTCTCGTCCATCTTCTTCAGCAGATTGGAGTTCTGGGCTACGTTGAAGCTGGCATCGAAGGAGAATTTCCCGACGTTCACAATCTTTTTGGCCGTGAAGTTGAGTTCCCATCCATCATTGTCCATGCGTCCAGCGTTGATATAGCTAAGTGTGCTGTAACCCACCATCGAGGGGATGGCCACGCCGCTCATCAGCAGGTCGCGGGTCTCCTTGTGGTAGTAGTCGAAGTCAATTTCAATCTTGTCGTTGAGCAGACCTAGGTTGAATCCCAGGTTATAACTCGTGGTCTTCTCCCATTTCAAGTCATCGAGCTTCAGACCGTCGAGCGATCCTGCGGGTAGCTGTATTTGTCCGTTACTTGAGAGTCCGTAGTAGCCGGCAGAAGTGTTGTAGGTGTTGTAGAAAGACTGGAGCGAACTTGGAGCCTTACCGACGATACCCCATGATGCGCGCAGACCAAACATGGAGAGCCATTCGCCCTTGATAGGCTTGAAGAAGGGTTCGTCGCTGATGTTGTAGCGGGCAGAGAGGCCTGGGAAGTAGGCCCATTTGTTCTTCGGACCGAATTTCGAATCGCCGTCGGCACGCAGCGAGACTCCTAGACTGTAGCGACCATCTTTATAGCTGACGTGTCCGTTGTAGAGGAAATTCTGCGATGCTGAGCGGGAGTTTCCGCTGGAGATGCTGCCGCCTGAGTTCAGGCCGGCAAATACGGTTGACGAGGTAATGCCGGGAGGCAAATCGTTCATGCCCGAATACTGTGTGTTGTACTTCTGCGTATTCATCTCGTAGCGTGCCAGCATGGTGGCCGACCAGTCTTCATTCTTGAAGTAGGGGGTGAACACCATTTCCACACGTCCGCCAACCTTCATGCGATTCGACTCTGTGTTGCTGGCTAGGTTGTAGTTGTTCGTACCAGCCCACTTGAGGCTCGTCAGAGATGCCGGGAAGTAGGATGGGCTGCTGTTGGCGTAGATATCGAAGTCTACTCGTCCGTTCAGGGTGAGACGGCTGGTTTGGGCTTCAGTACCCAATAACTCGTATTTGATGCTGAAATCGGGTGTCAGGCGGTAAGTGTTCTCCTTGGCCCATGCTTCATTGGCGATTGCAACAGGATTTCCCAGTGAGTAGATGGCACGCAGCTCATAGCTGGAATAGTTGCCATCGTAAGGCGTGGAGCCACTGGTGTAGGGATTCATAATGTAGAATTCATTCGTATCGTTACCCTGATCGTCCTGTCGGTAGATACTCATGTTTGGAGCTGTCTTCTGTGCCAGCGAGAGGATGTTGTTGCCATAGTTTTTGTTGTTGCCTGTGTAGGTCAGGGCGAAATTGGTAGAGAAGCGGATTCGGTCGCTGACGTTGTAGTCGAGTACCATGCGGGTGGTGAATTGCTGGAACTTTTGCTTGATGACCGTACCCGACTGGTTCTTGTAGCCGGCTGAGATGCGAAAGGTGGCTTTCTGGCCGCCGCCGGTCAAGTTGACGTTCCAGTCGTGCATGCCACCGAACTGTGTCACAGCATCCACCCAGTCGGTGTTATTGTTCCAGTTCTGGTATTCGTTATAACCTGATGCGTCGTAGTTCAGCTCAGCTACGTTGGTGGTGGCTGTCGAGAGCTGTGAGGGGTTGTAGAACTCTTCCTTCATCAGCATGGTGTAGTCGTCACCATTCAGCAGCGTGTAGCCCTTGGGTTGCCAGGTGCCGGTGAACTTATAGGAGAAGTTCACACGAGGTCTGCCTCGCGAGCCGTGTTTGGTTGTGATAAGAAGCACTCCGTTGGAACCCTTCGAACCCCAGACGGCTGTAGCAGCGGCATCTTTTAATACAGTGATGCTGGCAATGTCTTCTACGTTCACCGACAGCAGAGAAGCGTAGGATTCCTCGTCGGCGTTCTGGAAATCGAAGTTCTCATCGGGGTTGTCGAAGATTTTGTCATCGACGACGATCAGCGGGTTGGCGTCGCCGGTGATGGTGGTGACACCGCGCAGGCGCATGGTGGTGCCGGCTCCGAGGTTACCAGAGTTAGACACAATATCGAGACCGGCAATCTCACCCTGTAGGGCCTCGTCAGCCGAGGTGAAGGCAAGGCCTTCAACCGATTCCATATTCATGGTTTGTGAAGCCGTGGTAATTTCTTTCTTCTGAATCATCAGACCTCCGGAATTGTTTCTCTTTCCCACCACCTTCACTTCTTTCAGCTGGGTGTTTTCCGGCTCGAGCTTCACCTTGAATACGGTTTGACTGCCAATAGGCAGAATCTTGGTCTTGTCTCCTACGTAGGAAATCACAAGCTTGTTCTTGGTACTCTTGATTTGCATGGAGAAGTTTCCGTTGAAGTCGGTCTGCACAGCCGAAACAATACGGTTGTTGGCATCCCGCTCTACTACGTTACCCATCATGACAGGGCCGTCGTTGTCGGTTACTGTACCAGAGATGCGTACACCTTGAGCCATCGATACTTGGGAGACAATGGCCATCAGGCATATTATCAATAGTTTCTTTATGTTCATATTGGAATATTTTTATACTTGAGCGGTAGCAAATTTCTCACTTTTCACTCTTCACTTTTCCCTTATATCACCACGACAGTCCCGACTGACCTGAATTGAGAGGCGTGTCGATTTCATGGACTACGCAGAATGACGTAGTGTAGATAGAGGTGGCCCTCGTCCTTGCAGCATCGAACCAGTAGTCGCGAGCCATGAGGTTCACTTTCTTCGATGCGTTGGTGGCATCTACGGTGATGGTGGCACCTGTCTCGTCTGTCACGTTGAGCTTGCCATTACCGCCGCTAACGTGTAGCTCGATGGCCAGACCCAGATTGTCGGTGCTCAGACTGTTGTAGCGGTTTGTCTCCACTACGTTGTCGGCATAGACCGATGTGCTCTGGAAGTGGTAGCGGGCAAAGTCTCTCAGGGTGTTGATCATGGCTTTGGCACGGGTCTTGGCATTTTCTGCTTCATCGCTTTCTTGGCCGGCAAACTGCTCATAAAGTGCCTGAATGTCAGACCAGCGCGGCAGACCAGCAGCGTAGGCCTTCTCCATGCCATTGTTGTTGGGTGCGTAGAGTGTGTAGTTGAAGGTGTTGAACATCTTCACGTTCTCATCCAAACAGCTGTTCGACACCTTTGAACTGCCGCTCCCCCTGTCGCTGGAAAAGATGATATAGGCATCTTGCTCAGTAGTGTTAAACACGTTGACAGAGTCGCTGATGCCAGCCCATGCCAGCAGGTCGCTGGCAGAGAATCCTGCACAGAGAGAGTAGAACTCCGAGAAGGTTTCGGGATAGCTGCGTAGCGTCTTGCTCACACTGTTGCTGGGGGCATGGATGACATGGTCAATGCGGTAGGCAGTACCGTTTTTCTCGTTGTAGACATTCTCAATGATGGAGGGTGCTACACCGTTGTCTATTTGCTGTCCGCCCATAACCTGTTGGTTTACGGTGGCTCCCATGACGCGGATTTCGCCACCATGCTTGGTCTTGTAATAGTTGTTGGTGCCCAGTTGTTCGCCGGCTTGCAGCACAACGGTGTGATAGTTCAGAATGTCGGTGAAAAGCGTCTTCCACTGTGACATGGCTACGGGTGTGCCGTTGTACATGACATCGCCCACTTCGTTGGTCTCAGGATTGTAGTGGTAGGCTTTGGCCTGCACGGTGGAACGGATTGAGTCGTAAGCAAATTGCAGGACGCGAGGCTCGTTCTGGCCCAAGTATATGGGGTCTACGTAGTATTGTGCAAATGCCTCGTCATCGGGGATGAAGAAAGCAAAGTTCTGCTTCATGGCCATCAGGTAGTAGTGGAAAGACACACCCAGGTTGTCGTCATCCTGCACTGCCCAGTTCATCACCTTCATGTCGGGATAGACAGACGATGGAGCCATGACGCTTTGGAATTCGTCGGGGGCAATCAGCTCTTTCATCTTGTAAATCACACCGTTGTTAGCGATACTGATGTTGTAGGTGCCGTCGTTTTTCTTGTCAACCAGGTCGAGCGTGACACCCATGTACTCGTTGGCATCGTTCTGGATGGTCTCGAACTTGCTGGGTACGGTGGCGATGAAAGATGACTTCATTAGATTGTTGACGAAAGAGGTGAGAATCTCTGGTTTCTTCGACTGTAGCGAGTCGATATTCTCAGCCAGATGCTCCACGTTGTTCTCTGAGCCTGTATATTTGCCGTATAGATCGATGAGATAAGCTCCGTCGCCGCCCTCGGTAAAGAAATTGATGACGGCCTCGTCGGTAGGCACGAACATAGCGGCAATGTCGGCGATGGTATAGTCTACTCCACCTGATGCTTGCAGGGGACTATACTGGTTCCAGCCCGGATCGAAGTTCAGCAGGTACGACGAGGTGACAATGTTGCCTTCAGGATCCAGGCGCTGTGCATGTGATGACTGGCTGTTCAGGTAGCGGCACTCGTAGATCTTGTCTACTGTGGGCAGTCCTTTCTCTAACGCCGTGGCATTGTATTGACTGGTGACGGTCTTGTTCTCGTAGGGTGCGCAGAAGTAGTCGAGAATGCGGCTGAAGTATTGCGTCTTGCCATCGCTGCGCAAAGCCTGGGCCATGTTTCCTGGTGGAACGATGACATCCTGCATCTGGTGTATGTAACCGTTCTGGCAGGTGATATCGCTCTTGACGATACGGTCATTGAAAATGTAGGCCATGCCTTCCTCGTAGGGCGTACCGGTGAGGATGGCGAAGTCGCTTTGGTCGCCGGCGGTGGTGATTCCGTTGTTGAGCATGTGCTCACGGGTGAAGTGTACCATCATGGGGCGTGTGGCATCGCTTACCAGATAGATTTGTCCGTCTTTGCGGAACGGATCCCAGTAATGGTTGTTCTGGGGCAGTAGTCGTTCGGCGACAATGTGCTGGATGCTGTCTGTGACGCTGAGTTGCGTCTGGTGCTTTACAGCCATGCCCTTGGTAACAGAACTCTCGGCACTGCTGGTGTTGCTCACGTTCGAAAGCATGTTCACCAGAAGGGCATTGTCGAGCATGGAGGAATAGAGAAGCATCTTCTTCTGGGCATCCGAAAGGCCGGCGTAGCTCGTCACGCCCCAGTCGTTTTGCTGGAAGAAGCGGGCAAAGGCCTCGTCATTGGCGGGGAACACAGTCTTCGAGCCAGTGCGGTCCAGGACTTCCGCGTAACCCAAATCGTCCACCAATTGCAGGTAGGTGGAGAAGGTACCCGACAGATATTCGGGACTCTTCAGTTCCTGATAGATGCTTCCGCCCAGCCATGACGGCCGACTGTCGGCATCCACCGGCTCGTCCTTGTCGATACAGCCGGTTGTCAGTCCCATCAAGGCAAGAGAGACACAGAAAACGATTTTCTTCATAAAAAATGTTATTTGCTAATATTTGTTTCTTTTGATGTCCTTTTAAGCAGGTTTCTATTCCAAGGTGCAAAAATACGCAAAAAATAGCAAACACCCAAAAAAAAATTCCACAATAATTGGCAACTTACCCGAAAATTTGCCAAATGGCTCGTATGGTCAATAAGAAGGGTCTGAATTTGCGCACGCGCGTGTAAAATCCTTGTTGAAACAAAAAGAAAGTGGACTCAATAAAAGAATCTGAACGGGATTCCAGAAAATCCCGTTCAGATTCTTTAGCGTTGGTGCGAATGCGGTTCTTACTTCACGAGGAACTTCTTGCCGTTCAGAACATAGATGCCCTTTGTGGCGTTCTTCACAGCCTGACCGTTCAGGTTATAGACAATGCCGTTGACGGGCTGCATGGCCGGTGTCAGGTCAATGCCCACGGTGATGAGTTCCTGCTCGGTGTAGTCAGCCACCTTGGTCAGCGAGATGTCGTCGAGTGAGATCATGTCACCGTTGCCCGTGTTGACGATGGCGAGCTTGCCACCGGCGGGAATGGCAACACCCGTGCCGCTGACGATGTTACCCTCTTCGTCCTTCTCAACGCTGCCGATGATGCTCGTACCGGTAGTGGCAGAACCCCAGGTTGGAGCTGCGATGTCGGCGTAGAGCTTTACAGAACCATCTTCCTGTATCAGTCCGAGAGCGTATGGCTCTTCGCAGGCGGCACTCTTGTCGTTGCGGCCGTAGATGGTCACCATGTAGGTACCGGCCTCTGCGATGGGCTCAGTCCAGACGTAGGAACCTATGTCGAGGCGGATGCCGCGGCCTTGTGAGAAGCGATCGAAGATACCGTTGCTGAAGCTCCACCAGTTGTTCACAGTGCCTTCCAGCTGGCCGAGGCCTGTGCCTTCACCCTCGTCAACGGTGGGCAGAGCCAGACGCTCAAAGTCGCTATAGTATGCAACTGAGTCTACTGGAGAATAGTAGAGCGTACCGATGTAGTACTTCTTGCCGGCCTGAGTGGCAGGAGCGACGCTGCCAGGGAAGGTGAAGGTGGCACCATTCCATGAGGTGGCAGGAGTGAAGTAGTACTTGTCGTTCTTTCCATAGCCACGGGCGGGATAGACATAGTAGTTGTCACCCTCGAAGAAGGTGCCCATGAACTGGGCAAGACGGTTGGCAGTGCCTGAAGTGCCTTCAATCATGCAGTTGAGCACAGCATTCCAAATCTCTGCATTGCGGAATGTCACGGTGATGACCGTTCCCTCCTCTGCAATGGGAGTGGTCTCGCTGTCGTCGCTCACGTAGATGTACTTCATGCTGTTGTCTTCAGCATAGATGGAAACTTTGTCGCTATCAAGCAGGGATACCAGTTTGCCTACCTGTCCGTTGCCGGTGCGAGAAGCCTTCAGCTCGTTGCCCTCGGCATCGACGTACTTCACTGTGTAATCAGCGAAGACGGCGTTGCTCTTGTAGTTCGTGATTTCCAGGTTATCAATCATAGCGCAATGGCTCTTGTTGATATAGCCGAACATGTCAATCTGCGTGCACTCAAGGGCATCGCCAGAATAGAATGCGCTGCTACCAGAGTTGATGAGCTCACCTGCAATGTCAGTCACCACCCAGTTCACGGTCTTGGCATCGTTGTTGACTACCAGTGCTACGTGCAGCCACTTGTCGCAGAGTCCAGGTTCCGTAGAGCTTTCCGAGCCGATTTCCTCACCGGTTTCCTCATCAATAATGGGAGTTGTGGTCACCTTGTCTTCCTGCGGAATGATAATGTCGTTGATGAAGGCATTGTTCTTGTCGGAACCGATACGGAAGATAGCACCGTTTTTACTATAGGTGACCTTGCTGCAAGTACCATCAGTACCACGAACCAAAGCATCGCCAATGGTCATAATCGAACGGGCACCCTTGGTGTTGTAGTAGTCGAACTCCACCTTCACCAGAGCAGGATTGTTCAGAAGGTTGGTGAAGTTGAAATACGAGAAACTGTAGCCATTCTGAGCTTTGTCAGAGCAGGTCCAACCAAGTACGTTAGAATTAAGGGTGGCATCAAACTCAATAGCAGTCGTTACACGGCCTTCACCAGAGTTGGTACCATTGCTGAATACGACGTTTCCATCTTCGAAGTCGAACTTCGTGGCGGTAGCCTCAAACGGGTCGTACTCTACTTCTACGTAAGCCTCGGTCATGTAGCCACCGGCAGCAGCTGTCTCAAAGACAATGATGGTGGCAAAGCCCGTAAAGTCAGCGCCAGAGAGAGCTTCGGTAATGTCAAACGACACTTCCTCGAACACGGTGGCTGACTTTTGGCTGTTATTAACCAAGTTGCCATTGTTCAATAGTTTCGTCACTGTCCAGTCCTTGGTGATGTTGTAGCTCAGCTGATCACTCCAGGCATTGTCGGTCAGTGCCAATCCCCAACTTGTTCCACGCTTGCTATCAGTAGAACCTGAGACCTTTGCTTTTAGCGTGGCCTTGGTAATGATGCCGGGAAGAGCGGTGGCATCTACCTGTAGGTAGCCAATCCAGTTGGCATTCCAGTCCTCTCTGCCCCACTTGACAGTTCCGCCCACTTCGGGTACTTTGTTGTAACCGGCAGCAATCGTGTCGCGCTGACCAGTGATGGAGTCTGGGCTAAACACAATGTAGGAAGTGTTTGCACCCACGTAGGTCATCTTGACAGGCAGCACGGGGAGATCCTCTTCTTGTGCAGCCATGTTCATAGTGCCGAAGCCAAACATAGCGGCTAGGGCAACCATTGATTTAAGTAATTTCTTTGTCATAAGATTTTGGTAAGTTAATAAAATAAATGATTTTAGTTGTTACTTCACCAGGTACTTCTTGCCGTTGACGATGTAGATTCCCTTCGGCAGCTTGTTCAGGTTGTTGCTGACCTTGGCACCTGACAGGCTGTAGACACCTCGGTTCACAGCACGACGAGTCTCTGTGGTGATGTCGGTAACTCCGGCAGCCACGGGATCGAGGGTCCACTCAATCATCTTCTCCAATTCAATGAGGGAAAGAATGACAT
>Ga0310690_10010817_pt1 | contig 11310 bp, 12 predicted proteins | sample AusTroGonzalo_MG_2_FD_207661 | JGI IMG/M metagenome (GOLD analysis project Ga0310690, IMG submission 207661) | Bovine rumen microbial communities from tropical cattle in Woodstock, Queensland, Australia - Gonzalo_04 (v2) (version 2) | ecosystem: Host-associated > Mammals > Digestive system >...
AAAAAGAGGGAAATTAATTATCAAAAATCATAAAATTCAAAAAAAAATGGGGAAATATTTTTGTAATCGACTGAAAATTAGTAACTTTGCAGTCCAAAATTGAGAAAAAACAGATATTCACATTATTAATATATAGAAAAAGACAAAAATGACTAAGGCAGAGATCATCAACAAAATTGCTGAAGAGACAGGCATTGCCAAGAAAGATGTAGCCGCCACTGTGGAGGCCTTTATGGAAGAGATCCGCGTAAGCCTGGCGGATAACAAGGAAAATGTATACCTGCGTGGATTCGGTACCTTTACTGTGAAGCATCGTGCAGCCAAGACCGCTCGTAATATCTCAAAGAACACGACGCTGGTTATCGATGCCCATGATTTTCCCGCTTTCAAGCCCTCTAAGAGTTTTATCGAGAAGATGAAGAACTAAAAGATTAGAATTTTAATTATAAACATTTAAGTATTATGCCAAACGGAAAGAAGAAGAAGGGCCACAAGATGGCTACTCACAAGCGTAAGAAGAGACTGCGCAAGAACCGTCATAAGAGCAAGTAATCACGGATTACTGCCCGCGACGGCCATACGTAGCAAAAGAAATGAAAGGAGTGTGTCAGCAGATCCGCGAAGGATGGCGACACACCCTTTTGAGTTAAAACCCACTATCAAGACAAGCAAAGAACAATGACAAGTGAAGTTATCATTGATGTGCAACCGAAGGACATCTCGATCGCACTGCTCGAAGACAAGACGCTGGTGGAATACCAGAAAGAGCAGCGTTCGGCATCGTTCTCCGTAGGCAACATCTATGTGGCAAAGGTGAAAAAACTGATGCCCGGACTGAACGCCTGTTTCGTGGATGTCGGCTCCGAACGAGTCGCATTCCTGCATTATCTTGACCTGGGCACTCAATTCTGCTCTTATGAAAAATACCTGAAACAGGTAGCTAGCGACCGTAAGAAACTCTACCCCATCCAGAAAGCCACCATTCAGCCAACACTGCCCAAGGACGGCAGCATCGCCAATACGCTGAAGGTAGGACAAGAGATCATGGTACAGATTGTCAAGGAACCGATCAACACAAAGGGTCCTCGTCTAACATGCGAACTCAGTTTCGCAGGACGGTACCTCGTGCTGATGCCCTTCGACAATACCGTTTCTGTATCGACCAAGATCAAGAAAGGTGAAGAGCGGAGTCGTCTGAAACAACTCATCCAGAGTATCAAACCTAAGAACTTCGGCGTCATAGTACGTACTGTGGCCGAAGGCAAAAGGGCCGCAGAACTGGATGCCGAGTTAAAAATCCTACTCAAGCGCTGGGAAGACGCTATTACAAAGGTACAGAAGACCGTAGAAAGGCCTGTACTCTGTTTTGAGGAACAAAGCCGCGCCGTTGCCTTGTTGCGCGACTTGTTCAATCCCACCTACGACAGCATTCAAGTAAACGACGAGGTCATCGGCGAACAGATTCGCGACTACCTCGGCATGATTGCTCCGGAGAAGAAGGACATCGTAAAACTGTACAAAGGTACGGTGCCCATCTTCGACAATTTCAATGTCACCAAGCAGCTGAAGTCAGGATTCGGACGAACCGTCAACTACAAACATGGAGCCTATCTGATCATTGAGCATACAGAGGCCATGCATGTGGTAGATGTGAACAGCGGTACGCGTGTAAAGAAGGAAAACGGCCAGGAAGCCAACGCCTTGGAAACCAACCTCGGCGCTGCCGACGAACTGGCCCGTCAGCTGAGACTACGAGACATGGGAGGTATCATCGTGGTGGATTTCGTGGATATGAAACTGGCCGAAGACCGACAGATTCTCTATGAGCGCATGTGTAAGAACATGCAGAAGGATCGAGCCCGTCACAATATCCTGCCACTGTCGAAATTCGGACTCATGCAGATCACCCGTCAGCGCGTCCGTCCTGCGATGGACGTGAATGTGGAGGAAGCATGTCCCACCTGTCACGGCTCTGGAAAAATCAAGTCGAGCATCCTGTTTACAGACCAGCTAGAGAGCAAAATTGACCGCATGGTCAACAAGATTGGCATCAAGAAGTTCTATCTGCATGTACACCCCTATGTAGCTGCCTACATCAACAAGGGCGTTTTCAGCCTGAAGACGCAGTGGCAACTGAAATACGGGTTGGGCGTGCATGTAGTCCCTTCGCAGAAACTGGCTTTCCTGCAGTATGAGTTCTATGACGCTAAACAGCAGTTCATCGACATGCAGGAAGAGATTGAAACCACATTACAGTAAGTAATCCCCTAACATCTATGCTGACACTGAAGATTCTGTTCTGGCTCTGCCTGTTTATCGTATTCTACACCTATCTGGGATACGGTATGCTGCTTTACCTGATTATCCGCCTGAAAAGGCTGGTAAAGGGGAAGCCACAGACTATAGCCATGCCCACAGACGACGAGCTGCCGACAATGACACTCATGATCTGTGCCTACAACGAACAGGATATCGTGGCAGAGAAGATGCAAAACACCCGCGCCCTGGACTATCCGAAGGATAAGTTCAGGGTTATGTGGGTTACCGATGGCACGACGGACCAAACGAACGAACTGCTGAAAGCTTATCCTGAGGTAGACCTCGTGTTTAGTCCTGAGCGAAAAGGCAAAACGGCCGCACTCAAACATGGTCTCAGCGAAGTGAAGACGGAACTAGTCGCTTTTACCGATGCCAACACCATGATTAACAGTGGCGCCATGCGCGAGATCGCCAGACTTTTCCAGGATAAGACCGTTGGCTGCGTGAGTGGTGAGAAGCGTGTGGCCTCACGTCATGGAGAGATGGCTGCAGAAGGCGAAGGCCTCTACTGGCGTTATGAGAGTACATTGAAAAAATGGGATAGCGAACTCTATTCGGCTATGGGTGCTGCAGGCGAATTGTATGCCATTCGTCCTGAACTCTGTCGAGAAGTACCTGACAATGCCTTATTAGATGATTTTATGATGTCGATGCTCATTGTCGACGAGGGTCGTCGTATCGTCTACGCCCCAGAAGCATATGCCCTCGAATACGGCTCTGCCAATCTCGCGGAGGAGTCAAAACGCAAACGCCGTATCGCTGCTGGTGGTTTGCAGAGTATCTGGTGGCTACGTAAGATGCTCAACCCACTGCGCCAACCATTGGTAGCATTCCAGTACATCAGCCACCGTGTACTCCGATGGAGCATAACCCCTATCGCACTCGTCATCCTGTTCCTTATCAATATCCTGCTTGTATGGGCGGGTGCAGGTCTTATCTATACCATACTGCTTGCACTGCAAGTCGCCTTCTATCTGGCAGCACTGCTGGGCTGGGCACTCAACAAATGCGGTCATCGCAACAAACTTCTTTATACCGCTTATTATTTCCTATTCATGAACCTGAATGTCTTTCAGGGAATGGCTTATCTGAAAAGCCACGCTCATAGTGGTGCATGGGAAAAAGCTAAAAGAAGTTGAAAATTTTTCCCGTTTTCTTGTTATTTTGGAAAACTTTTGCTATCTTTGTACCCGAATAGCTGATAAAAACCATAAATGGTTTGATTGGAAATGGGACAAGACGAAAGAGACATTCTATTACAGAAACTTGCTGACGCTACCCGGAAATTAAGACTCACTACTGAGCAGCTCGAGATAGCAAACAGAAAGCTGAAAGAATATGAAGAGAAAGCTCTGAAGGCTGAAAAAGCCAGCCAGATGAAAACTCTCTTCCTGGCCAACATGAGCCATGAAATTCGTACCCCCCTGAATGCCATCGAAGGTTTTTCACGCGTGATTGCGGAAACTGATGCCGAAGAGGAACGCATGAAATACTATCAGATCATCGAGAGTAACAACCAGCGTCTGACAAGTCTGATCGACGAGATCCTTGACCTTTCCAGAGTAGAATCGGGCGAACTCCAATTGAGGAAGACAATGACTGACATTAACCAGTTGTGCGAGAATATCAAGCAGCTGTTTAAGTTCCGTTGCCCAACCTCAGTCAAATTGGAGTTTGATAAGCCGTTGATGACCGTGTCGATGAACACTGATCCCAATCGTCTCACCCAGGTTTTCTCTAATCTTATCAGCAATGCCTTGAAACATACCGCAATGGGCAGTATCAGCTATGGCTTCCGCGTGATCAACGAGATGAAGGAGATAGAATTCTTTGTCAAGGATACCGGCTCAGGCATTCCGCAAGATTTTATCGACCAGATTTTCAACATCTATGCCTCTCAAGATGCAGAACTGCAAAAAGGCTATGGCCTCGGATTGGCACTCTGTAAGATCATCGTAGAAAAACTTGGTGGAACCATCCGCGTGGATTCTACCGTCAATATCGGTTCCACCTTCACCTTTGTCCTCCCCTTTGAGGGTACTGTGGGCGGCATTAACCAGGAGCGTACCACTACGACAACCAATGTGCGTACCATCCGTGTTAGCGCCCGTCCTGACGAGATGAACCAGAAGACGATTCTCGTGGCTGAGGATGAAGACAGCAACTATGAACTGGTGAAGATTGTGCTCCAGAAGCGTTTCCGTCTGTTGCGTGCCCATAACGGCATCGAGGCTGTCAATCTGAATGAGGACGAACATCCCGACCTGATTCTGATGGATATCCGCATGCCTGAGATGAATGGTCTTGACGCCACACGCATCATCAAGGAGATCAATCACGACACCCCCGTCATCGCCCTTAGCGCCTATGCCTTCGAGGAGAATATCCGTGAGGCCAAGTTGGCAGGATGTGACGAGTTTATAGCCAAACCATTCAGAGTTGAAAACCTCATCGAGGTAGTCAAGAAGTACCTTGACGACAATTAAAAACTAATTGAATCAATCATCTAAAAAACATTTATGGGTAAACTTGCAGTTCAGAAATATTTCTCATTCATGATGCTCATCATCACCTTGATGATGATGATTTTTACAATTGTAGGCCTTTATGGGGGCGATGCCTACCCTTCAGGCAATATGGCACGTGCGCTCCTTGTCTACGTGCTTCCACTGCTGATTGCAGGCAATGTGATTCTATTGATATACTGGCTGATCCTGAGACGCTGGCATTGGGCACTGATGCCACTCATCACACTGCTCTGCTGCATTCCCTACACGGGAACGCTCTATCAGTTCAGAAGCGTTGACGAAACCGCTGAAAAACAAGAAGGACTGAAGATTGCCACCTATAACGTGGCTGGTTTTGGCCACGAGGCCTCAGGTTTCATCGCACAGGATGTACTTGCAGAAATGAAGAAGCAGAAGGTGGATGTATTCTGTATTCAGGAGTACAACGACTATAGTGGTGACAAAAAGAACTCTGAGAGTTATAAGGAATACTTCCCCTATATGCAATACGGACTCAATGGCCACTATGCCATCTATAGCCGATATCCCATCAAGAAAAGTGAACCGATAGAGTTCCCTGCCAGCGCCAATAGTGCGATGTGGGCAGACATTGATGTCAACGGACAGATATTCCGTGTCTACAATGTGCACCTAGAGACTGCAGGTGCCCATCATGTCTATTATCGTGCCAATAAGATGGAGGAAGATGGCTACAATGTACAGGGTAATCGTCTGCTTGAGGCCATCTACGGTAGTTACACCGTTGGTATGATCAAACGAGCTGGACAGGCCAATATCCTTGCCATGCACATACGTGATTGCGAATATCCCGTCATCTTGGCAGGCGACTGCGTCGATGTCCCCTACTCTTACGTGTACAACACACTGAAAGGAGAATTGTCGGATGGCTTTAAGGAATGTGGAAGCGGATGGATGCATACCCTTCGTGGCAAGACGCCTTTAAGAATCGACTACATCTTCCACGACAAGAACTACGAGGGACTTTCCTATTACATGAAAGAGCTCAGCTATTCTGACCACTATCCGGTATTTTTGAAGATTGCACTGAAAAAAGAAGAATAATAAGATGCCCGGCCTTAAAGGTCGGGCATTTATTTGGCGTTACACAATCTTAAACCTAACTCGGAAGGAGTGCGCTTGCTCATCCCAGTTCGTACCGAGCATCTCGAAACGTCCTATCTGAGAGGTGCTACGAACATGTCGGCCTATACATGGACAGACATCATAATCACCAATACGCACAAGGCGAATCGTGTCGGAAGCATCTTCTGGCAAACGATCAGTAGATATTTCATCAGGGAGATTGTCACGCGAGACGAACTCGAAAGAAACGGGCAGATCATCGTCAATCAGTTCATTCATCCGACGCTCAATCTCCTTCTCTTCCAGACGCGACGGTTTGTGGTCAAGATAGAAACTCATCTTGCTCTTCTTCCGCTCAATATGTGCATTATATGACCGTTCGCAGCCGAAGATACGAATCATTGTTTGGTTCAAAAGATGCTCCGCCGTATGTGCTGGTGGGAACTCTTCCTTGTTGTGGTCATTAAGAATAGGATCCATATACTTATGCTTTAAACTTCAACACAACAGCACTATTACCCTGAACATTGACTGCGACAGCCGCATCACGTTTCAGAGAGAGCTTCTGTTTTCCTCCAGAAAGCAAATCTGTAGCCTGTACATTTTTCTCTTTCATATTGAGAAAATCGAAAGCGTGTCCAGGAATCGTGATGCCAACAGTCTGATTGGAATCCGTGAAGTTAGAAACTACCAACAACACCTCAGTACCAGCCTTACGGATAAAGGCATATTCGTGGTTATACTGACCATTGACATACATCAGATCAAAACTAGCGCCATCGACAATCGCCTTCTCGGTTATAGCGATACTGATTACTTTATCATAGAGGGTTTTCAGTCGCTTTTCCTGGGCTGTCAGTTTCTGTTCTTCAGCGCGAACAATAGTGTCTACACTCCAATAGTCAAAAATGGTCGTACGACCATCAATGCCACTGAAGCCTTCCTTATCCATCCCCCGCTCGCCATACTCCTGTCCAAAATATATCATCAGCGGATTCTGCTTAAGAAGAGCTGATACCACCAGTGCAGGCACGCCCTTCTGAGCTTCGCCTGCAAAGAAACTGCTGGCGATACGCTGTTCGTCGTGATTCTCAAGGAAATAGAGCATATGATCCCGAATATCATCTGTTGCCTGCCAGGCACCTGTAATAGCTGCTGTCGACAGATTACCACGCATTACTTCACGCAAAGTGTCATACATGCCCACCTTATCATAGAGATAGTCAAACCCCGCAGACAAATAGTTCCGATACTCAGCAGGATTATACACCTCGCCAATGAAAATGATCTTCGGATAGGCAAACTTCACCTTATCCGTTGCCCACTGCCAGAAGGCTGCAGGCACCATCTCTGCCATATCGCAACGGAAGCCGTCGACGCCTTTTCTTGCCCAGAAGAGCAGGATGTCAGTCATCTTACTCCAGGTATTGGGGATGGGGTTGAAATAGCCGACACGACCAGCATAGTAATCGAAGCCATAGTTCAACTTCACCGTTTCATACCAATCGTTTACACCTGGTGCATTATGGAAACAGTCGTTACCTGTGGCCTTGGCAGGTTCCTCATCATAAGGCTCATTCTCACCATGATAGAGATCGAAGTAAGGCGTAAAGTGCTCACCCGGACAATAATAAAAATTATTCTGAGGATCGAAGCCATGTTGGGGATTATCTTCCTCCCCCAAATCCTTCACGCCCTCAGGTTTACATATACTATGATACTGACGGGCCACATGATTAGGCACGAAATCAATAATAATCTTCATGCCTGCCTCGTGAGTACGATCTATCAGTTGTTCAAACTCCTGCATTCGCTGATTAACCTCTACGGCCAAATCAGGGTCTATGTCATAATAATCTGTAATAGCATAAGGAGACCCCGCCATACCCTTGACGATCGCAGGATGATTCTTAGGAATACCATAGGTTGTATAGTCGGTCTGGGTAGCATGACGAAGGATACCCGTATACCAAATATGGCTCACGCCCATGTCCCTGATTCTCTTCAGGATCGTGGGCGTGAAGTCATTCATCTTTCCGCAGCCGTTCTCTTGCATCGTTCCACCTTCCTTCCGAGTGGTGTTACGATTGCCGTATAGTCGCGTAAAGACCTGATAGATAACTATCTTATTCGATGCCATGGGCAGCTACCTCATTATTAATCTTGGCAATCATACCCTGCAGAGCCTTACCTGGGCCGCACTCTGTGAAGTCATCGGCACCATCGGCAATCATATTTTCCACACTCTGAGCCCAACGAACACTACTCGTAAGTTGTGCGATAAGGTTGGTCTTAATCTCAGCGGGATCAGTGTGGGGTTTTCCGTCAACATTCTGATAAACTGGACACTTAGGAGCCTTTATCTCCGTCTTCTCGATAGCAGCCTGGAGTTCATCCTTAGCGGGCTGCATCAGCGGAGAATGGAAAGCGCCACCCACCTTCAAGGGCAGAGCACGCTTGGCACCAGCGGCCTTCAGTTGCTCGCAAGCCTCGTTGATAGCCTCGATATTACCAGAGATAACCAACTGACCAGGACAGTTATAGTTAGCAGGTACGACAACACCTTTGCCCTGTTTACTTACCTCTGCACAAATCTCCTCAATCTTTTCGAAAGGCAAGGCGATAATGGCAGCCATTGTTGAAGGCTGAGCCTCACATGCCTTCTGCATAGCCATTGCACGGGCATAAACAAGCTTCAAGCCATCCTCGAAACTAAGGGCACCAGCAGCCGTCAATGCAGAAAACTCACCCAAAGAATGACCAGCTACCATCTTTGGTTCAAAAGCATCACCCATGCAGAGGGCTGAAATCACACTATGCAGGAACACTGCAGGCTGAGTCACCTTGGTCTGCTTAAGTTCCTCATCGGTTCCTTCAAACATGATATCAGTGATACGGTAGCCAAGAATATCATTGGCCTTCTCAAAAAGTTCTTTTGCGAGTGGGTTGTTTTCATACAAATCCTTACCCATACCTACAAACTGTGCTCCCTGTCCGGGAAAAACAAATGCTTTCATATTTCTTTTTTTATTTAATAATGATAACTTTTCAATCTTTTCGAGGTGCAAAATTACGGATTTTTTCTGAAAGATGACCCATAAAAGAAAAATTTTTCGTCAAAGAGGGCTGAATATCGGATTTTTGGTGTAATTTTGCACATGAGAAAGAGTCGAGACTGAAGAAATGAAGTTAATCGTAATGACAAGACCCACGTTTTTCGTGGAGGAAGACAAAATTCTTACCAACCTCTTTGAGGAGGGAATGGACAACCTGCACTTGCACAAACCAGGCTCCTCCCCCATGTACTCTGAGCGGTTGCTGACTCTTCTGGGGGAAGACATTGCCAGCAAGACAACTGTCCACAACCACTTCTATCTGAAGGAGGAATACCGTTTGCACGGCATACATATCGATGATGCCTACACAGAGCCTCCTTCGGGTTACAAAGGCAACATCAGTCGTACATGTCATGCGCTGTCAGAACTCAAGGATGCCAAGAAGCACTGCAATTACGTATTCTTACACCCCATCTTCGACAGTCAGACCATCAAAGAAGAAAAATCCGGTTTCACGATGGAAGAATTACAAGATGCATCGCGCCAAGGGTTAATAGACAAGAAGGTCTATGCGCTTGGCGGCATGAACCTTGGTAATGTCAAGGTGGCGCGCGATCTTGGATTCGGCGGTATCGTCATTTGCGGTGACCTCTGGAATCGTTTCGATATCCACAACGAGCTCGACTACAAGGAGTTACTACTCCACTTCGAGCGTCTAAAGAAAGCTATAGACTAACAAAACATATAATCAGAAAAATGAGCAATACAAACTCTTACATGGTTTTCTCCGGTACTGCCACAAGGTATCTTGCGGAAAAGATCTGCCAAAGTCTGGGATGCCCTTTAGGACAACTGCAAATCACCAAGTTCTCCGATGGCGAGTTTGCCGTCAGTTATGAGGAAAGTATCCGTGGACGCGACATTTTCCTTGTACAGAGCACATTCCCCAACAGCGATAACCTGATGGAGTTGCTGCTGATGATCGATGCTGCCAAGAGAGCCTCCGCCCGTACCATCAACGCCGTTATCCCCTACTTCGGCTGGGCCCGTCAGGACCGCAAGGATAAGCCGCGTGTCAGCATTGGTGCCAAACTGGTAGCCGACCTGCTCAGTGTAGCTGGGGTGAACCGAGTGATCACGATGGATTTGCACGCCGACCAGATTCAGGGTTTCTTCAATGTTCCCGTCGACCATCTCTACGGTTCTGGTGTCATTATGCCTTACCTGCAGAGCTTGCACCTCGATGACCTGGTGATTGCCTCACCCGATGTGGGCGGTTCCAAGCGTGCTAATACCTACGCCAAATATCTGGGTTGTCCCCTCGTACTCTGCAACAAGACACGCGCTCGTGCCAATGTGGTGGAGTCAATGCAGATAATCGGTGAGGTGGAAGGTAAGAACGTGGTGATCGTCGACGATATGGTTGACACAGCTGGTACGATTACCAAAGCTGCCGACCTGATGAAAGAGAATGGTGCCAAGACCGTACGTGCTTGTGCCAGTCACTGTGTGATGAGCGGACCTGCTAGTGAGCGTGTACAGAATTCAGCCCTAGAGGAGATTGTATTTACCGACTCTATTCCTTATAGCAACCGCTGTGCCAAGGTGAAGCAGCTCTCTGTGGCCGACACCTTTGCAGAAGCCATCCGTCGTGTCATTAACAATATGAGTATCAGTGACCTCTATCTCATCTAAACTCATATCACTGGCAGTTCTGACCTTTATGATAACGGGCTGCCAGTTTTCTTCCAAGCAGCGACAGATGCGCGAATGGCAGGCGTTGAATGATACCATTCGGGAGTGTAGCCAAAAGATCCAGAACATCGTCAACGTCATCCACCAGAGTCCTTATACCACAGAAGAGACACAAAAGAGTCTGCTGCATGATATTGACAGCATCGAACAGCGGATGAAACAAGCGATCCGCAATTGCGCTGAACGAAACAAAGACAACGACCTAGGGAAGTATATCCTTGAGAACTATTCAGAAGAATAAAAGAATCCCTCGCCCAAATAAATGAGCGAGGGATTCTTAATTTATTCTTTATTTATCTGTTGGATATCGGAAGCTCCAACCATTTCACATAACAGAAGTCCTGACGGTGAGGCAGGTTCTTGTTCGTGGGATACATGCGGACAGCACTCTTATACTGACCAGCCTGCTTGGGCGAATGAACCACCTCGAAGGTGTAGTTGTTGCCCTCGTGACCCACCATCTTCAGCGGTTCGATAGAGAACACATGATCCTCGCCATTCTCATCAGTCCAAACATTGACCTTCTCCAAAGCTACAGCATTGTCGAGGCCCTGTTCGTTGATGACATA
>Ga0310690_10010821_pt1 | contig 11307 bp, 14 predicted proteins | sample AusTroGonzalo_MG_2_FD_207661 | JGI IMG/M metagenome (GOLD analysis project Ga0310690, IMG submission 207661) | Bovine rumen microbial communities from tropical cattle in Woodstock, Queensland, Australia - Gonzalo_04 (v2) (version 2) | ecosystem: Host-associated > Mammals > Digestive system >...
TTCGTATTTTCTATGGGTCATCTACTGCTGATATGATTGGTTTAAACTGTATTAGTGCTATTATTGATGAGGCAAATTTCTTCGGTGATAGTAGTGGTTCTGAAGTGAATATGGGTGATGTTGAAGAATTATATAATGCAGTCTTATCAAGAACTTCATCACGTTTTACATCTAATGGTGTTAATAATTCTTTAAATCTTGTTATTTCATCATCAACATTTAAAACGTCAATGACTTCGAAGTTATATGAAAAATCATTGACTGATCACTCAATAAAGTATGCACGTGCTAGACTATGGGATATTAAGCCAAAAGGAACATATTCTGATGAAACTTTCTTTGTATTTGCTGGTAATGATAAATTTGATCCATTTATTATAGAAAGCACATCAGATTTAAGTGTAAAATTAGGAATTAGTTTAGACCCATCACTTTCAATTAAAGAAGCTATAGCTAGATTATCACAAGAATATAGAAATTTAATTGATGAAGTGCCTATTGACTTTTATCCAAACTATTCAAATAATGTAATACAAGGTCTTCAAGACTTTTCAGGCATGTCTGTCGCGTCAACAGGTAAATTATTCTCATCACGATCAGTTTTTGAATCTTGTATCGATGAAAATATTAAACCATTATTCACTAAACATGAATTTACAGTTGAAACGATGAATGATGATCCGTCAAACTGTATTCAATATTATTTAAATGGTATTGAATTTCCGCATAAAGAATGCCCAAGATATTTACATATAGACATTGGTGTTAGCAATGACGCATACGGTCTTGCATGTTGTTATAAAAATGGAAGCAAACTAGTTGATGGTGTGGAAGTCCCAGAATTTTATTATGATTTTACATTAAGAATTGTTCCACCACCAGCGCCTAAACGTGTATCTATTTCAAGATGTCATGAGTTTATTAAATATATGCGTGATGAATTAGGTCTAACAATAGGATTAGTTTCGTTTGACCAATTTCAAAGTGAATCAAGCCGACAATATTTAAATGAACAAAATATTAAAACAGTCTATCAGTCAGTAGATAAAACTGATACACAATATTTGTTCTTTGTTGATTGTTTATATAAAAATTGTGTACATTTCAGTAGAGAATTTGCAGACTCAATACATAAAGAATTATTTGATTTAATCTGGTATCGTTCAAAACATAAGGTGGACCATCCATCTGGTGGCACTGCGAAAGGATTTAATAAAGACCAAATGGATGGTATTGTTGGAGCATTATATAATGCATATACTACAAAAGAAACATTTTCAAATCCAAATGATATTTTAAATTTATCACTATTTAATTCTGAAGACTATAATTATTTATTAAATATAGACAATAATGAAAATTTATTAGATTCTGATTTAAATGGAATTAAATTTATTTCATCAAAAGATTTATTATAATATCAATATAAATATACAGCACATGAGTCGATTAATCTGCACCTGACTCAAATTAAGCTTAATAAGCTCTACAAATATATTGTATGAAGACTAATCATCCATACAATTTATTTGTAGGGCTTTTATTGTATATAGGTGTTGTTATGAATCAAAAAGAATGGAAGAAATCAGATAAATTTCCTGGTAAATATGAATGGTATAATAAAACAAGAAAATTACAAAGATCTTTACAATTTAATACAGATAAAGATGCTAAAGTAATTCATCACTTAAGAGATACAGAAGAACAAAGAAAATATAATGATGAACATTATGAATTATGGGGACATAATTTAGATGGCACTTTTGAATACGGTAAATATGTAATTTTTGTTACGAAAGAAGAACATACTGAAATTCATAAGCGTTCAGAAGAAACTAGAAAGAAAATGAAAGAAAATAATGTTAAAAGCATGCTTGGAAAGCATCATTCTGAAAGTGCCAAGTATAGCATTAGTAATAGTCTTAAAGGTATTAAAAGATCTGATGAAACTAAAAAGAAAATAGGTTTAGCAAATAAAGATAAAGTAATATCACAAAAGACTAGAGATAAGATAAGTGAGTCTATTAGCAAAATTATGACACCAGAGCATAGAAACTTTATAAGTGAAAGAGTTAAAGAATCTATGACAGATGAAATTCGAGCAAAGTGTAGTAAAGCACAAAAAGAAAGATTCGCTAATATGACTGAAGAAGGAAAATTAGCTTTTAATGCAATGTGTAAAGAAGTTAACAATCGTGAAAGTGTTAAACTTGCCAATAGTATAGCTCATAAAGAATTATGGCAGAATGAAGAATATAGACAAAAACAAATAGTTGCACATATAGGTAAATTAGCTACAGAAGAAACTAAAGAAAAATGTCGCAAAAATACTTTAGCGCTTTGGCAAGATGAATCATATAGAAAGAAAGTATCAGATGCATTAAAAGCCAAGGGACATACAAAAGAACATGATGATAAAGTGAGAGAATCTCGTAAACAAATGAGCGAGGACTATAAGAAGTATAAAGCTGAAGGTGGTGAACTTAAATGGAATGACTATCAAAAATGGTATAAAGAAAATAATAAGTAGGCATGTTATATAATGCACATACAACAAAAGAAACATCTGTAAATCCAAATGATATTTTAAATTTATCACTATTTAATTCTGGTGACCTTAATAATTATGCAGAAATACCAATTGATGATATTGATTACTCAAATATAGGGATAAAACGTGTTTCACTAAATGAAATCGATAATCCATTATTACTTAAAGGCGATATATAGTATTATTTGTAAAAATTAAAAATGTATATAATATAGCTTATAATATATCTATTTAGTGTATATTATAAGCTATATTTTTATATTAAGATATACTTAGTGGAGGCGATTAAAATGTCATTTAAAAAACGGCTATTATTAGAGCGTAAAGTTAAATATTTAGAAAAATTATTAAATGAAAAAACTGTAACACGTGGTAGTGATAGTAAAGCTTTTAAATTCTGGAAATACCTACGTGATGAAGGTCCTAAAACTCGACCTGAAATTAGGAAACATTTTGGCTCATCAAGTATCATTCTTGACATGGTTAAAGATGGCGCGGTGTTTAGTAATGGTAATTTATATGAATATAATCCTGATTATAAATGGGATGATATTGGTGTAATTCCAAGACCAGGTCAAGATATGACACGATCACTTGCAGATGATGAAATCGATGATTTAGATGATGACGCATTAGCATCTGATTATTTTACTAATTTAAATGATGTTTATAAAGCATTAGAAAGTGGTGATTCTAGTGATATAGAACACGCTATTAAAGAATTTGCAAATGATATAACTAATAAACCAAAAATTCAAAATGTATTATTAACACATGCAGCAAATGCAAATATTGGTGCATTTAAATTATTATTTGGTGACCCAAATATTAAACTAACACCAGATGAAGCACGTGTTTATGGTGTTAGCGACAGAGATGTTTCAGCGATGTGCGATAGATTTAAAAATGTTGCACAACAACTAGATGGTGAAAATGGATTAATTGCACAAGTAGTTAATAATTGTAGACCTGAAACACAAATGGCATATATGTATATTATTCGTTATTTAATGAAAAAATTTAATATGCCAATTGAAACATATCATTTTATTAATGCTATTAAAAATAAATGTTACAATTTAGCTACTTATTTATATGGAAAATTAGATCTAATTGATGTATTTACAATAGATGAATTATTGTCATATATTGATGAGTTGCCAAATGAATTGCTAAACCTTATTATTGACGATTTAAATAATAAAGAATCAATTGATGAGCTCGGTCAACTTTTCATATATGCATTAAAAAATGATGATAAATTGTTTAATACAATTAAAACAAAAGTTGGTATTCGAACACCATTTGGTAAATGTTTAGTTCAGTATGTTAAAGATAATGATAAAGAAGCTGCTGAAATTTTAAATGATAAATTGTTAAATAATTTAATGTCTAAATTAAATCTTTAATAAAAGATAAGGCACTCTTAAGAGTGCCTTATTTTATATATCTAATTTACATAGATTTATTTTAATTATCATTAATAAACATTAAGAGATTGCATTATGAATATAACAGAGAAATTAAATCATATTGAGCATAGAATTTTAAAATTAGAAAAGAAAATATATGAAGGTAAACAGGTAGGTGATATTTACCATGTATGCACTATAGATTCATATCTAAAATGGATTAAACCTAATGATACACTTGGTGCTTCTGGACAATATAAAAATTGGCTGCATAATGCTGAAACTGATTGGGTGTCATTTACAAGAAATCGACAATTTACAGTTAAAACTGATGATGTAGAAGCTGAAAACGTTTTATTACAAATTGTTGTTGATGGTGATGCTTTATCAAATAGTTATAGAATAGGTCCTTATAATGATTTTGCATGGGATGTAGAAGGCGAAAAAGACGATACATGGGATTATCATGAAGAGCGTGAGAGTGAGGAAGCTGTAAAAGGACCAATTAAAAATGTTTCCAGATATATAAAAGAAATTAGATTTGATGTGCGCTCATTAGATGCTGAAACGATTGAATTAATAAATCTAACCATTCAAAATGAGCCATTTAAATACTTTAACTTTATAAAAGACAAAAAATATTTGACAGAGTATTTATTAAAACAGTCTGGCGTTAAGAATGGAATGTCTGTTAAACAATTTCTAGCTGCAGTTAATAATGATGCCGTTAAAGCAGGTATGGTATTCAATAATAATTTAAATGAGGTTAGAGAAGCAGTTGAGACATATAATTGCGATATTAATAAATCATATGATAAAGTTGGATATCCGTTAATTTACCACTGCAGAGCACAAAATGCAGACATTGTAAATTATTTATTAACACATGGTGCGGATCCTAATATTGAGGATAATGGTAAAACACCACTTATAATCACATCACTTAAAGATAATGCTGATATAGTAAAAATGCTTATAAAAGCTGGGGCAGACGTTAATGCTAAAGATGGATTCGGAAGAACAGCTTTATCATGGGCAGTCGTTGGTAATTCAAGAGAGGCTGCACGCATACTAATAAATAATGGTGCTGATATTAATGTTAGAGATAATAGAAAGTTAACACCACTAAATCTAGCGCCTGATATGCGTATGGTTAGATTGTTAACTGAATTTGGCGCTAAAGAATAATAAATTTATATGTATATAACTATATAGTGATTTCATTATATAGTTATATTTTTATATATGGTATATTATGCTTGATTTTAGACCAAAGAAATTCAATGAAGTTGTTGGATGCGAGTCAAATAATAAATTACTGTTATCTGTTGCAAAGAATGATGGCCCATCCACGTATATCTTTGCCGGCGCCTATGGATGCGGTAAAACAACATCAGCAAGACTGTTTTCGAAGGCTGTAAATTGCACGCATCTAACAGATGATATATGTGGTGAATGTGCTTCATGTAAATGCAATATTGACGATAATCCATGCTATTCAGAATTCGACTCATCATTAGTTAATCGTGTTGACAACATTAGAGATTTATATGAAGATCTCATGTACGTTCCAGCAGGTAAAAAGCGTGTTATAACATTTGACGAATTCCATCTTACAACTAGAGCTGCACAATCAGCATTATTGAAATTATTTGAGGATGCGCCTAAGAATATCTACTATGTGTTATGCACAACCGAGAAGAACGCAATCTTACCAGCAATTATATCAAGGTCATTGACATTAGAGTTTAAAACACAGCCTAAAGATGCAATTATAGAAAATATAAAGTCTATTGCTAAAACAAAAGACATTAATATATCAGATAAGGCCGCAGATTTAATTGCGTTGCGTTCAAAAGGCCATTTGCGTGATGCTCATAAATTGTTTGAGAAATATTTATTATTAGGCGAAGATGACTTTCTAAACGCAGAGGAATCATGCTACATTTATATAGCAAAGTACTTTGCAAACATTTTATGGCTTATTAAAAATTCGCGTGCAAGTTCGGATGATATTAAGAAACATAAATCTGTTATGGTTGAACTTGCAAACAAAATTATGAGTGCCCCTATTGCACTCGTTAAAGATGATTATCAAAATTTCTTTTTCGATCTTGCAAAGAAAACATTTGATAAAGATCTTAATGTTGAGCCTATTGTTGAAGCTATTGTAAAAGCATACGACGCAAGATCGATTATGAACTTATATAAAGTCGCGCTTGATGATTTTACAATAAGCTCATTTGACAATGACATTCGTTTTCAAACAGCATTATACTCAATTTACCAAAGATTACTTATGGGCATTTAATTATGTCTAAAATAAATATAATAATATATTAGAATTATAATATCATGTAGACAAAATAAATTCACAAATATTAAATTTCTCTACTTTAGAGCGAAAAAGATATGAATAAGAAATTAGAATCAAGAATAGCTTGTTTAGAAAAATTGCTTTTAAATAAAGAGCATGCTAAGAATGAAAGTGTAGATGCAGTAGCTGATGCTATCTATAGTGCTGCAAATGATATTCAGCGAGTGTGTCAATCTTTAGCAGTTGTTATACAGGCTGCAAAAGAAGTAAATTTACCTGAAGTTGAAAATGCTTTATCTTTGTGTGAAGATGATTTCCCACAAAGATGGATTGATAGATATAATAGAATTTTAAGTAGAAAGTGAGGTATACTATGGATAAGAAATTAGAAACTCGTATTCGTCGACTTGAACGTTTAATAAAAAATGAAAGTGTAGAAACAAACCGTGTTGCAAAAGATTCTATTGACAATATCATGGTTGAAATTGATACATTAGATTCTGTTGCTGGTGAATTTGGTGAAAAATTTGTTAATCAGCTTTATAAAGTTAAACGCGATTTAGATCTACTTGACAAAATGGTAAAAATTGGTATGTCACGTGATATTGAAATGTCAAATGAAATTTGGTGATACAATGAGAAGTCTAACATTAGAATATCGCATTGCAAAACTTGAAAGATGTATTAAAAGAATTATGAATGAAAAGAAGGTTTATAATTCTTTTATTAATAAGGCCTATGATTTACTTACTAATTTATTAAATGATAAAACAGCTAATAGCGATAATTTGTCTATAAAAGATTTAAATCCACAGGAAATAAATCATAAGCAATATGGAAAAGTTTTACGCGTTAATAGAAATAATTTAAATCTTGCTAGTCCAAAATTTAAAGATGCTATTGATAAATGGATGCATAAAAATAAAGGTTACAAATGGGCTTTCTGGTGGGCCGGTAATGACAATGAATTAATGGACATTGTTGTTTATACTGTTGAAGAAAATGACTAATAATTTATATTAAATTATATATAAAATTTAATACCTACAATTAAAATAAAAGGTGTATACTATTAAGTTGTATTAATAGTGTACACCTTAATTTTATATAAAGGATATATTATGATAGTTTCAGTATGTGGTTTAATAGGATCAGGTAAATCAACATTAGTTAAAAATATAGCAAATAAAAATAACTTTATAGAATTCCAAGAGCCTGTAGAATCAAATCCATTTCTTGAATTATATTATAAAGATCCAAGTAGATGGTCTTATGCAATGCAGATAAATTTATTATTTGAGCGATATAAGCAAATGCAAGAAGCTTATTTTAGATCATTGCGTGGTGAAAATATTATAGTGGATAGCACGATATATTCTGATAGTGCATTTGCTATGGTTCAAAATTGGGAACATTATTTTACAAAAGAAGAATATAAATCATATCTAAATATTTACGAAGTTATTAATTCACATACTGTTTATCCTGATATTTTAATATTTCTTTATTTATCGCCTGAATTAGCACTAGAAAGAATTGCAAAACGATCAAGAGATTGTGAGTCAAATATTCCAATAGAATATTTACAAAAATTATTAGTAGCATATCAAAATGTATTAAGTAAATTAAATAATCATACTAATATAGTATATATTGATGCAAAAATGAATGAAAATGATGTATATAATACTGTAATTAATATTATTAATAAACACAAGTAAATTATATTATCAAATATTATCAATAAATATAAAAAATAATAGTAAAGGATGTATATTATATTATAATATTAATATATAATATACATCCTTTTATTTTACTTAATTTTAAATTATAACAATAGGAATACAAAATGGAAATTATTAATTTAACTGATGCAAATTTTGATGCATGTATAAATAATGTTTCATTACCAATTATGGTTGATTTTTATGCTACATGGTGTGGGCCTTGTAGAGCATTATCATCATTTATAGACAAAATATATAAAGAGTGTGATGGTAAATTAAATATTGCAAAATGCGATGTAGAACAAGCATCAAATATTGTAGAAAAATATAATATTGGTAATTTACCATGTGTAATCTTTTTTAATGATGGAAAAGAATTTGATAGAATTGTTGGATTTAATCAGATAAAAACAAGAGAAATAATCGATTCAATTTTATCTGATAAATTAAAATTTGTTTAATTGAGGCCATAAAATGAAAGAGTATAGTTTATCAGATATTCGCGACAAATCAGCAACTGTGATTATTGCTTACACAATTAGAGCTATGAATAATTGTGGATTTTCAAAAATGCAAGTAGATCATTATATTAAAATGATTAAGGATCTTAGTTATAATGAACTTGTAGATTTGAGTAATTCGATATTAAGCACATGTAATGACTATATTAACGATTTATATAATGATACTAATGAATGGTATAATATGAAAAGAACATTAGAACAACGTGTTGCAAGATTAGAAAGACTTATTAAAAATGAAAGCAAAGATAGTCTATACGCAGCAATAGATGAATTTTTAGACGAACAAAATTGTGATGAGTATGGTTTAATGAGTATAGCAAATTATGATGATAAAGAGTACTTTGATGATTTGCGTAAATACCTCATCCGTCATGGTTTTAGTACTGAATACATTTCTAAAGAATGGGATGATATTGAACAAACAATGATGATGGCAGCTGACAATAGAATTCTTACAGGTAACTATGATAAAGGGTATATTGAGTGGTAAATATGAAAAACACTAGAAGCAAGAATTGCAAGATTAGAAAAATTATTGAGTAACAAAAATGAAGATTTTGATGAAGATAGAATAAAATTTAAGAATGCGTACGGGCGTGCATGTAAGAATTTATCAGCATGTATTGTTAGTCTTAATGAAATGTACAGTTTAGGCGACTCAATGAATCTAACTCATGATGTTGGTAATATTATAGAAAAATGTGAAGAAGTGATGAATTATTTATTTAATATGAATCGCTATATTAAATAGCATAACATTTAAATTAAACTAATAAAGGATGTATATCTAATTTGCAGGTATACATCCTTTTTATTTTACTTATTTACTGGAGCAAATTAATGAAAGATTTAGAAGTTTTAAATTTAATTAGAAATGAAAGTGATAGACAAAAACATACACTTAGAATGATTGCATCTGAAAATGAACCATCAAATGATGTTCGTTATGCACTTTCATCATGTTTTGTATCAAAATATTGTGAAGGTTATCCTGGAAAAAGATATTATCAAGGACAGGAAAACGCTGATAAACTTGAAAGTTTATGTATTGAACGGGCAAAGAAGGTGTTTAATTTATCTGATGATTGGCATGTAAATGTTCAACCTTATAGTGGTAGTCCTTGTAATATTGCAGTATATTTAGCATTATGCAATGTTGGTGATAAAGTTGTTGGTTTAGGTCTTAATTCGGGAGGACATTTGACACACGGACACAGCGCAAATTTTACAGGTAAATACTTTGAAACACATCAATTTGATGTAGATGAAAAGACTGAGCTTATTGATTATGATAAACTAGAAAAATTTGTTTGTGATATTCAACCTAAGATGATGATTATTGGAACAACTGCGTATAGTAGAACTCTTGATTGGAAAAGATTAAGAGATATTGCTGATAAGGCAAATTGTTATTTCGTAGCAGATGTTGCACATGTAGTTGGATTGATTGCAGGTGGTGCATATCCTTCGCCAATTCCGTATGCTGATGTTGTTACAATGACAACACATAAAACACTTCGTGGACCAAGATCAGGAATGATACTATGTAAAGATGAACTCGCGAAGAAAATAGATAGAGCTGTATTTCCTATGGGAGTACAAGGTGGACCGCATATGAATCAGATTGCTGCTCTTGCTGTTGCTTTAAATGAAGCTAATACTGATGAATTTAAAGAATATGCAAATCAAATTATTAAAAATGCTAAAAAATTATCAGATTTACTACAACATATTTATGGATTTAAAGTTATATCTGGTGGGACAGACTCACACTTATTAGTTGTAGATGTTTCATCAAAAAATATTGATGGCAAAACAGCAGCTGTAGCATTAGAAAAAGCTGGAATTGAATGTTCGTTTTCAACAATTCCTTATGATAAAAATCCGCCAGCAAAAGGTAGTGGAATTCGTTTGGGTACAGTTATAGTTACTGGTAGAGGAATGAAAGAAGATGATATGATTCAAATTGCAGCATATATTAATAAAGTATTAGACAATTACAATAATGATGCTGTTTTATTATCAGTAAAAGATGAAATTGCTAAATGGCTAGATAAAATTAATAAATAATTTATATAAGGAATACAAAAATAATTAGACATAAAACAAATAGATTTGAATCATACCGACTTATGCTTGAACGTCGTGTTGCAAAACTCGAAGAGGTGCTTGATTCAAGTAATGCACAATATGTATACCAAATCCATTCAACTATGGCAAATGATAATTTTTATTTTATATCAAATGATGAATTATTATTAGAGCCTCTAATTAATAAGATTTCAGATTTATTTTTTAAATCAATGAACCATGACGATTATGATGATGAATGTGATGCAATGTTTGATGAATTAATGCAGCTTTGTGATGCTAATGGTATTAAATATCAAGATGATATTGGTGAGCCAGTAGATCTTGACGAAAATGCTATAGTTATAAAAAGAACTAATATGCGATTTTAACGTTAATATCTAATAATTAACGTTAGACAATGTTAGCAATGATGAAGTCATAACTTCAGTGAGAAATGAAATCTCAACTTGGCTAACTGATTGCTTCTAATAAATATACCGTAAAACGAATATCTATATTTTTATATAGAATTTGTTTTACGGTTTTATTATATGAGGCTCACTATGATATTAAAATCAATCGCTTCATTCTGTAGAAATTGTTTAAATAGTATAAAAGAAAACAAATGCAATGAAGCTAATGTTGCAACTGGGCCAATCATTTCGGGGCCTGAGACAATCGAATTAACTATACATAAGCC
>Ga0310690_10010822_pt1 | contig 11307 bp, 9 predicted proteins | sample AusTroGonzalo_MG_2_FD_207661 | JGI IMG/M metagenome (GOLD analysis project Ga0310690, IMG submission 207661) | Bovine rumen microbial communities from tropical cattle in Woodstock, Queensland, Australia - Gonzalo_04 (v2) (version 2) | ecosystem: Host-associated > Mammals > Digestive system >...
TACAAGGTATATTACAAGGCTTACCCTCAAAGCATTACTCTTAATACACCGGATGATGAAGTGCTTTCACTTGATCCCGAAGTTGCGGCCCTGCTGCCGCTCTACATGGCATCACAGCTATATAAGGACGATGATATTGGTATAGCTACAATTTACCGTAACGAATTTGAGGTAGCTTTTGAGAGATTGACTCGCTCGGTCAGCGCTCCGAGTTCGGAGAAGTTTGTTTCTACAAGCGGATGGATTTAAGATATGCCTACTACATTTAACGTGCCGAAAAGTCCGGCAAAAAGTGTACTTACAATAGATAACTTTCAAGGTGTGGATTTTACGAACAGCCCGGCTAACATAGACAATTCAAAAAGTCCTAACGCCGTAAACATGATCCGTGACGTTCCCGGCAAAGTCCGTAAATGTATGGGATATAAGACTATCAAAACATACCGTGACGGAAATAATAAGCCTTTACGGATAAACGGATTCCATCTTCTCAGAGGAGACGCGGAAGGTTTCGTCCATGCAGGAGGCAGTATGTTTTGGGGCCGTGTATGGCTTTACGATGCCGCAAACGATAAGCGCAGTAAAGCGTGGCAGTTTGAGCAAAAGCTGTATATGCTTGACGGAAAAGAATTTCTAATGCTTACATCGGAAGCCGTAGACAATCCTAATGGCTACACAAGAGGTTTGCATGAAACAGAAGTTGAAAGTCAGATAACCTACACGGAAACGCTTAATCTGAAAAACGGTGATGTAGTCAATTTCTATATGCCGTTTGAATGTTCACAGCTTGATGTTGAGTACAACGGCACTACGGACACGATCAGTCTTGCCGATGTAGACTCTTACGAATTTACAAACAGCTATGGAGATTATGAATGTGTATTCACATTCTATGCGACTGTTACAACGGAAACGGCTGTACTTAGCCAGAGTACGCCAGTCGGAAAGCTGGGCTTAAACACCGTTTGCAGCTTTGACGCAGATGGCAACGATATACAGAGCATCCTCGTAGAATATGACGTAGGAGACGGAGTTATCCTGTCTGAAACGATCGAGCCTACGGGAAGCGTTACAACCTATGACTGGACTAACGATATAGGCGAGTATGAGTTTTACTTTACCGTTACGGACACGGGATCTGTTGAAGTAGGTAATGTGTCTTACAAGAACACACTCGGTTATTCAGGAACGCATACAAGCGTTATAAACGCAGAGCTGGTAAACGGTTTTGTTGACGATAGGACAGGTACATACGTTGATGAAAACAACTATCAGCACATAGTTAAAAAGGTTTCCGATATAGCGTACATCCCCACGCTTACAATATCTCGTTCTCCCGGAGGCGGCGGCGAACCTTATGAGGACCTTAACCTACTCAGTTCCGGCTTTACAGAAATGTTCTTGGGCGAGACGGGCAAGTATGATTATCAAATGTCCTTCACAGACCTTGACGATACTCCGCCTAAAGCATGGGTTATGAACGGGCAGGGCGTGTTTGTAGAGAAGGTGTACGGCACTGATTTCTCATACAACAAGACAACGGGCATAGTTCACTTTACAAATCCTCCCGGTCAGAGTCCGTTAACAGGACAGGATAATGTAAAGATCACGGCATACAGAACAGTTCCCGGATATGCCGATAAGATAAACAAATGTACTATCGGTATCATCTACGGCGTTAATGGTGCTACTGACAGACTGTTTGTTTCGGGCAATCCCGAATTTATAAACTATGACTGGTATTCAGGATGGACTGATCCGACATACTTTACAGATACGTCTTACTCCCTTTTAGGAACGGCAAGCAGCGCGGTTATAGGCTACTCGATCATTTCAAACTATTTGGCCGCTCATAAAGACTACATGGAGAAAGACCAAAACATTATTTTGAGGCAGGGTGATCTTGTTAATAGTGAGCCTGCTTTCAGGATAATCAATACACTTCAAGGAGCCGGTGCAATAGCGCCGTTTTCTTTTGCGTATCTTTCAACGGAGCCTTTATTCCTTACAAAACAGGGTGTGTTTGCGGTAACGGCACAGGATATAACGGGTGAGAAATACGCACAGAACAGAAGTTATTATGTGAACGGAAAACTCCTTGATGAATTAAACCTTGAAGATGCTTTCGGGTTTGTCTACAAGGATATGTACTGGCTATGTCTAAATGACGTAGCTTATATTCTTGACGGTTTACAGCCTTTACAGACGGACCGCTCAATGCCTTATGCGACAAGACAGTATGCGGGCTTCTATCGGAATAATCTCCCTGCAAGAGTTATGTGGGAGAAAGACGATATATGCTACTTCGGAACAGCCGATGGGCGTATATGCGAGTTCTACACAGACAAGTATGCGCTGGCTTCATACAACGATGATGGTGAGCCTATTGAGGCCGTATGGGAAACTCCCGATATAGACGGAAAACTGTTCTACAAGAACAAAACGCTCCGCTATGTGGCTTTAAGACTTGACTCGGCGCTTGCTACATCGGTCAACATATGGGTTATGAACCGCGGTTTGTGGCAATTCATTAAGAAGGATGAAACGTCAGGAAGATACTTCTCATTTATGCACTTAGTTTTCTCAAAGTTGTCATTCAGCGGAGATAAGACACAGCACACGATTTCAACCAAAGTGCGAGTAAAGAAGGTTGATAAATTCAGATTAAGGCTTGTCAACAATGATAAGGATGAGCCTTTCGGATTATACAATATAGCTTTTGAGTATGTAGAAAATGGCAACTACAAGGGATAAAGGAGATCAGAAATATGAGCTTCACACACATAACACAGGCGGATCTAACCGGAAAAGGTGTTGTCGGCTTGCCCGATACGCCTAACTTAAACACAACGGAGATGCAGGAGAAGTTTGACGAGATAGCAACAGACGTTATCGTGCCTAAGTTCAATGAGCTTGCAGACGAGCTTGACGGAGCAGGCATTGATGAGGCTGTATCATCAGAGGATATTACAAACATCCGTCTTAACTCCGACAGGGCTATTGAGATTTCACAGGATGGCGGAGCTACATGGGGCAACACGGCTTCTTCCGGACACCGTATCATGGATGGTTCGGGAACGATATACACGCAGCGTACAAGGATGCAGTTCTCCAACAACGTCACTATACAAGATGATGAGCCAAATAATGCTACGGTCATTCAGGTACAGCCCGGCGCAAAGGGTGATCCCGGTAGAGCTGCCACAATTACAGTCGGTACTGTAACATCATCTGTTACTCCGTCAGTTGTAAATACCGGTTCTACCACGGATGCAATACTTAACTTTGGACTTCCTAAGGGAGATAACGGAACGGCCGCAACTATCCAGGTAGGAACGGTCACAAGTGGAGCTGCCGCATCAGTCACAAACAGAGGTACATCAAGCGCCGCCATCTTCGACTTTACGCTTCCTAAGGGAGATAAGGGAGACACAGGACAGGGAATAAACGTACTCGGTGAGTATGCTTCTTTGGCAGACTTGCAGGCCGCACATCCCGTAGGCAACGCAGGAAACGCTTATCTTGTCGGTGCTATCAATCCGAAAGACTTATACATATGGGATGTAGATACAAGCGCATGGACCAATGAAGGACAGTTGCAGGGTGTTCAGGGTGATCCGGGTGATGCCGCTACAATTACAGTCGGTACTGTAACGAGCGGAGCAACTGCAAGCGTAGTCAACAGTGGTACTACCAGCGCCGCAGTCTTTGACTTTGTTCTTGAAAAAGGTGATCAAGGTGATACCGGTCCTTCGGGAACAATAGCCGTAGGTACTGTTACAAGTGGTGCTACGGCAAGCGTAACCAATAGCGGAACGGCCACAGCAGCCGTATTTGATTTTGTCCTTCCTAAAGGAGATCAGGGACCGCAGGGAAATCCGACAGTTGTAAACGGCAAGAGCGGAAACAATGTAACGCTGTACGGCTCCGATATAGATATGAACTCCGGAGATAATACCAAGCTTGATGCGGCTATCGGATCATTACAGACAGGGCTTGCCGGCGCAGAAGGAGTAAAAGAAATAACTATCGGCACAAGTAACTGGACGCAGGACACTACTTCGCAGAGCGGCACTACGTTATATAAACGATCATCAACATTAAATCATGTCTATACTGAAAGCCCCGTAGTGAGTATCGGATGCGCGAGCGGTGATGTACTTCCGACAATAGCAGAACAAGCAGATTTTGACCTCATACAGTATGTAACAGTGGATAGCGAGAACTTAAAGTTATGGCTTTATGCTTCCGACATTCCATCGGCAACATTTTTTATCAGAGTAACAGGCGTTGACTAACCATTAAGGAGGAACTAAACAATGGAAAAATATTATCTCATCAAGGAACTCACTAACGCACAGGGGCAGGACGGAAGCGCTATTGCTATCTATCAGGATCTTAACGCGGCAGTAGTCGCATATCATCAGACTCTTGCATCCTATCACAATGCTTCCGATGTACTGTATGCCATCGTTCAGATTCATGATATGTACGGCAGAGTAGTGAGTGGCTATGTAGAAACCGTTGATCATAGAGTAAACGCTGAAAGCGAGGGCTAACCTATGGCTGAGACTTTATGTGCCTTAATGAAAAAGGGCGGCGGCGGATATAATATTAAACTTGACGCAAGCAATCAGTTTACGTTCTTCAATATACAGGCTAATGTAACAAACATATCCGTTACATCAGATCCAATGCCCGCAGGAACGTATTTAGCGTATGGTGAGAGCTATGATATAACAAGCAACCAGCCGCAGAAACGTGGATGCACGTTGTCTACTACGGGAACAAAGGTTGAAAGTTATGTTTATGGTGGAGAGTCCGCTATAATTGAGCTTCCTGCAAACGGTACTGTAACCGCGACAGGCGTTACACTGACCGCAAGAGGACGTAACGCCAACCTTCTCATGTGGAAGATAAAATGAATACTATAGACAAAGTATTACTTGCCCTTGCAGGCTTTATTTTCGGATTCACGGTCACTATGATCGTGATTTTTTGCATCTACCAAGCGACACCTGATACTCTCATAGAGTGCGTGTTTGCTTGCTGTAGTTCGGAACTGGTCCTGTCCTTTGCAATTTGGTGGATAAAAAAGAGAGGTACAAAGAAGGGAGATACTAAAAATGGATTGGAAAAATAAACTTTCCTCACGCAAGTTCTGGCTCTGTGTGGCTGCGGCTCTTGCATCTTTGGGAACTGGCATAAGCGGTCTTGTGCAGGGCAACAATACGCTGGCTCTTGCTGGTGGGATATTGCTTGTGATTTCAAGTAGTATCTATGCCTTCTGTGAAGCATGGATAGACTCGAAAGCGGTAGAGAAATGAGTGAAGAATTTGTATCAGTAGAAGTGCATAACGAGTTTGCCAAAAGGATCGAGGCGGAAGATGAACGCCAAAACAGACGCATAGCGAAACTGGAAGATGCCGTAGGCCAAATGACAGAGTTAACGGCTTCCGTGAGGGAACTTGCAACCAACATGGCAAACATGGCTAAAGAACAGTCAAAGATAGGTGAGCGCCTTGAAGTTATTGAGAATAAACCCGCGCAGAACTGGGATAAGCTCATATGGGCGCTTGCAGGAGCTTTGATAGCCGGTGTTATTGGCTATGTCATGGCAAGTATAGGTATTGGCTAATGAGAATAGCACACGCAAGTATAAATGAGCATAACACAATTAGCGGTGGTCAAGCAGGCAATCAGACGGGTAAAGAAGTCTGTATAAGGCTGTGGTATAAAAAGCCGTGGACGGTTCTTCTTAGGCATCCCGACAGATTAGTGCGGGAACAGATAGCCACCATAGCGGAAACACTTGCTACTCCGCCCGTTAATCGTCTGATAGGCTACGATCAGTCGCAAAGAAACACATTTCATGCTATTGCGTTAAAGTATAAGTACAATTTATTGGACTTCATTAACGCTGGCGAAGCGTGCGAAACGGATTGCTCCGCCTTTGTGACTTGTGTTTGTCTCTTTGCAGGATTAAAGAAGTTAGAGTACAGCGGTAACGCTCCGACTACTTCTACCATGAAAAGCACGTTTAAGCAGGCGGGATTTAATGTTTTGACCGATAGCCGATACGTTGACGGGATAAATTATCTCTCTAAGGGAGACATCCTGTTAAAGCCCGGTTCTCATGTGGTGATCGTGTTAGACGATGGACCGCTAATCAATAAGGACAGTCAATACTTTCCGAAGTACATGGGGCGATCCTACTCAGTGGCAGATGCCTTAAAGGAAATGGGGATAGACAATTCCCGAAAGAACAGGGCAAGGATATACGCGGCGAACTTCCCCGATAAGTACACATACTCGGCAACGCAAAACGCGGCCATGCTAAAGCGCTTTAAGGAAGGCACTCTTAAAAGACCATAAAGGTTAATCAAGACGTAGTGGTGGCTACGCCTTTTTTAATATATGCGCATATATCTAAGAAAGGAGATAACAGATATGGCAGTAAAAACATATACCCAGTCTGATCTGAACAACCGTATGCCGGGTAACGTGGCCAACACGATTTACTACGCTACGCATGGCGGACAGGGCAACAAGCCGATAGTCTATGACAACGGTTCGGGTAACTATACTTCTAAAAGTGGCGGAACTGTAACATATACTCTCGGCGGAACTCCGACAAGTACAAGCAATACCACTACTACTCAGAAAAAGGCTTCAACAAGCAATACAAGCACCGAGGAGCCTGAAAGCGAATCTAATCGTAGTGGCGGCTATTCCGGTGGTGGCGGATATTACGAGGAAGTGAGCGGCCCCAGTCAGGCCGATCTTGACTACTATGCTATGATCCAGTCCATTATGGAAAGCCAGCGTGACGCGGCTTATGATGCGTATAACCGTAGTATGGAGAACGCGGCAGAGTCCTACAATCAGCAGAAATCTAATACGCAGGACGTATTCAATCAGTCAAACCAGCGTATAGATACGCAGTGGGATAGAACCGCTAATGCGTTAAAGAACAACCTTAACTCTACTCTCGGTTCCTTAAAGGAAAACTATAAATTTGGTTCCAACATACAGAACGAAGATGCCGCACGTTCATTAAGGGAGGCATACATCAATTACATGATGAACAAGCGCAACCTTAATCAGAACTTAGCTGCATCGGGTATTTCAGGAGGAGCTTCCGAAAGTAGCCTTGCAAACATCATGAACAACTATGGTAATGCAAGGAATAACATCAACACTCAGCTTGCACAGAACTTAGCACAGCTTCTTAATACCTACAACAACAATCTGTCAAGCGCTAACAGAGCCTACAACTCAGAGTACAGCTCCGCACAGGGCAACTACACAGACTATGTAAATCAGCTTGCTCAGAACTATGCTAACGCTATGAATCAGATCGAGGGCAACTACGCTAACTACAAGAATACTTATGAGAATAACCTTGCCAATGCTCTTATGACCATTAACTCGGCAAATTCCCTTAGTAGCCTTGCTAATGCAGCCTCTACTCTCGGTAATCTTACCGGAGAAGCACTCCCGATAGTTAGTATGACAGCTCCGACAAGCAGATCGCTCACAAGCGGAAGCAACTATGTAAATACCCTTGCAAACCTTATGAGCAACATGGATAGGGCGGCAGGAACTTACACGCCTACTTCTAATACACTCGGCGTTACTAATGTTAGCACTACACAGGGCAACAACATGGGTAGCGTAACAGACTACGCTAAGTATTTGGCTATGCTTGATTTGATGGATCAGGCAGGTTGATTTAAGGAGAACAATTAAATGGCAAACGGTGTAGCTTCAAAAGCTAATAAGAAGGTTAATCAGAATAAACAGCAGGAAGAAGAACTCCGCAGACAGCAAGAGGAGGCGAGAAAAAGGCAGGAACAGGCCGCTCGCCAGCAGGAAGAAGAAAGAAAGCGTCAAGCCGAGGCTTCTAAAAGAGAAAGTGAGAAACGTAACCAGTCGAATAGCGCGGCTACACCGAATGCCGCTATACCCGTTTTGGAGGAAAAGTATGCCTCCGATGAGGCAATCCAGCGCGGCCGTGATTTTGGACGCAAGGCCCGTGAGGATGTGGATTCAGGCCGTGTAAAGTCAAGTGATCCGTTTGCAGACAACCCTTACGGACGCGGCTTTGCTGGCATGGCAGAAGTCTATAAGGCACAGGCCGCCGCCGAAGAAGCGCAGAACGCATACAGAGACAGGCTCCTTGCCGAGAACGCATCAAGGAACGCACAGAGACACGGACAGTTAAGCGCACAGTCTACCACTATGCCTATGGAACAGAATATGTCAGGGCAGATGCCTACACAGGATGTTCAGGCCATCGCAAATGGTCCGGTTGATGTTCTGGGAACAAGGCGTGATCGTTCGATGCTGTCTGAAAGCGGACAGAAGGAAGTAGACAGGCTTTCAAGGAAAATAGAATCCTTGCAGAGAACACCCATAACAGGCGATGCCGCCATTGATGAAGCTACGCAAACAAACAATCAGTCACAGATTGCAGACTTGCAGAGACAGATTGATTCTATATATAAAACAGACAATTCCGAAAGAGACGCAAACATAGACAGATACCTTGATCCGCAGCGCAGGCTTTCAAAGTATGAGAAAGAGAACGCTAATGCTATCTTTGAGGAATACATAAACAGTAACCCGAAGGCAAAAGAACTCTATAACACTAATGATGCGGCTATGAGTAGCCTTCTTGCACAGCGTTTCACTCCCGAAGAAGCGGAAGAATACGCAAGAATGATTACGCTGAAAAACAAGATCAGTCGCGGTCAGAGTGCAGGATTACACGCGGCTGAAAGTATGCCCTTTGTTAAAGGACTTGCAGACAAGTCTACAGAAAAGTACGGAGAACGTGTAGGCAAGGACCTGTCAGACTACAACTATTCAAGCCAGTTAGAGCAGACAATGACACAGAACCCGCTTGCATCAACAGGCGGAAATATGGCTTATCAGTTAGGCTCTTATGCGGCTTTTTCTCCTTTAGTGGAAGGCATACCCGTAGTTGGCAAGGCGGCAGAAGCAGCAGGAAAACTGTTCAAGAATTCCGCAGTGGGAAGCGCCGTATCAAACATTATCAGAGGACAGGCGGCAGATACTATCCTTGATACACTTCCGAATGAGATTATACCTGACATTATGGAAGGTAACTGGAAGGATATTCCGAAGGATATAGGCTTAAGTCAGTTGACGAACCTGGGATTCAATGTTTTGGGCGAAGCAGGCGGAGCGCTTGCAAGAAACTTTATTCCTTCCTTACGGAACGCTGATGAAGTGGCAGATGCCGTTAAGCAGGAACTTAATCCCGCGGACCTTGCTAAACAGAATGAAGCGGATATGCCGCGCATTAACGCGGAACGTGAGCAGGCTGTAGAAGCGCTTGAAGATTTACAGAAGCAGATCCCCGAAGCGCCGGAAGAAAAACTCACTCCCGAAGGTCCAAAAGATTATGAAACAGCGCGTCTGTTACGGCAAATAGAAATCGCACAGAAAGGCGCAGATTATTCAGACAGTTTTGATGCGAGACAGGGCTACGAACGTGAAGTTATAAGATTGACACAAGAATTAAAACAGAAAGCACCTGAATTATTTGATGAAAATGGAAGATTAAAAAATATATCAGATGAACTAATAAGAAAAGCAGAGGACTCTATCCCGCAAGAGATAAAGGACTATGTTCAAAAAAGAAACGATTTAATAAATAGGACACAGGCGATATTTGCTGAACCTATGTCTCCGGAAGAAATGGCGCAAACATTCCGTAGCATAAACGCTATGGATGAGTATATGAACCAAAAATACCCCGATCTATTTGAAGACGGGAATTTTGTCGGTTTTAACGAAGCGTCTCGCAGGCTTTCAAAGCAGACCAATGAAATCAATGATCTTGCGGAGCAGATACCAGATAATACACGGCTTACCGATGAAGAAGTTGCCGAACTTAAGAGGCGGCAGACTTATGATGAATGGCAGGAAGAAGTAGATCCTAACAATGTTGTATATCATTCAGGAACACTATCTCGTCTTAATAAGGCCGAAACCCGCGGCAAGATGCACGAAGGATCAAGAAATACTGGCTATTATGGAACGGGCCATTATTTTGTAGATAGCGCTCACAAAAGCGAGATTGACGGTAGTTCAAACTATAGCAAGAAACCTTATTCGTCCGTAGACATATCAAAGTATAACAATCTTTATAGAGTAGCATCTGATAAGCAGGCAAGTGATTTACACAGCTTTTCAGAGAAATTTATGCGCTATATTAACGGGTATAACGATAAATACTTTAAGGGCGCTGATGATGTTATAGATGAAGCTGCAAAAACTGAATATTTGGATGATCTCTATGAGAACTTTGAAAGGCTTTTCCCTGATTCTGGAATAGATAAGAATACATTTATCAACATGGCCGATACGTTCCGCAACGAGGAAGCAAGGGGTATTGACTTATATGACCGTGAAGATTCCGCCTTTACTAAACTAATGAAGGAAATGGGCTATAACGGTGTAGATTCAAGAGGTACTCGGTCCGCAGATACTTCCCGCGGTGTTGTAATCTATGATCTTGATGAGGATTCTATTCTTCAATCCAATGTAATAGATGATGAGATTAAAAAAGGTCTTATGAATAGACGCGTCCGTAACGAAGGTCAGAGTTTATTTAACGAGGCTACGGATGCCGAAATTCAAAAATCAATAGATTCTCAGACAAGGCGTGCGCAAATAAGTGAAGAAGTCCGGAAAATACACGATGATACTCCGCTTCGTGAAGCACAGGATAGCCGTAGAAAAATACAAGATAGAATAAGTCAACTTGAAGATGCACAATCAAGGTATTATGCGCTTTTGAATGATGAGGAATACTTAAATCGTGAAGCGCAACGAACCGTAAGAGAAATGGCTGAGTTTGACTTAGACATATCTTTAGATGAGGCAAAAACGTCACTTCTTGAAGGAACGCAAAGAGATTATGATGAAATAACTTCTACTATAGATGATCTCTACGCGCAACTGGATGAAACAGAGAAGTTTATTGCAGACGAGCAAAGGCAGATAGGTGATGTTTATAGACAGGTAGAAGCAAAGTATAAAGAAACTCCCAATAACTCCACCCCCGCAGTAAAAGAAACCGTAGAGCAGGGCGCAAGGCAGGCGGATGAGATACCCGCAGTTGCAGCGGGGAATATTACAAGTTCTGATGTAATTCCCCCTTCTGGCGGAGACGTAATTCCGAAAGTAGATGCGGCCGCTCCTGCTGGTGATAAAATATCACAATACGCAACAAACACTATGAGACGCGGTACTAATCTTACCCCGGAAGAA
>Ga0310690_10010824_pt1 | contig 11304 bp, 6 predicted proteins | sample AusTroGonzalo_MG_2_FD_207661 | JGI IMG/M metagenome (GOLD analysis project Ga0310690, IMG submission 207661) | Bovine rumen microbial communities from tropical cattle in Woodstock, Queensland, Australia - Gonzalo_04 (v2) (version 2) | ecosystem: Host-associated > Mammals > Digestive system >...
TCCGCCGCGAAGCCGCCCGCCGAGAAGGAGATGTTGTTGACTAAACGTGGGTTGATAAAACTCAAGCCTTCCTGTTGCCCCGACCCGACGAGGAACGGACGGTAAATCTCGATGCCGTTCACATAAATCAGGTTTTCATCGAAATTGCCGCCACGCACACGGTATTGCGAGCTTAATTCGTTGTTCGACACCACACCTGGCAGGGTCTTGATGAGGGTTTCCACACCACCGCCCATGGTGGGAAGCAAAGTGGCTTGTTTGGCATCCAAACGGGTCAGGCTCGAAGCCTCAGTGCCTCGGTCGCTGATAACGGCATCGGGGAGCAGGGTGGTATTGGAAATCAATGTCATATCCAACTTCTTGTTTTCACCTGCACGGAGGCGCACCGTGGCTTGCTTTTGTTGGTAGCCGACGAAGGAGAAATGGATAACCAAAGTCGTGTCGGAAAGCAGCGTCAACTCATAGTAGCCTTTCGCATTGGTGGTCTGTCCTACAAGCAAATCAGGGACAACGACATTGGCCATCTCGATGGGATGACCTTGCTCGTCGGTCACCTTACCATAAACCGTACCCGTCGGTAGGTGCTGGGCATGAGCCGCAAACGCGATGAAAAGCAATGCTATGAGGATGAATCTGGCGCGCATTGTATGGATAACTGAAAATGCCTTGAATTATTGTTTTTGTTGTGCCAAAACAAAAAAAGCCGCTGCGCAAGGCACAGCAGCTATATGCTCGTAGGCAACTTTTGGCTTACCAACGGCTGATGTTGCCGTCTTCAGAGGCATCCAAAATAGCTTGGTAAACGCCCTTCTTGTCGATGGTGCGCAAACCAGCAGCCGACACCTTCAGTACAACCCAGTCTCCCAATTCGGGAACGTAGAACTTCTTGATTTTCAGATTGGGAGCGAAGGTTCTCTTGGTTCTCTTGTTGGAGTGAGAAACGTTGTTGCCGTGCATGACCTTCTTACCAGTGATTTGACAAACTTTTGACATGACTCTTATCCTTTATCCTTTAAAATTACAATTGTCTTTTATCTAAACGGGCTGCAAAAGTACAAAAATTTTCTTTTGCCAAAGGTTTTTCCTCAAAATTTTTACTTTTTCAGGTTCAACTTTTGTACTGTCACACCGTTGGCGGTTTCGATGCGCATAATGTAGCATCCTGATTCATAGCGATTAAGATCGAGGATGGCGTTGACTTCAGCAGTCATTTCCATCACCTGCTGACCCAGCATGTTGCTCACGGTAATGCGCATTGTGCCGTTGCCGCTCACGTTGACCAGACCGTTGGTCGGGTTGGGATAGACGTTGATACTTTCATCGGTATTCTCTTCGGTATCGGTGATCCAGAACTGCACATCCCACCATTCCGATTCGCATTGTTCTTCTCCACGGATATATACGCAGTTGACGGAGTAGACGACCCATTCGCCTTGAATCATGTCGTAGGTATTGTCGAAATACTCATAACTGTTGTTGCCGTCATAAGGGATTTCGGCAATGAGTTCTTCGTCTTTATAAACTTCTGTTGAACGCAGCACCTTGAAATGATGCAGGTAAGAGGTGATGTCGGGTCGATCCCAAGAGATGTAGGCACCAAACTCCTCGCCATTGTGCCATTGGTATTCGCCATAAATGTTCTGCACGGGATAGCAAACCAACGGAGCTTCCTCGCAGTTGTTGTCATAGGTCATGAAAACACCGTCTTCGAGTTCATCGCTGGTGAAGAGTTCGTTGCCGGCATAGTCGAGGATGGTGAAAGAGCACTCAAAATCAGTGTCATATCCCTCGCTGGTATGATACCAACCATGATTCCAAATGAAGCTAAGGTTGCCGCGCAGCAGGGGCAGGTCCACAACCAAGCTTGAGCCTTGTGTCATGGTGATTACAGCAATGCGTTGGCCGCTTTCGGAAGTCACGCTGATGGCGGCACCTTTCCAGCCGTCGCCACCATCGTCGTGGAGTTGGAAAACGACGTTACACTTCTCGCCGACCAATAGTCTGCGGTAGGTAGTGCGGCTGATGCCAGCCTCATTGGTGACGTAGATAGCATATTCATAAAGGCCAGGCTCAAGGCCATTGTCCTCAATTTCCATGTTGGCACCCACTTGGGCATCAGTCAGTTCGGCGATGACCTCGAAATTCCGGCGCACAGTGACTGAAGTGATGTCGGTCAGGGCATTGCCGTTGAGGTCGGTGGTGGGGTTGGTCCAGGTGAGGCGGACACCGTCGAGGCTGGGCCTTTCAGCCACTTGCATGTTAAGCACGCTGTCGGGACGGGCATAGTATTCATCGTTTTGTGGGATGATATGACCTGTGAAGCCATTGAAAAGGTTGAAAGCGTATTTTGTGGTGTTGAGTGCGCCTATCGGGCACCATGCGTTATCGCGACCGCTCCAGCCCCAGTTGAAGTGGAAATAATCGTTCTCGTCGTAGCCGTCGCAAACGAAAGCATGACCACCGGCACCACTGTCGTCCTGACCGCTGTAGTACAATGGAATAAGTTCGTCTAAGCCGCCATTCTTCAGCATTTGAATCCATTCCTGATTAGAATAGCCGCCCCACCAGCCACCGCCATAATTGGTGATAAGGTCGTCGCAGGTGTAACGGAAATAGTTACGCAGGGCATTGGGTACGTCGTCAGAAAAGGCACCGCTGCCGTTACCGCTATACATCATGTTGACGGAAATGCCGAGATGATGCAGAAGCTGAGCTGTTTCGAAGTATTCCTCCTCGGTGCTGGTTGAGTCCAAGACGTTGGGCATCAGCTCGAAGTGATATTCAGTCTCGCCGAAGTTGGCGCTCTGTTGAGCATAGCCCGAGGGGTTGTAAGTGTGTGACCCCACACCTTGTGCGGGCCAATCCCAGAATTTCATCACTTGTCCCATGGCCGTGGCGACGCAACCGGCATAGACATGACCACCGTTGCCTTCAGGGTCTTCGGGGCATTGGCTGTTCCAAGGGAAGTTTTGGTTCCAGAGGGTCTGGCACAACGGTCCGACCACAACGCGGGTTTGGTTACCACGATTGAGGCTACCTGTTTTAGCCACTGCATTCCATTCGGCCACGATATCGGGCGTGGCGGCAAGGTTGTGTTCTTGCACATAATGGATTTCCTCTTGGAAGCCGTTCAGCGTGAACGCAAAGCCTTCCGATACGTTGTTTGGGTCAAACTTGCCCGTAGTGGAATAGGCGAGAATAGGTTTCACGCGGTCGTCACCAGCCACGATGACGAATCCTTCGCCTCCTGTGACGTTGAAGGCGTAATAGTCAGCCGTTCCGCGATTGATGGCGACACTGGCCAATTGCAATTGTATGTCAGCGTTTTTCTGGCTGAGTGCGGTGGTGCTCAAGAACTTGGCACCTAGTTTTTGAGCCTTCTGTTGATCGACTGGACCAGCCATCAAGCTACCGAAGCTGATGGCAAGAAGGCATAGGAATAGACTTAATTTTTTCATGAATGTGCTTTTGATTGATTTTGAGGCAGCAAAAATACTTTCTATTTTAATAAGGTGCAACAAAATGGCAAAAAATAACGGAGTGCTGACATAAACTCAACACTCCGTGTTTGTGATCGAAAGATTCGCTTAGCCTACGGTATCGGCAGTGGGCGTTTGCGGGACAGGACCGTACTGGTTCTCTGTGAGGTCGCCAGCCTTTGCCAACCAATAGATGAGAATAATGGCACCCACAACAGGAACGAAAGCGATAAGGATAGCCCAGCCACTCTTGTTGATGTCGTGCAGCCTACGAATGCAAACTCCTAGCCCTGGCAGTAGCACAGCAAGACTATAGATGTAGGAAAGGATTACGAAGACTGTTCCAAGTTGACCGAGAAGGCTTAAGATAAGGCCTACAACAAAGTTGAATAGAAAGAACCACCAGTATTCAGGACGGCTGGCACGGCCTTCAAAGTTGCAGTAGTTGTTCAAGATGACATACTTGACAATGGCGATAAAGTTGTTGGAATTCATGGTGTGATAGATTTTAAGGGTTAATGTTCTGCAAAGGTGGTGAATTGTTTTGAAAACAAAGTTTTTGGATTTTTTGTTAATCCTCTTTCAACTTTTTATACCTGAACCGTTTAGGTTCCACATTACCAAGGCGCTTCTGTTTGTTTTCTTCGTATTCGGAGTAGCTTCCCTCGAAGAAATAAACCTGCGAGTTGCCCTCGAAGGCGAGGATGTGTGTGGCCACACGGTCGAGGAACCAGCGGTCGTGGCTGATGATGACGGCGCAGCCCGCGAAGTTCTCCAAACCTTCCTCCAAGGCACGTAAAGTGTTCACATCGATGTCGTTGGTGGGTTCGTCCAAGAGGAGCACGTTGGCTTCTTGCTTCAAGGTCAAGGCGAGATGCATACGGTTGCGCTCACCGCCTGAGAGCACGCCAGCCTTCTTTTGCTGGTCGTTGCCGCCGAAGTTGAAGCGTGAGACGTAGGCGCGCGAGTTCATGCTGCGCTTGCCGAGCTGGATGACTTCGTTACCTCCGCTGATGACCTCCCAAACAGTCTTTTCAGGGTCGATTTCGGCATGTTGCTGATCGACATATCCGATTTTCACGGTTTCACCAACCTCAAAAGTGCCAGAATCAGGTTTCTCCAAACCCATGATGAGGCGGAACAAGGTCGTCTTGCCTGCGCCGTTTGGTCCGATAACACCAACGATGCCACCTTGAGGCAGACTGAAGTTCAAGTTCTCGAATAGGAGTTTGTCGCCATAAGCCTTGGTAACGTCATGTGCTTCGATGACTTTTGCTCCAAGGCGGTCGCCATTGGGAATATAGATTTCGAGTTTCTCTTCCTTTTCCTTCACGTCCTCGTTGAGCATCTTCTCATACGATTCCAAACGTGCCTTGCCCTTGGCGTGACGTGCTTTCGGGGCCATACGCACCCATTCCAACTCGCGTTCGAGGGTTTTGCGGCGCTTACTCTCGGTCTTCTCTTCCATCGCGAGACGGGAGGTCTTCTGGTCGAGCCAAGAGGAGTAGTTGCCCTTCCACGGAATGCCTTCGCCACGGTCGAGTTCGAGAATCCAACCAGCCACGTGGTCGAGGAAGTAACGGTCGTGGGTGACGGCGATGACGGTTCCCTTGTATTGCTGCAGGTGGCTCTCCAACCATTGGATGCTTTCGGCATCAAGGTGGTTGGTGGGCTCGTCAAGGAGCAGAATGTCAGGTTCTTGCAAGAGGAGTCTGCACAAGGCTACGCGGCGGCGTTCGCCTCCCGAGAGGTTGCGCACGGGCGTGTCGCCGTCGGGACAGTTGAGGGCGCCCATGGCGCGTTCCAGTTTGCTGTCGAGTTCCCAAGCGTCGTGCTGCTCGATGAGTTCGGTGAGTTCACCCTGACGGGCAATCAGTTTGTCAAAGTCGGCGTCAGGCTCAGCGAATTTGTTGTTGATTTCCTCGTATTCCTTAAGGATATCGACAATCTCCTGCACGCCTTCTTCCACTACTTGGCGGACGGTCTTGTTGTCGTCAAGTTGAGGCTCTTGGTCCAGCATCCCGACCGAATAGCCGGGAGAGAAGACCACTTCGCCATTATAGGATTTCTCCTTGCCCGCGATGATGCGCAGCAGGGTGGATTTGCCAGCTCCGTTCAGACCGATGATGCCGATTTTGGCGCCATAGAAGAAGGAGAGGTAGATGTCTTTCAGGATTTGTCGCGACGGCGGGATGATTTTGCTCACGCCTACCATCGAGAAGATGATTTTTTTGTCGTCGGGTTGTGCCATATCAGTTGTCAGTTATTCAGTTGTCAGTTGTTCAGTTAGCGAAGGTTTTACCATCGCTTGTGTTCAGGTCACCCTTTCAGGGCTTGGTTCATCGCCTCCTCCAACCGTTCCGTCGCCTTGCCCCAATCATAAACGCGGTTCGTGAAATCAAACCCCGCTTGGGCAATGCGTTCGGCTTTTTCTTTGTCGGTCAATAAGGTGATGATGTTGTTGGCCATTTCCTCGGCGTTGCTGCCGACCAAGATTTCTTCCTTGGGTTTCGCGCCAAGTGAAGCATTCGCCAATGGCGAGGTGATGGCGGGTAGCCTCATCGACATGGCCTCCAACAGCTTGTTTTGCAGCCCTGTACCTATACGCATAGGTGCGATGAATACACGACTTTGCGCATAGGCGTCGCGGATGTCGTCGAGCCAGCCGCTGACGATGATGCGCTCCGAGGCGGCTTTCTTGACCTTCGGGTCTGGAGTGGCACCTGCGATGTAAAGTTTCGTGTCGGACAGGGTCTTCCACACGATGGGCATTATCTCATCAGCCAAGTATTCCACGGCGTTCACGTTAGGTGGATAGCTCATGTTGCCCGTGAAGACGAGGTCATATTTCTTCTCACGCTCTTGTGGCTTGAAAAAGTCGTGGTCTACACCGTTGGGGATAATGAGGATTTCGTCACGATGCTCGTGCGGGAACAAAGCCCTGTCAGGCTCGCTGATGATGCTATGCACGTCAAAGTCGTCGAAAATGGCGGCCTCGTGACGTTTCAAGCGGCGGTACTCCATATTATATATAGGTCGTGTGACGAAAGAGGCAATGTCGGCGCGGCGTTTCATGCCATAGGAGAAAATATCTTGATAATCAATGGTTTTCGGAATATCTTTATGTCTGATGTACTCTGCAGTGCGCAACAATTGTCCATAAAGCATGTCGGGCTTGTGCTTGGCAATGAGCGCATTAACCTTTTTAGCCGCCTTGCGGTTATAGAAATAGCCACATTGCAGGGGCAGACCCTTGAGGAAGGCGCGTACAAGACCCAACGCGATTTGAGGCTTCGTGATCCTGATGAAGTTGATGGACTGGCAATAAGGCTGCAAGGCGTGAAAAGCGTCCTGCTCACTGACTTTCGGGTTGTCGTTGAGGGCGCAGAGCACGATTTCATTGTGCTTTGCGAGTTGCTTTATCTGGTTGAAAGCCCGCAACTTGTCTCCTTTCTCCAACGGATATGGAATGCGGGGCAGTAGTACAAAGATTTTCATCTCCTTGGTTTTAGGGGACAAAGGTAGGACTTTTTTCGAGAAAATCCCTAATTTTGCCGTCTGTTTTATCGGTAAAAAATGTAAAAAATGATGAAGATAATAACCAAAACCTTTGTCACCGTGATGCTTGTCGTTTGGAGCGGTAGTCTTTTTGCACAAGCTCCGACGGGCTACTACAATAACGCCACTGGCAAAACTGGCGATGAATTGAAAGTCGCTTTGCACGAAATCATCGCGGGGCATACCACGATTAACTATAGTAATATCTGGAATGCCTTCTGGAGTACCGACAACAAAGGCAACGGCGTGGTGTGGGACATGTATTCTGACAACCCTGGAGGCACACCGCCTTATACCTTTTCAATAGGTCAAAACCAGTGCGGCGAATATACGCAGGAAGGTGACTGTTATAACCGCGAACATTCGTGGCCCCAAAGTTGGTTCAGCGGCAATGACCAGGCTGTTCCGAGCCGCGATTTGCACCATGTCTTCCCCACCGATGGCTTTGTGAATGCCCAAAGGGGCAATTACCCCTTTGGCGAGGTAAATACCCCATCATGGACTTCACAGAATGGCTCAAAATTAGGGACTTGCAAGTCTTCGTTAGGCTATTCGGGTACCGTCTTTGAGCCAATTGATGAATACAAGGGTGACTTTGCCCGTGCGCTCATGTATATGAGTGTGCGCTACTATGGTGAGGATGATGATTGGGGTACAAGCGGCATGACCAACAAGTCGGAAATCCTGCCTTGGGCCATGACCATGCTGCTGCGTTGGAACGATGAAGACCCTGTCAGCCAAAAGGAAATCGACCGCAACAACGTGATTTACAACGAATATCAGCACAACCGCAATCCCTTCATCGACCATCCTGAGTATGCCCGCATGATTTGGGACCCGAACTGGCATGAAAGTATTGGCGGTTATGAAAAAGTGACAAGCACAGAGGAAATCACCGACGGCGATTACTTGATTGTGTATGAAGGAGGAAACTTGGCTTTCGATGGAAGTCTGACCACTTTGGATGCGGCCAATAACGCAATTGAGGTCTCGATTTTCGGAAACAACATCGAGTCAAATGCCACTACCGATGCTTCTGCTTTCACGATTGCTGCCAAAACAGGCGGCTACTCCATCAAGAGTGCAAGTGGCTATTATATTGGGAATACGAGCGATGCCAATCAATTGAAGACAAGCCCAAATGATGACTACATTAATTTGATTTCCATTACTGATGGCAATGCGGACATCGTATGCAGTTCAAGCCATCTGAGGTACAATTCGGCCAGTAATCAGAATCGTTTCCGATATTATAAGTCAAGCTCTTATACTAACCAGCAAGCCATCCAACTTTACAAAAAGATAATGGTATACAGCGTCAACCTTGCTGATGTGGAACATGGCAGTATTAGTGCCGATGCAGAGGAAGCCGTTGAAGGTACTACCATTACCCTTACTGCCACGCCCGATGCAGGCTATGAACTCGACCATTGGACGGTTACCGATGCCCGAAACAATGCTATCGAGGTTACGAATAATCAGTTCGTGATGCCCGCCAGTGATGTCATGGTGAGCGCGGCTTTCGTCTATGTTGGCGTTTTTGAGCAAAAGTATTACTTGGTGACAGATGTTAGCCAACTCGTCGCGGGAAGGACATATCTGATTGTGAATACCTCGGCGGGCAAAGCCATGGGAACGACACAAAACACCAACAACCGCACGGCAGTAAGTGTCACTATCAACACCAATGTGATTTCCAATATTGGAAATGATGTTTGCGAATTGACCCTAGGCGGGCAAAGCGGCGCATGGACTTTCTTTGATGCTGATTGGGGCGACAATGGTGGCTATCTTTATGCGGCGAGCAGTAGTGCAAACAACTTGAAGACCCAAGCTACCAACAATACCAACGGTCAATGGAGCATTGAAATCACTTCTAACGGTACGGCCACAATCATTGCCCAAGGAAGCAATACAAGAAACAATCTCCGTTATAATCCCAACGGCAACAATCCCATCTTCAGTTGTTATGCCAGCACAAGCACTATGGCAAAAGTGGAACTCTATATCCGCAGCGAAGAATATGACCACACCGAAAACGAAACCATCGCCAACTTGTTTTCTTTTGACAAGCACACCATTCATAGCGATGTCACGTTAACCGTCAGCGGGACAGCTACTTGCACCGATGCCAGTCATCTCATTCTTGAGGATGGCGCGCAACTCGTCCATCACAGCGACAATGTGCAGGCCACGGTGAAGAAAAGCATTGCAGGCTATTTAGGTAATGGTGGTTGGTACACTATCGCTGTGCCGTTTAGTTCCTACATCCCCGCGAACACCAGCATGGTCAGTGACGACTATGACCTTTATGCATATGACGAAGACGGCGATAACGAAGGCAAGGAATGGCGCAACTACAAGGCCACCGCTTTCAACTTGGCTTCTGGTCAAGGCTATCTTTTTGCCCATAACCCTGCCACCACTTTGCGTATGGTAGGCACCTTGAACAGCGGCACTTATTCGCAAACCGTCAACTTGGGCTACGCCAATCAAGACGACAACTTGAAGGGTTTCAACCTTTTAGGTAACCCTACCGCGCACGACATCAGTTTTACGAAGACCGATAACGTGTCCGACGGCTATTATTACCTATCCAACAGTGAAAACTGGATTTATGAGACAGGCAATACCGTCCCTGTGGGCCGTGGTTTCCTCGTGAAAGCCAACGCCGCAGGAGAATCCGTCACCTTGAATCCGCAATCGAAACGCGGTGTTGTCAAGACGGTGTGCACACCGTCTCTACCAGAATCATATCTGTGCATCTCCATTGACGAAAGCAAAGCCTACGTCAAGTTGAGAGAAGGTGTCAGTATGCCGCTATTTAGCCTGAATGGACATCATGCACCGCTCTACCTTACGCGTGAAGGCAAGCGTTATGTGATGCTCGTCGCCGACCAAACCTCGTCCATCGACTTAAGCTATGAAGCCCGCCAAGCGGGAAGGCACACTTTAAAGTTGGATGCCGAAGGCCTTGGTCTCAACTATCTCCACCTCATCGACCATAAGACTGGCTTCGACATCGACTTGTTGGCTATGCCGGAATACACATTCGAGACTTGTTCGGAGGACTATGCCGCTCGGTTCCAGTTGGTATTCAGTGCTTCACAAGATTCAAACCCTATTGAAGAGTCGAACAGTTTCGCATACATCAGCAACGACCAAATCATCATCACTGGTTTTGATGGAGACAATGGCGCAGTTACATTACAAATCATTGATGTCATGGGCCATGTGTTATCTAGTAAGGACGCATCGCATGCATCCGCAATACCCACCGTAAACATGTCGTCTGGCATTTACGTTTTGCGCCTCATCACTGAAAAGGAAACCCGTACCCAGCGAATTGTTCTGTAATGAACGATTTGTTAGGTTCTATTTTTATTGATTTTCTTCATTTTTTTCTTTTTTCCTGCCAGAAAAACCCATATCTTTGCGCCTGTCTTATAATGGCGAAAAGAGAAATATACTTTATAGTCTTAATATGTTAAAATTCAAATAATTAACTAAAACTACTTAAAAATGAAAAAAGGATTTACAAAACTGATGGCAGCCCTAGCGCTGCTCGCGTTCCTTGCTATCCCTACGGGGATGTGGGGACAAACGACCGTGTCCTATGGTTGGGAAACATCTGACGATGCCACCCAATGGACCATTACTGATGCCATTGTTGCGACAAGCGGACAAGGCAATACAGGTGAATATGCTGGAAAAATCAACACCAACCACACTTATGTTCAGTTCAATGAAAAAGTGTATGTCACCTCTTTTTCTTTTGCTTTCAAACGTACTTCTAACAACAACAACTACAATGTTTACATCGAAACATCAACGGATGGAAGCACTTGGACTGCAGTTGAGACTTACGCAATGAGTAGTTTTTCAAATGGAACTTATACAACAAAGACCCATACATTTGATGGGACGACTGAATATTTTGTAAGATTCCATTGTTACAATACCACTGCTGTTAGATATGTCGATGATGTTTCCATCACTTATACTACCAGTTCTGCTACCGTTGCCACTCCTACCTTCGACCCTGCTGGCGGTAGTTATACCACAACTCAGAACGTGACCATTAGCTGCGAGACGGAAGGCTCCACCATCTATTATACCACGGATGGTAGCACTCCCAACAACACCAGCACACCATACAATGATGCCATCACTATTTCTGAAACCACCACCATTAATGCCATTGCTTACGTAGACAATGATGCAAGCAACGTGGCTACGGCTACTTATACCATAATAAACCTTGAAC
>Ga0310690_10010828_pt1 | contig 11301 bp, 9 predicted proteins | sample AusTroGonzalo_MG_2_FD_207661 | JGI IMG/M metagenome (GOLD analysis project Ga0310690, IMG submission 207661) | Bovine rumen microbial communities from tropical cattle in Woodstock, Queensland, Australia - Gonzalo_04 (v2) (version 2) | ecosystem: Host-associated > Mammals > Digestive system >...
CTGCTCGTTCTCGTCGGCGGCGTCTTCGTGATGGAGGCGCTCTCGGTGATCCTTCAGGTCGCCTCCTTCCGGATGACCGGCAAGCGGATCTTTCTCTGCGCGCCGATCCACCACCACTTCGAACGCCTCGGCTGGACCGAATCGCAGATCGTGATCCGCTTCTGGATCCTCTCGGGCATCTGCGCGCTGATCGCGCTCTCCTCCCTCAAACTGCGCTGAAGCAGAGACAAGAAAAGCGCCCCCTTCGGCATTCCCGCCGGAAAGGGCCGAAAGAGAATCCGAAGAAGCCGCGGCGCCGCCTCAGGGGCGAAGCGTTCTGCGCTCCCCCCAGCAGCGGTAGAGCTGCGGGACCAGGTACTTGAGAACCGACGCCGCCGGCAGCGCGAGGATCATGCCGGGGATCCCGGCGAAGATCGCACCCAGCAGCACGACAATGATCGTTTCGAGGGTGGTGAGACCGAGGGATTCGCCGATCACCGCCGGATAGAGGATGAACTGCTCCACCACTCCGTTGTAGAGCAGATAGGCGGCGACGATCCCGAAAAACTGAATCCCGCTCGCATTGCCGACGGCGAGCGTCACGAGCACGGTGACACAGCAGGAGATCACCGGTCCGAGGTAGGGCAGCATGATCCCGCATCCGGCGAGGAAGCCGAGCAGCGGGAAATACGGCACGCCGAGCAGCCAGAAGAGCGTCGTGTAAACGGTGGCGTCGACCAGCACCAGCGTGAGGTAGCCGCGGACCCAGATGCGGAGCCGGTCGAAGGTTCCGGAGACGATCCGCTTCGCCTCCTGCACGGTGGCGTCGTTCGCGCCGGGGAGCCAGCTGCCGTTGAAGACGCTCCGGATCAGGTATTCGCTCCGCCGCCCCGAACTCATGTCGTTGCGGCAGAACTCCGCCAGCTTGAGCAGAAAGAGCAGCGCGAAGAAGACCGTGAGCAGCAGATCGCAGACGATCGAACCGATGACCCCCAGCACGCTCGCGGTGAAGGAGAAGAACCCGCCGCTGCGCCGGAGCAGAAAGGCGGCGAAATCCTGCCGGGTTCGCGGATTCTCAAGGATCTCCCCTACCCTGACGAGGACCGCCTTCACCAGAGGCAGCCGCTCGAAACGTTCGCGCTGCTTCTCCAGAAATTTCTGCAGCTGATCGAAGCACTCCCCGATCCAGCCGTTGAATTCACCCGGCCCCGCCGGAGCGGTCGCAGCCGGAGGGACCTTCGCCTGCGGCGCGGCGGCGGCGGATTCCTCCGTCCGCAGGGAGCGGAGCTTTTCTCCCAGCCCCGCCACATAACGCCCCGTGAGCGAGGAAAGAAAGACTCCGATGAGAACCGCGATCGTCAGCACCGACAGCACCGTTCCGGTGACGGCGCGGTTGATGATCCGCTGTTCGGCGCGGCGCTCCGCCGACGCCCGGGCCTCCTCCGCCTCGGGATCGCGGCGCCGGATCCGCTCCGAAAGACGGCGGAGTGGCGCCCCGATAAAATCGAATATCCGGAAAAGATGGAACGTCGCCCCCGTGCGGCGGCGCAGACGGCGCTCGAAAAATTTCTCGACCGGCAGCAGCAGATAGGCGATGATGAACCCGAAGATCACGCTCTTGAGCAGCGTCGCGGTCAGAATGAAGACCGCCAGCACGATCAATCCGGCGACGATCCCGGCGCCGGAACTGGCGATCTTGCGGCGGTGCGTCTCCGCCAGACCGGATTCGGCGCGCTGCCGGTCGAATTCGTCGACGGGGATCTCCATCGCCGCCGAGAGTTCGCGGAGCCGCGCGAAGCGATCCTCCGAAGTCTCCACCGCCGCCGCCAGCGCAAGCCAGAAGCGGAGCTGCCGCAGCCGCACCTCCGGCGCAAGGCGCAGCAGGACCGCCGCCAGCGACGGGAGCTCCCCGCTCCGCGTCTGACGCAGTTCGGCGAGCCGGTGTTCGATCTCGGAGGAGAAGAGTTCCCCTTCCATCAGCCGGCGGTAGACGGCGAGCTTCGCGGGATCGAGATTCCCCGCATCGTCCTCGAGCAGCATCCTCACGACGGCAAGCGAGGCGCGACGCCCCGCCTCGGCGGCGCCGCCATCCTCGCCGTCCTCGTTCAAAAGGGGCGAAAACGCCGCGGAAAAGGAACTCTTCAGCACCGCGGTGATCCCGCGCCCGCGGGAAACCGAGTGATACCAGTGGAAGGGGTTGCCGATCATCGCCGGATCATGCTCCTTTCTTGCCTCAGCCGACCTGTGCGCCGGAGACCGCGCCGCCGAAGGGATCCCCCTTCCGAGCGGCGCGGGACCATCATTTCACGGTGACTCCGCGTTCCCCGGCGACGACTTCGCCGATCCGCGCCGCGTTGAACCCCGCCGAACGGATCGCCGTCAGCGCTGCCGTCTCGGCGGCGGCAGGAACGAACCACACCATGCCGACCCCCATGTTGAAGACGCGGTATGCCTCGTCGTGACCGATCGAACCGCGTTCCACCAGCAGCCGGAAGATCGGCGGCACCGGAAGCGGCGAAGGATCGAAGACCACATGGCAGTTCTCCGGCAGAACGCGCGGCACATTGTCGTAGAGACCGCCGCCGGTGATGTGGGCGATGCCGTCGGGACGCAGCCCCGCCTTCGCCGCCGCGCGGAGCGCCGGGAGATAGGAGGGATGGGTCTTGAGCAGCGCTTCGCCGACGCTCTCGCCGCCGAGTTCGGCGGGCGTGCTGTCGACGGTGAACTTCTCCTGCTCGAAAAGGATGCGGCGGGCAAGACTGAAGCCGTTGGTGTGAAGCCCCACCGAGGAAATGCCGACCGCGACGTGCCCCGGAGCGATCCGCTCGCCGGTGATGATCTCCGACTTCTCGACGATGCCGGTGATCACGCCGACCAGATCGAAATCGTTGCCGTACATCCCCGGCATTTCGGCGGTCTCGCCGCCGAGCACCGCGCATCCGGCGGCGCGGCAGGCGCGGGCGATGCCGCCGAGCACCTCCTCGTAAAGAGGCGAACGCAGCTTGCCGATGCCGATGTAGTCCATGAAGTAGACCGGCTCCGCCCCCTGCACCGCGATGTCGTCGATGCAGTGGTTGACGATGTCGCAGCCGACGGTGTCGTATTTCTTCATCATCATCGCCACCATCAGCTTGGTGCCGACGCCGTCGATGCTCGAAACCAGCACCGGCTCGCGGTACTTCGAGAGATCGATCTGAAAGAGTCCGCCGAAGCCGCCGATCGGGGCGAGCATTTCGGGCCGGCGGGTCGCGGCGAGATCGCGTTTCACCCGTTCCAACAGATTCTGGGCGAGGTCGATATCGACGCCCGCCGCCTTGTAGAGATCGCTCTTTGCCATGATTTTAGAGAACTTTCCTGACTTGTGGTTGAGATTGCGGTCGATCCTGCGGGAAAACCCTTCAGAGGTTCCAGAAGCGCTTGGGACCGTCGTAGGCGATGCGTTTGACCAGCGCCAGCGCGACGTCGGAGGGGATCTGCCCGCGGTCGACCATCGTGCCGACGCCGTCGGCGAGGATCCGGCGGAACATCTCGAAACGCGAACCGTAGCTCAGCAGCTTGCGCGAGTCGGAAACCATGCCCGCGAAATTGCTCAGGAGGTCGATCGACGCGAGATATTCGATCTGGCGGCGCATCCCGCAGGGGGTGTCGTTGAGCCACCATGCGGAACCGCAGGTCACGGTCGAACCGAAGGCGCGGCTCACCGTCGCCAGCGTCGGCCAGTGCCCCGGATCGAGGCTGTAAAGCACCACCTTGAGCTTGCCGTCGAAACGGTTGAGCAGCGCGGTGAGCGCCGGAAGCATCTCCTGCATGTGGTAGGAGATGTCGCCGCCCGAATCGGGACCGAGGGTGTCGAAGAGCACGTCGCGCACGTCGCGCACCGCGCCCATGTGGAGCTGCGTCACCCATCCGGTTTCGGCGTTGAGTTCCGCCGCCTTGCCGAAGAACGCTCCCGCGAAGAGGGCGGCGTCGGCAGCCGGGATCGCTTCGCCGGCGAGCGCGCGGCGGAAGACACGGTCGGCGGCGGCGGGATCGACGCTCACGTCGGGCAGCAGCTCGAAGCCGTGGTCGCTCGCGCGGCAGCCGCATTCGGCGAAGTGGTCGTGGCTGCGGCGCATCGCGTCGAAGAGGTCGGCGAGCGAGGCGATCTTCATCGAGAAGCGTTTCTCGACCTGCCCGATGTAGGCGCGCCAGCCGGGGGCGGAGATCTTCATCGCCTTGTCGGGACGCCACGTCGGACGGATCACGGTGCGCGAAAGCTGACGGTTGGCGCGTTTGTGGTCATCCAGCATGTCGATGAGGTCGTCGGTCGAACTCATCGTCTCGACGTTGAGCGGTCCCTGGAGCAGCTCCTGCGGACGGAAGGCGGGGGTGGCGAGCTTGGCGTCGACCGCGTCGCAGATGCGTTCGCCGGTGGCTTCGCTGAGCACTTCGTCGATCCCGAAGTAGCGTTTGAGGTCGAGGTGGATCCACTCGTAGACGGGATTCCCGGCGATCAGCGGAAAGACCTTCGCCATGGTGAGGAATTTCTCGCGGGGCGAGGCTCCCCCGGTGATGAGCTCCTCGGGCACGCCGCACTTGCGGAGCATCTCCCACACATAGTGGTCGGTGGCGGCGAAGAGCTGCCACGCCGAGGTGTAGGGGGAGTTGTCGGCGATCTCCTTCACGTTGGCGTGGTTGTGGGGGTCGACGACCGGGAGCGAAGCGATCCCGCGGAAGAGATCGCGTCCGGCGGCGGAACTCAAGAGGTAGTTGTCATCGAGAAATGCCATTCTGAAAACTCCTTTGCGTTGAAATGAAACGGTCCGTGCTTCTTTCGTAATATACACGCGCAGGCGCGAATTTCCAAACTCCGGGGACGATTATTTTTGCGGAGCCGAATTTGACAAAAGGAGATTGCGGCCTTATTTTATAGCGGACCGGCTCCGGCGGGAGTCCGTCCGGAAGAAGAGGGAAAAGCGCAACGCAAAGAAAAAGGAGGAGAAAGCTTATGGAATCCCGCGACATTCAGCAGCTTCAGGAGGAGGTGCGCCGCGAATCGGCTCCGCTCGGCGTGGTCAAGGCGGAGATGGGCCGCATCATCTCGGGGCAGGAAATGCTGGTGGACCGGCTGCTGCTGGCGCTGATCGCCGACGGTCATGTGCTGCTCGAAGGCGTGCCGGGACTGGCGAAGACCCTCGCGGTCAAGACCCTCGCCCAGACCCTCGACGGCAGCTTCGCGCGGCTTCAGTTCACGCCCGACCTGCTGCCCGCCGACGTGCTCGGCACCCGCATCTACAACGCGGCGACGGGAGAATTCTCGACCAAAACCGGACCGGTCTTCGCCAATCTGGTGCTCGCCGACGAGATCAACCGCGCACCGGCGAAGGTCCAGAGCGCGCTGCTCGAAGCGATGCAGGAGCGTCAGGTCACCATCGCGGGGGAACGCTTCGCATTGCCCTCGCCCTTCCTCGTGCTGGCGACCCAGAACCCGATCGAACAGGAGGGGACCTACCCGCTGCCCGAAGCGCAGCTTGACCGCTTCATGTTCAAACTCCGGGTGGACTACCCCTCGCGCACCGAGGAACGCCAGGTGGTCGAACGGATGGCGCGGCCTTCCGTCGATCCGCGGGCGATGGCGGTGGCGAGGCTCGACGACATCCTGCGCGCCCGGGCGCTGGTGGAACGCATCTACATCGACGACAAGATCCTCGAATACATTCTCGACCTCGTGATCGCGACCCGTCCGGGACACGCGGCGGAACTTTCGCCGCGGCAGCAGGGCGCGAAACTCGACGACCTCGACGGTCTGCTGACCTTCGGCGCGTCGCCCCGCGCTTCGATCGCCCTCGCCCTCGCCGCCCGCGCCCTCGCGCTGCTGCGGGGACGCGCCTATGTGCTGCCGCAGGACGTCAAGGAACTGGCTCCCGACGTGCTCCGCCACCGGCTGGTCCTCTCCTACGAGGCGGAGGCGGAAGGCGTGGACGCCGACGCGATCATCGACCGTCTGCTGGCGGAACTGCGTACGCCGTAGGGCGTCCGCACTGCCGGCGGAGGAGGTGGTCGTCATGTTACCCCCCGAATTAGCCAAACAGCTGCGGCTGCTGGAACTTCGGACCAACCGCGCGGTCGACGAGATCACCGGCGGCGCGTACCGCAGCGTCTTCAAGGGACGCGGCATCGAGTTCGACGAAGTCCGCGAATACGCCGACGGCGACGACGTGCGCTCGATCGACTGGAACGTTTCGGCGCGCATGGGCGCTCCCTACATCAAGAAGTTCGTCGAGGAACGGGAACTGACCGTGCTGCTGCTGGTCGATGTGTCGGCCTCCGGCTCCGTCGGTTCCGCCGACAAGAGCAAGCGGCGCAGCGCCGCCGAACTCGCCGCGCTGCTCGCCTTCAGCGCCGGACGCTCCGGCGACAAGGTCGGTCTCCTGATGTTCAGCGACAAGGTGGAGCTTTTCGTGCCGCCCCGCTCCGGACGGCGTCATACCCTGCGGCTGATCCGCGAAGTGCTCGCCTTCGAAGGACGTTCCCGCGGGACCGACATCGCGCTCGCGCTCCGCGAAGCGGCGAAGGTGATGACGAAGCGCGGCGTGGTCTTCCTGCTGAGCGACTTCATCGACGGCGGAGACTACGAGCGTCCGCTCAAAATGCTCAACCGCCGCCACGACGTGGTCGCGCTGGAGATCTTCGATCCGGTGGAGCGCGCGTGGCCGGTCTCCGTGCCGGTGACGATCGAAGACGCCGAAAGCGGCGAAACGGTCGATTTCGACGGCGGCGGCAGCCTCGCGGCGCTCGGCGGCGAACTCCGGCGCCGCACCGGGGAGACCCGCGACCGGTGCCGACGGGCGAGGACCGATCTCGTCGAGATCGAAAGCGGCGGCGATGTGCTCAAACCGCTGATCGACTTCTTCGCCCGGCGGCGGCAGCGCCGCGTCGTCGGCTGAAGAGGCGGCGCGGAGGAAAGTTCCGGAATCCCGGGAGAAATCTATCTATGCGAAACAAGTTTCTACGACGGCTGCCGCGGATCGCGGCGGCATCCATACTGATTCTCTTCGCGGTCGTCGGCAGCGGATGGCTGCTGTCGCTCCTCGACCGCAACGGAGGCGTGCCGCCCGCGACGGCGGAAATCGCCGGAGCGATGCCGCTCCCCCTCGGCGGAGCGGCGGACGCGGCGGCGGAATTCGAACTCCCGCTGTGGCAGCGGGTCGTCGAAGTCCGCGTCGAACCGGGCGCGGGAAGTCTGCAGACCGGTCCGGTCTCGCTCTCGCAGCGCTGGCGCTGGAACCGGCGGCGCTGGCGCATCGCCGCGACGCTGCGGGCGTACCGCGCGGGGGAGATCCCGGCGGGCGCGATCAAAGTGCGCCTCTCGCGGCGCGGCGGCGAAGCGGAGGAGTGCGTCATCGCCATTCCGCCGATCGCGGTGCGGGAGCCGAAGGCGCTCCGGCCGGGAAACGAACTCAAATACGCGGGTGAAGTGCGCGACTCCGCCTTCCGCCGCCGGTGGAAGAGCTTCCTTGCCGCCCTCCGGCGCCACCCGTGGATCGCCGCCGCGGCAGCGCTGCTGATCGCGGCGGGGATCGCCGCCGCCGCCGTGCTGCTGAGACGGCGGGCGCGCCGGCGCGGCGCGGCAGCCTGTTCTTCCCCGTGGGAGCGGGCGCTCACGGCGCTGGACGCGCTGCGCGGCGAACTCCGGGGCGGCAGGGTCTCCGCGGAACGCGCCGCGGGAAGGCTCGCCGATCTGGTGCGCGGCTACCTCGAAGAACGCTTCCGCATCCCGGCGACCCGGCGGACGACCCCGGAATTCCTGCGCGATCTGGACCGGGACGGCACCCCGCTCGGCACGGAAAACCGCCGCTTCCTGCGGGAATTCATGGAATCCGCCGATCTGATCAAATTCGCCCGTCTGCCCGCCGGCGCGGAGATGGTGGGCGAGGCGATCGGCAGGGCGGGAGAACTGGTCCGCAACACCGTGCCCGCCCCCGACCCGGGAGCGGAGCCTCCGGCGGCGGAAAACGGAGGCGGCGGCGCCCGGCACGGCGATGCGGGAACCGCGTCGGCAACGGAACGGCAGGGAGGTGCGGAATGATGGAATTCGCTTATCCGTGGGTCTGGTGCGGCGCGCTCGCGCTGCCGCTTTTCTACTTCTATCTGCTGCGCTGGCGGCGGCGCCCCGCCTTCGTGGCGGCATCCGCGCGGCCCTTCCGCCGCGCCGCCGGGAAGCGCCGCCTCGGATTTGCCGAATGGTGCTATCTCGCGGCGGCGCTGGTGCTGATCGCGGCGCTGGCGCGTCCCCGCTTCGGCGACGAACGGGTGATCGTCCGTTCGCAGGGGATCGACATCGTGATCGCGCTCGACCTCTCCGGCAGCATGGAGGCGTACGACGTGCCGAAGGAGATCACCGACGGCGGCGCGCTGCTCAAGGCGATCCGCTCGGGCGAGATCCGGGACCGGCTCGACGTCGCCAAGGCGGAGGTCCGCCGCTTCATCGAGGCGCGGCCCAACGACCGCATCGGTCTGCTCGGATTCGCCGATCTCGCCTACTCCTTCGCGCCGCCGACCCTCGACCACGCCTGGCTTCTGGCGCGGCTGGAGACGCTCCGGCCCGGACTGATCGGCGACGCGACCGGGATCGCCTCGCCGATCGGCAGCGCGGTCAACCGCCTCAAGGATTCCAAGGCGCCCCGCCGGGTGCTGGTACTTTTCACCGACGGCACCAACACCGCGGTCAACCGGCTGACGCCGCGGCAGGCGGCGAAGGCGGCGAAGGAATTCGGCGTGATCCTCCACACCGTCGGTATCGGCAGCCGCAACGCCTATGTGCTGGCGGAGTCGCCGCTGGGCAGCCGCTTCCTCCCCGCCGGGGACAACTTCGACGCGGAAATGCTCTCGGAACTGGCGGAACTCACCGGAGGTTCCTACTTCCACGCCGCCGACGCCGAGGGAATGCGGAAGGTGATGGAGGCGATCAACCGCCTCGAAAAGACCTCCTTCGAGCAGCCGAAGTATGTGGAGTACCGCGAATACGCGCCGATGCTGGCGCTCGCCGCGCTGGCGCTGATCCTACTCGGATTCACCGCCGAAACGACGTGGAAGCTGCGCCTCCCCTGAAATCGGAAGGGGCCGCCGGCAGCGCTCTCCGAGCTGCGGCAGCCCCTCGTTTCAGAACGGGATGAGCGACGGATCAGGGACGCTCCATGCGCTCGACCACGACGATCGGAGCCTTCCACGCCTTGATGCGGTAGGCTCTGCCGATCACTCGCGCCGACTGCTCGACCAGCTCCTTGCGGAAGACCTCCGGAGCGATCGGCACCACGAATCCGCGGTTTTCGCCCTCGTAGATCAGCGCGTAATCGGTCGCCGGCGACTGGCTCCCCGTGACTTTGGTCAGAGTGCCGACCCGGTCGAAGGCGGCGGGTTTCGCATCCGCCTGGACTCCGAGCTCGACCAGCTCCGCCATCAGGATCTTCGGCACCTGCCGCGGCTTCTCCGCCGCTTTCGCCGCGGGCTTCGCTTCGGCGGCGGGCTTCTCCGCCGCTTTCGCCGCGGGCTTCGCTTCGGCGGCGGGCTTCTCCGCCGCTTTCGCCGCGGGCTTCGTCTCGGCGGCGGGCTTCTCCGCCGCTTTCGCCGCGGGCTTCGCTTCGGCGGCGGGCTTCTCAGCCGCTTTCGCCGCGGGCTTCGCTTCGGCGGCGGGCTTCTCCGCCGCCTTCGCCGCGGCGAGCGCCGCTTCATCGAATTCGACGTAGAATTTGACCGTGAAAAGCCGGAGGTCGCGCGGCGGAGCGATTCTCACCCAGCCGTGGGCGCGCTCGTTGAGAAGTTTCACCTCGCTTCCCTTCGGCAGCACCCCGATCAGCGCGGATCCGGAATCGCGCCTGCTCCGCATGTTGAGCTCCCGGATCGTCCTGCCGCCCTGGATGTAGGCTTCGGAGACGTAGACCGGAGTCGATTCGGGGGCTTCCACCTCGATCCAGTTGCCGCGCACCGAGAGGACGCGGACCGGGCTGCCGCCGGGCAGCTTCGCCGCGACCGGAGACTTCTGAGTCGGCGCGAGACGGAAGTTCAACTGCCCGGAGCGCACCGTGACTTTTCCTTCGACTCCGGCGCGGGGGGCGTCCCCGGCGGGCGCGGGTTCGCCCGCGAAAATCAGTGTTCCGCAGAGCGCGGAGAGAAGCGGCAATGCAATCTTTTTCATTTTTTTCACCTTTCCCTGTTTGAAAAATGTGCCGAGCAACGGTATTTTTTCATTTGTCCATCACCTAATATAACTTCATCCGGCGGAGGTGCAAATCATGTTGCGAAAATTTTTCCGATTTGCCGCGCTTCTCATGCTTGCCGCCGGATGCGCTTCCGCGCCCGGGGAGCCGCCGATCTTCCGGCGGGTGTGGCACCCCGAAGGCGGTCCCGACACCGCCGAACTCTACCTCAATCCCCACGGACGCGCCGGCGGATTCACCGGCAACAACCGCTTCTTCGCGCCGGCGGTGACCGGCGAAAAGGGCGAACTCTCCTTCGGCGCGCTGATGATGACCCGGCTGAGCGGCCGCCACGGGGAATTCGAGGCGAAGTTCACCCGGGCGCTCGGCTCGGTGCGCTCGTACCGCTGCGACGGCGAAACGTTGATCTTTTTCGACGGTTCCGGACGGGAGACGATGCGTTTCAGGGGAGGCGCCCCGCTGCGGAGGGAGAAGGAACGATGAATTCCGCCGCCCTCGAACGGTTCCGCCGCCATCTCGCCGCGGAACGCAACGCCTCCGCGCACACCATCGCCGCCTACACCGGCGACATCCGGGAATTCGCCCGGCTCCAGCGCGACAATCCCGACTTCGACGACTGGCGTTCGATCGACCGCGACGACGCCCGCGCCTTCATGCTGAAACTCCATGCGCGGGGCGACAGCAAACGTTCGATGCAGCGCAAGAAATCCTCGCTCCACTCCTTCTTCCGCTACCTTCTGGCGGTGGAGGGATTCACCGTCAACCCCTTCGACGGACTCAAGCCGGTCAAGTCGGACCAGCCGCTGCCGCGCGTGCTCGCCGTCAACGAAATCGACGGTCTGATCCGTGCGGTACGCGAATTCTGGGACCGTCAGGAGGAGGCGGATCTGGTCCGCTCCGAAGTCGGCGCCGAATTCGCCGCCGCCCGCGACACCGCGCTCATCGAATTCATCTACTCCGCCGGACTCCGGGTCAGCGAGGCGGTCGGATGCAACTGCGGAGACCTCGACCTTGCCCGCGGCATCGTCAGGATCCGCGGCAAGGGCAAGAAGGAACGCCTCGGCGTACTCGGCGCTTCGGCGATCGACGCGATGCGCGCCTACGCCAGGCTCCGCCGCATGGGAGA
>Ga0310690_10010830_pt1 | contig 11300 bp, 21 predicted proteins | sample AusTroGonzalo_MG_2_FD_207661 | JGI IMG/M metagenome (GOLD analysis project Ga0310690, IMG submission 207661) | Bovine rumen microbial communities from tropical cattle in Woodstock, Queensland, Australia - Gonzalo_04 (v2) (version 2) | ecosystem: Host-associated > Mammals > Digestive system >...
CTGTCGGTTCGTGGTCGTCACAGACGATGTTCAAAAAAAGCCAGTAACAGTAAGCTATCGCACAAAAGTCGACCGCTCCGTTCTTCTTTCCGCATCCGGTGAAAAAATCGCAGGCGTCGAGGCGTTCTGCGTACTTGTTCCATTTGCCGTCGCTCTGGTATCCTGATTCTCCGTCTTCTCTCATGGTCTCGGCCACGGGTTTCCTGTATAAACTTGCCATCTCAGGTCTCCTCCTCTGGTGTCTTCTCCGGCAGGGCGTTTTCCTTGTCGTAGATCTTCTTGGCAATCGTCACGATCGCTCCCATCAAAACGTCGGCGGCTGCAATCGTGGCTGTGATCTGGGCTCCGTATGGAATGTTCCAGATCTGGCTCAGAGCCGCTGTGAATGTTGCGATTGGGGCGATGATCAGCGAGATCAATTTCAAAATGTCGTATGCCTTGTTGCTCATGCTGTCACCTTTCCTTTCTGTGTTCTGTTATCTTTAGCTGCTGGGTGATGTCGTCGAGCCTGTGATGGGCCGATTTCGTGCTCTGTTCCACGATGATCAGCCGCTCTCGCATCTCGTCGGTGTTGTTGGCGTAGCGGTCCAGTTTTGTCTCCAGCTGCCCGATCCGGTAGTTGCTCAGGCGGTTGCTGATAATGATGCCCGTGATGGATCCGGTTATGGTCCCGATGCAAGATAAAACCGCCACGATCAGTTCGCTGCTCATCTCTGGTCTCCTCCCGTCTGTCGGTTATTCCTCTTCAGCAACAGCCTTCTCGATGATTTCATGAAATCCTGTAATTTCATAAAAATTTTCGTTAACGATCATCACGCTGGCTGTCTTCACGTCGTCTGCGTTCCAGAGGCTCTGGCATAAACCGTGGTAGCTTGTCTTGGCTTTTGCCAGATCCGTGAACCCTTCTGCGTGAATAAAAAAATTCCCGTTGACGCATTTCAAAACTGAAAATTTCATTTTTGCTCCTCCTGTTTACTCAAAATAAAATAATCTGACCGTGCAAGACTGGCTTGCGTAAGCCGTGCCGTTGTAATTCCTGATGTTTGCCCATAAAACCGAGGGCTGCTTGATCAAAAAGCCATATAAATAAAGGCCTGCTGGGTTTTGAACAACGATCGAAAAAATGTTATTGATGCCGACTCCTGTCGGTATCGTGATTGCTGCTAATCCGTCAGCCGTGGTTGTGATGTCGTTGGTAAATGAATTAACAACCGCCACGTCTTTATTGCCATAAACCTTGAGACCGCCTGCCAAGACCTCATTGCCTGCCCAGTCAAGCGTTCTTGCGTTCGAGCGTGAATTGGTGCTTGTGCCGTTGCCGACGATCTCCGCATAGTTGCCCTTTGCCGTTGGCAATTCGCTTGATGTGTCGGCAAGGTTATATGTTCCGAAGACGTGCTGGCTGTTGTGGTTTGCGATGGTATTGTCGCCTTCTGCGTGTGATCCGCTTCCGCTCGCCTCGCAGTTGTAACCTTCTGCGTGAGCAGTAGCACCACTTGCCGTACAGTTATATCCTTCTGCATGTGCTCTATCTCCGCTTGCTTTACAACCAAGACCTTCTGCGAAGGCATGAGGACCACTCGCCTCATTAGTTTCACCAACAGCGACAGAATAATTACCAACTGTTGTATTGGCTTTTCTATTCAACGATAATGAGCCTGTGCCTGTCGGATTGGCTTTATCCATCTTATTAGAAACTGTCTGACTGATAGTTTGAACAGCACTTGCAACTGGCCCATTAGCAATAGCATTACTACTTGTAGTATCTAATGAGGTATCAATCTGTGGCTTATTACTTAAATCATTATAAGAACCCGTTGTCGCAACCGTAGCAAGAACTGTTCCAGTTGCATCTGTAATGTAATAAACTGTGTTTGGGTCAATAGTAGTCAAAGCGTCATATTGGGCTTGTGTGCCTTGCCATACGATACCCAGGTCACTACTGTCCTTATCACCTGATAATGTAACACCATTAACTTGTGGTTTATTTGATAAATCGTTGTAATTAGATGTTCCACCACCGCCACCGCCAGCGGCTACCTCGTCAATGGCTTCTTGTACGTCAGTTGCCGTAAGACCTGATGATGTATTATCATAAGGAATAGCACTTGCGGTTAAAGGAACTGATGTAGTATCTGTAATAACATAAGTTCCATTGGCTTTTTCATCAGCACTCAAGGCTTCATACTGTTGTGTAGTAACTGTTTGGATTTGAGTTTTTAGTTTCAAATCCCCCATTACTAATATCTGTGTCCAATGCCCCGAAGTCCATGATTCTGCCGTTGTTATTGCAGTAGTGCAACGATAAAGCAGATTTTCATATACGCAATAATCCCCAAGTGCATAAGTAGCCGTAGAATCATACTCTGCGGCTATTATGCTTTGTTCAAGATTTTCGGTAAATTGTGATAAACCTTGCGGGTCTAAAAATTGCTTTGGCATATCTTAATCCTCTAATCTTTATGTTATTCCGAAAAGACTATTGATATATGCACTCGGGATAGGTTGGAATGAAGTCATTACTTTCGATTCAGTCCAATTACCTGCGTTCCAAGCACCTGCGGTTGTTACGGCAGTAGTACATTCATACAACTTGCCGTTATACATTACATAATCACCGAGGGCATAAGTAGATGTTGTACTAAATGCGGCTGCGATTACATCAGGTTGAACTGCTGAATCCGCTTTATTCAGTAATGCGATTGCTGTGGCATTGAGTGAAGCGGTGATAACATTACTTCCGTCTATCGTAACATCAATGTATGTCGAAGAACCGCCTGTATATAAATCTACAAGGTCGGTAACTTTGATGTAAATTGCCGTACTTGAAGCATTTGCGATTACGAGTTTGATGTATTTGCCTGCATCTGCGGAAGTCGGTGTTGTTGAACCCTTGATTGCAGTTGTTACATCAGGACCAGAAATGCTACCCTCGTGAAGTGTATCATCACTGCTATCGAAGAAAATTTCTACAACAGAACCACTTTCGACTACCATATCTTTCGGTATATCGATATTGGCTAATAATTCTGCTGGGTCGGGAGTTGAGGCAGAACCTTCTCCACCCTGATAGATTCCGTAACGCTTTGAATATAAATCACCCGAGCCACCTGCAGTTTCTGTAATGTAAACTGTCTTTGCGGCTACTCCACCACCCGTTGCTTGAGCAATAGATTCGATAGCACCTTGTACTGTGCTTGAACCTGTCTGTGCAGTAGTATCATCAAAAGGTACATTCGTAGCATTAAGGGTTAAGCCTTTTACTGTTGGTGCTCCGCTTGCGGTATCTGTTCCAAAAATTGCTACCTGACCTGCGGTAAACGAGGCACTTGCATCTCCCGATTTTCTGATAACATCATCTTCGGCTAATCCGCTATCTACTACTTGACCGCTGGAATCAAGAGTTGCGATATGCCCCGAAGTAGCACTTGCTACTTTTGTCATCAAAGTAGAAGCGTCAGGGAATGTTACAGTATATGCAGCCGTAGCACCTGCGGAAGTCGGGTCAACTTTCCAGAAACTCAATGTAGTCGGTGTTGTCGCAGTATCATAAGTAATATACTTAATTGATAAAGCATCAGCATCATCTACATATTGCTTGATAAGTCCGTCATACTGGGCTAACCCTGTTTTGTCTAAATAAAAGAATTTTTCAGTAGCCATGATGTATCTCCTTAGTTAAATAGGTTATCAATATATTCTTCTTCAATGCCGTTAAGGGCAACATTAAGAACTTCGTAAACAATTTCCATAACCTTATCGTGAAATTCCGAAATAATTTCGGAAATTTCCGCTTCGACTACGGCAATCTTGTCATCTACATATATCTTCGTAGCATAATTTTCTTCAACATATTGCTCTGTTGCATAATTATTCACGAATACTACGTCATCATCCTCAACAATATAATCTGTAATATTATGCTCCGTTATCACTTTAATATTATCGTCCTCATCAACAAAAGATAAATGGTCTATAGTAGTAATGAAGGTTGTTAGATGATTCGGAGAAATCTTGTAAGTCCCCCTAACTCTATATAAGGCTGGCTCTAATTCAGATAAAATAATTGGATTTTCCGTAGTGCCTACAACTTCAGGAATTCCGAATACTTCTAAAAATTCCCAAGTTTGAGTTTCTGCATTCCAAGCATAGTAACTTGCAGGTCCCTCTTCATTATTGACTCTGACCATCTTGCCGTTGATGAGTTTTTGAGGGTCAATATTATCTCGCTGCTCAAGAGTATCTAATGTAATAAATGTCCTATTGAGGATTTCTGCGTCAGCAAGAGTAAACGGTCTTGTATAATTAACTACCTTGCCGTCATATATTCCTGAACCCTGTGTCTTTGTAGTATCAAGAGATACTAATGTAAGGTCTATTACTGATACAGGTAAGATTGAGCCGTCTTTAATCGATACAAAATACCAACCGAAATTCTGTACGTCATTGTAGATATACCAACCTGTGTGTACTACCCACTTGACCCTCGGCTTGTTTGATATTTTAACTATATCCCCGTCATAAAGTCTTATATCTGTTCCTGGGATTACAATAAATTTACTCTCCGCAGGAGTTGTATCAATATCTTTTAATGTCGGGCGATATTCTGATGTACCTTGCTCTGTAGATTTAGTTATTTCAGTAATATTAATATTATCTACTGGGATGATTGTTCTATCTGCAATATTGATAAAATACCAGCCGTTTTTCTGGGCAGTACCTAATTTATACCACCCATTTTTAGCGATAAATTTGACATCAGGATATGATGATATAGTAACTACATCGCCTGAATATAGCTTGGTATCTGTTTCTTCACAATATAAGAAGTCTTTAGCCATTATTTATCCCTGCAATTCTACAGCCCAACAATCATAAGATTTATCCCCGCCACAACTTGGGATATATCCATACATTTCACGTTTACCATTCAAATATTCTTTTAATTCCTTACCTGTCATCATTAAAGTGTAAACATTATCACCTTCACGAGAAATCTCGTGAATTTCATATAAGCGAGGCTCATTCAGATATTTAGGTTCATAGGTTGACCTAATGTATCTTTTCATAAAGGCTCCTTTACCCTGTAGTTATTATATATATGTCGTCGAGGTCTATCTTAAAGATAGGTTTGATTTCTTCTCCTGATTCGGCTTCAAGATACCAACCGCACACTGACCTATTTCCACCAAATGAATACCACCCGAATCTAACAATCCAAACTTTCGCATCAAATCTACCAATCTGAATCTTATTCCCAGGCGAAATATTTGTATTTGCATTTGGAACTTCCAATGTCATTTGTGTAGGCATATGAAACCTCTTTCATATATTTTTAACGATTATACATATAAATAAAAGGTTAGCGAGATTGATTTCTGCTAACCTTCTAATATCATATTAATAAATATACAATATCATGTATCGTTGTCTTCGCTGTCGTCTGTATCAGGAGAATCGTCCCCTTCATTAAATAATGGAATCAGCAAATGTGTCTCTATTGAAAAATACTCTTTATCGTCAAATACAACTACCTGATGCCGCGGTACAGTAGTACATACCATGACATCAGGGGAGTCGAATTCTGACGCAGTATTGAATTGGAATAAGAAATCAGGTGCAGAGTCTATTGTGCTGTCGTTACCGATATAGTCCATCCAGTTTTTATGAACGTATGCCGCACCATCATCTAAATTAAACATAGTGCAGTTATATACAGTGTCTTGGACAGAATATTCATATGATACACCATCCCTAGGGGCATACCCCTCAAAATTTACATCTCCAATTTTTTCATAAAAATAATTAAGCCTAGGTCTATTTGCCCCAATGTCAGAAAATCCTTCTCCGCCAAATATCCAGAAATGAAAGAAAGTATCAGAATAAGCAACTAAAAATATATTTGATTCATAATTATAATGAAGTATTCGATTAAATTCCTCATCATGGATATAGATATATGGCATCACACCACTATCGTGTATGAATGATATGGTGGGGATAGATGAATCATCAACATATAAATCAATCCGCCCATCATCGAATACTTTTCTAACCAACGGCGCATCCCAACTGTTTAAAAAATCTTCGACATCTGACCTATATGCGGTTACATTTGACTTCATTTTAGCGTAGCCCATTATTCCTCTTCCTCATCTTCATCTTCTTTTTCAATGTCAATATCTATTAAAGTATTAGAATCTACAGCAAAATAATTGATACCGTCAAACGATACAATGCTATCGCATGCCACATTTGAACAAGTTAAAAAATTAGTATCCTCAATATCAGTTAATGTGTTTCCTTGTGTGAAATAACTTGATGTATAATCAATCGATTTAAACTTTGTCGTATAATTCAGCATTGGTTTATGTGTATATTTAATTTGCTCTTCTTCCTCTAACCCTCTTTGGAATATTTCAAGATTACACAGGGTCAAGTTATTCCAAGAGGCTGATTGGCTATTCCAATCATACCATCCATTATAAGCAGTTGTAGATGTACCCGTATCAAGTACTTCATAAAAATAATGAAACATCTTACCCGAATCTGCTGCACCTGTTAACACTTGAAATTTAAGATAAAATACATTATCTGAACAGATTGTTAATATACGAGAAGAATTTAAGAGATACCACCTCTGCGCTACTCGTGTACCATCTAGAAAAAATGTATTATCAACATTATTTATTTCTAACATAAGTTCAGCGTCATCATTTATACGCAACGTAATTGTCTTATTTGTATCATCATAGGTAGGCTGAACAAATGCAGGGTAGTTGCAAGACTTAAAATAATTGCAGTATAATTCATAAACAGTAAGACCTACTAATTGACCGATATCTACTTTTCTAATAACTGCCATAATCAACCCTCACTTGGAATCTCCTGAACTTCAGGGTCTAAAGGAATTAACAGATTTGAAGTAAGAGCGTAATAGTCCATCATGCCGAAAGTAACTATCTGATTCTCTGCAATCGTTGAGCAAGCGAAGAAATGTGAGACTATCCCAACTCTTATATTCGGAGTCGCCACCTGAAACAATACATCATTAGTGAATTTAATGAATCCTGTAACCGTCGCAAAGTTTAATCTGTTGCTGTGGTAATAAAGCTTTTCCTCTTCATCATCTTTGTCCATAAGATACCCAATGTCTGCGAATCGTGTTCCTGATGCAAACTTATAGGCGAATAAATGTAAATCTTCGACAATCTCATAAAACATCATAAATGTCTTATTATTTGCAGAAGGAGATTTAACGGTGAGCCATACATATCCCTCATCACATGCAACTGTAATAAAACTGCCTGTCCCATCTATAAGTGGATTGTTTGGCACTTCTACTGATTCTTCATTTACAGTTAGAGATAAGTTGCCTGTATCTGCTACTGAAAAGCTGTAAACATCTCCCACAAATATTGTAGTCCCGACTATTGTTATTCTCGGGCATTGCAGGAGAGTGAAGAAATCAACCCAAGTCTGAGGGTCTCTGCCTAATATTGTCTGCTTTATAACAGCCATTGCGTTAATCCTCAGGTAATGGATGAACATCTTCAATGACTGAAGAAGCGATAGCAAACTCAGTTGAAGATAATCCTAATCCTGTAAATTTTCCCAATTCTGCAGCTAATGCATCTATTGCTGCCTGAACATTTGTAGCATCAAGTTCACTTAACGAGTTGTCATAACTAACATCTGCAGCTTTGACTTTTCCTCCGCCACCGCCGCCTCCGCTACCTGTACCAAGATAGTCAGCAAGTTCTTCTAATGTAGCACTTCTAGTAATATATTTATCAACGACTTTCTGCTCAAGAACAATAACGTCCTGGTCGCCAAGGCTTGAAGTTCTGCCGATTTTATTTATTTGAACTTTCTTATTTGCCATAAATTAAACAACCTCCGAGAAAATTATTCAGGTTCATCCCACATAGGCACTAATGTATGAGGGCTGATAGCATAGTAATCTTGATTATCAAACATAATTACTTTCCCTGTCTCAACAGTAGTGCAAGATATGAGATTAGGGTCTGTAACAATCTTTAGACCATCTTTTAATAGTATCTCATTTGAAGTTGAAATCATATTAGATTCAGCGTCAAACTGTAGTACAGGAGTATGATTATATGTGTATCCTGTATTCTTATCAGTAACACTTTGAATCTGTGCAAATGATATAGTAGCATTATTTGAACTGACATATCTGTAACTGTACAAAATCATTCCACCTAATATTTCATAGAAGAAACAACATGACTTTGGGGGATAATAGTTATGCCCTTTATTGTATATTGTGAACCACACAAAATCCGAAGTACAAGTTATAGTTATTTCTGTATAGTCATCTTTATCAGGGTCTCCGCCTATAGTTACGCTAGTCTCTACATCATTCTCATAAATGAACAACTTCCCGAGAATTGCATTAAATTTAATTCTATAAACATCGCCTATGCAGATATGGTCAGTTTCATCTATTGTGATGATATCACAATGCATGCTTCTTGCGAAATCAACCCACTCTGTGTAGTCTAACCCTAGTTTCTTATATTTAACATCTGCCATTATTCAGTGTCCTTAAACTATAATCTTATTAGATTATACAAGGTTTAGACGTGTTAGAAAAATATATAGGGGAGATAATTAAGACAAAGTATGATTACTGCGCAAAGTGCAATGAGTAACAATATAAATATGAATATTTCTGAGAAAAATTCATTCATGTACCCTTATGCCTCTCTTCTATCTGATGTGATAATCCTGCTTGAAATCCTGCGTAGTAGTCATCAGGAATTTCTGTCGGCTGTAAATCAATCATTCGAAATATTTCTTCTATAGTTTTGCAAGATGCAACAGAACTTTTGAGCTTATCACGACTTATCAAATCACCCTTGAGATTAGTTTCTGTCATTCTACTATCTCCAATCCTTCCGTTAATGCCCATAGTTTTGCAGCATCTTCATCTGAAAGTTCTATAGAAATTGAAGTGATTTCCGAGAGTTTCTTGTATTCACCAGAAGCGTCTTGATAATAAAAATAACTATTAGAATTCATTTCACCCATTATTATCATCCTCCTTAAAATATTCACAATCACTGAACATAGCGTAACTATGGTCTAACCAATGTAGTTTTATGTTCTTCGGGTTTCTCTCACATTTGGTGTTTTTGCAATCTGATTTAGAGCAGAATGTTATATCTTCAGTCATTATTCTTCACCTCTCATATCTTCGCGCTCATACTTCTCAATAATATCAAGTGCTTGTTGAAGTCCATTAGCAAATTCTCGTTTTTCAATGCTACGATATCGACGATTTACAGTAATCTTATGTTTGAGTTCATCTTTTATGGCTTTCATGTATTTATCTGTCATTCTTCATCACCTCACAGTCTAATTCTCTTGTTTCCGAAGTATTACCACAACAATCATCTAATGTTTCACATGGACTATCAGGATAATAATATTTGCAACCTTCACAAGTCATTCTTTCTCACCTCTCATATCTAAAATCTTAAAACCACCAAGTTCTGTTATCTGCTTTGAAATTTCATCAATGTTATCCCCAAAATAAATCTTAATTTCAGGTTTGGTAGATATTGTAATACAAGGAACTTTTCTGTTAATCATATCTTCTTTGCTGAATGAAGAATTAAAATATCCGTCACAAGCCTCACAAACAACATATTCAGATGAAAATGCAAATTCGACATAGCCTTGTATATATTCCCGATAAACTGTGCCAGCATTATGTTCGTAGGGTGCGTCATTCCAATCATCACCCCAATAGTCATTACAATCATCTGCACCGAGATATAATCTGAATGTATTGCCGTAATGGTCAAAATCAATAATTTTCATATCAATCTACCTCCTATTGGATTATTGATGTACCTATTTATATTAACGATTAGTTTTTGATAAATAATTCCTTTTTCAAAGCGTTTAAATCACCTAATCTCATTCTTTATCACCTCTTGCATACTTTTCAGTAACTTCTTTTATATGTTTTAATTTTTCTTCATCAGAAATACTATTAGATAAAATAAAGCGTATATCACTTATCAAAATTTGAGAAAAATCATAAAACTTATCTGTATTACTCTTACTCGACATTAAAGCACCACAATTACCGCAAAAGTTATTAACCTCACATATCCCGCCACTTATTGCCTGAAAATATATCTCAGGAATAATACCATTTTCTTCTGTCCATTTGATTAGACTTCTTAAAATATCATTCATTATCAGAATCCTCATCCTCTTCAAGTGCATCTAACTCTTCTTCAACATGTTCCTTCCAAAGATTAAATGGAACTTTATCTAGCATGAAGTCATTATCAATTTCATCAAAATAGCCTTTTGCTAGAAGTATAAAACAAATTTTAGCAACTAAATCATTTTCAACATCTTCTCGATTTTTATTAGAGCTATCTTCAAATCTTATTCCATTTAATCCGATTTTACCTAATAATCGGATTATTATAGAAGTTAAAACAATAAAGGAGATTAACGTGCCAATGACGCAACCTCCTAAAAATACTTGCCAAGGTTCTAAATACATAGAAATCTCCTAATTGTTATATTGGCTGAGGTGGCAGGGGTTGAACCTGCACCCAAAGTGTCAAAGACTCATGTGCTACCGCTACACCACACCTCAGTATTTGTATGAGATTATTTATACCTCATACATAATAACGATTAGGAGTTAGGCAATTTAATCTTGCCGAAAGCCATCTTATAGATTTCCATACCGTTAGATAACTTTCGTGTGTAGTGTAAATTATCATTAGCGATTTCCATATCTTTAAAAACATGGGCTTCTTTGAGAATTTCAGGTTCAATAATATACTTACTTGAAAAATTATTCCTAATTAGACCCTCAAGTGCACCGCTAGCTTCAATCCATCCATGCTTGAGTGTCCAACCTAGTTGTTGCTTAAGGGCATCACTTGCACGAAGCTTTTTTGTCTTTCTTTTTTCTTCATCATCAATGCCATAATATCTGTTATTTCCGGCACCTACAAGTTTGATTCCGTACTTCTGCTTGAATACGCTAACTGTATAGACTTTGGAAATATCGAAATCTTTCATATCATCAAGCTTGCCGTCGTAAGTAATGTACCACAAGAATGAACTATCAATGAAATCAGATTCATCATCGAATGAATGAAAACCACCGATGTACTTATAAGCAGTATTTAAGAATTCAAATGTATCTGAACTCAACATCTCTTTGATTTTTCTATCTGTGATAAGGTGATGTGAGGCTGTAATTGACGTTCTATCTGGATTTACTCTATAAATTT
>Ga0310690_10010832_pt1 | contig 11299 bp, 14 predicted proteins | sample AusTroGonzalo_MG_2_FD_207661 | JGI IMG/M metagenome (GOLD analysis project Ga0310690, IMG submission 207661) | Bovine rumen microbial communities from tropical cattle in Woodstock, Queensland, Australia - Gonzalo_04 (v2) (version 2) | ecosystem: Host-associated > Mammals > Digestive system >...
CCTTAGAATTACATCGTTCTCACTCGAGAAGGAAATAGAAGGGCAGAAATGAGGTGTAAATGGGTGGAGATAACTGGATTTACGCCTACTATCAGGGAATAAAAAACGGAACATACACTGTAGGCAGATGGATCGAACTGGTTTACGAGCGAATCATTGCCGGACTCGAAGCAAGTGACTACTTTTTCGACCAAAAGAAGGCAAATTACGCTATCGAGTGGGTAGAGAACCATTGTTTTCACACCGAGGGGCCGCTTGCACCGGATCCGCTGAAATTGGCGGTATGGCAGAAGGCTATGTTGTCGTGTATATACGGACTCGTTGACAAGAACGGGCGGAGGCAGTTCAGAGAGGTCGTTCTTCTGGTGGCGAGAAAAAGCGGAAAGACAAAAATCGCTTCTTCGATAGCAGCTTATACATGGCGGCTTGAAGGCGGATTCGGATCCAGAGTGTTCTGTGTCGCTCCGAAACTCGATCAAGCCGATCTTGTCTATAATGACGTGTGGACGATGACACAGCTCGATCCGGAATGGCAAAAGCTGAAGGAAGAGCTGACACAAACCAACGAGCGGGGACTTCGTGTAAAAAATGATGCTGCCCTTGCAAGACATAGGCAAACAGACCTGTCCATACCGGCTACCAACAGCACCGTCAAGAAGATCGCTTTTTCGGCGAAGAAGTCGGACGGCTTTAACCCATCACTCGCTATCTGTGATGAGGTCGCAGCGTGGCCTGGTGATGCCGGCCTGAAGCAGTACGAAGTAATGAAGTCAGGCATGGGTGCCAGACCAGAGGGTATCCTTCTAAGCTGCACGACCTCCGGTTATATCTCAGATGGCATATTCGACGAGTTGATGAAGAGGTCAACTCGTTTTTTATTGGGCGACAGCAAGGAAACCAAACTGCTGCCGCTCCTGTACATGATAGACGACATCGAGAAGTGGAACGATGTTAACGAGCTCCGGAAGGCAAACCCGAACCTAGGCGTTTCGGTACCTGTTGATTATATGCTCGAAGAGATCGCTGTTGCAGAGGGCTCTCTATCGAAGAAGGCCGAGTTCATGTGTAAGTACTGCAACATCAAGCAGAACAGTTCGCTCGCATGGCTTCCGGCTGAAGCAATAAACAGCATCAGCGGCGACGCGATCAGCATGGACTCCTTGAAAGGGTCCTACTGTGTTGCCGGTCTCGACCTGTCGCAGACAACAGACTTGACCTGTGCCTGTGCGGTGGTTGAGAAGGACGGGAGGCTTAGTGTGATCGCTCACTTCTGGATGCCGGCAGAAAAAATTGAAGAAGCGACGGAGCGCGATGGTGTTCCGTATTGGACTTATGTTCAGCGTGGGTTCCTGAGTCTGAGCGGTGAAAATTTCGTTGACTATCATGACTGTGAGAAGTGGTTCACAGATCTAATCAGTGAACATGAGCTGTATCCTTTGAAGGTCGGTTATGACCGATACTCAGCGCAGTATCTGGTCAAAGACTTAGAGGCGGCAGGGTTCCAGATGGACGATGTGTACCAGGGTGATAACCTTTGGCCTGTCCTTCAGGAAATAGAGGGCCTGATTAAGGATGGAGTGCTGTATATCGGTGATAATGACCTTCTGAAGTCGCACCTGTTAAACGCAGCCATAAAGATGAGCGTCGAGCGAGGCAGAGGCCGGCTCGTGAAAATAAATCCGAACCTAAGGATTGACGGGGTGGCCGCTCTGGCTGATGCGATGTGTGTCCGGCAGAAGTGGTACGGAGAAATCGGGATACAGCTTCAAAATGAGGGATGAGTATGGGATTATTTGACAAAATATTTAGACCGGACAAGGCAAAGAAGTCCGAAAAGGCGCTTCAGCAGGCGCAGACGCTGTTCCGAGCACTGACCGCCTATCAGCCAGTATTCACATCGTGGGGCGGGCTGATCTACGAAAGCGAAATAGTTCGGGCCGCTATTGATGCAAGGGCGAGACATATATCAAAACTCAAGGTGGAAGTCGTAGGGCCTGCGAACAGATCACTGCAGGCGAAACTGAGGCAGGGCCCGAACCAGTGGCAGACATGGAGCCAGTTCTTATACAGGACCAGCACGATACTGGATGTTAATAACACAGCCTTTATCGTTCCGGTGTTCGATGAGCGGATGATCATTACCGGCTTGTTCCCGGTTCTTCCGAGCAAATGTGACATCATCGAGTACAAGGGCGAGCTGTGGCTCCGGTATCAGTTCAGATCCGGACAGATCGGAGCAGTTGAGTACCGGAAATGCGCTGTTCTTACAAAGCATCAGTACATGGACGACTTCTTCGGTTCCAAGAACACTCCTTTGACCGAGACCATGAGCCTGATCCATATTCAAAACCAGGGCATTGAAGAGGGCGTCAAGAATGCGGCTACATTCCGGTTCATGGCTCAGCTTGCCAATTTCGCCAAACCGGAGGATCTAGCCAAAGAGAGAGAGCGGTTCACACGTGAAAATCTGAGCACAGATTCAGAGTCGGGAGGGTTCCTGCTGTTCCCGAATACCTACAAGGATATCAAGCAGATCGATGTGAAACCGTATTCTATAGACGCTGAACAGATGGGACAGATCCGGGAGAATGTGTTCAACTATTTCGGTGTTTCCGAGGAGGTTTTGCAGAATAAAGCTAAGGCGGAAGACCTGGAGGGCTTCTTTGACGGATGTATCGAACCGTTCGCGATCCAGTTCAGTGAGGCTGTGACAAAAGCGCTCTTCTCCGAAAGAGAACGCGCACAGGGTTCGTATCTGATCGCCAATGCAAACCGGCTGCAGTACATGAGCGTCACTCAGAAGGTACAGATGGCCAAGGAGCTGGGAGACAGAGGCGCGATATTGATCGATGAGATCAGAGAGCTGTTCAACTATGCACCGCTTCCGGATGGAGCCGGACAGGTAGCGCCGATCCGAGGCGAGTACAAGGCCACAGAAGAGTTAGGGGGTAACACGGATGCCGACCAATAGCAATAGAGAATACAGAAACATGGTCCTCGAAGTGAGACAGGTCGAGGAAGACGAAAGAAAAGTCGTCACAGGATACGCAAGCACGTTCAACGAACCATATACCCTTTATGAGAGCGATAACTGGAGGCTTGACGAAGTGGTTGACGCAAGAGCGTTCGATAATACGGATATGTCGGACGTAATCATGCAGTACGACCACAAGGGCCGTGTGTTTGCAAGAATGAGCAACAACACTCTCAAAGTCACACCAGACGAGAGAGGACTGTTGATAGAGGCGGATCTCGGAGGTACAGAACTGGGACGCCAGCTGTACGAAGAGATTCGCGGAGGGTACACGAATAAGATGAGCTTCGGTTTCACAGTCGATGCGGAAGATATTCTCGACACCAAGAGCGAGGATGGCAAAGACATGACTGTGAGAACGATCAAGTCTGTTCGCAAGCTCTATGACGTTAGTGCTGTTTCTATCCCAGCTAATGATGCTACATCGATAAGCGTCAGAAATCTGACCGACGGAGTGATCGGGAGGATTCGAGCGGAGCGACTCGAAGCAGAGGCGTTAGAACTGAGACGTCGAAAGTTAATGCTTAAAGCAAAGAAAGGATAACACTCATGACAAGAGACGAAATCATGGCTCTGGATGCAGAGCAGCTCGAGGCTCGTTCCGCAGAGCTCGCCGGTGAAATCGAAGCTGCTGAAAATAATGAGGAGCTGGACGCCATTCAGGAAGAAATGGACGCGATCGAGGAACGCAGAACGCAGATCAAGCAGGAAATCGAGCAGAGAAAGCTGGACATCTCCGCAGTCATAACCGGACAGGGAGAAGTCGTTGAGAAAGTAGAGGAAAGGACAGAAGCGAAAATGGCAATCAGAAACACTCCTGAATACATCAATGCTTATGCAGAATATATCAAGAGCGGCGACGCGACCGAAGTAAGAGCGCTCACTTCCACCAATGCCACTGCCGGCCACGGCACAGCATCGGTAGCAGTTCCGGATATGGTCTATGACATCGTTAAGACCGCATGGGAAAGAGAAGGCATTATGCGCCTGGTAAGAAAGACTTACCTGAAGGGCAACCTGAAGGTAGGCTTCGAAGTAAGCGCTGACGGAGCTGTAATTCATGCAGAGGGCGACAGCGCAGTAAGCGAAGAAAACCTCGTTCTCGGAACCGTTACGCTGACACCGCAGAGCATCAAAAAGTGGATCTCCATTTCTGATGAAGTGCTGGATCTCAGAGGCGAAGCATTCCTGAATTACATCTATGACGAACTGGCTTACAGAATCGCGAAGAAGGCAGCCGACCAGATCATCGTTGCTATCGAGGCTTGCGGCACTGCTTCCACTACTTCTTATCCAAGAGTACCGAAGTATGCTTCAACCACGGTTGGCGTTGGTGATGTCGCTCAGGCGATGGCACTCCTCAGTGATGAAGCTGCTAATCCTGTTGTCATGATGAACAAGGCAACCTGGGGCGCTTACAAGGCTGCTCAGTATGCCAACCAGTTCAACGTGGATCCGTTCGAAGGTCTGCCGGTTGTATTCAACAACAGCATCACTGCATTTTCTGCAGCTACTACCGGCGTAACTTACGCGATTGTAGGCGACCTTGGTCACGGTGCTATGGCGAACTTCCCGAACGGCGAAGGCATCGAATTCAAGTTCGACGACCTGACCGACATGGCTAAGGATCTCGTGAGAGTTCTGGGCCGTGAATATGTCGGCCTCGGAGTAGTTGCTCCGGATGCATTCGTAAAGATCACGAAGTAGTTTAATAAATGGGAGTGGATTGATATGAGAAAGATTCTTATTGCTGTACCGTGCATGGACGAAATGCCGGCACTTTTCGCACATAGTTTAGCAACGCTGACATCTTACGGCGTAGAGGACACACAGATCTCGATCCGGTTCAATCTCGGGTCACTGATATACACCAGTAGAGAACAGCTTGCGGTGAAGGCGATCCAGGACGAGGCGGACCTTGTCATGTGGTTTGATTCGGATATGGTTTTTCCTCCGGATACACTGATCCGGATGCTGAAACATATCGATGAAGGCCATGATATCGTCGCCGGTGTCTATTACCGGCGCAATCCTCCGTTCACTCCGACGATCTTCAGAACGATGGAGCTGAACGAAGAAGGGAACGCTTTCGAATGGACAGAGTATCTTAAGGTGCCGGAAGAACCATTCAAGATTGAAGCCTGCGGGTTTGGGTGCGTTCTGATGAGAACGGAAGTATTCACATCCGTTTATACCAAATTCGGGCAGATGTTCACGCCGCTCGCAAACTGCGGCGAAGACGTTGCCTTCTGCTGGAGGGCAAAACAGTGTGGTTATGAAATACTTGCCGATCCGACTATCAATCTCGGGCATGTAGGAAGCACAGTATTCACAAAAGAGTTTTTCGAAACATATCAATTCGCACAAAAGGAAGAAGCTGGGCGGGGCGAATAGCTCCGCCTGATTAATGAGGTGAGTTATGGCGGCATTGACATTAGCAAAAGTAAAGGCTGCTCTGAGAGTAACGTCTACATCTTTAGACGATGAGCTCACGGATCTTATGGCTGCGGCCAAGGCAGATCTCGGCATCGCTGGTGTCGAATTGCCAACCAATCTTGATGAAATATGCGGGCGTGCGGTAATCACGTACTGTAAGATGCATTTCGGGCTTCCGGAAGATGCTGACCGTCTGAAAAGGTCCTATGACGAGCAGAAGGCACAGCTTGTGACAGCTACCGGTTACACAGACTGGGGTGATCTGTAATGTATGACGGTATTGCTACACTGATCTCTTATGGAGCGGCAACGTATGACCAGTACGGAAACGAAGCCATTGTAGAGACAACGACCAATGTGTATGTTCAGCCGAGGGGCGTATACCAGAGTGAGTTTTACAATGCTTCCCAGTTAGGCCTGAAACCTTCCCTGACGCTGTATATCGCCAATAAGGCAGATTACAACGAGCAGAAGGTCCTGAGGTACAACGGCAAGGAATACACCGTTATAAGAGCGGACTGGACGGCTCAGAGAGACGGGATCTCACTGATATGCGAGGAACGGATCAATGGCTAACAGCGTAGAAATTCAGCTCAAACACATAATGGACGAGTATGAAACCAAAGTTCAGAATGTCTCACGCGAAGCCTGCAAGAAGGTCTCCAAGAACTTAAGCAGGACTCTGAAGGGCACATCTCCGCGCAGATCAGGAGAATATGCAGCCGGTTGGACTTCCAAGGCGTTAGACTCAGACACATTTGTGGTTTATAACAAATCAATGCCTGGCCTTACACACTTATTGGAGAACGGACACGTTATCCGAAACAAGTATGGAACATATGGACGGGCACCTGCTCATAAACACATTAAACCTGCAGCCGACAATGCTCAGGAAGAACTGATCACAGAAATTGAGGCGAGGCTATGACGATATTTCAGACGCTGCAGGCAACCGGCCTGCCGTGCGCTTATTCTCATTTCCGGGAAGTGAACGCGCCAAAGGCTCCGCCGTATATCGTGTATGTCGGGAACGGTCAGGACACGTTTCAGGCGGATGATACACACTACTGGCGCCGCAACCGGTACCAGATAGAATATTACTTCACACAGAAGGATGAAGCGGCAGAGGCCACGATCGAGGATCTGCTGCTCCAGAACGGATTTATTTACGAAAAGACAGAAGACGTCTACCTGGAAGAGGAAGGCGTCTTTGTTATTTACTACCAAGTTTAGAAAGGGGATACCTATATGGCTAATAAGGTTGAATTTGGTATCAGTAATCTGCATGTTGGCAACTATACGGTATCGGGCTCCTCGGTGACGCTCGGCACTCCGTACCACCAGGCGGGCGCAGTCAGCTTCTCTCCAGAAGAACAGAGCGAGGATAATGACTTTTACGCTGATAACATCATCTACTGGTCCGGTTATTCCGGCGGCTCCATCGAGGGTGATCTCGAGGTGGCAATGTTCGATGACCAGTTCAAAACCAATTTCCTTGGTTACAGAGCACTCACAAACGGCGGTCTCGCGAATGTTAAGAACGCCACAAAGCCGAATGTTTATATCGCATTCCAGGTTGAGGGCGATGAAGATTCGAGAAGGGTTATCTTATATAACTGCACGCTCGGCGCAATCACTCGCGAATACAACACCATTGAAGAGTCGAAGGAACCTGCCACGGAGACCTTAGCAGTAAAATGTATCGGCGACAATGCCACCGGTGTAACATTTGCGACATTTAAAAAGACCGATGCGGGTTATACGACGCTTTTCACATCGCCAACCGCACCGGTACTCAGCACTACTTAATTCAAACGACAGAGGCGGGCCTTCGGGTCCGTCTCTTTTTTAGGAGATGCACATGGAAAAGACAATTAAAATCGGAGAGCTGGAAGTCCGACTCTCAAATAATATCAGCTGGGCATTGATTTATCGTGACCAGTTCGGTCGGGATATCATTCCGACGCTTATGCCGCTGTTGGCTGGCCTGTTGGACATCCTCGGCGGATTTCTGAAAAACGGCAAGACCGATGATCTCAGTCTTGGAGATGTTGCAGAAATGATGGATGGAGACGAGTTGATGAATGCGTACATCCATCTCAGCGGTCTTGAATTTGCAGATTTTATTAATATTACCTGGGCACTGGCTAAGTGTGCAGACAGTTCCATTCCAGAACCGACCATGTGGGTACGGCAGTTCGAAGAATTCCCGGTTGACGTGATCGGGCCGACTGTTTTCTCCATGATCTTTAAGGGAGTGGTAAGCTCAAAAAACTTGAAGAGGCTGACGAGTCTGAAAGAAAAGATTCAGCCAATATTGACCTCGACACAGTCATCCTCGCAGGACTCGAGCGAGGACTGACATTTACAGACGTGAAACAAATGCAGATCGGACAGGTGGTGGATTTCTGCATCGCCTATAACGAGCGCATGAAGACCGCAGAAAAGGCCGCGAAACGCGAAGAGAAACGCGGCAAGAAGCGGAAGGCCAAACAGGCCGACATCAATATGTTTTTTGGATAATTTTCGTAAGAAAAGGAGTGTGAAGCATGGCAGGAGATATCAAAGGGATCACTATAGAATTCCAGGGCGATACCACGAAACTGCAGCGTGCACTCAGAGACGTAGATAAAAGTGCTAAAAATATCGACAAGGAGCTCCGGAAGGTAAATAAGGCTCTGAAGTTCAATCCGACATCGGTCGAACTGTGGCGCCAGAAGCAGGAGTTGCTAAAGCAGAAGATTGACCAGACATCGGATAAGCTGAAGATCCTGAAGAACCAGCAAAAGAATATGGACGCTTCCGGAGTCGATAAAAACTCAGCGGAATACCGGAAGCTCCAGCGGGAGATCATTGAGACAGAATCCAAGCTAAAGACGTTCAAAGCGCAGCTCAGATCGATCGGGAATGTTCGTCTGACGGCACTCAGCAATCAGTTCAAGCAGGCCGGCAGCAAGCTGACCACTCTCGGAAAAACAATTACCAGCACTGTATCCGTGTATGGTGCTGCAGGAATCTATGCCGGTAAGAAGCTGATCGACATGTCAGAGAGACAGGCCCAGGCTGAACAGAAACTGATCGAGATCTATAAAACCAGAATGGGCGTGGACAAGAAGGAAGCACAGAGCACAATTAAACTTGCAGCGGCTCAGCAGAAACTTGGCGTTGTCGGAGACGAAGTCCAGCTAGCGGGTGCTCAGCAGTTAGCGACTTATGCTTCCATGCCGGAGACGGTCAATACATTATTGCCGGCAATGAATAACCTGTTGGTGCAGCAGAAGGGCCTGAACGGCACGCAGGAAGACGCTACCAGTTTGGCTAACCTGTTCGGCAAGGCGATGATGGGGCAGACTGGTGCGCTGAAAAAGGCAGGTATTTCGTTTACGAAAGCACAGGAAGAAGTGCTGAAGTACGGCACGGAAGAAGAAAAGGCTGCCATGCTTGCTCAGGTGGTCACTGATAATGTCGGCAACATGAACGAGGAATTTGCCAAGACTGACGCCGGCAAGATCCAGCAGGCGAAGAACGAGCTTGGAGACATGGGCGAGAAGATCGGCGCGATCCTGCTGCCGGCGCTGGCTAAGTTCGTGGGATTCCTGCAGGAGAATGTTTTGCCGAAACTCCAGGAACTGATCGGGTTCTTTGAACAGCATCCGAAGATCGCAGAATTTGCGCTGGCGATCACAGCATTACTGGCTGTCCTCGGACCGCTCCTTATAGTGCTTGGTGGAATCGTATCGGCGATTGGTGCTTTTGTCGGTGTGTTGGGTGTGATCTCGGCTCCAATTCTGATTGCGATTGCAGTGATCGGTGCTTTAGTTGCTGCCGGGATAGCACTGTATCAGCATTGGGATCAGCTCAAGGCTGGTGCGAAACAATTTAAAACGGACTTTATCGCAACGTTCGCAGCGATGAGAGATGCTGTAGTGGGCAAGTTTACCGCACTAAAAGAAGGTGTGAATAATAAGTTCAACGAACTGAAAGCATCCGCTGCTACCACGTGGGAAAGCATAAAAACTGGTATAGCCAATAAGGTTGATAATATAAAGTCTTCCGTTACGTCCAAGTTTAATGGCTTGAGGAATTCTGTGGCATCAACATGGAACAGCATCAAGAATGCAATCACTCAACCAATTCAGAATGCCTTGACAACCTTGCGTGGAATCGTAGCCAAGATCAAGGGCCTGTTCCCGATCTCTATCGGGAAGATCCTGTCAAATATCAAGCTGCCGGAAATCGTCACAGGAACGAAGAGCATATTAGGTGTTCAGGTTCCAACATTTACTCTTGCGTGGCACGCCAAAGGCGGTATCTTTGATTCACCGTCTGTTATTGGCGTTGGTGAAAAAGGTCCGGAAGCCGTTGTCCCACTCGACAAGTTCTGGAAGAAGATGGACGCAATCGCAGAAGGTGCCGGAGAACAGATCACAATAAATGTGTATGCCTCTGAGGGCATGGATGTGAATCAGCTGGCTGCTGAAGTAGAGCGCCGCCTGATTAATGAGGAAAGAAGAAGGAGGGTTGCATGGGGTTATTAAATCATTTGATGTTTGATGACATTAGCAGTTGGACATATGGTTTTTATATCGACGGGCAGGCCACCTTTAACGCACCAGCAAGACGTGGTGAGACAGTAGTTGTTCCTGGTCGGAACGGTACGCTGTTTCTTGACGAGAATACTTTTGATAACATCACCGTTGAATATAAGTGTTTCTTTTCAGCAGATTCAGAAAAGGATTTCCAGGAGTGCATTGCCGGCTTCCGGGCAGCGCTGATGTCGAAGCGTGGCTACTTGAGATTGTCAGACACATATCATCCGGAAGAGTTCCGGATGGCAACCTATAAATCTGGTCTGGAAATCGACCCGATCATGTACAACCGTGCCGGCGGTTTCAAACTGCAGTTTGATTGTAAGCCGCAGCGATATCTGTTGTACGGTGATATTGAATACACGAACCCGTTCTCTATTAAGAATCCGACGCTTTTCCCATCCAGTCCGTTGCTGATGATCTATGGATACGGATATCTGATGATCAATGATAAGATGATCACGGTCGAAGATAAGACGATTGGCAGACAGATCCTCCTGGGAGTCAAACAAAACTCGAGCGCAGAACCTCTGTCCAGTTCTTTTACCACCGATGCTTTTAATACCGGTGACAGAGCTGAAACAGATTTCACATGGCAGACAACATTTACTGTTGATGATGCTACAGCCGGCACGATCACGGCAGAGAGCAGTTCGGTAGATTCCGGGTTGGTGATAACAGGCATCGAAATATCTGATACAGGAGAAATCACCGTCGGAGTGCAGTGGCCGGGAGCAACGTTCCAGGCTGGTGTGGCCTCTTCCCAGACAAAGAGCGTATCTGTCAGAGTCGATTATGAAGATTCACAGACACATACGGATACCTATACGACGGTCGGACTGTCTATGACTTTTGACTTCACGACAACCGGTGTGGAGATGTCTGTAGCAACAGTATCCGACGGCACTAAAGTATACGAACATAAGATCATCAGCGTTGGCATCGTCTACTCTTCGGTATCGTCTCTGGGGAATCCGCTTTATATCGACTGTGAGTCTGGCGAGGCCTATAAATACGAAGACGGCGAAAAGATCAGCGTGAATTCCAGTGTGGGCTTTGGTGACTATCTCCCAACGCTTGAGCCGGGAGACAATTGGTTCATGTATGACAACGAGTATATGCCGACAATACGTGTGGTCCCGAGGTGGTGGACGTTATGATTCCAGTTTTATATCCGCCTGGAGAAACGCAATATAACAGCAACGGCATCGGGCGGCTTTCTGATGCTGTGTCATGTGTA
>Ga0310690_10010833_pt1 | contig 11299 bp, 10 predicted proteins | sample AusTroGonzalo_MG_2_FD_207661 | JGI IMG/M metagenome (GOLD analysis project Ga0310690, IMG submission 207661) | Bovine rumen microbial communities from tropical cattle in Woodstock, Queensland, Australia - Gonzalo_04 (v2) (version 2) | ecosystem: Host-associated > Mammals > Digestive system >...
TAGAGCATGCCGTTGTAGTCGATCTTCCCCTCCCGGTAGGAGACCTTCTGGGGGCCGGCACCGTCCTGGATAATCTCGAAGGAAATCTCACGGGCCGCCAGGATACCCACCTCAATCTTAGGCTGGGTACGCACCAGACGCCACAGAAGGCGCTTTTCTTCTTCGGCAGAGATGGATACGTCTTCCAGGATTTCCCCGAGGATGCGGGTGTCTATACGGGCGAAATCCTTCACTTCGGGCACTACCACGAAGCCGGCCATCTCGGCACAGCCGGGCCGGATGGAAAAGTTGTCTTCCCCCTTGGCCAGATAGTGGCGGGGCATGTCTTTTCCGCGAAGGGCCACCAAGGCGCGGTATTCTCCTTCGCTGCACCAGGTGCAGGCGTTGAACCGGGGTTCGGTTTCCTCTCCTACAAGGGTTCCGCAGTCCAGCAGGCGGTAGAACATCTTGGCCATGGATTTGGCCGTGCGGGCGCGGAGCATAAATACCCCGCGGGTGAAGTGCTTGTAATGGAACAGCTGGGCGTCCCGCACCGAATCGATGAACTCCAAGTCTCCCGATAGGGATTCCGGCACGGTGCCCTCTGCTGCTGCAACGGCACGCAAAAGGCGCTCGGCAGCCCTTTCCAGAGGCATATAGCCCTTGGGGCAAGCCTGGAAATGGGCATGCCCGGGCACGGTGGTTCCGCTGTTGGGGCTGTTGTAAAAGACGATATAGTCCCCCAGGGCGGCGGAGAGGTCCAGCATATCCGGGAAGCGGTGCCAGATGGTCTGGGGAACATGGATGTCCCGGGTTATCACCAGATGGTTGGGGAAGATGGGGGCCCGGTTCACCAGGATGTTGTACTTACGGCCTTTCCGTCCCTCGAACGGAAGGGTGTGCTGGTGTTCCATATAGTTCTCTTCGCACAGCGGACAGCCGTGGTCGAAGATGGGAAGGCGTCCCGGATTGGACTGCAACGTGACCAGGATACCGCCGAAGGGCAGTGTCCGGGTATCGGCCCGTTTCAGGGCACGGTACTTGGCCGCCACCGCCGGCCACACCGACAGCTGGTCGTGGACGAATTTGTCGATGTCGGTTGCCATAGCTACAGAAGGGCCTTCAGGCGGTCTTTGACGGCCGCATATTCAGATTCGAAGTTGGGCGTGAGGATGTGCTTGCCGACAGCCTGCTCCAGCTGCGCGGGCGTCCACCATCGGCCTTCGGAGACCTCGGCGTTGTCCGGAGCCAGGCTGGGATGGCCCACCATGGCGTACACGAAGATGAACTCCCGGTCCCGTTCCGTTTCCCACTCGTATGCATCCACAAAGGACGGATTGAATTCCTGCAGGCCCAGTTCCTCCCCCGCCTCCCGGAAAAGCGCCTCCAGCACATGCTCTCCATAGGAAATGTGGCCGCCCACGGCCGTGTCCCAGTAACCCGGCAGCAGGTCTTTGTCCATGGACCTTTTCTGGAGGAACAGGTTCCCGTCGCGGTCCAGGATGTGCAGGTGCACCACCGGATGCAGCACGCGGGCACCGCTGTGGCAATAGGCACGGGTTGCCTGGCCGTATACCAGGCCGTTCGGTTCAATGAGGGGAAGCATTTCCTCGCAGGAAACGACCGCCCGTCCGGGATGGTCCACGGAAGGGCGCGGATAAACGGGCGCGGGGCCGGAAGGGTAAACCAAGTCCATACTGCTAAAAATCTAACCTTACCGTGAAGCAGGTTTTACCCTCCACCCGGCCTTCCACGTACCAGACGGAATCGGACTCCTGCTGGCGGAACAGCTGTACGATGGTGCCGGATGTGGTTTCCCTGATGAAATTGATATAGGCGTCTTTCACCGGATGCTGCATGACCACCTCCGGGGGCAGGCAGTCCATGGCCCACACCATGTACCGGACATTATTCGTGTGGCCGATGAGGTCTATATCCGAATAGGAAACCACGTGCTCCCCTGCCGGTTCCATCTCTTTGGGAAGGAACAGTTTGGGACAGGGTTCCTCGATGGCGTGTTCCACCTCAAAGCCCACCTCCAGCAAATGCTGCATTTCTTCCGGACGGAAGAGGTGACGGGTCTGCTCATTTATCATCACCCAGGAACTGGTGGCCTTGACGGCGGTGCTGCCGTCCGGGCCCGTCAGGCAGAAGTCTCTCAGGAAGTAAAGGCCATCCATGCCTTTGTGCCAGGTATCGAGGGTAACATAATCTCTCCAGACGGGAAGCGGGCCGAACTGGATGTGCATGCGGGAAAGGACCCAGGCAACATGGTGGATATGCAGATTGTCGTATCCGAACCCCAGCTCCTGGGCAGCCCAGCAGGCAATCTCCTGGGCCAGGTCCATGAACCCGGCCGGCGTCAAGGTCATATTGACATCGGTCTGGTAACAGGGGACACAAATCTCCTGACGGAATTTATAGCCTTCTCTTGTGATGGGTTTCATATACACTACTTGTGGAGGATTTCCAGTTCCTCCGGCGAATAGAGGAAGGAATCCAGCCAGTCCGGCGCCACACGGCCCACTATAGCCAGGCCGATAAAAGCCACCACCGCCAAAATGGCCAACCCCGCCAAAATCCACAAGAGCACCTTCCAGAAACGGTGCTCCCGTTCCGGAGGCGGAATATCCAGTTCGGGATCCAGGGTGTAATCAAAGGCCCCCTTGGCTTCCAGCTTGGGCTTTGGTTCTGCCTGCGGCTTAGCCTCCGGCACTTCTTCATGATTGGGAATGACCACCGGTTCTTCGGGCTTTTCGGGTTCTTCGGGCACCGGTTCCGGTTCAGGAACGGGTTCTTCCTGCGGAGCCTCCGGCTCATCGGCCAACGTAACCAGTTCCGGAACTTCCTGTTCAGGTTCGGGCTCCGGCTCCGAGGTCGGCTCGGGGGCAGGTTCTGCGACCGGTTCCGGCTCTGCCTGAGGCGCTTCGTCATGGCCGGCCATCTCCTCTTCTGCAGGAGCTTCCAGCATTTCCGCCAGCGAGGCGACGGCTTCCTCCACCTCCTCCTTGGTTTCTTCGTGCGTTTTCAGGGAAATGGGCGCCAGGCCGAAACCGGCGGGGAAGATATCCAGATCTTCGTCGGCCACGAAGAAGAAATGGTTCTCGCGGGTGGCCCTAAGCCGGCCCAGGGACGGGAAAATGATGGTTTTCCGCACCTTGAGCACTTCCTTCATTTCTGAGAGGAATTCCACCAGGATACGGGTGGCATCGGCCTCCGAAATGCTGTTGGAACGGGCATACAAATCTGCCAGAAGCGTATCCGTGCCCTGCTTGGGCGAGAAATACAGCCTGCGGTATGGCGGATGGATGGTGTAACCTTTGTCGGCAAAGGAAGCCGGAACCAGTTCCGCCACAAAGCTTCCCACACCGGGCAGCGTCACGGAATCGTGGTCCATGATCACTTCTTTCACCATTTTGGCAAGGAGGTCTATATCCATTCTGAGAGGCTGTAAGGGTTAATCGTACAAATTTATAAAAAAAAATCGAAAACCTTTGCATAATCAAAAAAAGGTTGTACCTTTGCAATCCCTTAAAACAAGTAAGGAAAATTCCTCCTTAGCTCAGTTGGTTAGAGCATCTGACTGTTAATCAGAGGGTCGTTGGTTCAAGTCCAACAGGGGGAGCCCCCCGATAAGCACTTACAAGAATGTAGGTGCTTTTCTTGTTATTTCCAGAGAAGGGCTCAATGCGGCTCAATTCAAAAACCCGGTTGTTTTTCATTTTCTCAGGCGATAGGGAGAGGTCCCTTTTGAGGCCGGACACCTCTCCCGGTCAAACGGCCCCACAACGCACATGGCCATGAATGTATGGGAGAGGTCTGGCACCTAAAACTGAACCTCTCCCACTTCCGTCCACGTTTTTGGGGTGTTTTTATGGATGGAAAGCCGAAAGCAATGGTTCTATCCATGTTTTTGGCGGTTATTTGTGGATGGAGCCCGACAGGGGGGCAGACGAAATGCATAATCGGGCAGGAAAAAGGCCAAAACCAGCCTCTCTCGCCAAAACTAGAGTACAAACGGGGTATGTGCAAACTGCCTCAAAGATTTTACAACATGCTTTTGACATTGACCCCACAATGCAAAATGTCATGATGGATTGACTTGTGACTATTATTTAACAGGCGTCCAGCCCTAAATGGACGCCTGTTCTTTATTTCTCGAAACTTAGCCCCAAGACGTAGCAGGTAACTATCATGAATGTCGCAGGTCCTGGGCACAAGTGCAGCAGGTCCGAAAGGAGGCGGGGTACCTGTGACGGTAGAATGCGTACAAGGCCGATTCCCGTCCCAGGTCCCCTCCCTTAAACTGGACCTGCTACGTTCACAACCATGACCTGCGACATTAGAGATCTGGACCTGCGACGGTCCATGTGCACGGAAAAGGACACCTCGGTTCCGGATGCAAGAACGTTATTCGATATTCTTGCGGAGGTAGATCCAGTTCTCCAGCTTGCTTACGCCGGGTTCGGGACCAGTGAACATCTTGGCAGCTTCTTCGTCTCCCTTGAGCCACCATTTGAGCCAGGCGGCGGCCACCTTTGCATAGTCTCCGCCGTAGGGCTGCATGTAAGTGCCGCCATGGCCGATACCGTCCAGGCTGCAGAGGAAGGCGGGCATGGTGCCGGACATCCGCTTGAAGTCGTCATAACCGTTTTCCCAGGCGATATCCGTTGTGCCGCCCAGAATCCAGATGACGGATTTCTGCTTCATGTTGTTGAGGCTTTCTTTGTCTTCTCCGCCATTGAAGAAGCCGCTGTTCATGACCAGGATGGTTTTGATGCGGGCATCGTCCGACATATGGAGGGCCTGCAGGCCGCCGCAGGACATACCGGCTGCAGCAATATTGTCAATATCCAGTTTGCCGTAGTAGGGGCTGTTTACATCGGCATTCTGGGCGATGGCCCATTCGAGCGCCTGTTTCAGACCAGCCGGGTCTCCCATGGACATTCCGCCGGGCATCTGGGGCATACCACCGGGGGCTCCACCGCCCATGCGGGGCCGTTCGCCCTGAGGGGCACCCTGGGGACGCTGTCCGCCCGGGCCGCCCATCGGAGGCCTGTCACCCCGGACGTCTCCCGTCTGGCCGGGACGCGGACCTTCCACCTGCTGGTAATTGCTGGGGCCGATGGCCACAATCAGGAAGCCCTGCGATGCCACTTCGTTGAGGAAATTGACGTGACCGCTGGGCGAATTGGCGCAACCGCCGTTACCCCAGACCAGGACAGGAAGCAGATTGCCTTCACCGAACATACTGATATCCTGAGGACGGAAGAGGGTATGGGTGGTGAGGCTGGGTTCTTCCATCATGATGGCCTTGTAGGGGCCGGAACCGCCTTCTTCCACAATTCTGGAATTTTGGGCCCAAACGGGCATTGAAGCAAATGCCATAACAGCCACAGCTGCCAGATACAAAACCTTTTTCATAGTGATATCAATTGATTAGTAACTATTTGCAGAGCCGGGCCTTGGCCGCTTCCAGTTCCGCTATCACGCGGTCGCACCAGGCATCGAACTCGGGATCCGGAACCTGCAGCTCCGGGTGAGCCAGGATGTTGGCGATGGTTTTCCGAACGCCCTGGTCGAAGCGTACGGTGGCGCAGAAGCCGGGCACGGCACGTTTGACCTTGGAATTGTCGAAGAGAACCGTGCAGGCCTTATCCCCCAGCAGGCCGCCCCGGAAATCGTACGGCCCCACGGCATCCAGAAAGTCGGAAGCCACATAGTAGGGACGGTATTCCACACCCAGCGCTTCGGCAATGGCCGAATGGATCTGGTTCCAGGTGAGCGTTTCGTCGGAGGTAATCTGGAAGGCATTGCCTATAGCCTGGACATTGCCCATCAGGCCGATAAAGCCTTTGGCGAAGTCCGTATTATGCGTGAGGGTCCACTGGGTATTGCCGTCTCCGTGCACAATCACCGGTTTTCCTTCCAGCATACGCCTGAGCACCTGCCAGCTGCCCTTGTCTCCGTGGACGCCGAGCGGCACACTGCGGTCGTCATAGGTATGGCTGGGCCGGATAATCGTAACCGGAAAGCCCTCCGTGCGGTATTTCTCCATGAGGAACGCCTCGCAGGCAATCTTGTTCCGCGAATACTCCCAGTACGGATTGGCCAGGGGCGTACCTTCCGAAATGAAAGGGCTGGCGCAGGGTTTCTGGTAGGCCGATGCGGAACTGATATACATAAACTGCTTTGTGGCACCGCGGAAAAGACGCCAGTCCCGTTCCACCTGTTCCGGCACGAAGCCGATGAAGTCACAGACACAGTCCCACTGCAAGCCCTTCAGCTTGCGGGCGGTATCGGCCTCATCGTTGACATTGGCCTTGATAACCCGGACACCGTCCGGAACGGCCTGCGGGCGGGTACCCCGGTTCAGGAGGGTAAGTTCCCACTCACTGCTTTGGGCCAGCCCTGCGGTAATGGCGGTGCTGATGGTGCCGGTTCCGCCGATGAACAAGGCTTTTCTCTTTTCCATATACACTTGATTTTCAACTGATTTACATTTCCACACCCTGACGGCGGCGGATGGCTACGGGGCGCTGCACGCCACGGTTTCGTCTGCAAAACGGGCCACGGCCTCCCGGTGGGAGATGAAAAGGATGGTCTTGTGGCCGTGGAACCGCTGATGCAGGTTCTGAAGCAACTGCTGCTCCGTGGCGGCATCCAGGGCCGATGTGGATTCGTCCAGGATGAGCACACCGCCGGGACGGAGCAGGGCCCTGGCCACGGCGATTCGCTGGCTCTGACCTTCGCTGAGGCCATCCCCCACCTCTCCGCAGGGGGTGTCCAAACCTTCCGGCAAGTCGAAGACAAAGGAGGCCACGGCTGTTTCCAGGGCCTCCCGGAGCTGTGCATCGGAGGCCGACGGAGAAGCCAGCAGCAGGTTGCTGCGGATGGTGCCGCTGAGGAGGGAATTCCCCTGCGGAATGTACAGGAAGTTCTCCCGCAAGGCGGCTCCGGCCGGATACCCGGCGACGGTGATGGTGCCCGAATCCGGCCTCAACAGGCCCAGTACCAGGCGGATAAGAGTGCTTTTCCCCACACCGGTGGGGCCGGTGATGGCCGTGATGGTACCGCCCCGGAAGGTGCAGGAAAAGTCCTTGAGCACCGGATCCGGCTGCCCGGGATAGGAAAAGGTAACCCGGTCCACCACAATGTCCGGGGCCGAAGGGATGTGCCGGGGCACCGCCTCCGGCTCCCGCTCCAGTTCCTGCAGCTCCATGAGCCGTTCCACCGAAGCCAGGGCGTTTATGAAGGCGGGCACCTGGCGGCCGAATTCGGCGATGGGCCGCTGCACCTGACCCACCAGTTGCAGGAAGGCCGTCATCATACCGTAAGTGACCGTTCCGTGCAGGATGCCGAAGACGCCCCAGAGGAAGGCTGCAGCGTGACCTGCCTGGAACCCCAGGAACATGAGGCCACGGGATACCGCATTATAGTTCAAGCGTTTCCGCGTATTGTCCTCTACATCTGCCTGCAGCCAGCCAAACTTTTCCAGAACCCCTTCCAGGCTGGTGAGGGTGAGCACCAGCACGCGGTGCTGCAGGCTTTCCTGCATAAGCTGCTGGAGTTCGCTTTCCCGGGTGCGGATGGCCGACATCAGCTGCCGGAGTTTCCGGAAGAACAGTTTGGAGCCGAAAACCGCCGATACCATCAGGATGAGCAGCACCCACAGCAGGTTGGGGGCCAGCGTCAGCAGGTATACCGAGGCAGCTAAAAGCTGCAGCAGGGTTACCACCAGGCCGGGCATCCGCTGGGTGAGCAGTTCCGAAACCACCCGGATATCCTCTTCCAGACGGTTCACGGTGTCTCCGGAAAGAAACCTTTCCCGGCCGTCCCACCGGCTTTGCATCACATGCGCGAACAAGTTCTTGCGAAGAATGTTCTGGGACTTCACCTGGCAGTAACTGTCCCACCAGTTGGCAAAGATGACGGTGCCCAGCTGCAGGGCCAGGATACCCAGGAACAGGCCGATGGCCCGGCCGATAGGCATCAGGTTCTGCCCCGTGGCAATATCCACCAGGAGTTTGCTGGCCGCCACGAAGGCCAGGGAAGCGGCAATGCGGAGCACGCCGACGGCCACGTTCACCGCCATGCGCCAGCGAACGGGCTTGGACATGCCCCAGAGGGCCTTTATGCAAGCTTTGGCCGGTTTCATTCTTCTACGACACCTTCCCGGATCCAGACCTCGGCCACCTTGGCGGCATCTGCGGCCGCCCGTTCCTCGGTGACATCATACTTTTCCGTAAGGAGGTCCGTAAGGTCCTGCAAATTGAATTCCTTTTCGCACACGGCAGTCCACAGATAGGCGGCAGACTCGTTCAGGGTGAGCATCTTGTTGAAGTTCACCTGGGCCAAACCTTCCCCTACCACGATATGTTCCCCGCACAGCGTCCTTAAGATAAAACCTTTCTTTACTCTCATATTATCCTTCTATAAATAGCCAGTATATATCTTCTCACGGGTTTCAACGCCCTCCAAAACTTCCCTTTTCCGGGAAGGACGGTGCGCTTCCCTTTCAGGATGGCCGTGACCGTTCCCATTACATCGGCCCGGGAGCAGGTTTCCGTTCCCACCAGATTGCCGTCTCCCATCAGCGTGAGCCGCTCCCCTTCCATGCCTACTACCCGGTGCAGGACGTATCGGCCCGGAAGGCGCGCCAGCACGATGTCCCCCACTTCCACCGACGGTTTCTTGCACAGCCGGACGCTGTCTTTTCCGCCCCGGATAAAGGGGAGCATGCTGTTTCCGAGGGGGGTGAAGGAGACTTCCCTGCCCTCTTCCAGCAACAGGCCCGCTTCTTCCAGCAGCACCTTATTGGGAACCACCCGCTTATCCATGGACCGTCCGGTAACAGAGTTCCGCCGCCGCCTGGTCCGGCAGGCAGTCCAGTACATAACAGGGCACCTTTCCCACCAGGGCTTCCAAAGTGCGGTGCCAGCCGTCTGCCAGTTCCTTGAACGGACGGAAGGCGGAGGCCGATGCCATAAGGGAGGCATAGGCCTGCACACCGGACAGCGGCTGAATGCGGTTTTCCGGAGCCTGACGGATGCGGACCACCGCCCCCACAGGAACGTCCTGAGCCTTGTAGCAGGGTGTTTTTCCGCTCCAGGGAGTGCCGTATACCCGCACCGTTCCGTCCTTTTCCAGCCTTAGGACAGGGTTGTCGTCGTTGAGCAGTTCCGTGCCGGGTATATGCTTGAACCAGAGGCCGCTGTGCGTGCTTTTTCCCGTTCCGCTCCTGCCCAGGAACAAGTATCCTTTCCCGGCGTTCATCACCACCGAGGCGTGCATTTCCAACGCGCCTTCCCGGGCCGATGCAAAAGCGAAAAGGAGCATGAGGGCATTGTTTACGGCAAACACGTTGTCCGTTCCTTCCAGCAGGAGCCGCCCCACCTGGAAATCCTTTTCCGTTACCAGCGTACCCGCCACCGGACGCCCGGGGACAGGACGGAAGCGAAAGCGGTACCCCACGGGGTTTACGTCAATGGAAATCTCCGGAAAACCAGGGCCGTCTTCCGTTTGGAAAAGCGGTTCCCAGGCTTCTTCCGGCAGCGTTTCCACCACCTTCAGGGTAAGGAGGGGCGTTCCTTCCTCCGTCGTCCGGAACGGGGCCATATTCGCCATCCTTTCCGGCAAGGGACAGCCCTCCGGACTCTCTATGCGCAGCAGGAACCCCGCCACCTTGTAAAGGTTTGTTCTCATGTTCAACAAAGTTAATCATTTTTTAAACTTGGGAAAGGTTTTTTTGTCTATCTTTGTGTTATCACCCACAAATCCGAACACTGTTAACCATTGTTTATATGAAATCTTATTCCATGATTCTTTCGGCCGTGATGTGCCTGGGTGTACTCACGGCCCAAGCCCAGGTGAAGGAAGACTTCGTCTCCTCCCCCAACAACCAGGCAGGCAAGGAATACCCTATGGTGAATTCCGAGCGCTGCGTACGTGTTAAGGTAAAAGCCCCCGAGGCCCAGTCCGTGAAGCTGGACATCGGCGGTGTCAAGTACGACTTGGTGAAGGATGCCGAAGGCTTCTGGACGGGCGAATCGGCCCCTCAGGACGAAGGCTTCCACTACTATCAGCTGAACATAGACGGGGCCGACGTTCCGGATCCCTCCAGCCTTTACTACTACGGCGCCAGCCGCTGGGGCAGCGGTATCGACGTCCCTGCCGAAGACCAGGACTTCTACGCCCTCAAGAACGTTCCCCAGGGCCAGATGCGGGAAATCTACTACTGGTCAGAGGTGAACCAGGCCATGCGCCACTGCTTCGTCTACACCCCGGCCGACTACGAAGTGAACAAGGAGAAGCGTTACCCGGTGCTGTACCTGCAGCACGGCGGCGGTGAAAACGAATATGGCTGGCCCCAGCAGGGCCGTACCGCCCAGATTATGGACAACCTCATTGCAGAAGGCAAGGCCGTTCCGTTCATCATCGTGATGGAAAACGGTTCCTGGAGCATGCCCCGTCCGGCCGCCGGTGCCGCTCCGCAACGTCCGCAGGGTCAGCGTCCCCAGGGTGCACCCCAGGGCCAGCGCCCGCAGGGCCGTCCCCAGGGCGGTGGATTCGGCATGCCCGCCAACTGGGCCGATGGCTTTGCCAACACCCTCATCAAGGATGTTATCCCTATGATTGACAGCCGCTTCCGCACCATCGCAGACAAAGAGCACCGTGCCATGGCCGGTCTCTCCATGGGTGGTATGCAAACCAAGGCCATCACCGTGGCTCACCCGGAAGTGTTCTCCAACCTGGGTATCTTCAGCGGCGGCACCATCACCGTTGACGACATTAAGAACAACAAGGAATTTGCCGACGGCCTCAAGCTCGTATTCGTGAGCTTCGGCAGCCGCGAACTGGAAAACCGCGTGGCCGGCTTCGGCCAGGGTACGGATCCCCGTGAGGAAACCGAGGCACTCGCCGCTTCCGGCGTAAACGCCCATTTCTACGTCTCCCCCGGTACCGCCCACGAATGGCAGAGCTGGCGCCGCGCCCTCTACCAGTTTGCCCAGTTGCTGTTCAAGTAATAATGGCAATCGTCATCATCCCGACACAAAAAGAGGAAGCCAGACAGCTTCCTCTTTTTGTGTCGGGATGACTCGACTCGAACGAGCGACCCCTACGTCCCGAACGTAGTGCGCTACCAACTGCGCTACATCCCGATCTGGTAAAAAAACAAGCTCTTAGGCGAGCTTGTTGATGTAAACGGCAAGACCACTTTTGAGGTTGGCTGCCTTGTTCTTGTGGATGACACCGATCTTGGCGAGTTTGTCAATCATGGCATATACCTTGGGAGCATTCTCCTGGGCAGCAGCCTTAT
>Ga0310690_10010836_pt1 | contig 11298 bp, 6 predicted proteins | sample AusTroGonzalo_MG_2_FD_207661 | JGI IMG/M metagenome (GOLD analysis project Ga0310690, IMG submission 207661) | Bovine rumen microbial communities from tropical cattle in Woodstock, Queensland, Australia - Gonzalo_04 (v2) (version 2) | ecosystem: Host-associated > Mammals > Digestive system >...
CTTATTTTAACAGGGCCTCCATTGCCATCCTTACCGATAGCCCACTGGGCGATGTCGAACATGTGTGCACCCCAGTCTGTCATCAGTCCTCCGCCAGTTTCTTTGTACCAGCGCCAAGCGCCCCAAAGCTGCTCATCATGCGATTCATCCACAATTGGATCGAGATCGGAGTGATACCATACGGATGTGGGAAGCGGGCCCAACCATTTATCCCAATTCAGCCCTGCCGGCACATCCATCTTCGGCAGATTACAGGGAACAGGAGCCGCACTTTTCGGGTTTACGCCATTTCGCCCACAATGGACTTTGATTTTCTCAATTTTGCCCATAATACCTTCGCGGCACAGGGTGGCTGCGTGGATGAATTCGCCGCTACTGCGCTGTTGGCTACCCACCTGAAGGATGCGTCCATACTTACGCACGGCCTTGCAAAGCTGTTTGCCCTCGTAGATGGTGAGCGTCAGAGGTTTCTCCAAATAAATATCCTTTCCAGCCTTACAGGCAGCAATGGCAATGATGGCATGCTGATGGTCAGGCGTTGCAATTACAACGGCATCGATATCCTTTCGAGCCAGAAGGTCCTGATAATCCTCATAGACATCTACTTTCACCTTCTTTTCACCTTTCTTCTGGTAGTAGTCCTTAACGCGACGCACAAAACGGTCACGTTTTATGTCATACACATCACAGCCTGCCAACACGCGCACGTCGTCAAAAGCCATGAATGTACTCAACAAATACATGGCCTGCTGCCCAAGACCAATGAAACCGAGGTTCACTTTTCCATTGGCAGACTTCTTCGCAGCAGAAGCTACATCTGGCAAATTAGAATAAGCTTCTGACGGATTAGAATAGGCTACTGTCGGATTAGAGCAAGCTTCTGTTGCACGAATCAAATTAGCTGGCGCAGCCACAGCTGCAGCACCCAATGCACTCACTTTCAAAAATTCTCTTCTTTTCATGGTTTATAGTTTTTAATTGGGGTTAATCTAAAGGCGAGCAAATTTACAACATTTTTTGGTAATCTCAAAAAAAAGCATTACTTTCGTCGCAAAATACTAAAATCAAGACGCCGTATGAAAGCATTTATGGACGAAAACTTCCTACTCTCCACCGAGACAGCCCAACACCTCTATCACAACCACGCCAAGAAGATGCCCATCATCGACTATCATTGCCATTTGATTCCACAGATGGTAGCCGAGGACCATCAATTCCGCAGCATCACCGAGCTTTGGCTGGGTGGAGACCACTACAAATGGCGTGCCATGCGCACCAACGGCGTGCCAGAGCGCTATTGCACAGGCTCCGACACTACCGACTGGGAGAAATTCGAGAAATGGGCCGAAACAGTCCCCTACACCCTTCGCAACCCGCTCTACCACTGGACGCACCTTGAACTGAAAACGGCCTTTGGAATCAACAAGATACTCAACCCCACGACAGCTCGTGAAATCTTTGATGAGTGTAACGAAAAGCTCTGTCAACCCGGTTATACTGCCCGAGGATTCATGCGCCGCTATGGCGTGGAAGTGGTTTGCACCACCGATGACCCTGTGGATGACCTTCGTTGGCATCGTATAACACGCGAAAGCGGATTTGAAGTCCGTATGCTCCCCACCTGGCGTCCCGACAAAGCGATGGCTGTAGAGAAACCGACAACCTTCCGAGCCTATATCGAAAAACTCGCCGAAGTCAGCGGCGTAACTATCAGCAAATTTAACGACGTCATAGACGCCCTCCGCATCCGTCATGATTTCTTTGCCGAAAACGGATGCCGCCTTAGCGATCATGGAATAGAGGAATTCTACGCAGAGGACTATACCGATGCCGAGGTGAGCAGCATATTTAATAAGGTATACGGAGGCACCCCACTCACGCCAGACGAAGTACGCATTTTCAAGAGCGCCATGTTAGTTGAATTTGGTGTTTTGGATGCCGAAAGCGGCTGGACGCAACAGTTCCACTACGGAGCCATCCGCGACAACAACAGTAAAATGTTCCGCCTCCTTGGCCCCGACACGGGCTTCGACAGCATTGGAGAATTCAATACCGCCAAAGCCATGAGCCGTTTCTTCAACCGCCTCAACGATAGAGACTGCCTCGCAAAGACAATCATCTACAACCTCAATCCCAGTGCCAACGAAGTTGTAGCCACCATGCTAGGCAACTTCCAAGACGGCTCCGTCCCAGGAAAAATGCAGATTGGCAGCGGCTGGTGGTTCCTCGACCAGAAAGACGGAATGGAGAAACAGATGAACGCCCTAAGCCTGCTTGGCCTTCTTAGCCGCTTCGTCGGCATGCTTACTGACAGCCGTTCCTTCCTCTCCTACCCTCGTCACGAATATTTTCGTCGTACGCTTTGCAACCTATTAGGGCGTGATATTGAAAACGGAGAAATCCCTGTTTCCGAATTGCCGCGTGTGGAACAAATGGTTGAGGATATCTCCTACAACAATGCCAAGAACTACTTTAATTTCTGATTAACCTCAAATATTATTAACTTCCCCAAAAACAAAGAAGCAGCAAATTCCAGCTGCTTCTTTGTTTTATTCTATGTGCTTAAAATCATTATTTGATGCGCTTCAAAAATAACGCTATGAGAGAGTCTTCTGAATTCTTCCTATTAAGCCTGTTAATACGGTTCCAGGACCACATTCGGTGAATTCTGTCATCCCATCCTGTATCATATTTATAACAGTTTGCGTCCAACGAACAGGTGACGTCAGCTGTTTCAGTAAGTTTGCCTTAATAACAGCAGCTTCCGTGTATGGCTGCGCATCCACATTCTGATAGATAGGACAAATAGGTTGTTTGAACTCTGTAGATTCAATAGCCTCAGCAAGCTCTACACGTGCTGACTCCATCAGCGGAGAGTGAAATGCCCCTCCTACAGCTAACGGTAATGCACGTTTCGCGCCTGCTTCTTTCATTCGAGCACAAGCAATCTTAATTGCTTCCACATCGCCTGAAACAACCACTTGTCCAGGACTATTGTAGTTAGCAGGAACAACAATTCCATCTATTTCAGAACAAATTCGTTCAATAGTTTCATCGTCCAACCCAATAATTGCCGCCATCGTGGAAGGCTGAGCCTCGCAAGCCTTTTGCATAGCCAAAGCACGGGCATAAACCAACTTTAGACCATCCTCAAAGCTTAAGGCACCAGCAGCTGTCAAAGAAGAGAACTCACCCAAAGAATGTCCAGCTACCATATCTGGTTGAAAATCCTTACCCAAACACAACGCAGAAATCACAGAATGAAGGAAGATTGCAGGCTGTGTCACTTTCGTTTGTTTCAATTCTTCATCCGTTCCATCAAACATTATGTCAGTTATCTTATAGCCAAGAATATCATTCGCTTTATCAAACAACTCCTTAGCTAAAGGATGATTATCGTACAGGTCCTTACCCATACCAACGAACTGTGCCCCTTGACCGGGAAATACAAATGCCTTCATAAGTTTTAATAATTTTAAATGAAATAATAAAAATGTCAGAGGGTGAGCGAGAAATGCTCACCCTCTTGATCTATTGTCATGCCTTCTTTTCTTCCTCAGGAAGTAACGCTGGATCTTCATCCAAGCTCCACCACTCAGGCCACGGTGAGCCTTGCTTCTTTAAGAAATCGAATCCAATCACGGACCCCACAGCCAAAACACCGCCTAAGAATGTGAAAATGAATATTTTCTTAAGACGGCTATTAGAACGTTTATTGGGAACAATTATTGATTTAACCACAGAAAGAACAGGCTGGTCTTCTTTAACCTGCATCTCTGCCTGCATTTTCTTCTTTGAAATATCAGAAAAAGTGGAATAAGCTAAATTATACTCAGCTACCAACTGATCCCGACGCGTCTGCGCAGTAGCTGTCAGTGTGCCACGATTTGCATCATTAAACTCCGCCAGCGCCAATTGTTTATTTTGGTAATCAAGGTGAACTTCTTCATAACGCCCATTAATGTAATCCAATGTTTGAGATGCTTTCTCAATCTTAAACTCTGTAATATATTTATCCATCAGATTAAAAACGGCTTCACACAACTCAGCAGCTGCGAGTTTCTCATCCATCACACACGACAATTCCAAAAAACCATCCTTCTTGTCAACATTGACGGATATTTGCGAGGTAATAGTTTTTAAGCAATCAAATTCATCTTCCGTAAAAAAACCAATACGGGAATTAGAAGTATTATCTTCCAAATCTAGATCCAAAGAATCAAACTCGTCCTGTTCTTCATCTTTATCAGATAAAAGATTTTTCACTAACATAAGTGGCCATCCATAAGTAAAGAAATAAATATCAGAAAGAATATCCCCTTTCTGATAATCAGGATTCATATAGTAATCAAACAACGATACAGGTTCATCCCATTCTTCGAAATGAATTTCTGTATAGAGTAGCTCTCGCAATAAATCTGCATTTTCCAATAATTGAGGATAAATAAGTGGAGAAAGAGTACTACCACCCTCCATATCAAACGTACTCATACCAGCCAAAGCAGCCAAAGCAGAAGCAGAAGTGGAACGACCAGAGGCCATCTGTGGCACAAAAGTACATGACGATTTATACACCGGACGACTTAACACAGCAAGGAGTAAACCCATTACCATAAAAAAAGCCGTGATGACAACAATGTACTTTCTTTTTCCCCACAGACGTTTTACAATTGCCATAATGTCAATGGATGTACCCTCTTCATCAAGGTCATTATAATTGTCTTTAAAACTTTCTTTCATAATACATCAATTCGTTATTTATTCAATAAGAACTTATTTCATCAACATGTTTGTAAGCGCTACAATCATATAGGCAAGTGAACTAGTAGAGGTAGCCAAAGAAGCAATATCTGTCACCGCAATATTATTTTGCCTTTCTTCCTTTTCGGGAACCACTATTTCTGCACCTGGCTCTATCTTTATTCGACCGTAACGACGGGTAGCTACTTTACCATTCATGAAAATAGCATACGTCTTTTTGGGACGTGCATTATGAGAAAAGCCACCCGCCTGACGAATATAATCGCGCCAAGAGAAAGTCTTATCATAATTTACTGTATTTGGATAAAACACAGCACCAGCCACCTTAACAGTATTATTCATCTGAGGAACATTCACAATATCTCCGGCACGAAGCACAACATCAGCCTTGGAGCCTGGATGGTCAAGGGCTTTCTTCAAATCAATTCCTATATAATAGCGGTCTGTCAATGCATTTAGATCAATCGTATCACGGCCTTCCAAATTTTGATTGGCAATCGAAACGGCCAGTTTTTGACGTTCCACTTCTTCTGACGTAAGTACACGCGTCAATCGTGCTCCATAAATCCACGCTTCATCGGTAAAACCACCACAATCGGCAAAGACATCCGAAAGACGAACTTCTGGTTTATCAATAATATAAGTACCTGGCGACATTACTTCGCCTTCAATGGTCACATGGGTCTGGGGACGGAAATAGGTAAGGCGGCGCACCGAAATAATATCGTATGGTTTCAATGCCATATGAATAATCTCAGGGTTCTCCTCTAAGTTGTATTTTTCCACTGTGCCACGTTCACGACCACCACGAGAAGAAATCTGAACGTTTGTCTTATCGGCACCATTTGAGAAACCACGAGCCATAAGAATAAAATCCTCAAGGGTCATACCTTCACGGTAGGTAAATGTGCCAGGATCTTGCACCATTCCATGAATAGTAATGGTAGCATCCTCCTGCAACTCACGCAAACTATATATACGAATACGGTCATTTCTCATCAGTTTAACATTATCGCGTCCCTCCAGAGCATCAGTGACATTGAACGAGACAATGACGGGCACCCCGTTATGATCTTGACGACTTATCTGACCACGGTCAGTAAGTACATCCTCACGCAAGCCACGGGCAAGAAGAATAACGTCGGCTACCGTCATTCCTTCAGAGAACTTAAATGTACCCGGCTCCATCACATGACCAGCAATGGAAACACTATCACTCTGAATAAACTCCTCTTCGGCGAACAATTTTACCTGGTCTTCACGTACCAATTCTATGTATTCCTCACCTTTAAGTACCTTCTGTAAATCAAAGGATATGAAAACAGGCAGGCGTTTCTCGTCCAATCGCGTAATCTGTCCGCGCAGTTCATAGGCACCTTCACGCAGACCTCCTGCTGTGCGAATAAGGGAGGCAACATCTTTCAAGCTACTACTAATGGCATAGGAACCTGGATACATAACAGGACCACTAATACTGACACGGTTGTCATAAAGGTCAGGATTGCTACGCACGGTGACGACATCTCCGTCTTCCAGCTTAAAGCTACCGAACTGACCTGAGGGGACATCATAAGCCTGACCAGTAGCAGAAGTATTTCGACGAACAACATGCACTTTACTACGGTCGGCATGGGTGGAAAAACCTCGAGCATAATCAAGAAGTTCCTGCACCGTCTGCCCTTTCTTCAACTCATAACGCATTGGACGAACAACTGCACCCTCAATGGTTATAATATTATCGTACGCATCGACCGTTAAAAGGTCGTTGTCCTGCAGACGAAGGTTTTCATTGAATTTGCCCTTGAAAATAAAATCATAAAGGTCGAAAGTAGAAACTTTCTTTCCGTTACGATACAAATTGATGTTACGGACAGAACCCGTCTCACGCACGCCTCCAGCCATAAAAATGGCTGAGGTAATGGAAGAAAGAGAGGGTATCGTGTACATACCTGGCGTAACAACCTCACCAAGAATGCTAATGCCTACGCCTTTAATCTTACCTACCGAAAGACGCATGAAGGTGTCTCCCGTTCCATCCTCACGAAGACCTGAGAAGATACGGCCCAACTCAGAACGAAGCAACTTCTCGGCGTTTTTAATATTCAGCCCGTTCAAATAAACAGGACCGAGATTGTCCACGTTAATAGCACCATCATTACCAAGCGTGGCTACGATATGGGAAACTGTTGTGCCCCATAAATCTATAATAACCTCATCACCAGGGCCAAGCACATAACTGGCAGGAGCAGGGGCATTATAGGAAGGAATAATGCTCAAGCCCTTTGAAGTGAAATAGTCATGACCATAGATATCGGAGTGTTTTTCTTCTTCCTCAACGGGAACAATTTCCTCTACGATTTCATCTCCGACACCAATGGGAACCACGGTTGATGAGGTAGAACTAACTACAACTGGAGTAGAAACTGATTTTGCGACAGAGGATGTCTTGCCAATATTATGATTCAAAACAGCATTAATCTCTGAGTCAGAATAACCATAAGAACGAGCCATTGATTTAGCAGCCGAAATCTCTGCAGCACTTTGTGCATTTGCAACTAAAGTGACTAATAAGCAAAATGCTGAAAAAAGAAGTATCAAACGAACTTTCATCATGTTTTGTAATTATTGAAAAAGTCGAAATATAGTTTACCTAAAATTTGTGCAAAGGTAATGCTTTTATTCCATTCTGAAAAACAAATAAACTAAAAAAAGGTGAAACGCTTGTTTTTTCTCAATTCTTCATTTTTCGGCAATAAAAAATTTGGTGGAATCAGAAAAAACATTTATCTTCGCAACGAAAACAATCGAGGCCGTGTCGGTGTGACTGGGAAACTCATCAAATCAAACAAAACACCGAGGTAGCTTCACCCATCCAATGGCGGGCCACGCCTGCGCAAGTCTACGGATACTACGCACGGTAACCTTGAGTCGGTGGATTACAAAGGAGGGAGAGCACTCAAATCCTGTACTTCGGAGTTTCATCGCATCAACCAGACACGGTCTCTTCTTCTTTCCCTCTTTTGAAAAATATTCCCGACCATAAAAATGGGAAGGAAAAGAAGAACGCAAGAACTCAACTTTCCAATTTACGGTAACGAATACGTTTAGGCTCTTCGTAACCCTGCCGACGGAGTTTGTTCTCTTCGTATTCGCTATAAGTGCCTTCAAAAAAGACAACGCGGCTGTCACCCTCAAAGGCAAGGATATGGGTACAAATACGATCGAGGAACCAACGGTCGTGACTGATAACAACGGCACATCCGGCAAAATTCTCCAAACCTTCTTCCAGCGCACGAAGGGTGTTAACATCAATGTCGTTCGTGGGCTCATCGAGCAAAAGAACATTCCCTTCCTGTTTAAGCGCCAACGCCAGTTGCAAACGATTGCGTTCGCCACCAGAAAGAACAGCACAGAGTTTTTCCTGATCGGAGCCACTGAAATTGAAACGGCTCAACCATGCACGGGCATTCACCTCACGGCCTCCCATGCGGAAAGTCTCATTGCCTTGACTGACGACCTGATAGACAGTCTTCATTGGATCAATATCCTTGTGCTGCTGATCAACATAAGCCAACTTCACCGTCTCCCCCACCTCAAAGGAACCTGCATCGGGTGTTTCAAGTCCCATAATAAGACGGAAAAGCGTGGTTTTTCCTGCCCCATTCGGACCAATAACACCTACAATGCCATTTGGAGGAAGCATGAAGTCAAGCCCTTCGTAGAGGAGTTTATCCCCAAAAGCCTTGCGAACCCCATGCGCCTCAATAACCTTGCGACCAAGACGCGGACCGTTAGGAATGAAAATTTCAAGCTTTTCTTCTCGCTCTTTCTGCTCCTCGTTAATCATTTTATCATAGGAGTTCAGACGAGCCTTACCCTTCGCCTGACGGGCTTTCGGAGCCATGCGCACCCATTCCAATTCGCGTTCAAGGGTCTTACGACGTTTTGAAGCTTGTTTTTCTTCCATTGCAAGACGTTGGGTTTTCTGTTCCAGCCACGACGAATAATTCCCTTTCCAAGGAATTCCTTCGCCTCGGTCGAGTTCAAGAATCCAACCAGCCACATGATCAAGGAAATAACGGTCGTGTGTTACCGCAATGACGGTACCTTCGTATTGTTGAAGATGTTGCTCAAGCCAATCGATACTCTCAGCGTCCAAGTGATTGGTTGGTTCGTCAAGGAGCAGGACATCTGGTTTTTGAAGGAGAAGGCGACAAAGCGCCACCCTGCGACGTTCGCCACCTGATAACGTTGTGACAGGTTGGTCATCAGGCGGACAGCGCAACGCATCCATTGCCCGTTCCAAACGACTGTCGAGATTCCACGCATCGGTGGCATCAATGACGTCCTGCAACTCTGCCTGACGGGCAAAGAGTTGGTTCATCTTGTCCTCATCCTCATAATATTCGGGAAGACCAAACTTCTGATTGATTTCCTCGTACTCCGCAAGTGCATCCGTCACGGGTTTTACACCCTCCAGAACGACCTCTTTGACTGTCTTCGAAGGGTCAAGCTGAGGATCCTGGGGCAGATAGCCGACACTATATCCTGGGGAAAAGACCACCTGCCCTTGATAGCTTTTCTCCAAGCCGGCGATAATCTTCATAAGGGTTGATTTTCCCGCGCCGTTTAAGCCAATGATGCCAATCTTGGCACCATAGAAAAAGCTCAGGTAGATGTCTTTAAGTATGGTTTTATTACTTCCAGGGTAGGTTTTGGAAACACCTACCATACTGAAGATAATCTTCTTGTCGTCTGCAGGAGAAGGCATTATTGTGGGAATGAGGAATGAATTATTACCAAGAATAGTTGAAGCCCAAGGTCAAGTACTCCTTGAACATAAGGTGTCCGAATTTCTCATCCTTCGGGCGACTGTCGTCGAAACGAGTATGGAAGAAGAGTGTCGCAGACAGGTATTTGCTGAACTGGAAATTAAATGTATTTTCCCACTCAGATTGCACGTAATGATGTCCCGAATTGCCTGCATTGAACGGCGTATAGTAGAAGAATCGAGTCTTGTAAGAAATGCTTTTTGAGATAGGCCAGGTGAAATCGATAGTAACCTTTGTACCGTAGTCGCGATAGAAATGATGATACGTGGCCTCTGTTATTCCTTTCCGCTCTTCTTGTTTACGAAGTTCTTTGGGGATATATCCGCTTTTTAAAAGTACGGAATCGTTCATAACGTAACGGAAGTTGTAAGTGATAGCACCGATGTTGATGGAAAGGCTACTTCCCTTCTTGAAAGTCTTGGCCCAATCCATACCCAGCGAAAACTGTCCATAGGAGGGAGAAAGGAAGGTTGATTTAAGCGTCTCATCACCATTGTACATATTCATCATCTGAGTGTAAGCCAAAAGCTGAGCCGAATAGTTCCAGTTGCGGATGGCCTTGAGTTTCAGTGTCGATGTAAAACGGAGGAGGTCGGTGTTGGATTGTATCTTGGTGCGTCCTTCCTCCTCGGATTTGTAGAAATTGTTCATGTAGAAACCGACCTTGGCCTCTAAACGATTATTCCACGTCACCTTCTGCTTGTCGTTGTAGTTAGCATCAAGCGTCAGGAGCGACAAAATGGTGAGGTTGGAAGTGCCACCCTGATACCAGTTCGTCGAGAAATAGTTTTCAGCCCATTGGTTGGAAAGCGAGCCTCCTGTTTTCCAGAAATTTGGTTTCTTAACCACCATATCAGAATTTGCAGCGGTAACAGGTGCCAGCGTAGCTTCACCCGTCGGGACATTCAGCGCAGCATTATCGGCTGACTTCTTCATGGTTTCCTCTGAAACGCTTGCATTCTCCATCAGTCGTTCCTCCGTCTGCTTTACCTTTTCTGGATTTTTCAGATAGGTGAGTAGCAACAAATGGTCAAGTTCGTCCAGCAGTTCCAAGTCCTTTGTTCCTGGCAGGTCAACATCAGCAGGCAAGCTGTTGTCCGAGGCGGTTGTATCGCCTTCCAATGCCAATGCCCTCTTCATAGGCGAGGTATAAAGCGTCGGAGGGGCAATGAGGCGGAAAAGGATAGGATTGATGTCCTCCACATCGGGAATGGAATCAGGGGGCGGCAGACGGTGAGTCTCTATCAGTCGCGAGACAATCATATTATACTTTGCGACAAGGAATGAATCCTCTGTCATTTTTTTGCCCACATCTTTACGCAAGGATGCAATAGCATCAATCAATGCCGAATCCGTGGCCAACGAGCCACCGACACGAGTGTCATCGTCCGATGGAGCCGCAAAGATAAAATGAGGCACCAGAATCGCCACGATGAAGATTAGGGAGATAAGATTTTTCCTTTTCATATACCTTATTATATTTTATATAGTCAAGAAATGAGTTTATGGTGTTAACGATTTAACGGTTCATTTGAGATTTCTTGGCGCAAAAGTAGTAAAAAAAATCTTTTACCCTGCAAAAATTGGAGAAAAAGTTACTACCTTTGCAGCTTGTAATAAAAAACGTCCCCTATGAAACTCGGTTTTGACAACGAAAAATACCTCCGCATCCAGTCGGAGCACATCAAGGAGCGAATCTCTCAGT
>Ga0310690_10010838_pt1 | contig 11296 bp, 11 predicted proteins | sample AusTroGonzalo_MG_2_FD_207661 | JGI IMG/M metagenome (GOLD analysis project Ga0310690, IMG submission 207661) | Bovine rumen microbial communities from tropical cattle in Woodstock, Queensland, Australia - Gonzalo_04 (v2) (version 2) | ecosystem: Host-associated > Mammals > Digestive system >...
AATTTCTCGGTTGGGCGGAAGGATTTCTCCACGACGCCGCCGCTGATGACGTTCTTAAGCTTTGTACGAACGAACGCAGCCCCTTTACCGGGCTTTACATGCTGGAATTCAATGACCTGGACGACGTTGCCGTCTATCTCTAAAGTAATACCGTTCTTAAAATCACCGGCTGAGATCATCTTGATGCCTCCTTGAATTAATCTTTTATTATAATATAATATACAGACTCACTTGGCAAGGGTTCATTTTACAATCTTGAACGCGGACGAGCCGTTAATCGTAATGCAGTTCCCCGAACGGGGAAAGACAGCGGTCCAGGATCCCATGCATTTGGGCAATGGCCACGCCGTAGTTCACGATCGGTACGCCGGCTTCGACTGCCGCGCGTATGCGGCTGCGCATTTCTTTTTCATTCAGCATGCAGCCGCCGCAGTGAATGACCAGATCATATTGTTTCAGCTCGTCGGAATATTCAAGACCGGACGTATAGGTATAGTTCGGCTTCGCTCCCGTGTAATCCTCGATCCAGTGCGGGAATTTATAGGTTCCGATATCATAGCACTGCCGGTGGTGCGTACAGCCCTCAGCCATCAGGACATTGTCCCCGTCTTTAAGTTCCGCCAGTTTCTTTGCGCCTTTCACCAGTTCATACAGATCGCCCTTATATCTGGCAAAAAGTATCGAAAATGAAGTGAGCGGAATATCCGGCGGCGTGATAGCGGAAACCTCCTCAAAGACCTGGGAATCCGTGACGACCAGAGCCGGCTTCCTTGAAAGGCTTTGAATGGTGCTTAAGAGCTCCGTTTCCTGGCAGCAGGCAAAAATACAGTTCGCGTCCAGCAGATCGCGCATGGTCTGCTGCTGCGGCAGGATCAGGCGGCCTTTCGGGGCCGATTCGTCGATCGGCACGACCAGAACGACCATATCTCCCGGTTCGATCAGATCCGAAATGATATGTCTCTCGTTGGTCAGTCCCTTCGCGAAGGAGGCGATCAGTTCCTTGAGTTCGTAAATATTTTCCCCGGTGACGGCGCTGACGTAGATCTCGTTATCCATCAGAGGTCTTCTTTCCTCCAGAAGGTCCGCCTTGTTGTAGACGACCACATAAGGAATGCCCCGCACCTTGAAGGTGTTCAGCAGGTCGTGATCGGCATCCCGGAGGCCGGTAACGGCATCGACGATCAGAACGGCGATATCCGTACGACCGAGCTGTTCTTTGGCTTTCTTGACACGCAGGCGTCCCACCTCGCCCGAATCGTCCAGTCCGGGAGTGTCGATAATGACGACCGGTCCCAGCGGAAGCAGTTCCATGGCTTTCCGCACCGGATCCGTAGTAGTCCCTTTTACATTCGATACGATACTGAGGTTCTGGCCCGTCACGGCATTTACGACGCTGGATTTTCCGGCGTTCCTCATACCGTAGAAACCGATATGCACTCTTTCGGCGGAAACTGTTTCATTCAGACTGCTCATAGATACCCCCTGGTTCACGTTTATTATTTAATCCTCCGAAAATACGGACGCGTTCTTCCTCTTATGCTCACTCCTGGCGTGATAACGGTCTATGATCTCTTTATCGTGATCCGTTGCTTCGCCCGTGTTGATATATCTGTCGATCGCGGCGTAGGTAACGCCCATCTCCTGCTCGTCCGTCTGACCTTCGAAAAGTCCTGCGGACGGAGCCTTTTTAATAATGTTCTCAGGCGCGCCGAGGTACTCGAGGAATTCGAAGATCTCGGTGGCAGTCAGATCCCGGATCGGGTTGAAGTCATAGGCGCCGTCGCCCCATTTCGTAAAATAGCCCATGTAGTATTCGCTCTTGTTCCCGGTGCCGGCCACCAGCCTGTTCTCGCTGGCTCCGACCGCGTACAGTGTCGTCATGCGAAGACGCGGAGCGATATTGGTAAGTGCCTGGTCATTCATTTCAGTAACGGATGAAACGGCGGCGACTTCGGCCTTCTTGACGTCGGTCAGATCGATGACCCTGGTCTCGATCCCGAACTTTTCCGCCAGTGCATTGCCGTCTTCCATATCTTCGCCGAAATTTCTCTTCGATTCGCAGGGCATGATAATGCCGACCGTGTCGTCACAGGCTTTCTTGCAGATAATGCCCACGAGAGCGCTGTCCTTTCCGCCGGAGTTGCCGAAAACGATCCCGGTCGTATGGCTTTCCTCAAGAATTTTCCGTACAAAAGCTACTCTGTTCTTCAGTTCTTCTTCATAATTACGCATATTCCCTCCATCTCGTGCGCGGTGTGCGCGTACTTTACAATTGCAATCCTTCGTCAACAGCGAGATCATCCGAATCGGCCGCAGCGGTGGCCAGTTCGTCGCATCGTTCATTCAATTCGTGACCGGCGTGTCCGTGCACCCATACAAAAGTCACATCATGATCCTTTTTTGCGGCCAGAAGCCTTTTCCATAAATCAACGTTCTTCACCGGATCGTTCTTTCCGCGCTTCCAGTCCTTTTTGACCCAGCTGTCGATCCAGTGTTTGTTAAAGGCGTCCGTCAGGTACTTCGAATCGGAATACAGCGTTACGTCACAGGGAAAACGCAGCTCTTCGAGACCTGCGATTGCGGCCATGAGTTCCATTCTGTTGTTGGTGGTCCTTACGTATCCTTTGGAAAGCTCTTTCTCATGAAGTGTTCCATGAGGATCCGTATATCTTAAGACGCAGCCGTATCCGCCGGGACCGTTGGGATTGCCCCTTGCAGCCCCGTCCGTATACAATTCGACTTTGAACTTCGTTCCGCTCATACATTACGCCTATCCGAGGAAGGACAACTCTATATTTTTCATCGCGACTCTGTAGCGCAGGCCGTCGTCAGTCCTCATGTCGCTGATCACCTGGTAGTCGTAACCGCCTTCTGCGAACTGTACCCTGTTCCCCGAATTCTCCAGTCTTCCGAGTTCAATTTCCCTGTCCTGACAATAGGTGACCAGGATCTTGTCTTCGGTATACTCTGAAGGGACCCGGATCTTCTCGATCGCTTCCTGATACAGATTGAGCTTCTTCAGGACCTTTTCGAGCGTGGAAAGAATCGTATGTGCAAGGGTCGACGGAGCACAGTGCAGATCTACGATGACGCATCTCGGAATCAGCCACAGTGTGCGGTGAAAGAACGCATTGCTGAATGAAGGGCTGATATAGATGCCGATCTCACCCTTATCGGTGAACTCCATTCCCAGCGGGAGCGCGCCCTTGAACCTGTAGTTGGTATAGATACCCACGGGTTTTCCGGATCCGAGGCGTGCCATGATTTCTCTGGCATAATCCGCATTGGAAATCGTCATGTTGTTCTCGGAAGCAAAGCGCTCAATCGAAAAATCATAGCCTTTGCGCGCCGAAAGCATATTGACGGCAGTGATCCCCAGTTCCTGTTCCAGAAGATTCGCGAAATCCATGCCCTCGTTCCGTCTCCCTGCAAGCAGCGGGACGCAGAATTTTCCGAATTCGTCGATCACCAGAATGGCCATGCTGGCCGCATAGTCTTCCGCATAAGGCGCGGTCAGGAAAAACGCTCTCGAAATATTGCCGACTATGATCAGCACATTGCTGTCCCTGAACCTGGCACCGACCCATTCCGCAAGGCTGGTCGTCACAGGAATGAACGGATCCTCTACTGTTTCGCCCGGTTCCGGACGGTGATACCATTTTACGACGGCGTCCGAAATAATGCTGTCGTCTTTAAGAGTTTCAGCGATCCGCCTTCCAACGGCCGCCCCTTCGGCACTTACTGAAATGCCGGATATTTCATATCTGGCCATAGTTCATGCTCCTTTTTTTCTTTGAATAAAAGTGTCAACGATGACTTTTTTGTCCTCGCCTTTTAAAAATGCGTCGGGCGAGAGCCTTACCTTATAACCCTCGAGATTCTTGACGAACCAGTCATAATAGATCCTCTCCGGAAAGCCGTATTTCTCGAGAATGCTTGCGATCGTACCACCGTGGACGATCATAACGATATAATTCTGTTTCAGGCGCATGGCAGTATTCACGAGAGCGTCGAAGCCTTCCACGCAGCGTTCCTGAAAACCGCTCTTGCTTTCCCCTTCGGGAAAACGGATGATGACGCCGCTTTCAAGCCATTCCTTATAGACCGGATCATCCTGAAGATCAAGATAGGTCTTTCCTTCAAAACGGCCGAAATCGCACTCCCGGAATTCCGGGACCTTGAAAAGCCTGTTCTCCGGAAAGAGAATGGACGCGGTTTCAAGACATCGCGTTAACGGACTGCAGTAAACGGCGTCCGGTTTGCCGAAATCCATTCCGGAAAGCAGTTCTTTCTCGCTATCCAGGATGGACTCGTCTGTCACGCCGATATACTGACCTTTTGAATTCCCCTCTGTCATACCGTGGCGCAGCATGAGTATTTTTAACATTTATTACCCCTTATTACATTTGAAAAGCGTTTTTAAACAGCGCCGAGTATCTTACGTACCGCGGCTTCCATTCCTTCTGTTTCGACGACGGTATCATGCAGGACTTCCGCCGTCATCAGCTCCTGAATGGCATTCGGCAGATCCACGCCCGAAACTGCCCGAAGATCCTCGAACTGCTGCATGTCGTCGTGGGCGTCGTAAGCTTCCGGATCGATCGCGTGCAGTACGCTCCTTGCGAATTTGTACGGACTGGCCGTAGAAGCGATCACGGTCCTGGTTCCGTCACCGGTCTCTTTCCGGTACTTCAAATAAGCACCGGCCCCTACTGATGTATGCGGATCGATCACATACCCGGTGCTTTTGTACACTTCGTTGATCGCGGCGGCGGATTCCTCCTCGGTACAGAATTCCGGACAGAAGTCGGAAAGCCTCTGTCTCATTTCCTCGCTGATCTCGTATTTTCCGCCGACAGAGAGTTCCTTCATCCACTCCGCCGTCTGTCCGGCATCGTCGTCCGTGATCCTGAAAATGAGCCTTTCCAGATTGCTGGACACCAGGATATCCATGGAAGGAGAAGTCGTGATGTAGAATTCCCTCCTCTTGTCGTAAACGCCGGTCGAGAAGAAATCGTAAAGCACCTTGTTCATATTCGAGGCGCAGATCAGCCGGTTCACCGGAAGCCCGATCAGCTTCGCATAATATGCAGCCAGGATGTTTCCGAAATTACCGGTCGGAACGACGATATTGATCTTCTCTCCCGACCGGATCTCTCCGGCTTTCAGAAGCTGCATATAGGAATACACGTAGTAGACCACCTGCGGAACGAGCCGGCCGATATTGATGGAATTGGCCGAACTGAAAACATAACCTTTTCCGGCAATATCCCTGATCAGCTGCGCGTCGCCGAACATTTTCTTGACTGCGGTCTGCGCGTCGTCAAAATTGCCCAGAATACCGACGACGTGGGTATTATCACCCTTCTGCGTGACCATCTGGCGTTCCTGCACGGGACTGACACCGTTTTTCGGATAAAAAACGATAATGTGGGTGCCGGGCACGTCCGCGAATCCGGCCATGGCAGCCTTTCCGGTATCGCCGGAAGTGGCGGTCAGGATGACGATCTCCTCTTTCAGCGCGTTCTTCTTCGCAGCGGTCGTCATCAGATGCGGCAGGATGGAAAGTGCCATGTCCTTGAAAGCAATGGTCTTGCCGTGGAACAGTTCCAGATACCAGACATCGCCGTATTTTACGAGAGGCGCGATCTTCTGCGTATCAAATTTGCTGTCATAAGCGGAATTGATACAGTGTCTGAGTTCCTCTTCGGAATAGTCCGTAAGAAATTTGCTCATGACCGTATAAGCCAGTTCGCGGTAATCCATCTGCGCAAGTTCGTCCAAAGATTCTGTTAACTGCGGCATGGTCTCCGGTACGAAAAGACCTCCGTCGGAAGCAATGCCCTTTAAGACCGCTTCTGATGCCTTTAATCCCTGTTCCCCGCCGCGGGTGCTCTTATATAATATTTCCATAATCCCAGTCCTCTTTTATGTAATCTGTCTCTTCAAAATGATCTTCAGGTCCGACTGAAGAAAAAGTAGGAGTCATCGCTTTCTGAGTATATCATAGTGCATGTTCAAACACAAATTAAAAATACCTGTACGGCTCCGTCCAAACGGTGACCGTACAGGTATTTTAATCATTCAGATGATGGTTCGGAAAACGGTTCTTACTTCGTCTTCATCTGGTCAAGAGGTTTGTTCACGCATCTCTTGACATATTTGGTGTGAAGCAGATGATGCGCTTTCTCAGAACCCGGAGCGCCAAGATATTCATCATAGATCTTCTTGATGGACGGATTCTCATGAGATTTCCTGTATGTCTTGGCTGCGTCATTCCTGTAGAGTGATTTCGCACGCTCACCGCGGATATCGATGGTGTTGCGTTCTTCGCCGGATCTGATGGGCTGTCCGCCGCCGTTCACACAGCCGCCCGGGCAGGCCATGATCTCGATGAAGTGATACGGAGATTCTCCGGCCCGGATCTGGTCAAGGAGTACTCTCGCATTGGCTGTGCCGGACGCGACGGCAACTTTAACATCCAATCCCGCTACGTTGTAAGTAGCTTCCTTGATGCCCTTGGTGCCCCGGACGTCAACAAAGTCGAGCTCTTTCAGTTCTTCTTTTGTAAGCCATTCGACAGCGGTACGCAGTGCAGCTTCCATAACGCCGCCCGTCGCGCCGAAGATAACGGCAGCGCCGGTGGACTCGCCCATCGGGTTGTCGAAGTCTTCGTCCGGCAGGTTCAGGAAGTCGATGCGCGCCTTTTTGATCATGCGGGCCAGTTCCCTCGTGGTGATGGAAATATCGACATCCGGAACGCCGTTGGCATCCTGGTACGGTCTTGAAATCTCGAACTTCTTCGCCGTACAGGGCATGACGCTGACGCATACGATCTTGTCTTTGTCAATGCCGGCCTTCTCTGCAAAGTAGGACTTCACAGCCGCGCCGAACATCTGCTGCGGGGATTTGCAGGTTGAAAGATGGTCGGTGCAGTCCGGGAAATATGTCTCGCAGAACTTGATCCAGCCCGGTGAGCAGGAAGTGATGAGCGGAAGCGTGCCGTTGTTCGTAACTCTTCCGAGAAATTCGTTCGCTTCTTCCATGATCGTAAGGTCAGCGGAGAAGTCAGTGTCGAATACCTTGTCAAAGCCGAGTCTTCTTAAGGCAGCAGCCATCTTGCCTTCGACGTCTGTTCCGATTGGAAGACCGAATTCTTCGCCGAGGCCGACACGTACGGAAGGAGCAGGCTGCACGACAACGTATTTGTCGGGATCGTTGATCGCCGCGAATACTTCGTCGGTAAAGTCTTTCTCATGAAGAGCGCCGGTCGGGCAGGCTACGATACACTGACCGCAGGAGATACATGCCGTATCGACAAGGCCGAGTTCGAACTGGGATCCGATGCTGGTGGCAAATCCGCGGTTGTTCGCACCGATGACGCCTACGCTCTGGTATGCTTCGCAGACAGCCGTGCAGCGGCGGCAAAGGATACATTTGGAGTTGTCGCGGATCATATGCTCCGCAGAGTCATCGATTACGGACGGGGTCTTCTCACCGTCGTAATATCCTTCGTCCTCTACTCCGAGTTCTCTGGAGAGAGTCTGCAGTTCGCAGTTCTCGCTTCTTACGCAGCTTAAGCAGGAGCGGTTGTGATTTGAAAGAAGCAGCTGGATCGTCTTCTTGCGGGAATCCATGACGCGTGCGGAATTGGTCGTTACTTCCATTCCGTCTTCAGCCGGATATACGCAGGATGTGACGATCTTGCCGTTCGAAAGTTCTACTACGCACACACGACAGGCACCGATCTCGTTGATGTCCTTAAGGAAGCAGAGAGTCGGGATCTGGATGTGCGCCAGTCTTGCAGCTTCCAGAATGGTTGAACCCTTGGGAGCTTCGACTTCAATACCATCAATTTTAAGCTTAATTGTATCCATTCTTTCTCCCTCCTCTTAAAGTTTGCTGATAGCATCGAATTTACAGTTGTCCATGCACTGTCCGCATTTGAGACATTTGGAGTTGTCGATCGTGAAGGGCTTCTTGACTTCGCCTGTGATACATTCTGCCGGACAGAACTTCGCACAGCGTGAACATCCCATACATTTTTCGGGATCGATCACGAAGTTGAGCATAGCCTTGCATACGTGGGCAGGACATTTCTTGTCGATGATATGAGCTTCGTATTCATCTCTGAAGAATTTGATCGTGGAGATGACCGGGTTGGGAGCTGTCTGACCGAGACCGCAAAGTGAATTTGCCTTAACATACTGGGCCAGTTCATAAAGCTTATCGAGATCTTCCATCGTGCCGTTGCCGGACGTGATCTTGTTGAGGATCTCAAGCATTCTCTTGGTACCGATACGGCAGGCAGTACATTTACCGCAGGACTCGTCGACCGTGAACTCCAGGAAGAACTTCGCGATATCGACCATACAGTTGTCTTCGTCCATAACGATCATACCGCCGGAACCTATGATGCAGCCGATCTCGGCAAGGTGGTCATAGTCGACCGGAATATCGATCTGGGAAGCCGGGATACATCCGCCGGAAGGTCCGCCGGTCTGAACGGCCTTGAATTTCTTTCCGTTCGGGATGCCGCCGCCGATGTCTTCGATAATGGTACGAAGCGGGGTACCCATCGGGATCTCGATCAGGCCGGTGTTGTTGATTTTGCCGCCGAGCGCGAATACCTTCGTGCCCTTTGATTTTCCGACGCCCATGGATGCGAACCAGGCAGCGCCCTTGTTGATGATCTCGGGGATGTTCGCATATGTCTCAACGTTGTTAAGGATGGAGGGCTTTCCGAACAGACCTTTAACAGCCGGGAAAGGAGGTCTGGGTCTGGGCTCACCCCTCTTGCCTTCGATCGAAGTCATGAGCGCTGTTTCCTCACCGCATACGAATGCGCCTGCGCCGAGACGGATCTCGATATCGAAATCAAATCCGGTATCGAAAATATTCTTGCCGAGAAGTCCGTATTCACGGGCCTGTTTGATCGCGATCTCAAGTCTCTTGACAGCGATCGGATACTCGGCTCTTACATAGATATAGCCCTGTGTGCCGCCGATCGCATAAGCTGCGATGGTCATGGCTTCCAGGACGGAATGCGGGTCGCCTTCGAGGACGGAACGGTCCATGAACGCGCCGGGGTCGCCTTCGTCAGCGTTGCAGCAGACGAATTTCTGATCCGCTTTGTTCGGCGCGCAGAGTTTCCATTTCAGACCGGTCGGGAATCCTGCGCCGCCGCGGCCGCGAAGACCGGAGTCCAGGATCTCCTGAATGACTTCATCCGGAGTCATCTGGGTGAGGACTTTACCGAGGGCCATATATCCGCCGGTGCCGATATATTCTTCAATGCTTTCGGGATCGATAACACCGCAGTTTCTGAGAGCGACACGGACCTGCTTCTTGTAGAATTCGGTATCGCTTAAGGATCTTACGGCTTCTCCTCTTTCGTCCGCGCTCTTGATGATAAGCTTCGTTACGGGTCTTCCCTTTAAGAGATGCTCTGAAACGATCTCTTTGACGTCGGCTGCCGCTACTCTTCCATAGGTCACAGCATCCGGATAAACGACTACGATGGGTCCTTCTTCACAAAGGCCATGGCATCCTGTCTGAACAAGAGCTACCTCTTTCTCAAGTCCCTGCTTTTCGAGTTCCTTTTTGAACTCTTCCATGACTTCGAGACTGCCTGAGGAAACACAGCCGGTGCCGCCGCAAACCAATACGTGTGAACGATACATATGTTTTCCTCCTTACTTTAATCCTGAAGAGCCCATTGTGTATTTGTCTACCACATGGCCTCCGATGAGATGGCGCTCAAGTACTTCATCCGCCTTATCAACATCCATTTTGATATAGGTTACTTTGTCTTTTCCGGGTTCAAAGACCTCGACGATCGGCTCATACTGACAAAGGCCGATGCAGCCTGTCTGGCTGACCTGGATCTTGTCGGTAAGGCCCTTTTCCTGGACCCTGTCGGCCAGCTCGTTCAGGACCGGCCTTGCACCGGCAGCGATCCCGCAGGTAGCCATGCCGACGACGACACGGATCATATCGGCATTCTCCTGACGGATATTGACGCGGTTCTGGACCTTTTCTCTTAAAGCCTGCAATTCAGCTAAACTTTTCATCAAACAAAAACCTCCTTGTCTGTTTCCTTTTTGTTTTCTACGAGATATTCCTTAATATATGCCGATACCTCCGGTTCGTCCAAAGGTACGCCGCCCAGTATTTCCTTCATCTCTCTCGTATCCAGCGTGAACTCTCTTCCGTCTACCGAATACCGGAAGAAAAAATCCGTTTCGGGATGATAAATGATCAGATTGTGGACTGTCGAGCTGATGTCTCCGAGCGGCATCCTGTCAATATTGGATAAACCGAAAACGGCAGTGACCGTCGTTCCTACGCCCGGCTCCGAGACGATGTCAAAACTCCCCCCTGTGCTTTCTGCAGCCTGCTTGAAGAACGGTACTCCCAGACCGACCTTCCGCGTGGTCCTGGTCGTGAAGAACGGATCCGTGACTTTCTGTACCTGTTCTTCTGTCATGCCGCAGCCGTCATCGGCGATCACGACCTTCAATGTATCCTCTGCAGTCGATGCGGCAACGATCAGGGTCACCAGGCTGGCATTCGCTCTTGTGGAATTCTCGGCCACATCCAGTATATTAAGTGAAATCTCCGTCATCATATCTTACTGGTACTTTTTCAGGATGGCCGGTACTTCGTCCGGTATCAGCCTGCCGTAGACTTCACCGTTGATCATCATAACGGGTGCGAGTCCGCAGGCGCCTACACAGCGGCATGCGTCAAGTGAGAATTTTCCGTCGGCTGTGCATCCGCCCGGTTTGATCCCCAGCGTGGTCTCGACCTTATCCAGTATATTGCCGGCGCCTTTGACATAGCAGGCGGTGCCGAGGCATACTGAGATCTGGTTCTCACCCTTGGGCTCAAGAGCAAACTGAGCATAGAATGTAGCTACTCCGTAGATCCTCTCCATCGGAATGTTCGCTTCTTCGGAGATAATGGTCTGCACTTCGATCGGCAGATAACCATAAATCTCCTGGGCCTTCTGCATGATAGGCATAAGCGATCCCGGCTGTGTTTTGAGTTCTTCAATAGCTTTTTTCAGTTCAGCTTCCTGCTCTGCCGTTCCCTGGAACGGTACAGATGTGATTGTAGCCATTAAATTGCTCCTCCTTCTTTAAAAAATTTAAATAATTAACTAACGCATATTTACGCATTCTTATATAAGTATATTTATACCATTTATAGGGGGGTTTTACAACAAAACAACCTATTTATCTCTCAAATAGTTAGACTTGAAAAACGAATAATTTGTATTTAAAAAAACAGA
>Ga0310690_10010839_pt1 | contig 11295 bp, 7 predicted proteins | sample AusTroGonzalo_MG_2_FD_207661 | JGI IMG/M metagenome (GOLD analysis project Ga0310690, IMG submission 207661) | Bovine rumen microbial communities from tropical cattle in Woodstock, Queensland, Australia - Gonzalo_04 (v2) (version 2) | ecosystem: Host-associated > Mammals > Digestive system >...
GACCGAGATTCACCTGATGGACAACGGCGGTGCAGACATCCCGAAGATCTACACGGTGACGAAACTGACAGACAGCGACTTGGAGTACCAAGACGACTATAAGGTTAAGCATACGTTCCGCAAAGTAGTTACGAAGAAATAATGAAGCGTTTTTGGAAAATATTCGGCATCACGTTGGGTTCGATAGTCGGCGTGTTGTTGCTGGCAGTAGTTATCGTCTGCTCGGTGGTGTTCAGTCCGAAGCAGTTGACACCGATCGTGAACCGTGTGGCAGACTCGCTGCTGACGTGTCCGCACGAGTTGGAGGAGGTGAACCTGACTTTCTTCAAGACGTTTCCGCACTTTGGTGTAGCGGTGAAAGGGCTGTATGTCATCAACCCGATGGATGGTGCGCAGAGCGACACGCTGTTGGCAGCTCCGAAGCTGTTGGTGGATGTGAACATCAAGCAGTACCTGGATTCGCAGTTGCTGGACATCCGTCACGTGCTGTTGAAGGATGTGGTGCTGAATCCGTATATCAATGCGGACGGAGCGACGAACTTCGATGTGCTACGGTTGGCGAAGGACACGGTGGAAGACACGACGGCGACGGTGTTGCCGTTTAATATCCGTCTACACCGTTTGTCGTTGACGACGCAGCAGTTGAGTTTGGTGGATGAGAAAGACAGTCTGTACTTCCGTGATTTGGGCTTGCGTTTGTCGGCGGTGGGTGAGATGGACAGTCTGTTGCATATCGGTGCCGAGATAAAAGAATTGGCATTAGACTGGAGCGGTCTGGGAGTCGCGGTTACGGGTTACGGGTCACGGGAGACGGAAGGGTTCACGATGGACCTGCAAGTGAAGGCCTCTGAATGGGACATTGAGCAGGTGCTGCGTCAGTTGCCGGAGCGATTTGCGCGGTTGGTGCCCTCCGACATTTCTGTAGCCGGTAAAGCAAGCGTAGAAGGCCGGGTTCACGGTACGTTAGCGGATAATGTGCTGCCGGAAGTGGATGCGCACGTGACGGTGGACAATGTGACGGCGAGTTACAAGCCGTTGCCGTACGTGTTGCGGCAGGTGTCTATGGATGCGGATGCGCATCTGGACCTCAACAAGGGCGAGCGCAGCAAGGTCAAAGTGAACAGCCTGAAGGCCATGACGCAGCACACCAAAGTGTCCGTCAAGGGTGAGATAGACGAGCTGCTGGCCGATATGGTCTTGGACCTGAAAGTTGCGCTGGACGCCCATCTTCCCGACTTCGCGTATTTCCTGCCGGAAGCCCTGCAGGTGAACGGGAGTGCGAAAGGCGATGTGAATGCGAAGATACGCTTGTCTGATTTGACGGCGATGAACCTGGAGAAAGGTACGTTCTCGGGCCAAATCAATTTGTCGGGCTTGGATGTAGCGAAGGACAGCATGACAGTGTCGTTACCGAAGACGGCGATGCGTTTCCGCATGCCAAACCCGCAACCGTCCTGGCGGAAAGTGAACTGGCTGGACCTGAAGCTGAAGATGGACGGTGTGGCTTTCAACCAACCGGGCTTGGCGCAAGTGGACTTAGGTCAGTCGGATCTGCGTGTAGAGTTAGGCAACGTACTGAAGACGCTGCCGGTGCTGTATGCGAACGTGGACTTGCAGTCGCCGAAAGCGCTGACGGTTGCGATGGACAGCATCAATGTGAATATCGCGGCGCCACACGTGACGGCTTATACCGAATACGATACAAAAGACACGACGCGTGTACCGATCTTCAATTCGAAGGTGGCGTTTATGGACCTGCGCTGCAATTACAACAATATCAGGGCTCACCTGAAGCAGTCAGCCATCGAGGCTAAACTGTCGGGCGGACGCCGTTTGAAGTCCGTTCCGAGTCTCAGTGCGGCAATCGTATCGCAGGCGATGACCGCGAATGCGGATGAGGATGTGAAATTGGATACCAAGCAGTTCGAGATCAAAGCTTCGGCACGCTATAACAAACATGGCAAGAACTTCCTGTTGAAGTGGAACCCGAAGTTGCACTTCGATATGCACCAAGCAGAAGTCGATTTGTCCTTCTTCCCTCAACATGTGTCTGTGCCACAGATTACGTTTGACTACAACAACCATATCTTCCAGATTGAGACGTCGCAGATTAACTTAGGCAAGTCGGACTTCTCGCTGGTAGGCGAAGTGTATAACATCAGCAAGTGGCTGCAGAAGCGCGATACGCTGACGGGCGAGTTGAATTTTGTATCGAATCACACGGATGTGAACGAGTTGATGGAGCTGTTCTCGGCGGACCAAGGCTCGGAGGAAGCGCCTGCCCAGCCGGTAGTGGATTCGACAGCGATAGCAACTGCTGCGCCGGCGGCTCCTGATTCGGTTGCGAAGACCCATGACGGTCCGTTCTTAGTGCCGCCGATGGTGGACCTGGTGCTGAATACCAAAATCAAGGAGGCAGTGGTGTTTAACGAGAAAGCGTATAACGTAGGCGGCAAAGTGTATGTGCGCAATAACACGTTAGTGCTGGAGGAGATGGGCTTTGTGTGCAACGCAGCCAAACTGCAGTTGACGGCGATGTACCGCACGCCGCGCAAGAACCACATCTACTTGGGCTTGGATTATCACATGCTGGATGTCGATATCAAGGCACTGATAAGCATGATTCCGCAGATAGACTCGATGGTTCCGATGTTGAAATCGTTCGCAGGCAATGCGGAGTTCCATTTGGCTGCCGAGACGTATCTTAATCAAGATTACAAGATCAAGCCTTCGACGATTCGCGGCGCATGCTCGCTGTTCGGTAGAGACTTAGTGGTGCTCGACTCGGAGACGTTTGACAAGATAAGCAAGATATTACTGTTCAGCAAGAAGACCGAGAACAAAGTGGACAGCCTGTCGGCGGAGATTACGCTGTATAAGAAAGAGATAGACGTGTATCCGTTCTGCGTGAGCATCGACAATTATATGGCAGCGTTGGGCGGCCGGCATAACCTTGATATGTCGTTTAACTACCACGTGAACCTGCTGTCACCGTTCTATATCGGTGTGGACGTGACAGGTACGCTCGACGACTTGAAGATTAAGCCTGCCAAATGTATCTACGCGCAAGATTTCCGTCCGCTTTTCCACAACAAAGTGGACACGCAGACGGCGGAGTTGCGTCAGTTGATACGCGACTCGATGCGCCGGAACGTCAAGCAGGAGACGCTGGATGCCAAGAAGCCCGGCGCACCGCAACAAGACGAAGATATAGATGATGAACCAATAGATGAACTACAATGAAAAAAGGACTTATTCTTACTTTAGCCGCAATTAGTTTTATGGCTTGTAATCAACAGAACCCCTTGCTGGTAGAGCAAGAAACGCCGTATGGAGTGCCCGCATTCGACAAAGTCGAGTTGCGCCACTATATGCCGGCATTCAAGGCTGCTATTGCTGCCAATCAGGCAGAGATAGACGCCATCGTCAATAACCCCGAAGCACCGACTTTTGCGAACACGCTCGAGGCGTTGGACCGCAGCGGACTGCTGTTAGACCACGTGATTGGCGTGTTCTATAACGTACTGGAAGCAGACGGTAGCGATGAGATGGACGCCATCGCGAACGAGGTGGCTCCCCTACTCTCGGATTTCCAAGACGGGATCGTGCTGAACGAAGGACTGTTTGCCCGCGTGAAGGCAGTGTATGACCAGCGCGAGAGTCTGGGTCTGGACGCCGAGCAGATGCGTCTGTTGACCGAGACATACAAAGGCTTCGTGAACAACGGCGCCAACCTTGCTCCTGAGCAGAAAGAGCGTCTGAAAGAGATTAACCAGGAACTGGCTCTGCTGTCATTGCAGTTCGGTCAGAACGTGGTAGCGGAGACGAACAGCGATGCGGTAAAGCGCTTTGTGACAAACGAGTCGGAATTAGCCGGTCTGCCGGAGTCCGCCAAAGCAGCCGCCAAGGAAGAGGCTGTCGCAGCCGGTCGTCCTGACGCGTGGTTGTTTGTACCCAAACGCACGTCGTTTACGCCGGTGCTGCAATATTGCGAGAACCGCGAACTGCGCAAACAACTGCTGCTCGATTATACGACACGCGCCAACCACGACAACGCCAACGACAACAAAGGTGTTATCAATCGTACGATGAAACTGCGTCTGGAGAAAGCACAAATGTTCGGATACGACTGCCCGGCTGACTATATTCTCGCCGATTGTATGGCAAAAGACGCCAAGACCGTGGACGCGTTCCTGAAATCCGTCTGGGAGCCAAGTCTGGCCGCAGCCAAGCGTGAGGCAACCGAGCTGCAGAAACTGCTCGAGAAAGACCTGCCGGGCGAGAAACTGCAACCCTGGGATTGGTGGTACTATGCCGAGAAACTGCGCAAGGAAAAATATGACTTGGACGAAGAGGAGTTGAAACCATATTTTGAGTTGAGCAACGTGCGCCGCGGTGCTTTTGAACTGGCTCACAAGCTGTATGGCATCAACTTCGAGCAACTGCAAGGTATGCCGGTTTATAACCCCGATGTGGAAGTGTTCAAGGTAACGGAAGCAGACGGTTCGCTGGTAGGTATTTTGTACACTGACTATTTCCCGCGCGGCGGCAAACGTCCGGGCGCATGGATGAACCAGATTGAGCCGCAGTATATTGATGCAGACGGTGTGGACCATCGTCCGGTGATTATCAATGTGGGTAACTTCAACAAGCCGACCAAAGACGCTCCGTCGCTGCTGTCGATGGACGACGTGGAGACACTGTTCCACGAGTTTGGTCACGCCTTGCACGGCCTGCTGTCAAAAGCGCATTACAAGAGCCTAAGCGGCACCAACACCCCGCGCGATTTTGTGGAATTGCCATCGCAATTCATGGAGAACTATTGCTACCATCCGGAAGTACTAAAGACCTATGCTTTCCATTATCAAACGGGCGAACTTATTCCAGATGAATTAGTGGAGAAAATCAACAAGGCCGGCAAGTTCAATCAGGGCTTTGTGACGACAGAGTTGTTGAGTGCTTCTATTCTCGATATGGATTATCATGAGTTGAAGGCGATAGACACGATTGATGTGAACGCGTTTGAAGCCGCTTCGATGGCGAAGATGCACATGATTCCAGAGATTATCGTGCGGTACCGCTCGACGTTCTACAACCATATCTTCACGACCGGCTACGAGGCAGGTTATTATAGTTATACATGGGCAGCCGTACTGGATGCTGATGCATTTGCCGCCTTCAAAGAGACCGGCGACATCTTCAATCAGGACGCCGCCAAACGCTTCCGCCACTTATTAGAGCAAGGCGGTACGCGCGATGCAGCAGAACTCTATCTGGAATTCCGCGGCAAAGAGGCTGACCCGAAGTACTTGTTGCAACGCAAAGGATTTGAATAACGATGAAGCGGCTGATTGTAGTATTCCTGTCGTTGCTGAGTGTATGCAGTACGGCGTTCGGCGTGACGCGCATCAGTTTGGCGGAGTTAGACGCAGACGGCTGGAGTAAGTGGAAAGGCCGCCAAGTGTGCATCACTACTCCGCTGGTTGTGTGCGGCACGTTCAAGGACTCGCTGATGCTGGCTGACGAACGACTGTTTGTGCCGGAAGAGAGGGCTCCTGGTTTGGCGGACGGCGACAGTACCGCGTATTGGGAGCGCGTGGCGTACAACGCTTCGAAACGTATCCGACTGAACTGCAAGTATCCGTACAGCCTGAACTTAGGTGCGACCATCCGCAATCTGACCGCCGTAGTGACGGGCGAGCGGCAACTGTTGAGTGCCCAACAACCGACTTTCAAGAACTTCCGGCCCAGCAAACAAGTGCCGAAGTTCCCGGGCGCAGACGTGGTTGTATGCGCGGCAAACGTCCAGAACTACTTCGTACATCTCGGCGGTTATGCTACACGCCGCACCTCACCCGGTCAGCATGCGTTGCAGACCCTGAAAACCGCGCATGCGTTATGCCAACTGAATGCGGATGTGTATGCGTTGTGCGAGTTGGAGAAAGGCCCGTCTGCACCAACTGAATTGGTGGCAGCGATGAACCAAGTGTGTCGTAAGGACCGCTACGCTTTTGTAGCCACAGATGCTACTGACGGCGACACGATATCGGTCGGATACGTCTATCGTCCGGACCGGGTGCGCCCCTACGGCGAGATGTATTATGCATACGAGGATAAGCACGATATCTATGCCTATCGCTTTCTGCTACAAGGCTTTGAACATATCGCTTCGGGTGAGCGGTTTGCCATTTCACTAAATCATCTGCGCAGTAAGCGCGGAGGCGGATTGGTGAGCAATGCCCGTCGAATGGAGAATACGGAACAGCTACTGAACAGCCTATCGTCGTGGAGCACCACAGCCGATGCAGACCCGGATGTGCTGTTGTTAGGCGACTATAACTGCTATACGTACGAGCAGCCGCTGCAGACGATTGTCCGGGCCGGCTACGATGACCTGCTGGCTACCGACAGTCTGCACTATACGTATTCGTACAAAGGCGAATGCGGCAGCCTGGACCGCGTGTTTGCTACTCCGTCGATGACCGCACAAGTGGTCGGTGTAGAGCCCATTCACTGGAATACGGATTATTACTACTCCGCCGCATATTACAGCAAATATAACTTCAAGAATAACCTTATCCCCACCCAAGTGACTGATATAAAGGCGATTAGCTCATATCTGTCTAAACAGGCAAAAAAGAACCTGCTGTTCCGTTATTCGGACCACGACCCGGTACTGATTGGAATAAAACTTAACCGGTAATGAAATACTACAAGGACTTTATAATTCAATACCAAGATGTAGATGCTGACCGCAAAGTGCGGTTGTACACGTTAGAGAACTACTTGCTGAACGTCGGCGGGAATGTAGCCGATGAGTTGGGATTCGGTCTAAAAGACCTTTGGCCGGAAGGATTGACGTGGGTACTGACGCGATTGAGTATGGAGATGGTGTATCTGCCTGCGAACTGCGAGAAGATTGTCATCGAGACGTGGATAGAGAGCAATGCGCACATGCTGTCCACCCGTGATTACCGCATCTGGTTAGTGCCGGCAGAGAGTGAAGGGCCGTATGACAGCGATGTGTTAGCACAGGTAGGTGCTCGTTTGATTGGCCAAGTCAAAAGCGTGTGGGCTGTGCTGGATGCCACCAAGCGCGAGATAGTCAACTGTTTTGACCGTCCGGTCTTCCGCGACAATGTGGATGGTACGGTCTTGAATATGGCTCGTGCACAACGGTTTACGCTGATTACTGAACCTGAAGCCGTATCAACGCATATCGTTCAGTACTCGGATGTCGATTATAACCGCCATTGTAACTCGTGCCATTACCTCGAGATTATGCAGAACACCAAGCTTCTGGATCTGCAAGGCGGCGGCGTGAGACTGGATATCAGTTATTCCAAAGAAGTCTATTTGGGTGAGGCGTTAGAAACGCATTACGTAACGGACGAGAACGGCATTCAGTATGCCCAGAAAGATAAAAACGGGTCAACCTGCTGTATCGCAAGGCTGACCCGCATAAACAATTTGAGCGGCATCAATTAAACCATCGCACCGTTCACTTCAATCACCTGTCCACTGATATAAGAACTGAGGTCGGAAGCAAGGAAGAGTGCCACATTCGCCACTTCTTCGGGCGATCCGCCACGGTGCATCGGAATCGACTGCAAGAACTTCTGAACCGTCTCTTCGGGCAAAGACTCCGTCATACGTGTTAAGATGAATCCTGGCGCAATAGCGTTGGCGCGTATGCCTTTGCTACCCAACTCGCGGGCAATCGACTTCGTGAGGGCGATGATTCCGGCTTTGGAGGCAGCATAGTTAGCCTGTCCCGGATTGCCGTTGAGACCAACAATCGACGAGAGCGAGATAATAACGCCACTACGCTGACGGAGCATGATTGGCGTTACAGCATGGATGTTGTTGAACGCCGATTTGAGGTTCACATTCAATACCTCGTCCCACATCTCTTCGCTCATACGCATTAACAGCGCGTCGCGGTTAATACCTGCATTGTTTACCAGTATATCGATGCGTCCGAACTCGCGTAGTACGTCTTCTGCGAGTTGATGTGCGGCTTGATAATCGGCAGCGTCGGAAGCATAAGCTTTACATTTGACACCGGTTTTCTGCAGTTCAGCAAGCGTTTGTGCGGTTTGCTCTTTGTACTCAATATCCGTGAATGCGATGTTACAACCTTGTGCAGCAAACTGCAATGCGATAGCTCTGCCGATACCTCGTGCGGCACCGGTGATAAGAGCTGTTTTTCCTTCTAATAATTTACCTTCCAATAACATAAGTCGGTTTTATTCGTCTTTGACGGGAAATACACCCGTCGGATTTTGAATGGAGTATTTGGTCAAGTCTTGATTTGATGTGAACCCTATACCTTGAATAATTGATGATTGTCTTGTGATGGAGATATCCGTATCCGAATAGATAGATTCCTTACGTTGGTCCCAGAACAGCCGCGGCGTTTCAAAAAACTCGCTGTCGGCATTCATGGACTGCACGTTGCCGCGCAGTTCCCATAGTTGCTCGTCTTCGTTATAGAAGGCGTAATCGGAACGCAACCAAGTGTCAATCTCAAGGTCGGCATTGAACTTCTCCATATATATCCCGTCCGGGAACTCCCAATATACGGGGTTAGCTTTGTCATAAATCTGCCATGTAGCCGTAGAGATACGGTATCTGGTGACGCCGGAGTCGGAGATAAGCGTAGTGACTCCCGACGCGTCCAGACCGGGTATGGTAGCTCGGTCCGTGACAGCATCGGCAGTCATTTTCACTTCGTTCCGGCAGGCCGCCAAAACAAGTGTACTACTTAGCAGGACGACAAACAGTTTTCTCATTAATCCATCCTCCTACGATGAAGGTCGAGCCTCCGAGTTCGTTAGGCAAGTCGAACATCTCTTCCTTGGTGGGGAAGTACTTGCTGTACATGCTGATGAGTTTATCAGCGTCTCCGGAAACGGAGGGATCTACCTGTTTAGCTTTTGCGAACTGGTCCACGGCAGCCCAGAAGACGGTTTTGTTGAGAATCGCAGCTTTGGCAGCAGGATAGTCATTCGTCGAGTAGGGCTTAGCGGCAGCATAGCAAGAGCCGATAAGGATGTAGCAGCGACCTTGTCCGGGCAGCAGCTCGAGACTTCTGCGGCAGTACGATCGTGCCTCGGGGTAGTTCTTAATCTTGTCGAGGTAGATGTACGCGATGTTGAAGAGGTAGTCGGCATTGTCTTCGTATCCGTCATCTTCATCAGCTTCGTCAATGCGCAAGGCCTCTTGGAAGTAGTTAATCGCACCTCTCCAATCCTCTTTCTTCATGCACATACGTGCGCAACCAACGGCAGATTCTTCAGAAGGCTGCAGTTTGTGAGCAGCAGCAGCCGCCGCGAAATATACTTCGGACTCCGTGCAGTTTACGCTCTTGTACAGACGCACGAACTTAAGCAGTTCGTCAAGGTTGTTGAGGTTCTCGTTAACTACAGGCGCATAGATCTCGTCAAGTTTCGAGCACTCTGCGGCTCCGGAGATAGCGAAGAGGTTATCCACATAATCCTTTTGCTGTGCAGCCACGGACGCATTTTTGTTCGTGGGGTCTTTGGATATCTGCGACAGGTAGTCGGAAACGATAGAGTAGTCGGCTAGGAACTGCTCGCCGTATTGGTTGGGGGCGGCTTTATACATAGCATAGCTCACCTCTGCCAGACGCGTCAGAACCGTCACTTTCGACTTTGCTCCCAATTCAACAACAGACTCCTTGAGCCAAGGATAAGCCTTAGCTTTGGTTTCGTCCTCCTCGAAGTATTTGCAATACTCGGATCCCTTTTCGCCCAAGATATATGCTTTGGGATAACGAGGGTCATCGCCGAAATACTTGATACGCTTGTCACACATATCCACTGCGAGGTGACGCAGACGGTCCTTCTCGGCAGGATCCGTGGTGTTAGCATAGAGGTAATCTATAATCTTTGCACCGGCGGTATAGATAGCCTTGTTGGCATTCGGGCAGTTGTTATAAACCTCCCACCAGGGCTCGTAAGCGTCTTGGTATTGCTTGTTCTTGACACTCTCGTTGAACAGGGATACATTCACAATGCATTCCTCCGTGATAACGGGATCTTCTTCTTGAGATTGTTGAACTTCCTCTTGTTGAGCCGCAGCTTCAACTTTCGGTTTCTTAGCGCTTACTACGGCAGGTATTGCTGCACAGAGCGCGATTAAGATAAGCGATTTGATTTTCATAATTGTTATTGATTTTTTGTTGTTATAATCTTCGTTTAAAGAACCAGTTCTCTGCGATGGAGGCATTAAACGTCATCCGCAGAAAATGCTCCTCAAGTGTTGATTTGGTACCGCGATGGCCATATTCGAACGTGACGTTAAACACGGTTCCGGCATTTCTCAGCGGGAAACCCAAACCGGCGCTGACGATAAAGTCCGGCTGTTTGATTTTGGTGACGTACGAGTCCGACATCGTACAGCCTGCGCGCCACATCATCCGCTCCGCATAGTTACGTCCGTATTGGTTGTGACGATACTCTACGCCAAAGGCGTACTTGTTACGGTCCCGCATCGCATCAAAGCCGGTCACCACTTTGGTCTGAGACCAATACGAGCGGGTAAAGTCAAAACCGACCGTAAGACGATTGTCCCAGGTGTAGGACGCACCCACACCGAACATCATCGGCACTTGAGCGATATCTTTATACACCCAAACCGTATCCAACTGTGTGGACTCAGCAAGGATGAAGTCTGATTTCAAAGTTCGTTTGTTTTCAAAGATCGCACCCAGGGCGATATCATGTTTGCCAAAGGTGTGAAAAAGCTGTATTCCCTCACGGAATCGTACACTGCTGACGCTTAATTCGGATGCCTGTGCCACGGCGTTTACTGCCGATTCATCAAACGTGACACTGCGACCGTTAGACACATCGCCGAACATGTAATACACATTTGCTCCCAGTGCTACCCAATCGAACAGATTAAATCCCAGTCCGGCATAAATCTGCGTGATACCACCTGTGCCAAGATAGGTCTTCGTAAAGTGGTAATCGGAGTTAATCGAATCCGTGAGGGTAAAATCATAGCCGACGCTACTAAACGGCAGGATTCCTGCACTAAAGGCAATGTACCTTTTGTAAATCGGGAACTGCAACGTAATATATTCGAGGTTACCGTTTGCTTTGTTCTTTGTTCCAGCTACGTCTCCATAACGGGTCCACATCACATCCGCCGCCAGGTCAAACATAAACGTCAGGCTATCGGTTGCTGTATAAGAAGCCGGCTGCGAGGGGTTGATAACCTTACGGTTACGCATCCCGACACCAATACTTCCCATCGCGCGATAGG
>Ga0310690_10010840_pt1 | contig 11294 bp, 6 predicted proteins | sample AusTroGonzalo_MG_2_FD_207661 | JGI IMG/M metagenome (GOLD analysis project Ga0310690, IMG submission 207661) | Bovine rumen microbial communities from tropical cattle in Woodstock, Queensland, Australia - Gonzalo_04 (v2) (version 2) | ecosystem: Host-associated > Mammals > Digestive system >...
GTCTATAAATGACTTCTCGTCATCGCAAATGCTACATTTAACTGTTTTAACTCCTGCTGATTCGCTGAGTTCAACATAGTTGTGTGCGTTTTTATTAATTGGTATTTCTGTAGTATATGAATCGTTACATTCACTACAGGTAAATGTTATTTCGCCTGGTTCATGGCAGTTTGCTTCTTTTGTTACTACAGAATGATAATGATGTTCTGCGAATTCACTTCCTTTGAGAAGTTTTCTGAATTCACACTTTTGACATTCGTATTCATCTGTTGATGTATCACTACAGGTTTTGTCTGTGTGCGAAACAAGATGGAAGTCGTGTGATTCTCGATGCTCCACACCACGACCATCAACATACCAGTGTTCATAAGCATTTGTTACAAACACTACATCTTCTGGATCTTGGAAGAAAACGTCACAAGTGTCGCAATATCCGTCGTGGTTTGCGTCGTTGTGGACTATGTCCAAACCTGCTTGGGCACATACGTCACATGTTCCGTCATGGTTTGCATCAGTGTGTGTAACTGTCATTCCAGTGTGACCACATAAATCACAAGCTCCATCGTGGTTTGTGTCTTGGTGAGTGCATGTTGGTTTTGGTTTGTCATCATCTTTGCCTTCATCATCTTCTTTTTGACTGCTGGTGTCTGTCTTGATGCCAATCTTTTCTAAAATGTCATCAAAAGTACAGCCACTTAAGACTAAAGAAAACGCGCCAAAAATAGCAAAAAGTCTTTTTTTCATACTTCTACCTCTCATAACTAATTAAATCTTATCTAAAATGAAGAGGCTTTTCAATACGCTTGTGTTTGTGCGTTATGCGAATGAAAAACCAGGCAAAGCCTGGTCTTTTATTAAGCATTTGTAATTGTGTGATCTGTTGAACTTGGGATTCTAATACCGTGTTCTCTAAATGCGAGAAGGATCTTTTCAGACATTGAGTTATAGAAAGCCCAATAATCTTTAAATTTAGTCCAACATCTAACACGGATTCCAACGGAATAAGAACCGAGTTCATAGACATAGACAGAGAATTCTTCTTTTTTAAGAATGAGTTCATCACCTTCAAATAATTCGGTAAGAATCTTCTTTGCGAGCTCAATATCTGTGTCATATGCAACACCTACATCGTAGTTCACTCTACGCTTGCCTAAACGGGTGTAATTAGTAACAACTGCGTGAAGCATATTACTATTTGGAATTGTTACTTCTTGGCCGTTTGGTGTTTTTAAGTGAGTAAAAAAGAAGTGAACACTTGTAACGGTGCCTTCTGCCATACCATAACTATTTTGAACGGAGATAAACTCTCCGGTTTTAATAGATTTTTGGTTAAGGATGATTGCGCCTGCTGCAAAACAAGCAATGACATCTTGTAATGCAAGACCTAAAGCAACTGTAATTGCAGAAGCAATTCCTGCAATACCAGTAACGTTAATCTTTAGAAGGGTAATTACAAGGAATGCAATACCAATCCAATAGAAGAACTTAATAATATTAAGAATGAAGAATTTTGCGCTTACATCAATGTCGATTGGTTTCTTAACATGGAACGCTTTCTTATAAATAAGAGAAATTACTCTTAAAAGTAACCAAGCAACAACGATTACGGCCAAAGCAAGACCGATTCTGGTTAAATAATTTAACCCAGCATCATCTTTAAGCCAGAACCATTCTCCGACTTGTCTCCAGAATTTTTGCCAACCAGTTTCTTTGGCGGCTGCAAACACTACGTTAAACATTATTTAACATCCTTCATACATGGGAAGAGTAAAACTTCACGGATTGAGGTTTGATTGGTCATTAACATGACGAATCTATCGATTCCAATACCAATGCCGCCAGTTGGAGGCATTCCGTATTCAAGAGCTTCAAGGAAGTCTTTATCCATTTCAGAAGCTTCTTCATCACCCGCAGCTTTTGCTTCGAGTTGTTTCACAAATCTCTCTTTTTGATCTAATGGATCGTTGAGTTCGCTATAAGCGTTTCCGTATTCCATTCCACCAATAAATAATTCAAATCTCTCGGTGAACATTGGGTTATCTTTACATTTCTTTGTAAGTGGCGAAACTTCAATTGGATATTCATAAACGAATGTTGGGGTTTGAAGTAAGTCATCACATTTTTCTTCAAAGAAAGCGTTAAGAATATAGCCAACAGAATTCCAGTGTTTTTCTAACTTAATTCCGTTTTCTTTTGCAAGCTTAACTGCTTCACCAAAATCTTTAACTTTATTGAAGTCAATTCCTGTTGCCTCTTTGACGCATTCTTTCATTGATTTCCAGCCGAACGGTTTGCCTAAATCAAGAGTTCCTTCACCATAAGGAATGTTGGTTGTTCCGACAACCTTTTGAGCAACCTCTCTAAAGAGGTTTTCGGAAAAGTGTCTCATATCTTGGAGATCGCCATAGGCCTGATAAAGTTCGATTGTGGTGAATTCTGGATTGTGTTTTGTGTCCATTCCTTCGTTACGGAAAAGTCGACCGATTTCGTATACTTTTTCCATACCACCGACGATACATTTTTTAAGTGCAATTTCGGTCGCAATTCTTAAGTAGAAATCTTTGTTAAGTGAATTGTGATGGGTGACAAATGGTCTAGCAGCTGCTCCACCAAGAATTGGTGAAAGGATACTAGTCTCAACTTCGTGGAACCCGAGTTTGTCACAATATTCTTGAATTGCACGAATGATTCTTGGTCTTGCTAAAGCAATTTTCATAGAATCATCATTCATAATTAAATCAACATAACGATGACGATATCTTTCTTCAACGTCAGTTAAACCATGGAACTTTTCTGGAAGAGGTCTTAAAGCCTTGGTTAAGTGAGTGTACTTTTCGACACGGATTGTAAGCTCGCCGGTGCCTGAAAGCATGAGTCTACCTTCGACTCCAACGATGTCACCAATATCTGAAAGTTTGAAAACGTTATACATTTCCTCACCTAAAACATTGATGCCTAACCAGCATTGAATATTGCCAGTAACATCTTTGATGTTCATAAATGCTGCTTTGCCCATTTTTCTAAGGGCCATGATACGACCTGCAACAGTAACATGAATATGATTTTCTTCAAGTTCTTCTTGGGTCTTACCAGCAGCTTTTTCACGGACTGATTTTACTGAGTCGCTTCTTTCGAAACGTTGTCCATATGGGTCTACGCCCATTTCTTCGTAACGTGGAAGTTTATCTCTTCTAGCACGTTCTTGGTCTGTTAATTTCTCTTCCATATTAAAACCTCGTTATGATTCTATCAAAAACTAACTTGTTTAACAAATTTGTTTTTGAATTTGCGTTATTTTTGCTTAAGCAGTAAGTTCTGCAATAACGTTGTTAATCGTTGTTTGTTGACCCATATATGATGCGAAATTCTCGGAAATATATGGATCTTCTGATGTGTATTCGTATCCAGTTACTTGGATTCCACTATTTTTAATTTCTTGTGCAATTACACCTTTGTAATCTTTGCCTAAAATTCTAATTGAGAAGCTGTGCCCTTTTTCAACAATTGTTACAGGAACATCAACAATGTGTGCTTCGTGATCTTCAGTTAAGGCATAATAAAGTTTTACTTTACCATTACTGTAAGTTTCTGTATCAATTACGACGTAATCGTAGATACCGAACTTTTTGGTTTCTTGTCCTTCATTTGGGCTGCAGCAATAATACAAGAATCTGCCTACAGATTTCATTTCGAATGGTCGTTTGAACGAAACGTTTGTGCCCATTAAGTTATTGATTTCTTTAAGTCCGCCTTTATCAGAGATACGTTTATATTGAACGTATTGATATTCTTCGATCTTAGCTGGTTTGTACCAGGTATATTTATGGTATGGAATCATATATTCCAAATACTTCTTGACTGTTGTATCGTGGAATCCGAGTGGGTTTTCATCTAAACATCCAGCAGCTTTCTCCCAAGCCATTTTCTTGGTTACACCGTCATTCATTGAAACGGACGTAATGTAATCTGGGTGATCTTCGTTTTTAGAATCATATGTAAACGTTGAGAAAACTTGATCAACACGGGCTTTGGTGTTTTTATCTTTGTAACCGTAGAAGCCATAGCCATCTTTATCGATTGTAAAGTATGCTTTAGCTTTAATCTCGGCTTTGTAGTCATAGACATCTGTGTCACTTGGATCGTGTTTTTTGTTATACACTTCAAGTTCATATAACCCGACCAAATCTTTTAATGGTCCCGGTTTTGAACTATGCACAGAGCACGAAACAAGTGTTCCTGCTGTAATTAATAATGGAATGAATTTTTTCAAAGTTTTTTTCATCGACTAATCCTCCTTGATTTCATCCAATATTTTTATCAAACTTTGTTTAGTGGTTAATGCACTAGCGAGTTTGGAACGGAGTTTTTTGCTATCTGGATACCCAGAGAAGAATTTTGGTGCAATTCCTCTAAGGATCATCATAGCTGAGTATTCGCCTTTTTCTTCAATTAGCATATCAGCGAACTTTAAGAGGTACTCCTTTGATTCCCTTTTTGTTGGATAAGGTAATTCACCTTTTCCTGCAAAATAAGAATTTAACCTCTCTATTAATTTTGGATTACCAACCCCACCTCTTGCAACCATAATCGCATCTGCGTGAGTAGTTTCCAGCGCTTTCTTCGCGTCGGAAACATCGTAAATATCGCCCGAAACTATTAAAGGAACTGACATTTCATCGCGTAAATTTTTTACTAAATCCCATCTTGGTTTACCAGCATAACCAGCACGTGTTGTTCTTGCATGTAAACCGATTGCTGCAACGCCTGCTTTTTCCAAAGCTTTAATGTTTTCTCTAAAATTTAGAGATTCTTCGTTCCAACCAAGTCTAATCTTTGCGGTTACTGGAATTGGTGAATGTTTGCAAATTTCAGTGAACATTTCCTCTAATTTTTTAGGGTCTTTTAATAGGGCTGATCCCGCACCAGTTTTAGTTACTTTTGGAGCAGGGCATCCTAAATTAATATCAAACATATCAATGTTCGGATTTATTCTTAAAACTACATCCATTGCTTTGCAAATAGTCTCGGCTGAACTACCAAATAATTGAATTGCAACCGGTCTTTCAGCCTCTGTAGTTTTAATGTAATCGATTGTTTTTTGGTTGTCGTAAATAAGTCCGCAATCAGACACCATTTCGGTGACAACTAAATCAACCCCAAAAGGTTTCATAAAATTGCGGTAAGCTAAAGAAGTTACTCCTGCCATTGGAGCAAGTACAACTTTACCTTTTATTTCGACATTACCAATTTTAAACATAAGTTAGAAAAGGGAGTCATTAACTCCCTTCAAATTTTATTCTTCTTTCTTTGCTGGCTTTTTAGCAGGAGCCTTTTTGGCTGGTGCTTTTTTAGCAGCAGGTTTTTCTTCAGCTTTCTTTTCAGCCTTCTTTTCTTCAACCTTTGGTTCTAAAGTTCCTTCTTTAAGAAGAACATCAATTTCTTCTGCTGTAATGGTTTCTTTTTCAAGAAGTGTTTCAGCAATTAAAATGACTTCTTTCTTATTCTCAAGGATTATATCCTTAGCCTTTTGGTGAGCATCGTCAATTATCTTGCGAACTTCTTGGTCAATTTCAAATGCGATTTGAGTTGAGAAGTTCTTTTGAGTTGAAGTGTAATCTCTTCCAAGGAAGACTGAACCAGTATCGCGTTCATATTGGATTGGTCCTAACGAGGACATACCATATTCGGTAACCATAGAACGAGCGATTCTTGTAGCAACTTCAATATCATTAGACGCACCAGTTGTAACATCACTGAAGAATATTTCTTCACTAGATCTACCACCAAGATATCCGATGATTCTTGCTTCTAACTCAGCCTTGCTGAGAAGGAATCTATCATCTTCTGGAGTCATTAAGACATGACCGCCGGTTCTTCCTCTAGGAATAATGGTGATTTTTTGAACTTTATCAGAATCTTTGAGTTTAAGACCGATGATTGCGTGGCCAGCTTCGTGGTATGCAACACGTTTTCTTTCATCTGCGTTCATGCCTTTGCTTGATTTGGCTGGACCTGCAATTCTTCTATCAATAGCTTCATCGATATCTTGAATTGTAACCATTGGTTTATTGCCACGAACAGCAAGTATTGCTGCTTCGTTTAATATATTTTCAATATCTGCACCCGAGAAACCAACAGTTCTCTTTGCTAAACTTGCAAAATCAACTTTTGGATCGATAAGTTTATTTCTGGCGTGAACTTTGAAAATTGCTTCACGACCTTTCTTATCTGGTAAGTTAACTGTGATTGTTCTATCGAAACGACCAGCACGAAGTAAAGCTGGGTCAAGAACATCTTCACGGTTAGTTGCGGCGATAACGATAATACCTGAATTATCTTCAAAACCATCCATTTCAACTAAAAGTTGGTTAAGGGTTTGTTCACGTTCATCGTTTCCACCACCTAAGCCGGCGCCTCTTTGACGACCGACAGCATCGATTTCATCGATAAATACTAAACATGGTGCGCTTTGTTTGGCTTTTCTGAACATATCACGAACACGTCCAGCACCAACACCGACGAACATTTCGACAAAGTCGGAACCTGAAATTGAGAAGAATGGAACACCAGCTTCTCCAGCAACCGCTTTGGCGAGTAATGTTTTACCAGTTCCTGGTGAACCAACTAAGAGAACACCTTTTGGTAATTTAGCACCAAATTTTGAGAATTTTTGTGGGTCTTTTAAGTATTGGACCAATTCTTCCATTTCAGCTTTTTCTTCATCGCAACCTGCGACGTCGCTAAAGCGAACCTTTGAAGAATCGATTTTTCTTGCTCTTGAACGATTAAATTCGAGAGCTTTACTATTTGATCCATTTACGGATCTAGACAACATTGAGAAAAGGAACACGGCAATTAAAACAGTGACGCCAATAGAAATAATGGTTGGTCCCCATTGATCCCACCATGAGACTTCATAAGCATCATGAACTTTATAGTAAGGTTTAATCTTGCTATCTTTGTGAGCCTTTTTATAAAGGGTTACTTCGTCTTCAAGAAGTTTTGAATAACCACCTTCAACGACTTTTGTGTTTCCTCCAGCGTCGGTGTAAGTGAAATCATCAGTAAATCTGTTCAAATCGACAGTGAAAGAATACTTCTTTACTTCTGTCTTACTCTTTTCAACAAATTGCCCGCTAACCTCTACATAAGTTTCCTTACGATAGACATCTGCAGTGATAATTTCGTTCTTATCAAATTTTGCAACTAAAGTTGAAGCTTCACTGCTCCATTGTTCTCCAGTTGATCTATTACGAAGCACTACTAAAGAGACAAAAGCACCAATTGTTAATAAAATTAACAGATAAGGTAAAAATGTTCTAAATAGACTTCTTCTTGGTTGGTTGTTTTGTTCTTCGTTCATATAAAATCCTCTTGTTCTAGTCTAATTAAATGCCGTTGCTAAAATCATACCAAAACAAATAGTTTTGTAAATCAGTTTATAAAATATTATTTTTTTGTAACTAAAAACGAGAGCGTATTATGGGCTAAAAACTGGTGAAATATTTAGTATCAATCACAAACTTCGATTTGTGCTTATCTTCAAAGTTTTTTCGGTATCTTGGAACGTAAACTAATTTGCCATTTTTATCGTAAATTCCTGGCCAAATTTCTCTTAAAAATAGAGGCATTTTCCAGTCAATAAAAAGTCGATTAATTTTAGAAGAATAATCTTTGATTATATATTCTTCATTTCTATCTAAATTTTTGATCGTAAATTCCTTGTTTATACCATCAATTCCACGGTCTTCTGCTCCGTTTGCAAAATCGAGCTTGATAAACTCATTTTCAAATTTATCCGTAAAACGATGTTTGTAAGTTTTGATCTTCTTTGGATTTACGAAATAAACTTCGTCATAATCTTTTTCTAACCAAAGCAAATCGGAAATTTCAATTTTGTGATTTGGTTTAGAGGCAAAAGCTTTCTTAATTTCTTCAACAAACTTTTCTGACAAATCTCTGTGTTTTCCGGTTTTTGTCATAAACCAATCGATAAGCGAAACAATCTCTTCATAATTCAAGTTCATAAAATTTTGGAAACTTAGAATTGATTCAGGCTTGATTGTTTTGTTTGAACAATGTTGAATCTCTTCTAAAACTCGTTTACGTTCTTCTTCTGTCATTTTTTCCACAATAGAATGACGGATTTTGTTTCTTGTGTAATCGTCAGATAGATTCGATTTATCAATAGCAAACGGGATGTTGTTTGCCTTGTCATATTCTTCTAAAAACTTCTTTGAATAGCCTAAAAGTGGACGAACGATTTTAACGCCAAAAACCTCATTTTTTGCGGAAATTCCATAGTTTTTTACGAAATTTCCACGGTTTTTCTGCATTAAATAAGTTTCAATAACATCGTCTTGTTGATGAGCCACAAGCACCGCATCGGCGTGTTCTTTCTCGGCTACATTTTTGAAAAATTCATACCTAACTCTTCTTGCCCAATCCTGAAAATTACCTTCAGGTTTCTTCTTTAGTAAATCCAAAACATAAAGTTTAAGATGATTTTTATCGCAGAAATCTTCTAAACTCTTTTGCTCAAAAACCGATTCGTCTCTTTTTCTATAATTTACGTGCGCGGCAATAATATTTAGCTTTTCAAACAAGGCAGCAGCCAAAAGAGCCATTGAGTCTGGCCCAAATGAGCAAGCCACAACGTACTTTTTACTTCGATCAAGGTTTAATTTAATTGTTTCCATCTGTTTTCGCCTTGTGCTTTCTATAAATTGTAACAATACATTCAATAATTGTTTCTAAATCCTTCATCCAATTGTCTTCTTTTTTAAGTTTAATCTTCAAAACCTTATGAATGTAGGTGACAGAAACCTTGGATAAATATGGCGCGATTGCTTCAAACAAGGTTGAGCCGATACCTGATTTACTTGAAAACTTATCTGACAAAACAATCTCAATAGAATCGGAATATTCGTTAACATTTTCGAACTCTTCATTATTCATCAAAATATCAATTCTTCTCTTGTTGAGTAAGAGATTAACTTCATGTGGAATTCTACCGTAAATATCGCGTAATTTTGCCTTAATTCCCGACAATTCCTGCAAATTTTTGGCATTTTCGATTTCTTGATAGAGCTCAACTTTGTCCTGTTTTTGCATGTATTCATCTGGAATGTAAGCATCGATTTTGAACAGCTTAACTGGCTTAGGTGGTTCATAAACTTTGCCTGTCTTTTTCTCTTCGATAACCTCGTTTAAGAGTTTCAAATAAAGCTCAAGACCAACCGAATCAATAAAACCAGCTTGTTCAGGTCCTAAAATATCTCCAGCACCTCGAATCATAAGGTCTCTTTGTGCAATTTTGTATCCGGAACCAAGTTCAGCAAAGTCTTGAATCGCTTTTAGTCTCTTTTGGGCGTTCTTGTTCATAACTTTTTGCTCATTGTAAAACAAATAAGCGTATGCGATGCGACTTCCACGACCTACTCTGCCCTTAATTTGATAAAGTTGAGACAAACCAAAGTGGTCTGCATCCTCAATTATGATCAAATTTGCATTTGGAATGTCAATTCCGTTCTCAACAATAGAGGTTGAAACCAAAACATCGATCTCTCCAGAGTAAAATCTCATCATTGTATCTTCTATTGCGTCCTTCTCCATCTTGCCATGGATGACTCCAACGGTTGCAGAAGGGATTAGTTTTTGAATCTTTTTAGCCACTAAATTTATGGAAGAAACCACGTTATGAATGTAAAAAACCTGCCCTTTTCTCGATAATTCTCGCTCAATTAGCTCTCTACAGACACCTTCATTAAATGGTGCAACATAGGTCTGAATTGATGATCTATTTTCAGGTGCGGTATTGATTTGAGAGACAGGTCTAACACCGATTAAAGATAGTTGTAATGTCCTTGGGATTGGGGTTGCAGAAAGAGATAAAACATCAATATTTGATTTAAGTTCTTTAATTCTTTCTTTTTGTTCAACACCAAACCTTTGTTCTTCATCGACAATAAGTAAACCAAGGTCTTTGAAGACGAAATCTTTGCTTAATAATCTATGGGTTCCAATCACTAAATGGGTTTGGCCATTAGCGATTGTTTTCATGTAATCTTTTTGTAGTCTTTCAGATACCAATCTTGAAATTAGAGCAATGTTGACTCCGAAGTGTTGGAACCTTTCTAAAGCTAGTTCGTAATGCTGTCTTGCTAATAATGTTGTTGGACACAAAATCGCGACTTGTTTGCCAGAGTTGATGGCCTTAAAAACTGCTCTAAACGCAACTTCTGTTTTACCAAAGCCAACGTCGCCACAAAGAAGTCTATCCATGACATCTGTTGACTCCATATCCTTCTTAATTGCCTTAACTGCAGCATCTTGATCTTCTGTTAATTGATATGGGAATTCGTCTTCGAAAGCCTTCTGGAATTCATCATCTTTTGCATAAGCAAAACCGTTACCTTGTGCACGTTCAGAGTAAAGTGCAAAGAGTCTATCAGCAAGCTCGTTAATACGAGTTTTAATTTTCTTTTTAGTCTTCTCCCAATCATCCGCATTTAGATTAGAAAGTTTAGGTTCTGCACCCTCTCTTCCCGCGTACTTACGCAATAGTCTAAATTGATTTAAAGGAATATAAAGTGTGCTTGTTCCGGAGTATTGAACATGAATGAAATCTCTATGAATTCCATCAACCTCTAAAGTCTTAATATCAAGGAATCTTCCAATGCCATAATACTCATGAACAACATAATCTCCTTGTTGTAATTCCTCATATGTTCTAAGGATGGTTGCTTCCTTAAAACGGTTTAGGAATCTTGATGATCTATTCTGGAATCCGAATAGTTCTTTAGACGAAACGAAAGTAATCCCGATGTCTGGTAATTCAAAGCCTTCTTCTAAAGCATAAATTGAAACACCAATTCGTTTTTTAGGAATACTTAAACCATTAACAATTTCATAGTCTAGTTTCTCTGATTTTAAGAATTCAACAACGGTATCGAATTGTTGTTTGTTTGAGAGCGACAAAACCAACTTTTTAGAGTTATCAAGGTACTGACCGAGCAAGATTTTAATGTTCGAACCATTACTTTTTGAGTAAATAATAGGGTTTGTCTTAAACTCGATTTCATCGGCATTTTTCCTGAAAATTTGCGAGAAAAGTACGGTTTTTTCGTATTTTAAGACATTTTCTAAAGTGTCATATAACTCAAGATTTTTAATCAACTTACCTTGTTGGTGAAGTGAATCAAAATATTGCTTTGCTTCCTTCTCAATAAACTCATAAGTTGTGCTAATTTGGTCCTTGTTTGATAAGAAAACTAAATCAGGTTTGAAATAAT